>Ga0256839_1006541_pt1 | contig 10170 bp, 10 predicted proteins | sample 354166metaG_FD_185968 | JGI IMG/M metagenome (GOLD analysis project Ga0256839, IMG submission 185968) | Hydrothermal vent microbial communities from Mid Atlantic Ridge, Atlantic Ocean - 354-166 | ecosystem: Environmental > Aquatic > Marine > Hydrothermal vents | place: Atlantic Ocean: Mid... | reverse complement strand
CGGAGGCGACCACACCAGCACGAACGCTTCGGAGGGGAAGGGCACCTGTGGCGGGCGCTCATGCACGCGCCAGGCATACAGGCTCCAGCTCAGCGTTAGGAGCAACAGGCCCAGGCTGATTTTCCAGGCCGCCGACATGGCCGAAAGGTTTCAACGGGAACCGTACCTCGCTTTTGAGAAGCTGCCGTTAAGATACACACACAGGATTTGTCAAGAGCTAAGGGCCTGCCAGATGGTAACTTTTATCTGTCCCACCACTTAACATGGCAGCAGTTGAAATGGGTGGTAGCGCATTATTTTTGTCTTGCGGGCCACAGAAACGAGACTGGCCATGGCCGAACCCTGGTTGATACCCGATGAAGCGCGGGGGCCGGAGGCCCGGCGGGCCGATCTGCTGAAAGGGTTGCAGCAGGTGCAGTACTGGATTGAGGAAGCGTTGGATCAGCTTCCGGAGGAAGCGGCGCTGTGGTGGGAGCCGGCGCCGGGTATTCCGTCGATTGGAGCCCGTGTACAGCACATCCTGGGGGCCAGCCGGCGGCTGGCCGCCTATGCGCTGGAGCTATCGCCTGACCCAGAAGCGCTGGCAGCCGAAGCGCGCATGGACTGGACACCGCGCAGAGGTTCGCGGAAGCAGTTGCTGGAGGCGTTGCGGCAGCAGTTTGCAGCGCTGGCGCAGCGCATCGAAGCGCTCACCGAATCCGAACTGGACGAGGTGTGTCATGTGGGGCGGCGCCAGTTACCTGTGCGACGGGCGACGATTCTGCATCATCTGATCGAACATGCCGCCCATCACAGCGGCCAGTTAATCCTGCTGGTCCGCCTCTATGCCCACCGGCCTCCAGGTAGTTGACAGACGCAACCCGGTCGGATTCCGTTCGTAGGCTTACGACAGTTGTTATCGGGAAAACGACGGCCTATGTCGCTTTTACTGTTTGAAATATGGGAAGGCCTGATGGCTGCGTTGCGGGCCATTGCGGCGCATAAGCTGCGGGCCGTTCTGACCACGCTGGGCATCATCATTGGTATTGTGGCCGTCACGTTGATGGCCACGGTGATCAACGGGATCGAGCGGGATTTCAACGAGTCGCTTTCGGAGTTGGGGACCGATGTGCTGTATGTGGAAAAGTGGCCCTGGATTATGGGGCCGGGTTCCCGATGGTGGGAATACATCAACCGTCCGGACATTACGCCGGATCTGGCCGAAGTGATTGAAGCGCGGGCACGTTATGTGGTGGCCGCGGTGCCGGTGCTCGATCGGATCGGAACGGCCCGCTACGGTAGCGTCACCGTCTCGTCGCTGACCATTGTCGGGGCCGAGGCTGACTATCCACGGGTGCACGCGGTCGATCTGGCACTTGGACGTTTCTATACCGAGGTAGAAGAGCGAAGCGCACGGGCTGTGTGCGTGCTGGGCGCCGAGGTAGCCTCTCGGCTGTTTCCCGTCGAGCAACCCCTGGGCAAGTTCATTCGCCTCAGCGGGCATCAATGCCAGGTGATCGGAGTGCTGGAGCGCAAAGGCAGTGGGCCTGATAGCCCGGCGTCGATGGACCATCGGGTATTCATTCCATTTCGCACCTACGCCCGCTTTTTTGGCGTGCGCTATCGCAGCGTGTCGATTCATGTAAAGGTGGTTGATCCGGAATTGATGGAGGCGGCCCAGGACGAGCTAACCGGTATTCTGCGCGTGGCGCGTAAGCTGGACGCGCTGGAGAAGAACAATTTTGAGATCAACCAGCAGCAGGCGCTTCGCGAGCAACTGGCTCCGGTCAAGACCGCTATTTACGGGGTGGGGCTGTTTCTGACCGGGCTATCGCTGCTGGTAGGCGGAGTGGGGGTGATGAACATCATGTTCGTGTCGGTCAAAGAACGCACGCGCGAAATTGGCATTCGCAAGGCCGTGGGAGCTACCCGCCGAGCTATTCTTGTCCAGTTTCTCATTGAAGCGATTCTGGTATGCATGATCGGGGGAGTGATTGGCGTGCTGCTGGCCATGATGCTTACGGGCGTGGTCAACCTGTTCATCGAGGCGTATCTCCCGGCCACGACGGTAGCCCTGGCCTTCCTGATCTGCGTGCTGACCGGCATCACGTTCGGGCTGGCGCCGGCCTGGACCGCTGCCCGTGCCCAACCTATCGAAGCGTTGCGCTACGAATGAGCCATGGAATTTGTTGAAGCTTTCCGCATGGCCTGGACAGCCCTGCGCACCAACCGGCTGCGGTCGGGACTGACCCTGCTGGGCATGGTCATCGGCGTGTTTGCCATCATCAGTTCCGTGACGGCGGTCAAGGTGATTGATGTATATTTTCGGGACTCGATGAACTTTCTGGGTTCCTCCACCTTCACCATCAGTCGCTATCCAAGCATTCGGGTAAGCAACGAACGATTCGGGCATCGCCGACCCATTACCTACGCCCAGATCGAACGTCTTAAGCGTAGCCTTTCGCAGCCGGTTTTCATCAGCATTCTGGAGCATTTTGACCTGGGAGCGGTCCGCTATCAGGGCCGGGAAACGGAACCAAACGTGCAACTGATCGGCACAGACGAAAACTTTCTGGAAAACTTTAGCTATGAGCTGGGGGCAGGCCGCTTCATCACAGCGCAGGACGTGCACTATGCCCGTCCGGTGATCGTGCTGGGATCGGTGATTGCCGAGGAGCTTTTTCCGAACGAAACGCCGCTGGGTAAGGTCGTGCGCTTTGGCGGGCATCGCTATGAAGTCATTGGGGTGCTGAAGACCAAAGGGAGCTTCCTGGGTTTCAGTCAGGACCGGCGGGCGCTGATTCCGATCACAACAGCCTTTGCTCGCTATGGATTGCCAGAGCGTGATCTGGCTTCGGTCAGCGTACGGGTGAGCAGTCCGGAGCGATTGGGCGCTGCCATGGACGAGGTGATCAGTAAGTTGCGCATTATTCGGAAGGTAGCGCCTGGCCAGCCTAATGATTTCGAAATTAGCACGAACGATTCGATGCGGAGCATTTTCGAGGCGTTCACTCGCACGCTTTCAATGGGAGGGGCGGGCATCGGATTGATTGCGCTGCTGGCCGCCGGCATCGGCATTATGAACATTATGCTCGTGTCGGTTACCGAGCGCACGCGCGAGATCGGCATCCGCAAGGCTGTGGGAGCCCGTCGTCGCGACATTCTGCGACAGTTCTTGCTGGAAGCATTTTTCCTGTGTCAGATCGGAGGAATTGTCGGTATCTTATTGGGCGCGCTGGCCGGGAATCTGGTGGCGGTGTATTTTGACATTTCGGCCGTCTTTCCCTGGAGCTGGGCGTTGGGCGGGATGCTGCTGGTTACGTTGGTAGCGGTGGTGTTTGGAAGCTATCCGGCATATAAGGCGGCCCGTCTAAATCCTATTGATGCCCTGCGGTACGAGTAGGCGTATGCAGCAGTCATTTTCGGCAATTGAACGAGCCAAAAGAGCCGTCGGAGAGAAGGTGGCGGAATGGGTGGCGTCGGGGATGCGGTTGGGGTTAGGTACGGGCTCGACGGCTGCCTGGGCGATTCGCGCTATTGGACGGCGTGTGCGTGAGGAAGGGCTTCAGATCGTCGGGGTTCCCACGTCCTATGCGGCCGAGCAACTGGCCCGGGCCGAGGGCATTCCGCTGGTTACGCTGGCGGACGTCGAGGCGCTGGATCTGGCCTTTGACGGTGCCGATGAGGTCAGTCCGGAGCTGCATCTGATCAAAGGGCGGGGCGCCGCTCACACCCGAGAAAAAGTGGTCGCTACGCAGGCGCAGCGGTTTATCGTGCTGGTGGATGCATCGAAGCTGGTGGATCGGCTGGGCACGCGCTGTCCGGTGCCGGTCGAGGTGCTTCCCATGGCCGCCACCCCCGTGATGCGGCAGCTTCGACGTATGGGGGCCGAGCCTGTCCTGCGCATGGGGAAAGCCAAAGACGGACCGGTGGTAACCGACCAGGGCTTCTGGGTGATTGACGCGCACTTCCCAGAAGGAATCGAAGATCCCCAGGCGCTGGCAGTTACGCTGTCGACCATGCCTGGCGTGCTGGAGCACGGGCTATTTCTGGGGCTGGCCACGGACGTGCTGGTAGGCCAGACCGACGGGCAGATACGCCACCTTCGACGCACCTCTTAAAATGACAAAAGCGCAACCACATGGCTGCGCTTTTGTGCGGCGAGAGCAGACAGACAAACGCAATTACTGGAGGCGGAAGACTACGGGCAGTGTAAAACGCACGCGTACCGGCCGTCCGCGCTGCCGACCAGGCTTGAACTTGAGCTGGCTGACGCACCGGAGCGCTTCTTCATCCAGGCCAGCGCCGACGCCTCGCAGCACCTGAGGGTTCGTTACATTGCCGTGTTCATCCACCACAAACTGAATGATCACCCGGCCTTCCACGCCCGCTTTCCGGGCAATTTCTGGATACCTGATGCAGTCGTAGAGTGCTTTCTGTCCGCCGATTGGCTCCGGCATTTCTTCCACAACCACGAACACCTCCGGCTCAGGCTCTTCCTCCTCGGCGGGTGGTGGTGGAGGCGGTGGTATATTGGTAATAGCCTCGTTGATATCCAGGGCTGCGTCCAGGTTCAGCTCCTCCTCCTCCAGGGTAGCTTCATCCGGTACTTCCACGGGAACGGGAGGACGTGGTGGGGGGGGCGGTTTGACCTCCTGCTTGGTCTGCACAATTTCTTCCATCTGCACCACTTCCTGCTCTTCCAGCACAAACTGCATTTCTTGCTTGGGTCGCCAGTCAACCTGGAAGGCGACGATCAGAAGTAGCAGCGTGATGACCAGGCCGATCTCGATGAAGAGCGGGTAGCGGTTCCGCAGGTCGGCCTCTTCCGTCTTCCGAACAATTCTCATGGCACACGGCTAACTGGTTCAAGCAGCAACAAAGATAGGGTGTTTTCCCCACCGAGACAACTACACTTATGCATGAAGGATTCCTGAAGTTCCGACTTAACGAGTCGTAACAGGAAGCGCTAACCATCGATCAAAGCCGTAGCCAGCCAGCAGGCCCAGTCCGTCTGCCAGCAGATCCAACCATTCGGCCGAGCGCCCGATGGGCAACAGATATTGTCCGGCTTCGGTAAGCAGCGCCAGTAGGATGCCGGCTCCGAGGACCATTCGGAAGGAGCGGTTTCCGGGAAAGGCAGCAAGCCAGAAGCCGGAAAAACCAGCAAAGAGTACGAAGTGAGCAATTTTGTCGGTCCATTCAAAGACGATGGGTTCGACCAACTGGCCGGGTATAAAACAGGCGATCAGTATGCCCAGCGTCCAACTTATCGCCAGCAGACGAAACATCTGCATACGTTACTTATCGGTCAAAGCGTTCGCGAAGGATAACGGGCAGGTGGGCCAGCAAGTCCAGGGCCATCATGCTGGCTGTGCCGTAATGGCTGGCGTATCGGTCGGCGGCGGCTCCTCCTACATGCAGGGCACACACGGCCGCCTGTGTGGGAGACAGGCCCTGTGCCATCAGACCGACGCACAGACCGGCCAGCACATCGCCGGTTCCGGCCGTGGCCAGCGCCGGATTTCCCGTTGCGTTAATCCAGGCGGTACCGTCAGGCCAGCCTACCACACTGGGCATTCCTTTCAGTAACAGTACGCAGTTCCATGCCTGGGCATACTGCTGAACGATCTCAATGCGGCGCGTCAGGTCTACGTCGCCGGCCAGGCGGCGAAATTCACCGGTGTGCGGGGTGAGGATCCAGCGTCCCTGTGCATGCTGGCGGATGAGTTCGGAGCATCCAGCCAGTGCATTCAGTCCATCGGCATCGATGATGGTGGGCAGGGTGGTTCGTTCCAGCAGGACGCGTATGAAGCGCTGCGTGTCGGGATGGCGCCCCAGTCCTGGTCCCACGAGCAGTGCACGTGCTCGATTCAGCCAGTCATTCAGTACATCGAAGGCCTCTTCCTGCTTGATCCCTCCGCGTTCGGTTTCGGGAAGGCCCACCAGGGCCACTTCGGTCAGCTTGGTGGCCAGAATGGGGCGCACGTCCGAGGGGCAGGCGCAGAGTACATAGCCAGCTCCGATTCGGGCGGCGGCCATAGCGGCCATTACGGGCGCTCCGGTAAACTCCCGGGATCCGGCCACAATCAGCGCCAGGCCGGCGCTGTACTTATGAGCGTCGTGCGCACGTCGTGGAAGCCACCGGCGCACCAGCGCATCGGTAGCCCGCCAGGCGCAGCCCGGTTGACGCGCCACTTGTTCCAGTACATAGCGGGGAATGCCGATCTCAATCACATCGATGGCACCGCATAGACGAGGGCCCTCGCCCAGCAGCAGGCCTACCTTGAGGGCGCCCATGGTGACGGTTCGGGTAGCTGCAACGGCTGCGCCCTGCACTTGGCCGGTGTCGCTGTCCAGGCCGGTCGGAATGTCGATAGCCAGGACCGGTGCAGTGCGTTCGTTCAGCCACAGCACCAGTTCTCGGATAGGGGAACGCAGGGGACTGGACAGTCCGGTTCCCAGCAGGGCATCCACATAGAGGTCCGCCGGTGGCAGGCGATCCAGCTCGGCCAGATCTGTCAGGCGGTGGAGGCGCAGGCGCTTTGCAGGGTCTGCTTCGGCGAGTTGTTCGAGCAATCGGTAGTTGGCAGCAGCGTCGTCACTCATGGCCGAAACGTCGGCCAGCGTTACCACGTGGACATGCCCCCCCTGAGCATGCAGCACACGGGCCAGCACAAAGCCGTCGCCGCCGTTGTTGCCCCGTCCGCACAGACAGACGACAGTCCGGCCAGCTACCGTGCCCAGCATACGGACGGCCACCTCTGCTGCTCCGCGTCCGGCCGTTTCCATCAGGACTCGTCCCGGCAGGCCCAGTGCTTCAATAGTTTGCCGGTCAGCTTCGCGCATAGCCCGGGCAGTAAGCACTGGCTCGGGCTGGGCCGTAGTAATGTTTTCCATGACGTTATTGGAAATGGCTGCTTTTATTAAGACCTCAACGATCCTGGTGCAAATGAAGCAGCGGAAAATATAACGTGTCGCCTGCTGCTACCTCCCAACGAGGGCGCGTCTGCACCGGTTCGGGAAGCCATCGGAGCGGTTCAGGCGCTTCGTAGGGGAGGAGGCGGCCGCCATCCCAACGCCGATTGCCGTTGCGGTCGAGGAAGGCCCGTACCCGAAAGCGCCCTTCAGGTAGCTGCTCAAAATGGAACGTGCCACCACCTGGCGGCAGCAATTGCTGGCGCGCTGGCAGTCCGGGGGTTTCAGGGAGCAATTCAACGATGATCGACGTCGTGGTGTCGGCGGCCTGGACCACTCCGCTCAGGCTCCCCAGCGACGAGGAGGGCATCAGGGCCAGTGTAGCCCTCCAGAGCGTATCCGGCTGCGCGACGATCCGTCCATCCAGCACCAGTTGTAGACGTTCCTCCGGACGCAGGGGAGGGTCCGGTATCAGGGCATAGGTGGTACCATCAGGGCTTTCCAGTCGAAAGGTCCGCGGGCGTCCGGTCGTGTCGGTCAGGTGGAGGTAGGAGGTCGGATCGGGCGGCGGCAGGTTGAACCGAAGCTGCAACGGCTGGTCAGGTAGAAGCAATGCGTTAGCGGACGGGACAAAGCCCAGAAAACGCGGGCGAAGCGTGTCAGGACGTTCGATACCCCGGAATTGAATGGTATCTGGACGCACCGGATTGCCGGCTGTGTCTACCACGCCACCAACGCGCAGGTAGTATGTAACCGGTTGCAAGGAGGCTGTATAGAGCCATACGTCAAGGGGCTGTTCGGGTACCTGGTAAACAAGCTGTACGGGAATGGTTGTGGGGCCGGTAAAGAGTCGCCAGCGTTCCGGATCCCGACTCTGGAGCCGGACCGGTTCAGAAAAGCGTACCTGAAGCCGTTGGCTGGAACGGGGTTGTACGCGCCGGGGGGTCGGAGGTATGGTGTCGAGTCGGGTTAGCAGCCAGGGTATGGGAACAGGCAGACCGATTGTATCGGCCTGAAGTGCTGGATACGGGGGAGCAGCAAAGGCTTCGTCGGGGTCCGGCCGACGGTTTCGATTTCGGTCGGCCAGCGCGATCACAAAGTAAGGTTGCTCGTTCAGGTAGGCAAAGTGAAATCTGCCGTCTGAATCGGTTTGCGTACGATAGTCTGGCCTGGCTGGCCAGAGGCGCGGCGGCAGCGTGTCGGGCAGGGCGTAGGCATACACGTCAATATTGGCCACGGCTCGGCCGGAGGCAGCATCGAGCACGCGACCAACCAGCTGGCCGCGGTTGATGGTAGGACCGGTGGAAAATGCCAGCACGATAGGTTCGCGCAGCGCAACGCCGTGCAGATCACGCAGTTCTGTACCGAACGTTAGCACGTAGGTTGTGTTGGGGCGCAGCGGTGTCGGCAGGGAAAAGGTAACGGTACGGCCTCGGACGCGCACCTTGGGCGGGGAGTCCGGGGCTGGCGTGATAGAAAGGGCGCGGATAACTGAAGCCGGGTCGATGCCTTCGGAGAAGACCAGGCGGATGTTTGGATCCTGTACATGGGTAGCACCAGGAGGCGGTATGCTTTCTTCCAGACTGGGCGGCGTGCGATCTGGCGGTCCCCCGGAGGGAGGGACTGGATTGGCGCAGGCCGCCAGTCCCAGGTACAACAACAGCAATTTACGGTGTGGACGCATCGTCGGAACGACTGCGCAGGGTAAAAAGCAGATAGACGCTCAGGGTAGTGGCTACCAGCGCTATGGCTGGAAGCACGTACCGCTCAAGGAGGCCGGGGGGCTCGGGAGGCAGCGGCGCCTGCGTTTCCGGAAAGGCCGGATGCTCCAGGCGGAGGCGCATCCGTTGCGCGACGGTGTCGATGGCTACCGGCTGGCAGGATTGAACGTGAAGCACGCGTCTTTCAGGGTCAAGCAGTTCGTAACGCAGGGCCAAGATCACGGTTCGCTGCAGGCGTTGGGCGTCGAGTCGGGCATACGCTACGCGTGCCGCTTCGATCCAGTAGCGGAGCGTGGGTAGGGAGCGCGCATCGTTACGGTACACCTGTCGTCCTTCCTTTAACCAGCGTGCTTCAAGAGCCGTTTGCAGGTAAGGAAGCGTATCGGGTGCTACCAGGTGGAAGGCCTGAAGCGTGTCAGGTAGGACCAGGCAGGTGCGTGCCAGTTCCTGAAATCGCTCCAGGTTGGTGGGCTGGGCACCGGCCGGGGTGTTAAGAGGCCAGAGCGTCAGACAAAGCAGCAAAAGGCGGCGCATGCAAATTTCAGCGCTTTTATGTTTAAAGATCTGAAATTTTGAAGCCAAAGTCAGCGGTTGACGTTCTGAAGAAGTGCTTACGATAACGCAGCTACCGATGCGCATGCTGACGCAGCGCCGTTGGAAGGAGCTTGCTCGTCTCCACCAGCGCAAATATCGAGAAGCGCTGGGGCAGTACCTGGCCGAGGGGGTTCGGCTGCTGAAGGCAGCCCTGGATGCTCGGGCGCCTCTGGTCGAAGTGCTGGTGACCGGAGCGGCCCGCAGTCGGCCCGAGGTGCAGGCCTTGCTGGCACGCGTTTCAGTGCCTGTCTATGAGGTGGCTGCGCGGGAAATGGCCCGCTTGTCGGAGGTAGAAACCAGTCAGGGCGTGCTGGCCGTGTTACGTTTACAATGGCAGTCAGAAGATCACCTGCTTCGCTGTCGTCGCATCCTGGCGCTTGACGGGTTGCAGGATCCGGGCAATGCGGGGACGATTCTTCGTGCGGCCGCGTGGTTCGGTGTGGAGGCAGTGGTAGCTGGCGCCGGAACGGTGGACCTGTATAACCCCAAAGTGGTCCGGGCGGCTATGGGCGGGCACTGGGAGGTGGCGCTGGTGCGCACCCGCAACCTACCCAGGTTGCTTGATCTGCTGCAGCAACATGATTTTGTGTGCTATGGTGCCGATCTAACGGGCCTTCCGGCTCCTCAGTGGCAACCGCGCCAGCCTGCCGTGCTCGTGCTGGGGAGTGAAGCGCACGGGCTGCAACCGGCCGTACAGGAGCGCCTGACGGCACGGGTTACAGTACCCGGGGTGCCCGGTCGATATGCAACCGAGTCGTTGAATGTAGCCATGGCGGCCACCGTGCTGCTGTACGAATGGCTGGGACGCGGCCGCGAACAGAAGGTGACAGGAAATTCCTGAAAAGAATAATGATCTTTTCACTGGCGTGAATCTGTTTGTTCCCTTCTTTTTGTGGGCACTTTCAGCGTATATTTAAAAGCCTGTAGCCATCAGAAAAGCGCTCTTTGGTGCATATGG
>Ga0256839_1006539_pt1 | contig 10171 bp, 7 predicted proteins | sample 354166metaG_FD_185968 | JGI IMG/M metagenome (GOLD analysis project Ga0256839, IMG submission 185968) | Hydrothermal vent microbial communities from Mid Atlantic Ridge, Atlantic Ocean - 354-166 | ecosystem: Environmental > Aquatic > Marine > Hydrothermal vents | place: Atlantic Ocean: Mid... | reverse complement strand
TTGGGCATTAAACTATAACAAAGATGGCTATAGACTAGACCCATTTTCGGGAGATTATGTCTCTTACTTGACTCAGCTAGAGAGTGACATTTTTTGTGAGGCTTTGAGTGATTGCACCGTATATGTAGCAGACTTTTCAGCACTAGATACGCTCTATGAGAGTGACCTCAAGTGGATGACCCTAGCAAAGAAAATCTCAGATACCCAACTTGTAACCATAGTCCAAAGAATGCAAATGATGAATAGACTCACAGCAAAAGAGAAATACAAACTCATGAAAGAAATAGCTCCAGTCTATGAAGAAATACTACCAGACTATCAGTTTGCTACTATTCTTGGCATAGCCCCTCAGAGTTTGAGTCGCATAAAGAAAGCGTTTAAATAGATGATGTTCTCATTATTTCCACATTTTATTTTGAGATACTATAATTATACAATTTTCAAGGGATTTGACAAATGATAAGAATTAAAATTCAATGCAGGGAGGCACTAAATGCTGAGTCGTAAAAAACTAATCACACTAAGCCTCATAACCATACCACTACTACTTAGTGCAGAAGTAAGCCTAGACACCATAGAAGTGAATGTTAAAGAACAAAATAGCACAAGTAGCAGTAATGTTGAGGTACTTTTTCAAAAAGAGGGCTACATGAAAGCCGCTCCCATGCAAAAGCAAATCACAGCTAAACAAGCACTAGAGATAGCAGGAACCAATGGTGACCCTATAAAGGCTTTGAAGACTTTTGCAGGCATAGTCAGTACAAACAGTGACGACAGCTCAGAACTTTACATACATGGCTCAAAACCCCGTGAGACACGTTTTACCATCAATCACTTGCCCATAGGGTATTTGTTTCACTTAGGTGGACTACATTCGGTCATAGCTCCAGAGATGACAGGGCAGATAGATGCATACTTAGGTGGGTTTGATGTGACCTATGGGGCGATGGGTGCTGTGGTAGACATCTCGCCTAAGTACCCAACTGGATTTGGGGAAGGGCATATACACATAGGTATGTATGATGCAGACTTTGCCTATGATGCTAAACTTGGGGAAAATACCAACCTTTTCATCTCCGCACGTCGTTCGTACTTTGACCTCATAGCGGACAAAATCATAGATGAACTAGATACAGACGATGACGATGCTAGAAAAAAGACTACCTTTACGCTTTTCCCACAGTTTTATGATGCACAGATGATACTTAGCCATCAGATGGGAGATAATGTCTTTTCTTTAGAGATGATAGCCATGAACGATAAGCTCAAGCTAAATGACACCTTTAACATAGAAAAAGACCCTGTAGCAGTAGGAAAGATAAATGTCGATGTAAAGTCAAATACCATAGGGGCAAGATGGGTGAACATAGGGGAAAATAGAACGAGTACTACATTGCTTTATAGGTTAAGTGTGATACAAAATTCTTCTTTTTTCAATGCAGACTATAAAGTGGAGACAGAAAACATTGAGTATGGACTCTACCATGAAAGTGTATGGGAGCTAGAAAAACACACTATAACGGTAGGAGCAGAGATAAAAAAAGTAGATGCCCCAACGAAAGTACGAGCCAATAGACCACCCTCCAATGATTTTTATGCACCTGTAAGTCAGCAAGCAGTGATAGAGTTAGATAAAACATTTGTTGCAAAAGGCTATGCATTTTTTGCACAAGATATCTGGGCTATTACGGAAATTGATCATTTTCGTTATGGATTTAGAGCATTCAAATCAGATTTTCAAGAGTTTGGTTCTGGAGTAGACCCTCGTTTTGCATATGTCCATGATTTCGCTGATGACTTTACAGTATCTGCTGCTGTAGGAAAGTACTCGCAACGTCCTAGTACGCTCATGGTCATAGAAGGCTTTGGTAATCCCAAAATTGATACACAAGAATCAGCAAACCATTACACACTGAGCTTTCAAAAGACTTTTGAAGATAAATCCTCATTAGTCGTAGAGCCATTTTATAAAAAGTTTAAAAACTTAGCCATAGCAGATGACTTGAACAACTACGAAGCAGTAGGTGAGGGTGAAGCATACGGTTTAGACATTACCTATAAAAAAAGCATAGATGATTTAAACGTAATGGTCGCATACTCTTATGTCAATGCCTCACGTCAACTCAATACCAATAACGCGAAACAATACAGGTTTGAAGGTGACATTCCTCATACTCTACAAGTAAGTGCAAATTATAAGATAAATGAAAAATGGAGAGTCTCTAGTTATGCCAAGTACAGCTCAGGTGCACCCTATACTCCTATAGTGGGTACAGATACCTATGACTATAAAGGTAAAGAGTACATAAGCCCTATTTATGGAAAACCATACTCTAAAAGACTAGATGCAAACTATGACTTGGACATACAAGTAGCCTATAAAACTGGCAACTGGGAATACTCACTGGAACTTATGAATGTTAATGCCTTGTTTAAAGACAATACAGCAGGTATTAAGTACAACGATAAATACGAAGAAGATGGCAGCTATAAGCAGTTAGGGTTTTTGCCTGCATTGCATATGACGTATAGGTTTTAAATCTATAGAGTAATGATTTGCTAATATTGAATGTGTATAATCAAAGCATCAAAAAATAAGGATACACAATGAAAAAGATATTAACACTTATCACAGTGCTTATGTTTGCAAGTGCAAACATCGTAGCAAAAGACATGAAAGTAGAAGCAATAACTACACTAAAATCAGACTTAGAGACATATAAAACTGCCACGATGAAAGGTGATGTAGATACACTTATGGGATTTATATATCCTACTATTTTTACCATTTCTCCAAAAGAGCAAATGACTAAAATGTTTAAAGAGATGTACGCAAGTGGAAAAATGCCTAAAATAAATAAAATGGATTTTAAAAAAACACATCCAGTACAAACATTTGATAAAGGAAGTTTTACAATAGTTGACTATGCTATGAATATGGAAATGACTCTGGGAGAGTTAAAGCCTGAAATGAAAAAACAAATGCTAGAGATGCTAAAAGCACAAATGGGTGAAAACTCTAAAGTAAGCCTAGATGACAAAACAAGTACATTTCACATAGAAAAAGAAGCAGCACTCATCGCTATAAAAGAGGGTACTGACAGTTGGAAGTTTATAGAAAAACAACAGAGTGCATCACTGGTACAAGCCAAACTTCTTCCTGCTCAAATAGTAGAAAAACTTAAGTAACAAAACACTATAAAACTTTATGTAGATACTTACTTTAATTTTAGGTAAGTATCTGAAAAATATAGCCATGCTTAAGCTTTATTTATATATACTTTGCAAAACAAAGTACTTTGGAGTTTATAATGTCAGCAGACAATGCAAGTAAAAAAGAAGAAGCCTTACGTCAGATAAATGATATAAAGAACCATCTCGTAGACAAACAAACCTTTTTCCCTTATAACTACAAAGCCACATATGTGTGGGCGATGATAGCCGTCCTCATGACATTTACTATGATACCTTTGTATGAGGTGAGCGTCTTGCATGGTACAGCTGTTTCTTTTGTGTTGATAACCTTTGGTTTTGTGGTAGAAGGTGTATTGACTAAAAAGGTAAATAAGAGTTATGACATAGAAGACTGCACACTTAGGCAGCAGTTCATCATGAAAAACTTTGTGATGGTGTCACTTTTTTTGATAGCCATCTCGGCTATTTTGGCATCTTACAAACTTTATGTCCCTATGTTTCTTACTTGGCTCTTTTTGGTTTCCATGGGTTACTTTGCAGTAGGTTTTGTACTCAACATACATCGTTTTACACAGATGGCACGGTTTAATATGATGGCATCTGTAGTCTTGTTAGCCATAGGTTTTATAAATGAGAGCATAGAAGGTGTAGGTAGTACCTATATATCTGTGGTTCAAGTCTTTATGGTGCTAGGTCTTACTGTAATGCCAGCGATAATCGCTTGGCAGCAGCTAAAAGAAGGGAAGTAGGCAAAACATGTTTGACCCACTCTTACATCAAGCCATACGTTCCAAACTGGTATCTTTACTCATAGCCAATGATGAACTGCCTTTTAAAGCACTCAAAGAGTCTTTAGCTGTGACTGATGGCAATCTTTCTACACATCTTTCTAAACTAGAAAAAGAAGGCTATGTGCATATAGAAAAAACTTTTGAGGGTAAACGTCCTAAGACTGTGGTACACATTACCTCTACAGGACGTAAAGCTTTTGAGACTTATATAGAAGCACTTAAATCATTTATAGAGGAAAACTAATGGCAAAATATATAGATTTTTTATACAAGTTCAAATGGGCGATAGTCATCATCGTACCACTCATAGTACTGCTACTGGCATCTAGTCTTAAACACCTAGAGATAGACGGTTCGTACCGTATATGGTTTGAAAAAGACTCTCAAACTCTGACAGACTATGATAAATTTAGAAATGAGTTTTCTAATGATGATGGCATAGTCATCGTTTTTAAAGATGAGAACGGCATATTTAATAAAAAGGCACTAGGGAGCATACAACGCATTACCGAAGCTCTCTGGGAGATGCCCCATATAGACAGAGTAGACAGCATTACTAACTATCAACATGTACATAGCGAAGCAGACAAGCCAGATGATGTGCTTGTAGATGATTTCATAGTAGAAGACTTAGCAGAGGCTACACCCTCTTACTTAGAAGAACGTAAAAAGATTGCAACATCAGACAGCATCATAGTAGATAGATTTATCTCTAAAGATGCTAGCACTACCATGATATTTGCCCGTCTTGAGGCCAATGCAAATGAAGACGGAGACATCTCAGCCGAAATGATGGGTTACTTGAAAAAAATCATAGACCCTGAAGAAGCAAAGACAGGCTATAAGTTTTGGCTAAACGGTGGCCCACCGATGACACAAGCCTTTGTAGACATAGCAGGGCATGATGCGATGGTGTTTACGCCATTGGTATTTTTGGCGTCTATGATACTGCTTTTTATGCTTTTTCGTCGTGTCTCTGGTGCGTTGGTGCCTTTGGCTGTGGTACTCTTTACTTTTCTTTCAGTGTTAGCAGTACAAACACTTTTAGGCTACAAACTTAACAACTTTACAGCGAATATTCCCGTGTTCATCGTGGCCATTGGCATCGCTGACGCAGTACATATCTACTCACTTTGGCTCATGAATAAAAAAGAAGGATTAGAAAATAAAGAAGCAGTGGCTCATTCACTAAAAAAGAACTTTTTACCTATCTTGCTTACTTCTGCGACGACTACTGTAGGATTTTCAACCTTAGCCATCTCAGACATTGTTCCTGTGGCTACGCTAGGAATTGCCACAGCTTCAGGGGCAGTGTTGGCATTTGTTATCTCTATACTTTGGATGCCTGCGGTGTTACTGCTGCTCAAAAAACCCATAAAAGGTGCAAATACTGAGAAAAAAGTATTTAAGTCCTACGGCTATGGAGATTTTATAGTCAATAACGATAAGAAAATAGTCATAGTAGGCACACTCATAGTTGCACTTCTTGGACTAGGGTTACTCTTTGTAAAGGTAGACTCAAATACCATTAAGTACTTCGACAAAGAAGTAGAGATACGCAAATCTTCAGAGTTCACTATGGACAACCTGACAGGCTCTATGTCTTACATACTTATAGCAGACTCTGGGAAAAGTGACGGCATAAAAGACCCTGCTTTTTTACGTACAGTAGAGAAGTTTTATGATGATTACCAGTTGATGTTCCCTACAGATGTTCGTCATGTGAGTTCACTGCTTGATACCATCAAGAGATACAACAAAATTATGAATGAAAAAGAAGTCATACCTGAAAGTAGAGAACTCGTAGCACAGTATCTACTCTTATACTCTATGGGTTTACCTCAAGGCATGGAAATTACCGACCAGATGGACTTTGAGCAACGTAAACTACGCATCACCGTCCTCACAAACATCGTGGACAACACAAAAGATATGAAGATGATAAACTTTGCCAAAGAGTGGTGGGCTAAAACACCTTATGACATGACACTTACAGGGCAGACAGCTATGTATGCTTACATGGCAAAAGATGTAACAGCTACACTCATTTATTCACTCTCTTTAACCATACTCATAGTTTCCATCATGATGTTACTCATCTTTAAAAGGCTCAAAATACTTTGGATACTCCTTTTACCAAACTTATTACCCGTAATCTTGGTCATAGGCGTGATGGGCTGGCTAGGGCTTACTATAGACATGGGTGTAGCTATAGCAGGAGCCATCATCATAGGTGTGGCAGTGGATGATACCATTCACTTTTTAGTGAAGTACTTCGATGCACGTAAACGAGGGCTTAGTATGTCTGATACCTTTGATGAAGTTTTACACTATGCGGGCAGGGCAATACTCTTTACGACTATTGTACTTGCATTGTCATTTTCTGTGTTTGCATTTTCCACCTTTACACCCAACCAAAACTTCGGGGTAGTCACAGCTATAGCATTGGTACTTGCATTGATTATCGACTTACTATACCTACCTGCTTTACTGCATATGGCAGATAAAAAGACAAACTATAAAAAGGAAATAGCATGATAAGAACTAAAGTTCAAGGCAGGGAGGCACTAAATGCCGAGTCGTAGCAATATACTCATCATCACAGCACATCCAAGTGCTAGAAACCTTACAAAAGGTATGGCAGACATTTATAAAAATGAGAAAGAAGCACAGGGTAGTACGGTTAAACTTGTAGACCTATATAAAGACAAACAACTGCCTTACCTTGCTTTTGAAAATGCAAATGATGTAGGTAAGTCAGATGAAGTACTCTACTACCAAGAACAGATAAAGTGGGCAGAAGAGATAGTCATCATTTATCCATTTTGGTGGGGTTCTATGCCTGGTATTTTGAAAAACTGGGTTGATTCTATATTGACTGCTGGATTTGCATTTAAGTATGATGATAATGGACGACCTACTGGACTATTGAAGGGTAAAAATGTAAAGGTACTCTCAACTTGTGCTGCACCAAAATTTTTCTACTGTCTCAACGGCATTACAAGAGCCAATACCAATATATGGAAAAAGTCTATTATCAAGTTTTGTGGTATGGGCTTTGATGGTTTTAATCTTTTTGGTGGCGTAGGTAGTAGTGGAAAAAATGTAGATAAAATTTTTGCTTCTGTAAAAAAATTAGCACAAAAATAAAGGGAAACCAATGCACAATCAACTAGAAGCTATGATGGGAAAATTTGGAGAATACATTCATGATAACCCATTAAAAGTATTAGTAGTAGTCCTACTACTGTTAGCCTTACCTATTTCACATGTTCCTCAAATAAAAATGGACACTTCCACTGAAGGGTTTATGCATCCTGAAGATCCTGTACTTGTCACATACAACAAGTTTAGAGATCAGTTTGGACGAGATGAACGTATAGTGCTTGCTATCAAGTCAGACAATATATTTTCTGTAAAGTTTTTAGAAACACTAAGAGATTTACATGAAGAAATAGAAACTAAAGTACCGTACCTTGATGATATTACTTCACTTTATAATGTACGAAACACTAGAGGTGAGGGTGACAGGCTTATTACTGATGATTTGTTAGAGCCTTTTCCTGAGAATATAGAAGATATAAAAAAGATTAAAAAACAAGCTTTAGCTTCACATTTTTACAAAGACTTGTTACTGAGTGATGATGGCATGATGACAACCATGATTATAGAGACAGATGCTTACTCCCATAAAGGTGAGAAAAAGGTATCAATAGAGAGTGATTTTGATGAGGGTTTTGCTGAAGGAAGTGAAAATAGTGAGGAATCACTAAGTGTAAGTGATGTTAAAAGCGACAAAAGAGCGTTTTTAACAGATGAGGAAAACAGAGAGCTCTTGAGCGTACTTCATACGATAGTAGAAAAATATAGAAGCAAAGAGCTTGACATTTATGTAGCAGGAAGCCCTGCGGTGAACAATGCACTTAAAGCCCAGATGCAAGCAGATATGCAGATGTTTACACGTATTACTTTTGTCATCATCATTATCTTTTTGTTTGTCATGTTTAGACGTATATCAGCAGTCGTGTATCCACTCATTGTCATCATACTGTCTTTACTGGCAACAGTGGGGATGATGGCATGGACGGGTGTAGCCTTTAAACTACCTACGCAGATAGTGCCTTCACTATTGCTGGCTGTCTCAGTAGGTGCTACCGTACATATACTCTCTATATTTTTTGATAGGTTCAATAAAACAGCAGACAAAAAAGATGCCATAAGCTATACACTGGGTCACTCAGGTTTAGCTATTGCCATGACGTCTGTAACAACTGCCATTGGGGTTGGGTCATTTTCAGGTTCAGAGGTTGCACCTATCTCAGATTTGGGTATTTTTGCATCTTTTGGAGTCATGATGTCACTACTGTTAACGCTAACACTCTTACCCGCACTTCTAACCCTTACAAAGTTAAAACCTAAAGCCAAACAAGGCACGCAAAAGATGGATGAGCTTATGTCTATTTTGGCACTCTTCCCGATTCATTATTATAAAACAATCCTAATTGGCTCTGCTGTGTTGGTAATAGTTGCACTTTTTGCTGCGTCAAAAATAGAGCTTTCACATAATCCTCTGTATTGGTTCCAAGAAGGAAATGAAAACAGAACATCCACAGAAGTCATAGATAAAACAATGAATGGAACAGTCACCATAGAAGCTATTATAGATACAGGTGTAGAGAATGGATGGAATAACCCTCTAAGACTTACAAAACTCAATGAGATGTCAAAACGCATGGAAGCGTATGTAGATGAACATACCCACATAGGAAAGGTTGTTTCTTTGGCTACTATTGTTAAAGAAACAAACAGAGCATTACATGAAAATGATGAGAAGTTTTACACCATTCCAAAAGATGAGAACCTTGTTTCTCAGGAGTTACTCCTTTTTGAAAACTCTGGTTCAGATGACTTGGAAGATGTGGTTGACTCACAGTTTTCAAAAGCCCGTGTGACAATCAAGTTACCATGGACAGACGCAGTCAAAGCAGTAGAAGTACTTGAATATGTCAAAAAAGAAGTAGAAACAACTTTTCCAAAAGAAAAAGTAGAAACCACGGGGATGATACCACTACTCATTAATACTTTTGCAAATGCTATACACTCATCAGTAACAAGTTATATCATCGCCTTTGTACTCATTACCTTTATGATGATACTTATTTTAGGTTCAGTTCCTTTGGGACTACTGAGTATGATACCTAACCTTGTACCTATTATATTGGGCTTGCTTGTGATGTATCTATTTAATATTCCATTAGATATGTTCACACTGCTTATTGGAAGTATTGCCATAGGTTTAGCGGTAGATGACACCATACACTTTCTACACAATTTTAGGCGATACTACCTTGAGACGGGTGATGAAGCAAAAGCCATACAAATGACATTTCTTACTACAGGAAAAGCAATGGTCATCACTACGGTTGTACTTTCTTTAGGTTTTTATGCCTATTTGATGGCACAAATGATTTCGGTACAAAACTTTGGACTACTCACAGGAACAGTGATAGTTTTCGCACTCTTATCTGACTTACTCTTGGCACCTGCACTTATGATGCTAGTAGCCAAGCGTGGTTGGATTAAATAGACTTCGGCAGGCTCAGCCACCGTTAAACCAAACCGTTCCCTGAGCTTGTCAAAGGGAATATCACATAAAGGAATAACATGAACACAAAAAAATTATTAATCGGATTAACATTAGGGCTTTCACTTGTAACGACACACGCTTTGGCAGATGACCCAAAAGCAAGAGCGATTATGGAAAAAGTAGATGCACGTGATGATGGTAAAAGTTTAGAACAAGACATGACCATGATACTCATAGACAAAAATGGTAAAAAACGTACCAGAAATCTGCATACCTATGGAAAAGACTTTGGAAAAGACGAACATCAAATTATGTTTTTTAAGTCTCCTGCAGATGTTAAAAATACAGCATTTTTAACCTATGACTATGACAATGCGAGTAAAGATGATGACCAGTGGCTTTACCTACCAGCACTTAAAAAAGTAAAACGTATTCCTTCTTCAGACAAAAGTTCTAGTTTTATGGGTTCTGATTTTTCTTACTTTGACATGACAGACAGAGATTTACAAGATTATGATTTTAAACTTCTTAAAGAGACCAAAGTAAGAGGTAAAAAAGCATGGATGATAGAAGCAACACCTAGAAACAAAAAGGTGAT
>Ga0256839_1006538_pt1 | contig 10172 bp, 7 predicted proteins | sample 354166metaG_FD_185968 | JGI IMG/M metagenome (GOLD analysis project Ga0256839, IMG submission 185968) | Hydrothermal vent microbial communities from Mid Atlantic Ridge, Atlantic Ocean - 354-166 | ecosystem: Environmental > Aquatic > Marine > Hydrothermal vents | place: Atlantic Ocean: Mid... | reverse complement strand
GATAGAGCCAAGAGCCGTGAAAAAACGACCGAAATCCTACCCCAAACTCATGAAACCTAGACCACAAGCCCGCGAAGAAGTAAGAAAGAATGGCCACCCTAAGAAACTTAAGTAAGTGCCATTCCCCCCTAACCCCCCTTTGCGAAAGGGGGGAAGCGCTAATTCTGCCCATTTGAACTCTGAAACTTGAGATCGTAAAAGCCCAGACAGCAAGAGACATAGAACCACGAATGCAGTGAGGCGGGTATTGGAGTCAGGCGAGGACGCAGGGCTACCGACCAACTACTGGAACGCTTCTTGCGTTACCCGGTATTGAAGGCTCCCGTCATCACCCGAATCAATCACGGGGAAGCACCTTGACAGGGAAAGGCGCGGGGAGCAGAAATCAAACCGGAGACGACAAATGATGATCCTGAGCAAATTCCATGAACCGAAACGACCACTCTTGCTGCTCAGTCTGGTGGCGCTGCTGGCGATAACGGGCTGCCAGAGCGGGGCTGACACCACCGACGGCAATGGCAGTAATGCCACCGAAGGCGTCGATAGCGACAAGAACAAAGACAAGGATAAAGACAAAGACGAGGATGAGGACAAGAAAGACGAAGGAGGCAGCAGCTCAGGCGGCTCGGGCTCTGGTGGTTCTCCTGTCACATCCTCCGATTACCGGGTGCTGGCAGCCAACGATCTGGGCATGCACTGTGCCGACAAGGACTACCAGATTTTCAGCATTCTGCCGCCGTTCAACGTGGTTCACGCCCAGGTGGTCAAAACCGGCAAGGAGCCTGACATTCTGGACGACCGTACGGTCGAGGTAACCTATCACGCCGTTGCCAATCCGAACGATCCAGTAGGCCCCGGATCGATCAATACCACCAGCGCCAATACAGCATCGGTATTCAAGACCAACTTCTGGGAACGCCTCAATGGCGGCACCATTGGTGGCGCAGGTTACAGCCCGCTCTATCCCAACGGCGTACTCGCAGGCGTGGAGCCAATCCCGGTGAATCTGGGGCTACCGGCACCCGATTCCGCCCAGCTACCCGCCCTGGCGGCCACCCAGCAAGCCATGCCTGGCGCCGGCAACCAGCCACAGCTTTTCGAGCGTTTCGACCGTGACGTGCAGTTCTTTGCCAAATTCCCCTTTGGCTCGCTGCTGCAAGGCGTGGACTGGTTTGCGGCGGATGCAATCCCGATACTTCCCGTCGATGACAAGGGGCGTGAGAACGCCTATCCACTGATGCGCATCTCGGCTCGTGACAAGCAGACCAAGAAAGTGCTCGCCACCACGGATGTGGTACTCCCTGTCGCCTCCGAGGCAGACTGCCAGAACTGTCACGCCGATCCAGATGACTACGGCAATGGCCTGGGTAGCACCTTCGCCAGCGTCCAGTTCGCAGTAGTCAAAGAAGTCAACGCACCGGGCCCCGAGAAACTGCTCAACGCGGCCAAGATCAATATCCTGCGTCTGCACGATGCCAAGCATGGTGCCAAATACACCAGCAGCGTCGATGGCAAGCCAGCGGTGTGCGATGCCGCCACCAACCCCAATGATCCCAACTGCCTCGCCAACCAGACTCCGGTACAGTGCTCGCAGTGCCACTACTCACCAGCACTGGATCTGGCCCAGGTCGGTCCGATCGATGAACCGGCACAAGGCAAGAAGGGTCGCCAGCAAACCCGTCACGTCAGCATGTCACGGGCCATGCACTTCACCCATGGCAACTTCAAGGATGGCAGCAACAAACCCGTCTTCCCACTGATGCCAACGGCCGATGATCCAAAACGCGCTGGCGTTCCCAAAGTCAACGACTTCGAAATCGGCATACTCGAAGACACTTGTTATCAATGCCATCCCGGCAAACGCACCCAGTGTCTGCGCGGCGCGATGTTTACAGGCGGTGTCGTCTGTCAGGACTGCCACGGCAACATGACCCAGGTGGGCGATGACTTCAGCGGCGGACTGCCGAGTGGTAAAGGTCTCGATCTGGCCAAACGCGTACCCTGGGCAAGCGAACCCAAGTGCCAGTCCTGCCACACCGGGGATGCATTGTCACCCAACCATCCTGCCGGCGCCATCGTCGCGGACGACAGCTTGCGTCTGCTACAAGCCTGGCCGAAAGGCGATGCGACCGCCACGCCATTTTCCAGCCCCACCTCACGTTTTGCCGAGAACAACAGCCTCTATCGTCTAAGCGGTAACAAGGACGGCAAGGATAAGGGGCACAATGGCATCATGTGTGAAGGCTGTCATGGCAGTACCCATGCGATCTGGCCAAACGCCAACCCGCTCGCCAATGACAATGTGGCGGCCAGTCAGCTCCAGGGACATGCCGGCACGATCGTCGAATGCGATACCTGTCATACCCCCGGTTCTCTTGGTGTGACACTAGACGGTCCACATGGCATGCACCCTGTAGGTGGCACGAAGTTCGCCGATGGTGGTCACGAAGACCTGGCCGAGAAGAACGGCAATGCCTGCCGCTCTTGCCATGGCCGCAACGGAGAGGGGACGGTACTCTCCAAAGTCGCAGCCGACCGCAGCTTCGTGATAGAAGAGTGTGAAAATGGAACACTCTGCCCTGGTGCCGAGAGAAAAAACTTCACCGTTACCTTGAGCAAAGGCACGAAAGTAAGTTGCAACATGTGCCACAAAAACGAGCTCTAAAACACACTGCCAAAGAAAACTGGGCTGCCATCTTCCGATGGCAGCCTTTTTTATGCTGAACACAAAATCGATGAAAGCAATATCCTTATCCCCCATCACACTGACTCTATTGGTTGCCGCATTTATTGCCTCAGCCGACAATACCGCCTTCTGGGCCGCGCTCAGTGGACGACTCGACCTGCTGACACCGCAAGGCTTCGGTTTCGCCCTGACTTTTTTCTCGCTGATCGCCGGATTGCTGATACTGACTTTTCTGGCGATCGGCCAGCGCTACCTGCTGAAACCACTACTCATCCTGTTCATTCTGGTTTCTGCCGTGGTCTCCTATTTCAACGGCATTGGCGTGGTCATCGACGACAGCATGCTGCGCAATGTGCTGGAAACCATCAAAGACCACAACACCAACGAGGCAACAGAACTGTTGTCGCGCTCGCTACTGCTTCATCTACTGATCTACGGGCTGCTGCCATCGCTGTTCGTGGCCATGGTGCGTATTCGCTACCGTCCGCCCGTACCGGAATTGCTGACACGAATCGCCACCAGCGCTGCCGTTGTTGTCGTGATCGCCGCACTGGTGATGTTGAACTTCAAATACCTGACCTATTTCTCTCGCGAGAACCGCGACTTGCGCATGACGATCACACCATTCTTTCCGATGACAGCCATCGCGAAAATGGTTCGCAAAAGCCACGCCTTCGACAACGAACCCTTTCAGGTGATCGGGCGCGACGCTCACGCAAACCACAATGGCAAACCACGCCTGGGTATCATGGTGGTTGGCGAAACTGCACGCGCTGACCATTTCTCGTTAAATGGTTACCCCCGCCAAACCAACCCGGAATTGGAAAATACCCCGAACGTCCTCAGCTTCAAGGATGCCTGGTCCTGCGGCACATCCACGGCCTATTCCGTCCCTTGCATGTTTTCGTTCCTCGACCGCGACAGCTACTCACCGGGCAAGGCAGCAAAACAGTCCAACGTGCTGGACGTACTGCAACACGCTGGGGTCAGCGTGACATGGATCGATAACAACTCCAGTTGCAAGGGTGTTTGCGAACGCATCGACTCACTCAACCTTCACCATGACTTCGACCCCAATTCACCCTATTTCAGCCATGGCGAATATCTCGATGAAATTCTGCTGGCGGATCTGGACAATAAAATCGACGCATCGAAGGGCGACAAACTGCTCGTGTTTCATGTCATGGGAAGTCACGGCCCTGCCTACTATCGTCGTTATCCCGACCATTCGGCACGATTCAAACCGGCCTGCGAATCGAACTCGCCCCACGAATGCGATAACGCCACTGTTATTAACAGTTACGACAATACCATCGTCTATACCGACCAGGTGCTGAAAAAAATCATCGACTTTCTGCAGCGACACTCGGACAAATTCGATACCTTCATGCTCTATGCATCCGACCACGGCGAATCGCTGGGCGAAAACGGTGTTTACCTGCACGGGCTACCCTACCTACTGGCGCCAGAGGCACAAAAACACGTTCCCATTATCTCCTGGCTGTCTGATGGTATTCGCCATAGCAAACACCTGGACAGCAAGGCACTGCAACACTGCGCCAACCGGAAAGTATCCCACGACAACCTCGTACATACGCTACTCGACCTGTTCGCTGTCGACACCACACTCGCAAACAAAAAAATGTCACTGATCTCAGGGAGCTGCGGTTAGCCCGCATTACTCACCGGATTGACTGATGGTCGATAGATGGGAAATGGACACTCTGCGGCCTATCAAGACCTGACCCTGGCAGAATTCGTGACCCTAGCAGGGTTCGGTCAGCTTCCCCCTTTCGCAAAGGGGGATTGCCTAGCCCGCATTTCTCTAAGCGCCGACACTTGAGTAAAAACGCATCATTTCGCTGCAGCAAGTGCCTGTTCAATATCAGCGATAATATCGTCGATATTTTCTATGCCTATCGACAGGCGGACGAGGTCTGCGGTAACGCCGGCGCTTTTGAGTTCTTCTTCATTCAGTTGGCGGTGGGTGGTGGTGGCGGGATGGCAGGCGAGCGATTTTGCATCGCCGATATTGACGAGCCGCACGATGAGGTTGAGCGCGTCGATGAATTTCGCACCAGCTTCGCGTCCGCCCTTGATGCCGAAGGTAAGAATCGACGATGCCTTGCCGCCCATGTATTTTTCCACCAGCGCGTGATCGGGGTGCTCGTCCAGGCCGGCATAATTGACCCAGCTGACCTGGTCGTGATCACGCAGGTATTGGGCTACCGCAAGGGCGTTGTCGCAGTGGCGATCCATTCGTACTGGCAGGGTTTCGATCCCCTGCAAAATCAAAAAACTGTTGAAGGGTGAGATCGCCGCGCCCATGTTGCGCAATGGCACGACTCTCGCCCGGGCGATATAGGCGGCTTCGCCCAGTGCTTCGGTGTAAATAACCCCATGATAGGAAACGTCGGGTTCATTCAGCATCGGGAAACGCTCGGCGTGTTCCGCCCAGGGGAATTTACCGGAATCGACGATAATGCCACCGATCGAGGTACCATGACCGCCCATGTATTTGGTCAAGGCATGCACGACAATATCCGCATTGTGCTCGAACGGGCGACATAAATAAGGCGTAGGGACGGTATTGTCGACGATCAGCGGAACGCCGTGGGCATGAGCCATTTCGCCGATGGCGCCAAAATCGACGACATTCCCCGCCGGGTTGCCAATGGATTCACAGAATACCGCGCGTGTCTGGTCATCGATCAACGCCGCCATGCCATCGATATCCGCGGCATCAGCAAATTTCACGGTGATGCCGAGCCGCGGCAACGTGTGCGCAAACAGGTTGTAGGTGCCGCCGTAAAGCTGAGTGGTCGCGATGATGTTGTCACCCGCCTGCGCAATGGAAAAAATTGCGTTGGTGATCGCTGACATGCCGGATGCCAACGCCAATCCGCCCACACCACCTTCCATCGCCGCGACGCGCTTTTCGAGCACGTCGGAGGTGGGGTTCATGATACGGGTATAGATGTTGCCTTCAACCTTCAGGTCGAACAGGTCGGCGCCATGCTGGGTGCTGTCGAACGCATAGGAGGTGGTCTGGTAGATGGGGACGGCGACGGCCTTGGTGGTGGGATCTGGCTCGTAGCCGCCGTGTACGGCGATGGTTTCGATTTTCATTGGGTTCCCCTGTGGTGGTTGTTCATTTTTCCACTACATCCCGGGACGGAACGTGGCGGATATCAGGAACCGTTTCTTCTACGCTGGGCGAGGGAAGCTGTCAACAAACTGTGATGCAGCTCACAGCACCATCCGGAAACCAACAATCACCAACCCGGCCAGCGCCAACCCAGGCAACGATGGACAGGCGGCCGCATCGATACAGCCAAACCGCTTCATCCCGCCGACGATGATGGCCAGCGTGACGAGCAAAGCCGCAACACTGATGGTTGGCCCTGCATTGACTTGCAGCAATGTCATTGCATTCATCTCTCCCCCTACCTGTTGTTATGTGTTGCCCTCGCACGATACGACGGCCGCGCCACAAGCGTGCGTTAACGGCCTCACGAACAGGCTGTCGCCAGCGGGATTCGATGGCACAAAACGAACGATGAGCGGTAATTCCGCGCGCTGACCCGAGCGCAGCGTCGCTGTAAAGACTACGGTACACTATGCCGCCATGAAGGAGACCGCAGCACTGGAAGCCGCCGACATCTGCCACCGCTATCACGATGAAGCGGTGCTCGATAATGTCTGCCTACAGCTCAGGAAGGGGCAGATACTCGGCCTGCTGGGTCCGAATGGCGCAGGCAAGTCAACGCTGCTGCATATTCTGGCGGGCGTGATGAGCCCGGTTTCCGGCCATATCAACATCGATGGTCGGACGCTCAGCGACGCCCCCGAGCTGCTGCGTCGCATCGGCTATTTGCCCGCGAACCCGCCGCTCTATGACGATCTGACACCGCTGGAGCAACTGCGATTTGCGGCAAAACTGCAACGACTGTCCGGTACTGAAATCAGAACCCGCATCGACACCGTATTGCAGAACTGTTTGCTTGAAGAGGTCGCCAATCGACGAATCGGATGTTTATCGACCGGCTATCGTCAGCGGGTCGGCCTGGCACAGGCACTGCTCCACCGGCCCGATATTCTATTGCTCGACGAGCCGGGTAACGGGCTCGACCCATTACAAAGCGCTACATTTCACAGCCTGTTGCACTCACTGCAAGCAACGACTGCCATTTTGTTTTCCTCTCACAATCTTGGCGAGATAAAAACGCTGTGCACTGATGTCCTCATCCTGTACCAGGGGCGACAGCTGTTTGCCGCCGCAATGGACCAGATCGAGGAACCACTAGAACAGCTCTTTACCCGCCTGATCTATGCCTGAAACCATCGCCATCGCCCGACTGGAATTCATGCGCTGGCTGCGCCGACCATCGCTGTGGCTGCTGCTGGCCGGCATCAGTTTTGTACTCGCCTTTCTGTTGCTGCGGTTGGTCGAAAGTTTCCAGGCAATCCGCGCCGCCAACCTGGCGGGCATGGCGAATCTCACCGTGACGCAAGCCATCGTACCAGCCTTTTTCCAGCAAGGGGCCATCACGCTGTTGCTGCTGACACCATTGCTCACGATGCGCAGCATTGCCGGAGAAAAACACGATCACAGCTGGACGCTGCTACAGGTTTCCGGGTTGCGGCCAGCGCAGATCGTGCTTGGCAAAATGCTCGGCATCGGCCTGCTGCTGACGCTGCTGGTACTACTGCTGACGGCGATGCCACTGACGCTCTTGGCCGGCAGCGCACTGGATGGCGGCCATATTTTCAGTGCGGCCCTGGGTGTCTGGCTGATGGTCATCAGCTTTGCGGCTGCGGGCATTTTCTGCTCCGCCATTGCTAAAGAGCCAATCAGCGCCGCAATGCTGCATTATGGTCTGCTGTTGCTGCTGGCGCTTTTTCATTTCACCAGTTACATGCCCGGCATTTTCGCTCCCAGCTTGTACCAGCTATCGCCTTTCAGCCATCTCAGCGCCTTTGTCGAAGCACGCTTCAGCAGCGTCCACCTGGCGTGGTTCCTGCTTTTCAGCGTGCTGTTTCTGTGGCTGGCGGTACGCCAGATAAAACATCAACAAATACCCACACGAACCCGGCGCGCACGTTTGCTACAGCTGTCTGGCCTGCTGGCGGGGTTTGCCGCACTCATCGCTGTTGCTATCGTCATCGCACAATTTCCGCTATCCATCGACCTGTCACGCCAGCGCATCAACAGCCCCCCGCCCGCAGTCGAGAACTTGCTCAACAAGCTTGAAACGCCGCTACACATCAGTGCAGTCGTTGCCAACTCCCCCGCGTTGCGGCGAAAAATTGAAAAGGCGCTGGCGCCCTATCTGGCAAGCTCACAGAAAATATCGCTCGAGTTTTTCACGCCGGAGCAGCGCGCATTGCAAAACAATGCACCACTGGATCAGGAAGGACGCCTCGAATTCAGCTACGGCGCACGCAGCGAAACAATCAAGACGCTGGGTGAAGCCGATATCCTCCGCGCACTCCAGCGGCTGATCGAAGGCAAGGAGCAGTGGATCGTATTTCTCGAAGGGCACGGCGAAAAATCGCTCTACACATCATCGAATAACGGCTACACGACACTGAACCGCCTGTTGCAGCAACAGGGCTACCACACCCAGGCAATCAACCTGCTGAAGCTGCCAGCCATTCCCGACAATACCAACGTGCTTGTACTCGCGGCCCCTGCGGACGCCTTGCTCCCCGGAGAATTGAGCGCCATTGGTGACCATCTGCAACGCGGCGGTAATCTTCTGGTACTGCGCGACCCGGTGAGCGATCGCAGTATCGACGCCCTGCTACGGGACATTGGCATCTCGGTACTGCCCGGGACGGTTATCGACGCCAATGACCGGCTGAGAAAGCTGCTGGCGATCCGCCACCCGGCCATTGTGCCAATAACGGAATTTGGGTCCCATGCAATCACAGCGGGATTACCAGGAAAAATGCTGCTGCCAATCGCCAGCGGTTTGCAGGTCGAAGACGATGCGCAATGGACACATCACAGCCTGCTGCGCTCCAACGCGGATAGCTGGAATGAAATATCGGATCTCAAAGGCCATGTACGCTTCGATAGCGATAGCGGTGAAACCGCTGGCCCGCTGACACTGGGATTTGCAGCGCAACGCCAGCGCGACAACTCGGAACAACGGGCAGCGGTTATTGGCGACAGCGATTTTTTCAGCAACGAGTATATTGGTTTCGGTGACAACGCCCGCTTCGCGCTGCAACTGTTCAGCTGGTTGACCGATCCCAGCCCGACTACCAGTGATCAGCAAGCGTCAATCGATGACAAAACCCTCACACTCAGCGACAACACCCTGTTGATATTGGCCACTGCCCTACTGCTGGGTCTGCCTCTGGTTTTTCTGCTGATTGCGCTGTGGCAGTGGCGCCAAAACCGAGCTGACAATGCCTGAGCTACCCGAAGTTGAAACTACCCGCCGAGGCATCGCCCCGCATCTGCTCGACCGGCGCATCGACAAGGTGGTTATTCGCAACCCCAATTTGCGTTGGCCGATTCCGCCGAGCCTGACCCGGCGCCTGCGCGGACTGCACATTCACACCATCGACCGGCGGGCAAAATATCTGTTACTTGATGTCGGCAAGGGTACCTTGATTCTGCACCTCGGCATGTCCGGCAGCCTGCGCCTGACCGAGCATGGCGCGCCATACAAAAAGCACGATCACTTTATTCTCGAACTGGATTCCGGCATGAGCTTGCGGCTGCACGACCCACGCCGCTTCGGCGCGGTGCTATGGCACACCGGCGCAATTGACGAACATCCTTTGCTCGCCGAACTGGGGCCAGAACCACTGCAAGATGAGTTCGATAGCGAGTACCTGTGGCACAGTTGCCGTGGCCGCAAGACGGCGATCAAGCAACACGTCATGAACAGCAAGGTGGTCGTCGGGGTTGGCAACATCTACGCCAATGAAGCCCTGTTCATGGCAGGCATTCACCCGAAGCGTGCCGCCGGACGCATCTCTCGCCAGCGCATCGATCAATTGGCGACCAGCATCAAAGCCGTATTGGCCAGCGCCATCGAACAGGGAGGGACGACACTGCGCGACTTTGTTCACGCCGACGGCGAGCCCGGCTATTTCAGCCAGGAACTGCTCGTCTATGGGAAAACGGGAGAACCCTGCTATCATTGCGGCGCAGCAATTAGACAAATAGTGATCGGCCAGCGCTCAACTTTTTACTGTAGCCATTGTCAAAGGTAAGTTGGGAATAACGCGGTGTAACATAAAAACAGCCGACGCTCAGGAACGACGGACACAGCGATATTTGCGTATTCGCCAAGCGGCCACAAGCCGGCAGATGGATCTCAAACAATAAAAAATGATAGGTAACTACTCAGCGCAAAAAAACCATAAAAAAAGCTTGACAGGGTTTTTGCGTATTTTTCCTGCTTTTTCGGCAATCCAGGGATTAGCTTCAAACCCCTGCCTCAGAAGCATCATCATTCTATAG
>Ga0256839_1006537_pt1 | contig 10174 bp, 6 predicted proteins | sample 354166metaG_FD_185968 | JGI IMG/M metagenome (GOLD analysis project Ga0256839, IMG submission 185968) | Hydrothermal vent microbial communities from Mid Atlantic Ridge, Atlantic Ocean - 354-166 | ecosystem: Environmental > Aquatic > Marine > Hydrothermal vents | place: Atlantic Ocean: Mid... | reverse complement strand
CCGGAACCTCGGGCACTCGATCCCGCCGCCGGACTGGTGATCAAGGAAGAAACCTGGTTTTACCCCCTGGCTGCCATCGAGGGCAGGGAAGCGGTGGCCGAGGTTCTGGCCCATCTAGAAGAACTGCCCGGCGTGCGGATCGAGCAGCGATCGGCACGCGAGTATCCCCAGGGGACGCTTGCTTGCCACGTTGTTGGGTACGTCACCCGTCGCTCCCGGGATGCCGAGGGGGAATTTGCCGGTGTAAGTGGGGTCGAGGCGTATTACGACGGAATGCTGGCGGGAAAGCCAGGGGAGCTGCGTGAGCAACGGCGGCCGGACGGGAGCTGGGAAGTGCTGTCTGGACGGCCGCCTCGGCCCGGCGCACGGCTCGTGTTGACCATCGACAGCCGGCTTCAGCGCGCGGCGGAACGGTTCCTGGCCGAAGCGTGCACAAACGGCCTTCCCGAAAGCACCGGAGGGGCCGTCCTGGTCATGGAAGCCTCCACAGGAGCCATCCGGGCGGTGGCTTCATACCCACCATTCGCGCCCGGGATGGTCACCCAGGCAAATAGTTCAACGTCCCGCCGGCGGGGCGGTGCCCCCCTTCTGGCTCGGTTCCATCAAGCTGCTTTGCCGCCGGGCTCTCTGTTCAAACTCGTCGTGGCCCTGGCAGCGCTGCACAGTGGGGCGGTGGATGTGCGGGAGCCGATTGCGTGCCGGGGCTACTTCGGCCCGGACCCGAACCGCCACCGTTGCTGGATCTATGCCGAGCACGGGAAGTCTCACGGCTTACTGACCCTGCCGGAGGCGATCGGACATTCGTGCAACTGCTACTTCTTCCAGCTTGGGGTGCGGTTAGGTGCGGGTCGGCTCACGTCCATGGCCGAGCTCCTGGGGGTAGGTCACCGGACGGGCATCGATCTTGCCGGTGAGAACGCCGGGCAGTTGCCGCGTCTACCGGTAGCCGGAGGGGACAGGTTGCCGGTCGATCTGCTGAACGTGAGCATTGGACAGGGGGAGTTGCTGGTGACGCCGGTGCAGGTTGCGCGGTGGACGGCCGCGATAGTAACCGGCTACCTCGTTCGGCCCCATGTGTCGGCTGGGGCATTCGCCCCCCGCGAGCGGCTACCTGTCTCCGATGAAGCGCGTGAAGCGATCCTGGAGGGGATGCGGCTGGCGGTGGTCATGCCCTGGGGCACGGCTCATGCGCAGTTGGGACGTCTCCCGGTGCCGGTGCGGGCAAAGACCGGGACCTCCGAAGCGGGGACGGGGCCGCCACACTCGTGGTGCGTGGCCATCCTGGGTGAAGGAGAAAGCGCGCTGGTGGTCGTGGCCCTGGTCGAACACGGGGGGAAAGGGAGCGAACGCGCCGCGTCGCTGGTACGACAGATCGTCGAGCTGATTACGCCCGATGCCGCTGCCGACCGGAACCAAGCAGTTCCCAGGCATCGATGACGAGCCGTCCGATCGGGTCTGACGGTCGGCCCAAGGTTTGCACAAGCCATCGCGGACGCGAGAATTCGACTGCCAGCGCGCCTTGCGTGTTGGCCGGAGGCCAAGCGGGAAATCACTTTTCTTCGGACCGTGCGGCCCCCTCGCGCCCCACTGAGCCGCCCCAATAAACCGGTGTGTTCCGGCAAGACGGGCCGTCAGGAGATCAAGCGAGACCGCCGGGAGGAAGGTTCAGAAGGTTGGGTAGATCGGGCACCAGGCGCACGGTCGGGTTGACGGTCCAGCCGTATTTCCCGAGCTCGAGCGCGAACAGAAGGATCCCAACCAGCAGGCATAGTGCCGCAATGATCAGCAGCACGGTGTAGATGTCCATCTTGGGTTGTTGGACGGTAACGCCGCGCCTACTGCCCGGTCCCGGTGAGGTAGGTAGCGACATGGTCTCCGACCTCGATTCGCCCTTGTTTCACGTCACTGAGCACGCGCGCCACGGCGCGGTCCGGTTCGACATCGGTAATCTCAATCTGGCCGAGGTACTTGCCGTTGTTCCGCTCGCGGAACACGTGCAACCGATGACCCACCACAAGGCCGTCGTCGCTGCCGATGGAGATCCGTACGTAGCGGTTCGCACGGTCAACTTCGAGGACGACGCCTTCCACACGAGGTGGAGCCTTAAGAGCGGCAATGTCACGAGCTTCTGTGGGAAGGCCGTGCTGTGCCAGGATCCCCCGGAGTTCCGCAATCCGTTCCTGAAGCTGCTGGTTCCGCTCCTGAGCAACCTCGAGCTGGCTACGTACCTCGATCAACTTTTGCTCAGCCTCAAACGCCTGCCGAACTGCGCGGTCTTTGTCCTCCAGGACCCGTTCGAGCTGACTACGAAGTAAGTCGACCTCTTGCCGTCGAGCATCGACTTCCTGTAGAGCGGTGGCCGCGCGTTGCTGGGCCGTCTCCAGCTCGCGACGCAGCTCCTGGTACGCCTCGAGCAGCCGCGTCATGTTTTCCTGCTGGATACGGTTCTCCTCACGAAGCTGGTTGAGCTGGTCGGCGGCCTTTTTGCGCGCCTCGTCGAAGAGCATCGCCAGCTCTTCGCGTTGCTTCTTGACCGCCTCAAGCTCCTGGCGCGTCTTGCTCAACTCGGCGGACGCCTCTTGGTACTTGTCTCGCCAGTTCTCCTTTGCCGTGTACACGACGATGGCGAACGCGAGAAAGAGGATGCTCAAGATTGTGATAGCCAGCGTCAGGATCTTGCCGACTAACGTCACGCCTTAATCTCCCTTTAACCTCTTCGTCCCGTGCAGCTCCCGGCAATGGAGAACGGCCCAGGTCTGGACCAAGCCGGTCCGTTCGGTCGTACGACGAGGTGTGCCACACACCAGCCCCGTTTCCAGACCCTACCGGTACGTCAGCATTGTGCGCACGCCGTGACAGCGTGTCAATCCGGCCGGTAGTGACCCACCTGCGCGCCACGCGGGCCAATCCGGTAAGACTGTTACGACTGTACTACAGAACGCGCCGGCTTGCAAGAGTTTACCGGATATCTCCGGGTAGGTTGCTCCAGATTCTCCTGCAAAAGCTTACCATGCGGCACCGCACTGGGCGCCACTGCCGCATCCTGCGTGACCCGATCCAACCCACCTCAGTGTCCCAGGCCGGCGTGTGTCAGCCGCGCCGGTTCGATGCACCCCTGCGAGACCGTGAAGACCTCCGGGTACTCGGTTGCCCACCGAGCGTTCGCGGAGGGGCAGTATTGCCTGGCGTTGCCCTCGACGGCATCGACGGGATCGAGGTGACTGGCCAACTCCACCGATTGCAAGAACGCGAGCCCGGGGCAGGTCAGGTCCTGGACGGACATGAACATGTGCGATTTCTCGGCGGCCGCGGCCAGTACCAGGGACTGAGACATCCCTTTGCACGCCTTCAACGCGATGCCTGTGTAGCCCAGTTCACGCGCCAGCTTCAGCGACTCGTAGTCCACCAGCGCTTCGTCCACGACCACCGGTTTCAACTTGCTCGCCTCATGGACCGGCTGGCCCCGTTGCGCTTCGAGATCACGCCCAAGGGGCTGTTCCACGTAGGCGATCCGATCGAACGCCTTCGGATTCCGTTCGCGGACAGTCCGAAGCGTGCGGATCATGTACTCGATGTCAGGGCAACGCTCGTTGAAGTCGAGCGAATAGTACCACTTGCTCCGGCCCAGTTCCGTCTGAACTTCCGTCGCCACCGCATCCACCGCCAGGATTCGCTCGATGTCCCACTGCTCATCATCCCCCGCCAGTTTGATCTTCAGGTGCGTAAGTCCGTCGCGTCGGATCCAGTCAGCTAGGCATTCCGGCAAGCCATCGCCGATGGGCTCCTTCACATCGGCGGGGGTAAGAGGATCGAGAGCACCGACCAGATGGTAGAGCGCGAGGCGCTCTTTCGGACGGGTGCGGATGTAATCTTCCAGATACTCCCCGCGGAAGTCGTTGTCGAGGTAAGCGCTCAGGTCGTTGTTCATGTAGTCCTCGCCCAGACAGCGGAAGACATTTTGGCCGTGCGCCTTGCCGTACGCATCGAGAATCGCGGCGTCGAAAGCCGAGGCGACCACCTGAACGGCGAGCCGGGGCAGGGGCTCCTTGAGTTCCAGCTCCCGGTTAACCTGCTCGGCAAGCCTCAACCACTGCGGCTCCCAGCGGAACGCGAGTTCGACCGGGTGCGCCATATCACGCAGCTCGGTGATCTGGCTCGCGATGAGTTCCGCGAGTCGGCGCATGGCTTCCAAAGTGCGATCGGGGGGCTCGACGGCCGACGGGAACGCCCAGGTGTTCCCCAGGGGCATTGCGCCAACGCCCTGGCCGGTCAAGCCATTTCGCGCCCGCACCCCTACTTGCACAGTTAGGACCTCCGTGTGCGTGTTGACGAACGCCCCGAACTTCAACGGGGTCCGGTAGGGGTAGCGGTCGATGCGGTGTTTGGCGCTGAGTACTTGAACGTCGTACTCTCGCTCGCGCATGTCCAACCTCCAGGTCGCCACGGCAGCGCGCGGTAGCGCAGTGCCGGAACATCAGCCGGTTGTTGGGGCTACCGAATTCTGCAGCTCATTGTCCCTCCGGAAAAGTCCCCCGCTCAGCCCGTGCGGTGCATGGCCCCAAACGCTTTCCGCCACCAGCTTCGTTCGCCGACGGGCTATGCGTTCCGCCGACGCGGTGCTTCGTAACGAAACACCGCTCTTCCGCCCGGTGGGTAACCCTAATGCCCAAGGGCCACCGTTTGCACCACGACGGTGACTGGTATCGCTCGCGCCGGCTGCTCACCAGGGCAGTCGATGCGGCCACTATCTCCCGGCCGCATTTCCTTCGGAGGGTCGCTTCATGGGTTCCCACACGACGACGCGAAACGGGGGGCAGGGGATTTCCGCCCGCCGCTTGTACTGGATGCCGCTCACCTCGGGCGGCGTGGCCCTCGGTCCGAGCTCCAACCCGAAGAACCAGGGACTCTCCAATGCGTCCGCCTCCGCCGCATACGACGGTATTCTCCGCAAGTCGTACGGGCACAAGCGGACCTGCTCGCCGGTTAAGAACGCCACCGGGTAAGCGAGCCGATAGTCGGCGTACCCAAGCATCCCGGCCATCCCGTTGGCGCGACACCAGTCCACCAGAGCGGTCCGGAAGCTCTGGATCTGTAGCGGCGTCCACGACGGGCCGATCATGCCGTGGATGCGGTAGTATGCCACGTCCACGTACGCATAGTAGCCCATCCAGGTGAGCAAACCGGCCATTAGAGCAGCTTGAACGACGGCTTTCCGGCGAGTCGTGCGGAAACGGAGCCAGAGGAACCTGGCTGCCCAGAGAGCGGCCAGCGAGGCGGCGGGGAAGACGGGGATGAGATAGCGGACTCTGCTCCACTGTTCCCCGTATCGGAACAACACGAACGCAACGCACGCGGCCGCTCCGCTCAGCACGACGAGCGAAGCGAAGTCCGACCGAGGGGAGTTACGGACCAGTCCAACCAGGGCCGCGACCGTTCCGACGAGGAACAGAGCGATCTGCACCCTGAACAGGTAACGTGAGAAGGCATCCACAGCCGGTGGAAGGCCGCTTTCCCCCACAGCGAACAGCCAGATCGCTGCGTTCAACCGGGTAAAGGGGTGGCAGGCCCCCTCAGCGGAGAAGGCCAGTGGCAGACACTGGCGCCGGAGAACGAACCACCGGTCTCCGAGGTGCTTCCAGACGACCTGCTGTTCGAGCCGCCAGAAGTCCGGATAGCAGTTGCGATCGGGCTGGATGCGGTCGGCCACGGCACGAAGCCCGACGACCGCTGCAGCAGCCCCGCCCGCAATCAGGGGGACGGCGATCCAGTTCCGCACCCGCCGCCAGCCGCTGGCCCGCACGGCAGCCAGGCAGGTTAGTGGCAGAAAAAGGACGTAGTAGCTGTAGGTGTAGCAGCCCAGGAACTGCAGCCCCGCGAAAGCCCCCCATCGGCCGGTGCCTTTCAACTCCCAGGAACACAGGAAAAACGACGCGATCGCGATGGTGACGACCCAAACATGGCCCCCATGGGCTTGGGTACTCGCCCAAAGGGAAAGGACGGGCACAAAAGACTGCAAAGCGAACCAGGCGGTCGCCCATGCGGCCCCCCATCGGTCCCACAGCCAGCGCGCGACGAGCACGTTGGCGACCGTCCAGGCCAGCAAGGGGGACGAGATGAAGGCCAAAGGGGTCCATCCGAAGAACAACACGAACGGCAGGGCGATGATGCCCTCGGTCAAGCCCTGGTAACGCTGGCCGTAGTAGAAAAGCAGGGGGGCACGCCCTTCAACCAGATGCTTGATGCTTAACGCATTCGCCGATTCATCATCGTTAAAGAGAGCGGCCGCGTTGACGAGCAGCGGCACGCGAACGACGATGACCACCACGCAGTACAGGGTCGCCAGGAGCCAAAACGCCTGCGGACTGCGCCAGCGAGCCCGTGTGCCGGCCCGACATGTGCTTTGGGGTGAGCTGAGCGGCTCGCCCTCGTTCATGGCCCCTCCCGCAAGCGCCGCCGCAAGACGTGGACGCCCACAAGTCCGAGCATGGCCAGTTGGGCGAGCACTCCGATTGCGTCGCCAACGAGCACAACATACGGGCTGCGTACGTCGCAAAGCGGGACCTCTGCGGCCACAAGATCCTCGATCCAAACCCCTTTCTCAACCGCGCCACCGGCCACATGGGTGATCCTGCCGTAGGGATCGATAACTGCGGAGATTCCCGTATTGACCGCTCGAACAAGCGTCCGCCTACACTCGACGGCACGAAACACGGCGCCGGCCAGGTGAACCTCGTGCTCGGCCGATCGGCCAAACCACCCGTCGTTGGTGAGATTCAGCAGCACGTCAACGCGATGCTCGCGCACCAGGGACCGCGACAACCCCGGGATTGTGTCCTCGAAGCAGATGAGCGGTCCGTACCGGATGCCTTCGTGTTCAAGGACCGTCTGTTCCTGCCCCGGCGTCAGGCTGCCCCCCTTCTGTGTATTTGGAGAGAACACGCGGAGTAAAGGGAGCCAGCGCTCCAGCGGTACGTACTCGCCAAAGGGTAACAGGTGCACCTTGTGGTAAGGGGGATAAACAGGGCCGGACTCCGTGAGCAGGAGCGCCGAGTTGTACAGACGCGTCCCTTCGGGGGACACGTACTGCATGTTGAGCCCCATGATCAGCGGGCTGCCGCACGCTTTGACCAGCCGCAGGAGATCCGTGCGGACCCGAGCGGAGATTGCGCGGAGCGTGTTCACGTCGAACCCAACCAGTGCTCGCGCTTGCTCGTCGTTTAGTGCTGGATCCAGCTCGAGCCAGATGTGCCGCCAGGTCGTTTCGGGCCAAACCGCCAGTTGGGCGCGCGTACGGCGTGCGTGATCGGCCAGCTCGTAGAACCGGCCGTGCAACTCCTCAGCACGGTCTGTCTGTTCTCGGAGCGACTGGGGGACGTTTGTCTGAACCAGCACAATTCGGGGGCCGGGCCTCAGATGATCGTCCGCGCTCTGAAGGGCCCGATAGCCATAGCCGAGCCACAGGGTGCAGAGCACCACCAACATGCCCCCGTGGACCGCGATTACCGCGGTCCGATGACGTCTGAGCAGGAGAAGAACCAGGAAGCCGTTGATCCATGCCAGAAGAAAGGAAGCTCCGTAGGCGCCAACCACCGCGCAGCCCTGCAGAAGCAATGGCGACCTGTAAAAAACGTGAGCCAGGTAAAACCAGGGGAAACCACCCAGCATCCAGCTTCGCACAAACTCCAGCCCGATCCAGATACAGGCGACGCTGAAGGGGAAAACACTGGGCACGGACAGAAACACGCTCCGGACCAGCACCGCAGCCACCGCCCAATATGCCCCGAAGTAGACGCTCAACCCCAACCACCCGATGTAACCGGTCGGATGGGCGATGATCAGCCACCAGACGCTGAGCAGGCCGAACAAGGTTCCCCCCAGCAGGCCGACGAGCCCAGCCCATCTGGTGTTCGGCGACAACACGGCGGCTGCCAGAACGGGAACGAGCGCAACCAGGACCAAGGGGGCAATTTCCACTGGGGGGAAGGCAGCCCAGAGAAGCACGGCACTGGCGATGCCGCCGGCACAGCCCAGAGGACGGGCGTGTCCCGCGAACCACGCCTGCGCGCGCTCTCGCCCACCAACCGCCGGTGCCGCTAGCTCCTGTGTTGCTTGGGCAGTCTCTTTCATCGCTGCATGACCAATCCGCCAGGCCGGCAAACTTCCCATCCGTTTCGGCTCAGCGCGGCATGCCGGCTCCCACACCAGCGCAGATCGATGGGCAGCCGAACGCGTGCCATGCCCATGTGGAGCCGCCGTTGCTTGCTGCCGGAGCACGTTCTGCAAAAGCCCCCCGCTCAGCCATCGCTGAAAGGGATTTCATCAACCCGACCGATCGTCGTCCATGCCAAACAACCGGGCTCCGCGTGCAGTTCGTTGTCGCTATTCGAGCGTCAGCACACGAACACTTGCCCCCTGGGGAAGTTGGTATTCGCCTGCGGGAAAGAACACAAAACCGTCGGCCTGAGAAACACAACAGACGTCGGGAGATCCTTGCCACGCTAGGGGGCGTGCCTTGAGACCGTCAGCTTCGTACCAGATCGATGCCGGCCAGTAGGTGGGGCGATCGCAACGGTTGCGCCAGCCGCTTACCAGTCGGGCCGGGGCATGAGCGGGCATACCCGGCGGCAGACCGCTTAGTGCGCGGAGCAACGGTCGCACGAACAGCAAAAAGCCCACCAGGCTGCTTACGGGGTTACCTGGCAGTCCGAACACGTACGATGCCTTCTCGGCACGCCGCACACCAAAGAACAGGGGTTTCCCCGGCCGGACATGAACACCGTGGAACACGGGCTCTACCCCCAGCGACTGCAAAACCCGGGGAACATAGTCGCGATCCCCGACGGAAACACCGCCGGTAATGAGCAGGACATCCGATGCAGCAAGGGCTTCCTGCAGCGTGCGGCTTAGCTCGGTTTCGTCGTCCCGCGCGTGCCAGGAGCCGACGGGTTCGAAGCCTGACGTGCGCACTGCACTTACCAGCATCGGGCCGTTGGAGTTACGAATGGCCCCCGGAGCCGGACGAGCGGTCGGTGGAACCAGTTCGTCCCCGGTGGTAACGACCGAGACTGTCGGCTTAACGTAGACTGCAGGCTCCGCAACTCCGCACTCCGCCAGCACCGCGATATGGGCCGGCTTCAACAAAGTCCCGCGCCTCAGCACGATAGTTCCGGCTTGCATGGTCGCCCCGCGGCGGAGAATGAAGCGGTACCGGTCGTCGGGCAGGTGCTGGAGTTCGATCTCGTCGCCTCTCTGCTCGACGTCCTCTTGCATCACGACCACGTCCGTCCCAGGCGGGATAGGAGCACCGGTCAGGATGCGTACGGCCTGCCCTGTACCGACCTGGCCCCGGTACGTCTCGCCAGCACAGACCCGACCGACAACCTGGTAGCGCTTTACCCCCTGAGCCACATCCTCGAACCGCAGCGCGTAGCCATCAACGAGGGATTTGTCGAACGGGGGGCTGTCCAGATCGGCCACCGCCGGTTCAGCCAGCACATGTCCCACCGCTTCTGGGAGTGCTACTCGCCGTGTACCTAACGGGGAAGCCTGTGCGAGGATCTTTTCAACCGCTTGCTCGACCGAGAGCAGCTTTCTGTCCGTATTCGTTTGGGCCATCGTCCTACCCGAACTACCGCCGACCAAGCCCCCGTCGCTGGGATTGCGCGTCTGGTTGATCGAGGGGCTAGGCCCCCGTAACGAGCGACTCCGGAACAGGACGTCCCACGAAGTTCGCCAGGAGTCGGATTCCTGGAAGTCCGGTCAGGAAGCTCTCCGGGTGAAACTGAACCCCCTCCAGGGGCATGGTCTTGTGCCGGATCCCCATGATCTCCCGCTCATGGCCGGGATCATCCGTCCAGGCAGAAACCTCGAACTCACCGGGCAGCGTGTCGCTCTTGATGATCAAGCTGTGATAACGTGTCGCTTCGAACGGGTTGGGCAGGTCCCGGAACACGGTGCGCCCGTCGTGATAGATCATGGACGTCTTACCGTGCATGACACGCGAGGCGCGCACGATCTTGGCACCGAAAACATGCCCGATGCACTGATGCCCCAAGCAGACACCGAGAATAGGAACCTTGCCCGCAAAGTGGCGGACGACGTCGTTCGATATTCCCGCTTCCCGAGGTGTACACGGTCCCGGTGAGATGATGATGTGACTCGGTTCCAGCTCCTC
>Ga0256839_1006536_pt1 | contig 10175 bp, 7 predicted proteins | sample 354166metaG_FD_185968 | JGI IMG/M metagenome (GOLD analysis project Ga0256839, IMG submission 185968) | Hydrothermal vent microbial communities from Mid Atlantic Ridge, Atlantic Ocean - 354-166 | ecosystem: Environmental > Aquatic > Marine > Hydrothermal vents | place: Atlantic Ocean: Mid... | reverse complement strand
GTCGACATTTACCCAACACTGTGCGAACTCGCAGGCCTCCCGCTGCCCAAACACCTTGAAGGAACCAGCTTCGCTCCATTGCTCGATGACCCCACTCGGCCGTGGAAAACCGCGGCCTTCAGTCAGTTCCCCAACAAGGGACATATGGGACGCTCGATACGAACGAATCGTTACCGCTTCACACGCTGGACGCGAAATAACAAGCTTGGCGGCCTGGAGCTTTACGATCACAAATTCGATCCGCAGGAAAATGTGAATATCGCGAACCGTCCCGAAAACGTGGAATTGGTGAAGCGACTGACGGCTCGGCTCGCAGCCGGATGGCAGGCCGCCCTGCCGCCCGACCAGGCACGGCGCAAGTCGGGAACCGGTGGAAGGAGTGGTTCAGGCCCGATGAGCCTCGACGATGCGGCGCACGCGATCGTAGACACCGGGAGCGGCCGCCAGCACGCTTCCACCGGCCACCCGCAGCGGATTCCCTTCGACATCGCTCACTCGCCCCCCCGCCTCCTCGACGATCAACGCGCCGGCGGCGAAATCCCACGGCGCCAGTTCATACTCGAAAAAGGCGCCGAACCGGCCGCTGGCCACGAAGCACAGATCGAGCGACGCTGTGCCGAAACGGCGGATCCCGTGGATCTTCTCTCCGAACAAATCGGCGATCGCCGCCAATGTCGCTCGCATCATCTCGCCGCGGTCATAGTAGAACCCCACCCCGATCAGCACCCGATCCAACGACGAGACATGACTGACGCGGACAGGTCGTCCGTTCCATGTGGCACCGCAGCCTCGACGGGCGACGTACCAATCCCCGGTGATCGGGTTGTGCACCACGCCGACTTCGGTCCGTCCCCGTTGGCGATAGGCGATCGAGACAGCGCAATGAGGAATTCCGTGAGCGAAGTTGTTGGTACCGTCGAGCGGGTCGATGATCCACAGGTGTTCGGCATCCGGAGTTTCCGAGTGTGCTTCCTCCGCGAGGATCGCGTGGCGGGGAAAGGCCGATCGAATGGCCTCGACAATCAGCCGCTCCGATCGCTCGTCGGTTTCCGTAACGAGATTGTACGAGCGTGCCTGTTTGGCCCGATGCACGGTCGTGTCGCCGGTGGTGGAAGACTCGAGTTGACGACGGAAAGCCGTGGCGATCTCACGTCCCCCCGCCTCGGCCGCCCGCTCGGCGGTCTCCAGGACCCTCGACGACTCGATCGATTCCGTCATGCGCGGACAGCCTTTTTCTGGTCGCCCCCAGGCTCTTTCTTTTTCTCTCCCCAAAGCTCTCGGATCGCCTCGATCGCACGATCCAACTGGCGATCCTCCACCTCAAAAGCCTCGGCGGGAATTTCCCCTTCCAGCACGTCGCGCTGCTGCCTGGCCCGATAGAGTTCGCGGTACGTTTCGTCGTCGAGTTTCACTTGGTAGCCGGGATCGGGGCGGACTCCCCACTCGTCCTTCTCGGTGGCTCCTTGACGACGGTGGATGTTCGCACCGCTGGGCCGGTGGTAGGTGGCGGTCGTCAACTTCAATCCGCTGCGGCGGCCTTCCAGACGAAAAATGCGCTGCACGGTTCCCTTTCCCCACGTCCGCTCGCCCACGATCACGGCACGCCGGTGGTCTTGCAGGCACGCGGCAACGATCTCGCTGGCGCTGGCGGACAATTTGTCCACCAGTACGACCATGGGGAGATCGCGGGGAACGACCGTGCCGGGTGTGGCAAAGAACTCGTCTCCACGGCGTCCGTTCCTCCCGCGAGTCGTTACGATCACGCCCCCATCGAGAAACATGTCGGCGACACTCACCGCCGTCTGCAACAACCCTCCCGGATTGCCTCGCAGATCGATGATCAAGCCTCGCACCGGATGATCGGAAAACGCCAGCACTTCCCGCAGTTCCTCGGGCGTCAACTCTCCGAAGCTGACAATCCTCACGTAGCCTATATCTGGATGTTCCCTCAGAAAATAGTTCCACGTTCCGTCGGGGCGGCGGGTGTCCCCGAGTACCGAACGAGTCTTCACCCGGTCCCGCACAATCGTAAACTCGAGGATCTCATCGTTGGGCGGCCGCCGGACTTTGATCCGCACGGGCGTGCCTCGAGGCCCTTTGATCAGACCGATCGCCTGGTCCAGCGTGAGTGACTCGGTCGACTGCCCCTCCACTTCGACGATCACGTCTCCGGCATGGATCCCCGCCTTGTGCGCCGGCGAACCGAGCACCGGACTGATCACGGTAATCTCGGGCCGCTGGGGAGGGCCGGCAACCAAGATCCCGATTCCCACGAAATTCTGCTCGATCCCCCGGTTCAATCGCTCCAGGCTCGGCGGATTGACATAAGCGGAATACGGATCCAGACGGGAGACCATTCCCTGCATCGCGTTTTCGAACAGGGGCCGCTTTTCCACCGGCTCGTAATAGTAGGTCTCGATGATGTCCATGGCCGTGGCCACGGTCCGAGCGTAGTGGTTGTGAGCGGCCCGGTCGTAACAGGCGAAAGAAACGACGAGGGAAACCAGGATGAGTACGAGGTTGCGTCTCGGCATCGTTCGACTCGGAAATCTCGTTCGACTCGGAAATCGTGTCAATCGGGGGAACCGGGGCAAAGTTTGCCATTTCGGCGGATCCCGACTCTAAAGAGGACCGGCTCCGCAGTCCGGGCCAGTCCCATCATATCGCTCCGGCTCGCTGAGCGGTAGCTTGAGAACGCATGGGGCGGCCACGAGCAGTCCAGTCCGATTCCCTTACGCCAGATAGTTGACACGGCCCCCAAAAGAGGTCATAATTGCGGCGTTAAGCTTCGGCTTAACATTATGCTCTCCGCAGGTTCCTGCCCCGCCTGTGGAGAGTTTTTTCGTGTCCGGCGCGGTCTGTCCTCTCCGTCCTGGCCATACGATTTGACGCCATGCACACGTTCCGTTAGAGTCTTGCTGGATTGCATCTACGCACCGAGTGCACGTGCTGCACTGGCTTTCGATTGTCACCACCACCCCTACAGCCTCCGGTCTCCCGCCTCCAGCCTTGCGGGCGCAGCCCGCGTCAGGGGCTCACGCATGAACGTCTCCAGCTTTCGGCTCATCCCGCTGCTACTGCTCACGCTGACACCGCTTCGTCTCGGGGCGGATGACTCGGCCCGTCCCATACTGGAGTGGCAATACGTCTTTCCCTTCGATGAACAGCACAATCATGCACCCGGTATCGTCGAATGCCCCAACGGTGACATCCTCGTGTCGTGGTACCGCGGATCGGGAGAACGGCAAGCCGACGATGTGGCGGTGTGGGGCGCTCGATTGAGAAAGGGAACACGACACTGGAGCCAGCCGTTCGTCATGGCCGACCGCCCCGGATTTCCCGATTGCAACACCTGCATGATGATCGATTCTCGCAAACGACTGTGGCTGTTCTGGCCCACGATCCTGGCCAATACCTGGGAATCCTGCATCACCAACGTGCGCATCTCCAGTCGTTACACCGATGACGGCCCGCCCAAGTGGGACCGCCAAGACGTCATCCTGCTCAAACCGAAAGCAGACTACTTTACCAAACAATATCGCCGCTTGCTGGAAGCGGCGATCCAGCGGTACCACGACCAACTTACCGACGAACTGCGTCGCGAAATCGACGTGGTGCAAACGCGTCTTGACGACACCCTGTATCAGCGACTGGGTTGGCAGCCACGTTGCAAACCGACCGTACTTCCCAGCGGCCGAATTCTGCTGCCTCTCTATTCCGATACGTATTCGGTTTCCATCATGGCGATCAGCGACGACGAGGGAAAAACGTGGCGAGCCAGTCAACCGCTGCTGGGACTGGGCAACATTCAACCCATCGTGTTGCGGCGCAGCGACGGAACGCTCGTGGCCTACATGAGAGAAAACGGAATCACCGGAAAGATCCGCGTCTGCCAGTCGACCGACGACGGCGAGCACTGGGGCGAAGTGACTTCCTCCTCACTCCCCAATCCGGGAGCCGGAATCGATGCCGTGCGGCTGGCCAATGGGCACTGGGTACTGGTCTATAACGACTCGGCGACCAGCCGGCACCGGCTGGCCGTGGCGCTCTCCGACGACGAAGGCCGCACCTGGAAATGGAAACGCTTGCTGGAAAACGACCGGCAAGGCCGGTTCCACTATCCGGCCGTCATCCAAGCCGCCGATGGCGCCATCCATGCCGTCTACAGCTACCACGTCCCCCAAGGAAAAACGATGAAGCACGTCCGGTTCACCGAATCGTGGATCCGGCAGGAAGATACACGCCCCTGACGCGGGCTGCGCCCGCCAGTGGGGAGGCCGGAGGCCGGAGGCGAGAGGCCGGAGGCTGCAGGGGGGGTGACGACCGAAAGCCGGTGCACGATGCGCGCCGGGCGCGCTGGTGGTTACGGAGCTGGACTCGAATCCTCTTCCAACCCCGCCTCGAGCCGCTCGATGACTTCGCCGGTCGGCTCACACCCGATCGACAGCCGAACGGTTCCCTCGGCGATGCCCAGTTCCTCGCATTCTCGCTCACTCAGCCCTCGATGGCTGGTCGAGCGGGGATGACTCAGGGTCGTCTGAACCTCACCCAACGACGGACAAAAGGGAATGACTTGAGCCAGCCGATCGACGGCCGCCGTTCCCCCCGCCAACGCGAAGGTGACGATGGTGCCGAACCGGTCACCGAGCTGGCGCGAGGCGATCCGGTGATCGGGATGGCTCTCCAGGCCGCAATAGCGAACGTGGCCGACTCGAGGATGTTCCTCCAACCACCGCGCCACTTCGAGCGCGGTCTTGCAACATCGTTCGGCGCGCACCTCCAACGTCCGGGCTCCCCGCTCCGCCAGCCAGCAATCCCACGGAGAACCGACCATGCCCCAACAGCGCACCACCGAGTCGCACCGCGCGTGTCGATCGCCGCTCCCGCAAACCATACCCAGCAATACGTCGCTGTGACCGTTGGCGAACTTGGTCAAACTTTCGACTACATAGTCGGCTCCAAGTCGCAAAGGACGACAACGTGTGGGAGTCGCCAAGGTGTGGTCCACGACCAGTAGGACGCCATGCTGACGGCACCAAGCCGATAACTGAACGATGTCGACGACTCGCAACGTCGGATTGGAAATGGTCTCCACGACCAGCATCCGCGTCGTCGGCCGTACCGCCCTGCCGAGTGAACCGATCGAACCGGGATCGACCAGGTCGGCGGAAATCCCCAACCGGCTCGCCTCCGTGGCGAACAACTGCCGAGTCTTGCCGTAGAGTTCTTGCGCCAGCAACACATGGTCGCCGCTCTTCAGTTCGGCCAGCAACACCGCGGCGAGGGCGGCCATACCGGAACTGGTGGCGATCGCCCAATCGGCATCGTGACGGTCGCGCCACCATGCCCCCAACCGTTGTTCATTGGGATGTCCGTCACGCCGGTAGACGAACCCGGGCTCGTCACCCGACAACAGCCGGTCCGCCTGCTCCACCGACTCGCACTGCCACACCGTTGCCGGCTCAATGGGCGGACAGACCGGACGCGTACCAGACGATCGTCGCGGAGCCACGTCTTCCTCGGATCGATCCATCAACGGCCTCCCCTCTCAGCGCCCCGTCTCGTGCTCGCCCCACCAGTCGTCCGGAAGATTGCCGTCTTCACCCAGCGGAAGCGGCCGCGGTTCGGAGAGAATTTCCAAGTCGTCCCGCTCGAGTGCTTCACGATGGTAGGCCTCCGAGCATTCGAGTTCGACCAGATGGAGGGTGTCTTGAATCCACATCAGTCGCGCCTCCCCAGGCGGCGTCAACCCGATCACGGACAGCGCCACCTCGAGCATCTCCCGGTCGGTGCGGTAGTCGAGCGGGAGCTTCGCGCCGGTGAGATGGCCCGCGGTGATCACGTTCATCCTGGTCTTGCCCATGTCCATTTGTTCGAGGACGCGGGTCCGGCAGAGTTCGGCCAACCCGATCCCCGTGGCGTTGCCGGCGGTCGCCGCCGTGAGCGACCGGACGGCGATGTAGCTGTGAGACGCCCGGCGCCCTCCCACTTCGCTCTGCTTGCGATCGACCACATTGGTGTCGAACCCGGTTCCGCTGATGTCTTTGCCCATCCGGTCGATCAGCAGAACGTGCGAGCGTGCGAAGGGAAGTCGTGGCATCCATGAGCGAGCCGTTGCCAACAGTTGAGGTTCTCGACTCTCGAACGCATCGGGGGGCACGGCTTCGATCTGCGCCGTCTCGTCATAGGCGTTCTCGAGAATGGCCAACCCACAGAGGATGTGGCACGACGCCACCACCTCCCGCGCCACGGCGCGCACGATCTCGTCGAAGTCGTGATCGAAGATGGCTCGATGGTAGACCGTGGCTCCCGTGTGCTTGCCCAGACCGATCAGCAGCATCTTCATCAGTCCGCTTTCCACGGCGCCGGAAAAGTCGGTGTGAGGTTTGATGCGCCCGCAGACGATCACGTGATCGGCCTGCCGGGCATGGCGATCGAAGTGGATGGGGAATCCTTGCGGAGCCGTTGCGACAATCTCGGTGTCCATCGATGCCCGAATGGGGCACTCGCAAGCCGCTTCCGTGATCCCCAGCTTTTCCAGTACTTGCATCTGCCCTGCGACAGTGCCACCCCCATGGCTGCCCATGGCGGGCACCAGGAACGGCTGCCCGCCGTGCCGGCGAACGTAGCGAACCACCGAACGCAAGATCTGCGGAATGTTGGCAATCCCGCGACTTCCGGCCGTCACCGCCACACTCTGCCCCGCGGCAATCCGCTCGCCAGAGCCGATCCGATCCAGTTCCGAACAGACGGTCTGTTCAATGTCGGCGACTCGTGGGCGCGGAAAGCGCTGGCGAACGCGGAAAACGGCAGGAAACGACAGGTGGGTGGCGGAGTCGGCCATGATCCCGTCCGATCAATGAAAACGCAGTCCGGCCGCGGCCAGACGTTCGGCGGTCACTTCCATCAGTGCATCCTCGGCCGCCTCGTCCGCCGCTTCGTACGTGACGGAAAACCGCAGATAGGCACCGGCATCATCCCAGGGCACCGTCACAATGGAATACTCGGTAATCAAATACTGGCTGGCTTCCTCGGCATTGGCAAAGTCCCGGCCGTCGTTCGTTCCGACCGGGGCCCTCGTATAAAGAAAGTACGTGCCGCCGGGCATCGAACAGTCGAAGCCGCAGCCTTGCAACGTGCTGACCAGTTTTTCCAAACGCCGCCGGTAGCGGGCATGCACTTCGGCGGGGATCTCCGCGGAATCGAGTGCCGTCACCGCCGCCTTTTGAATGGCGATGAACTGGCCGGAATCGCTGTTATCCTTCACGTCGGCGAAGGCTTGCACCAGCAGCCGGTGGCCGCAAACCCAGCCGATCCGCCAGCCGATCATGTCGAACCCTTTGGACAACGAGTGGACTTCGACACCGACTTCCTTCGCGCCGGGAACCGCCAAGAAACTGAGCGGCGGACCGTCGAAGGTGAGGACCCCGTGGGCCGCGTCCTGGATCACGACGACATTGTTTTCGCGAGCAAAATCGATCACACGACCGTAGAAGTCGCGCGTTGCCACCTGACCGGTCGGGCTGTTGGGGTAATTGATGACCAACAACTTGGCTCGCCGGCGGATGTCCGCAGGGATGTCATCCAGCGCCGGATAAAAATCGTTTTCGGCAGTCAGCGGCAGCCGGTAGACTTCGCCTCCGTAATAACGCGTGTGCGTGCCGGCGACCGGGTAGCCGGGAACCGTCATCAACGTCACATCGCCCGGATTGATCAGGCACGCCGGCAACATGGCCAGTGCCGTCTTCGAACCGATGCAATGGTTGATTTCGGATTGCGGATCGAGGGTCACGCCATAATGGCGCTGCATGAAGCGGGCCGCCGCTTCCTTGAACTCGAGGATGCCGTTGTCGGCATATCCCCGGTTTTCGGGGAGATTGATCTCTTCGGCCATCCGCCGCCGAACGATCTCGGCGGCCATGCGATCGTTCTCGCCGATGCCGAAGTCGAGCAGCGGGCGCTCGGGATGATCGCTGAGTGCTTTCCGTTTGGCCCGCTTGATCTTTTCGAACTTGTAGATGTCGGTGCTCTTGCCGTACTGCGAACCGCCGATGCGCTCGGCGAAGAGTTGCTGGAAATAGGGGTCACTCATGAAAACAGGCTCATGCTTCAACAGCAGACAGGAATTCGGGGGGAACGGCCGTTCCGTTCCCCGTGAGCCATCAGAGTGAACGATTTGCGCCGACTGCTCAACCCGCCCGCCGCGGCGACACCTTGCTTCCGGGAGAAAGCGGCGCGGTAGGATCGCCACCCACTTGCATCGTTCCCAGATATTCCCGCCGCACGGCTTCGCTTTCCTGAATCGACTCGGGCGGGCCTTCGGCCAACACCTGTCCTCGAGCGATCACGTAGCATCGATCGACGATCTGCAGGATCTCTCGAGCGGCATGATCCGTGATCAGGATCGAAATCCCGTCGTCCTGCAGCTCGCGGATCGTTTTCTGGATCCCTTGCACGGTGACCGGATCGATGGCGGCAAACGGTTCATCGAGCATGATGATCTCGGGGTCCGACAGGAGGGAACGGGCGATCTCCAACCGCCGCCGCTCCCCGCCCGACAATCCCTTGGCCTTGGCTTTGCGCAGGTGGTCGATCCCGAACTGTTCGAGTAGCCGCTGGCAGCGGGCTTTGCGGGCCTTCCCGCGGACGCCGAGCAGTTCCAACATGCAGAGGAGATTCTGTTCGACCGTCATCTTGCGGAAGACGCTGGCTTCCTGTGCCAGGTAACCCATCCCGCCATCGCGGGCCCGGCGGTACATGGGCCAGCGCGTCACCTCCCGCTCACCCAAGTAGACGCGTCCCTCGTCCGGCTCGATCATTCCACATACCATCCGAAAGATGGTGGTCTTGCCGGCGCCGTTGGGGCCCAACAACCCGACGATCTCGCCCGGCTCGACGTGGAGGCTGACGTCATCCACCACGCGTCGCCGTCCGAACGACTTCCCCAAACCTTCGGCTCGCAGTATCGACATCTCGGCCTCCTTGCTCACGACACACCAGTCCGACTCAGCGAATCCACTGCATTTGCGGGATGTTGGGAAGAGGGATCCCCCGCAAACGCCGCAGCGGAATGGGGGAGTGGATCCAGATGGGATGGGGCCAGAATACGGCCAGGGCCTTTCCCGTCAGCAGCCGCCGTTCCACGAAGTGCCCTCCATACCAGGCTCGCGCATCGTAACTCTGCGGACTGTTGTCGCCCAGCGGAAAGAACTGGTCCGGCCCCAGTTCGAACCTCACCCACGGCCGGCGGCGGAACAAATCGATGCGGTCCCACGACCGGGGATTGCGCAGCGCTTCCATGATGTCGGTGTAACTCAAGACACCTTCGTATTCGCCCAAGAACTGATTGCGCGTGTCGGCGATGTAATAAATGTCGCGGTGAAGCTGCAAACGGTGGATGGTGGCGGCCGTGCCGCGGACACCGATGCGGGCCGGCGCGAAATCGCCGGGATCGTCGGAACTCCAGGCGGGAAGCTCGTCGAACGGATCGACTTCATACGTCGTGGGACCATCGAACTCGACCACGCTTCCGTTGACCCACAAGTTCAATTGATTGTCGATATTCGAGAACCTCAGGCGGTAGAGTCCGGCACCGCGCACGCCCGTCTTCGCCTTGACCTCCTTGCGCTTGGTATCGCCGTCCACGAATGACACCGATCCGTCATCGAGCGCAAGCACCGCCGTGCCGCCGGCCAAGTCGATCCGGCAAGTGTGATGCCGCCCCGATTCGATCAACTCGAGCGTCAACTCGCCCTCATCCCCCATCAACTCGATCTCGGCCGACAGGGCCAAATCGCCCACCCAATGCAATCCTCGCGATTTTTCGTCTCCGAACTGCGGACTGGTCAATTCTGGACGGTACGCACCGCTGGCGATGCGCTGCATCGGTTCGTTCTTCTGCGAGTTGTACGCGTAGAAATCGGTAATCAGATAAGGACGGCGTTCCACCTTGGGAACCGGGCGGGCATCCGCCACGGCCCTCCAGTCGAGTGAATTGGGAAGGATATGGCGGTAGTAGAGCCAGGCCGTCTGATCGGTCGCCTGCTCGAGCCGATGCGTGCGGCCGTCCGGGCTGACCGACCAATGCTTCGCTCCCTCGGGGACCGGCTCCCACCGCTGAGGAAACCCCGCCCGGTAAAGCGCTTCGGGAGGGTACTTCGTGTCGTAGACGAGCT
>Ga0256839_1006535_pt1 | contig 10176 bp, 11 predicted proteins | sample 354166metaG_FD_185968 | JGI IMG/M metagenome (GOLD analysis project Ga0256839, IMG submission 185968) | Hydrothermal vent microbial communities from Mid Atlantic Ridge, Atlantic Ocean - 354-166 | ecosystem: Environmental > Aquatic > Marine > Hydrothermal vents | place: Atlantic Ocean: Mid... | reverse complement strand
GACCGCCACCTGGTCCGAGCCGATGACCAGGGCTTGTGTGTATCCGGCTGCGGCGGCCCGCGCCTTGCCCTCGGCCAGGCGCAAGGCCAGTTCCGGCGCTGTTTCCCCGTCTTGGGGCGTCTCTTCGATATCTGGTGAGCAGACCGTAAATGCCCGGTTCAGGCGGGTGAGCAGGGAGCGCCGGTAGGATGAGCCGGAGGCCAGTACGATTACCATGTCTTTCTTTTTGCTGTTCATTTGCAGGGAGGAGAAACGGACAGGATGTCGGAGTTCTCCTAAGTCACTGGATTGTTGTAAGTATTTTTGGGTTTTTTTGACAGATTGAGCAACTTTGCCTATGATGGCCGGCTATGTCAAACCCACTGCCCAAAACTGTCGACCCCTACCGGCTGGCGGGGACAGGCGCGGAGCTGCGTGGGCGTTTGCCATTGGCCGCCATGAAGCGCCTTGCGTCCAGATTGGCAGTGGCTGAAGGGGAGGTTGATGTCAGCCTGGCATTCGGCATCGATGCCGACCATACCCGCTACATCAGGGGCAGCTATTCGGCGGCATTGCAGTTGGTCTGCCAGCGCTGCATGGAAGCCATGGTGTTTCCCCTCAGGCAGACGGTCAGGTTGGGCATGGTGACGGGCGAAGCAGGCAAGGCGGATTTGCTGCCGGGCCACTATGAACCACTTATCATAGAAGAGGACAGTTTGAATCTCGTCGAGTTGGTGGAGGATGAAATACTGCTGGCGCTGCCCATCGTGCCCATGCATGACCAGAAGGCCTGCGCCATCAGCCTTGAATCACTGTGTGATGCGCCTGCGACCGCGGCAGCGGAGACTCACAAGCCTTTCGCCAAGCTGTCCGGTATGATCAAGGCGCAAAACAAATGATTCTCTGATTCCGCATGCTGCGTCGGATGAATCCCCAAAGCAATATCCATTAAACAGGAGTACTAGAAATGGCTGTACAAAAAAGCAAGAAATCGACTTCGAGACGCGGCATGCGCCGCGCCCACGACGCGCTCGGCGGACCGACGCTGTCCATCGATTCGAATTCAGGTGAAACCCACCGCCGTCATCACGTCACTGCAGACGGCTACTACAAGGGCCGCCAGGTAATCGAGCGCGACAGCGAATAAGATTTTGACGCGGATAATTGCTCTGGATGCCATGGGGGGCGATCATGGCCCTCATGTCACCGTCCCTGCCGCCCTTGCCGTTCTCGCCGAACAGGATGATCTCAAGCTGATCCTGGTGGGTGATCAGGAAGCGCTGGCGCGGGAATTGGCGAAACACCAGCATGGCGTCGGCGAGCGCCTGGATATCCAGCATGCCTCGCAACAAGTGGCCATGGACGAGGCGCCGTCGTCTGCGCTGCGTGGCAAGAAAGATTCCTCCATGCGGGTGGCCGTCAACCTGGTCAAGCAAGGGGCGGCGTCAGCCTGCGTCAGTGCAGGCAATACCGGCGCCCTGATGGCCATCTCACGGTTCGTGTTGAAGACGCTGCCGGGTGTCGAGCGTCCCGCCATCGTGTCCACCATTCCTTCCATGAAGGGGCATACCCATATGCTGGATTTGGGCGCCAACGTGGATTCCAGCGCCGAACACCTGTTTCAGTTCGCCATCATGGGGTCGGTGCTCACCAGCGCCGTGGACAATATTCCAAGTCCCACCGTCGGTCTCCTGAATATCGGCGAGGAGGAGATCAAGGGCAATGAGCGGGTCAAGGAGGCGGCGCGCCTGCTGGAGGAGAGCGATATCAACTATGCCGGTTTCGTCGAGGGCGACGATGTCTACAAGGGTACGGTGGATGTGGTGGTGTGCGATGGTTTCGTCGGTAATGTCGCACTCAAGACCAGCGAGGGCGTGGCGCGCATGATCACGCAATTCATGAAGGAAGAATTTAAGCGCAACCCCATGACCAAGCTGGCGGCCGCCGTTTCCAGGCCGGTGCTGAGCGCCCTCAAGGACCGTATCGATCCACGCAAGTACAATGGCGCCAGTTTTATTGGCCTACAGGGCATCGTCATCAAGAGCCATGGCGGCGCCGACGTCCTTTCCTTTGCCACCGCCATTCGTGAAGCCATACTCGAGGTCGATAAGGACGTGCCCCGCCTGATCGGCAGCCAGTTGGAAACCCTGTTTATGAATAGAGGTAGCGCATGACATATTCGCGTATTGCAGGCACGGGGAGCTATCTTCCCGAGAAGGTTCTCACCAATGCCGATCTCGAGAAAATGGTGGATACATCGGACGAGTGGATTTTCGACCGCACCGGCATCCGCAAGCGCCATATCGCCTCCGAGGGGGAGACCACCTGCGGTCTTGCGGAGGCCGCTTCGCGCCGGGCCCTGGAGGCGGCGGGGATCGAGGCCGCGGACATCGATCTGATCATCGTCGCCACCACCACCCCGGACAAGGTGTTTCCCAGCGTGGCCTGCCTGTTGCAACAGAATCTGCGGATCCACGGTTGCGCCGCCTTCGATATTCAGGCCGTCTGTTCCGGCTTCGTCTATGCCCTGGGCGTTGCCGACCAGTTCATCCGCAATGGCGCCGCGCGCTGCGCCCTGGTGGTGGGCGCCGACACCCTGTCACGCATCATCGACTGGCGGGACCGCGGCACCTGCGTGCTGTTCGGCGATGGCGCAGGCGCTGTCATCCTGCAGGCCAGCGACGAGCCGGGTATTCTTTCATCCCATCTCCATGCCGATGGCAAGTACCAGGAACTGCTCATGGTGCCGGAAGGCATCTCGCAGGGTTATGACCAGGTGAGAGCGGGCAGGGCCTATATCCACATGCAGGGCAGCGAGGTGTTCAAGGTCGCCGTGAACACCCTGGAGAAAATCGTCGACGAGACCCTGGCGGCGAACAAGATGACCAAGAGCGATATCGACTGGCTGGTGCCCCACCAGGCCAATATCCGCATCATCGCCGCCACGGCGCGCAAACTGGGCATGTCCATGGACAGGGTGGTGGTCACCGTGGGCGAGCATGGCAACACTTCCGCGGCCTCAATTCCCCTGGCCCTGGACGTGGCCGTTCGCGACGGGCGCATTCAGCGCGGTCAGACCCTGATGCTGGAGGCCTTCGGTGGCGGTTTTACCTGGGGATCGGTGCTGGTCAAGTATTGAGAAGAGCAAAAGGACTGAATCATGGTTGAAGCGAGTCGCAATGACGCGTTGGCGTTCGTCTTTCCCGGTCAGGGTTCTCAGTCGGTGGGCATGCTGGCTAAACTGGCCGGGGCCTTCCCCGCCGTTGAGGAAACCTTTGCCGAGGCTTCAGAGGTGTTGGGTTACGATCTGTGGAAGCTGGTGCAGGAAGGCCCGGAAACGCAACTCAATCAGACGGACAAGACCCAGCCCGCCATGCTGGCGGCCGGCGTGGCGGTATGGAAATGCTGGCGGGAAAAAGGCGGGGCGGTACCGGCCATGCTGGCGGGACACAGCCTGGGCGAATACACCGCCCTGGTGTGCGCCGACGCCATGGATTTTACGGCCGCCGTCACCGCGGTCAGCGAGCGCGGCCGCTTCATGCAGGAGGCCGTGCCGCAGGGTGAGGGTGCCATGGCCGCCATTCTCGGCCTGGCGGACGATGTGGTTATCGCTGTCTGTAGCGATGCGGCACAAGGGGACGTCGTCGCCGCGGTCAATTTCAACTCCCCGGGACAGGTGGTGATCGCGGGTTCCACGGCGGCCGTGGAACGCGCCGTGGCGCTGGCCAGGGAAGCGGGGGCCAAGCGCGCCATCACCCTGCCGGTGAGCGTGCCCTCCCACTGCGAGTTGATGAAGCCGGCGGCGGAACGCATGCAGGCCCTGCTGGAAAACATGGAAATCAGGGCGCCGCGTGTCCCCGTCATCAACAACACAGACGTGGCCGCCTGCCAGGAACCGCAGGCGATCCGGGAGGCCCTGGTGAGGCAGTTGTATCGGCCGGTGCGCTGGGTGGAAAGTATCCAGTCCATGCAGGCCCGCGGCATGGAGACCCTGGTGGAGTGCGGCCCGGGCAAGGTGCTGGCGGGATTGAGCCGCCGTATCGACCGCGGCATCAAGGCCTTCCCGGTATTCGACCCTGCTACGCTGGAAAAGGCATTGAGTGAAATATGATGGAGAAGGATGGAGGACGCATGACAGCATTGGATCTAAATGGTGAAATCGCCCTGGTGAGTGGGGCGTCGCGGGGGATCGGGCAGGCCATCGCCCTCAAGCTGGGCCGGCGCGGTGCCACGGTCGTGGGTACGGCAACCTCACAAAATGGTGCTGATTGTATCTCCAACTATTTGAAAGAAAATAATATCGAGGGAATGGGGCTGGTGATGAATGTCACCAGCCAGGCGTCTGTCGATACCGCTTATGGCGCCATCAAGGAGGCCTATGGCCCTCCAGGTATTCTGGTCAACAATGCCGGCATTACCCGCGATAATCTGTTGATGCGCATGAAAGATGACGAATGGGAAGATATTCTGGATACCAATCTGACCGCCATCTACCGCCTGTCCAAGACCTGTCTGCGCGCCATGATGAAGGCGCGCAAGGGGCGTATCATCAATATCTCTTCCGTCGTGGCGGCCACGGGCAATCCCGGCCAGGCCAACTATGCGGCGGCCAAGGCCGGCATGATCGGCTTTACCAAGTCCCTGGCGCGGGAGATCTCCAGCCGCGGCATCACCGTCAATGCCGTGGCCCCCGGCTTCATCGACACCGACATGACCCGCGCCCTGCAGGGAGAGCAAAAAGACAGCCTGCTCAAGCAGATACCCATGGGGCGCCTGGGCAGCCCGGAGGAGATCGCCGAGGTGGTGGCCTTTCTGGCCTCCGCCGGAGGCAGCTACATCACGGGTGAGACCATTCATGTCAATGGCGGCATGTTTATGGCATAATACGGCCCCGGGGACATAAAAAATCCAATGGAAATAAAGAATTAATACAACCATACATTTGCGGATTTTTTTGTGGCATATCTTGTTTGTTTCAAATAAAATACCGCCTCGCAGCTTGAAACTGCATTCAAATCTTGAGGGAGGAATGTGTTGAAATGAGTACTATCGAAGAGCGCGTCCAGAAAATTGTTGTCGAGCAACTGGGTGTCAAGGAAGAGGAAGTGACCAAGGAAGCTTCCTTCGTTGATGACCTGGGCGCTGATTCCCTTGACACTGTTGAACTGGTAATGGCACTGGAAGAGGAGTTCGAATGTGAAATCCCCGACGAGGAAGCCGAGAAGATTACCACAGTGCAGCAGGCAATCGACTTCATCAATGCCCATCAATCCTGATACGCGATCAGCGGCTTAGTTCGCGGATTCAGATCTTCCGTCAGGTAGGAATCACCTGCATCACAACAGAACCTGAAAACTCCCTGTCAATGTATCGAACATGTTACATGCCAGCACCGCTGCAGAACCAGTCCTGCAATGGTGTTGCGGCATGTCATCGACATACAATGGCGTGATTTTCAGTCTTAAACACGATTGCCCAGGAATTCAGGTCAAATGAGTAACAAACGACGTGTGGTAATCACCGGGCTGGGCATCGTCTGCCCGGTCGGTCTCAACATCGCCGAAGCCTGGTCGAACATTCTGGCGGGCAAAAGCGGTATCGGACCCATCAGCCATTTCGATGTGTCGGCATTTACCACGCGCTTTGGCGGTTCCATCAGGGGCTTCGATGTGACGGAATACATTCCCGCCAAAGAGGCCAGGAAAATGGATGTTTTCATCCACTACGGCATCGCGGCAGCCAACCAGGCCATTGAAGATGCCGGCCTGGAGGTCACTGAAGCCAATGCCCACCGCATCGGCGTCGCCATCGGTTCCGGGATCGGTGGGCTGAATGGAATCGAGAAGGGTTATGACGGCTACCTCAAGGGCGGTCCCCGCAAGATCTCGCCCTTTTTCATTCCCAGCAACATCATCAACATGCTGTCCGGCAACCTGTCCATCATGCACGGCTATCAGGGGCCCAATATCGCCATCGTGACGGCCTGCACCTCGGGCACGCACAACATCGGCGAGGCGGTGCGCCTCATCGAGTATGGCGACGCCGATGTCATGGTCGCCGGCGGGGCGGAGATGGCGACCTCGGCAACGGGGCTGGGCGGATTCTGCGCCGCGCGCGCGCTGTCCACCCGCAACGACGATCCCGAGGGCGCCAGCCGTCCCTGGGACAAGGAGCGTGACGGCTTCGTTCTCAGTGACGGCGCAGGGGTGGTCGTGCTCGAAGAGTTGGAGACGGCCCGCAAACGTGGCGCGCGTATCTATGCCGAGGTGGTGGGGTACGGCCTGAGTGGCGATGCCCATCACATGACCTCGCCGCCGCCCGATGGCGCCGGCGCCAGCCGCTGCATGGAGAATGCCCTGCGCAACGCAGGCGTCGATGTCACGGAAGTGGATTACATCAATGCCCACGGCACATCGACGCCGGCAGGCGACGTGGCCGAGACCCGCGCCATCCGCAATACCTTCGGCGATCACGCGGACAAGCTGGCGGTCAGTTCCACCAAGTCCATGACCGGACACATGCTGGGCGCCGCCGGCGGTGTCGAGGCCATTTTCAGCACTCTGGCCATCCGCGACCAGGTGGCGCCGCCGACCATCAATCTCAACACGCCGGACCCTGAGTGCGACCTCGATTTCGTGCCCCATGAAGCGCGCGAGATGAAGATCAATACGGTATTGTCCAACTCCTTCGGTTTTGGTGGAACCAACGGTACCCTGGTATTCCGCAAGTTAGATTGACGGCAAGATTGCGCCCGTCGAATACGCACAATAGTAACCGCACAAAGCACTGCCTGGAGATTCTTGATCAGGAGACCGATCTGCTTCGTCTCCACCGCGTCGCGCCACAGCGATACCCCTTTCTGCTGGAGAGCGTGCTCCATGGTACTGCCCAGGCCCGTTATGACATCCTGTTTGCCTTTCCCGGTGAGACACTGACACTGCAGGCCGATGGCCGCTTGCGCGGGGAACATTACCAGCCATCGGGCAATGATTTTCTTCACAATCTGGATCAGTGGTGGTCGCGAGAACACGATGCCGCCGATACAGACATGGGACTGCCCTTCATCGGCGGGTGGTTTCTCTATCTTGGCTATGAACTGGCCGGTCAGGTGGAGCCGGGGCTTGATCTGCCCCTGGCGCTCCATGACGATCACCTGCCCATGGCCTGCGCCGTGCGTATTCCCGCTGCCATTATCGTCGATCACCAACGACATACAACCACGCTGATGGCGGAGTCCGGCCATGACCGCCTGCTGGAGGATATGGCGCGTGATATGGCTGATGCCCCCGCGTTGGCTCGTGGCGAAGAACCGCCTCTCATTACTTCCGCACTGACGGAGGATGATCCCGCGGAATATATACGCGGCGTCGACAACATCAAGGCCTATATCCGCGCCGGCGACATCTTCCAGGTCAATCTGTCCCGTGCCTGGCGGGGTGAACTGCGCGAGGGCATTAAGGCGGCGCATATCTACCAGCGCCTGAAACACAGTAACCCGGCGCCATTTTCAGCCCTGTGCCTGCTGGGAGACAGCGCCATCATCAGTTCCTCGCCGGAACGCCTGGTGTCGGTGCGCGGTGATGTCATTGAGACCCGCCCCATTGCCGGCACCACGCCGCGCACTGCCGCCGGTGAAGATGGCGATGAACTTGAAGACAGGTTGCTGGCCCACCCCAAGGAGCGGGCGGAGCATATCATGCTCATCGATCTCGAGCGCAACGATCTGGGGCGGGTATGCCGGCCCGGCACCATCGAGGTCAACGAGCTGCTGGTGCTGGAGTCCTATGCCCATGTCCATCACCTGGTATCCAATGTGCGCGGATGCAGGCGTGAGGGCGTAGGGCCGGGGCAGGTCATACGCGCCGTCTTTCCCGGCGGCACCATCACCGGCTGCCCCAAGGTGCGCTGCATGGAAATCATCGCTGAACTGGAGCGCCGGCCGCGCAAGGCCTATACCGGGTCCGTGGGTTATCTCAACCACGATGGCAGTCTGGATCTGAACATATTGATCAGGACCATTGTCAAAGAGGGGCGGCGCATTACCCTGCGCGCCGGGGCAGGCATCGTCGCTGATTCCATGGCGCACAGGGAACTGGAGGAAACACGGGCCAAGGCGCGTGGGATGCTGAGGGCTTTGTTGTAACATATGGTATGAATGAGGCCGGGCTTTACCGCGCTCTGCGCCAAGCTGTGCGATCCCCGATAGTTGTATTTGCAGGCACACATGAAAAGCAGTTTTTGAAAACATAATGCATGATTCTGGTAAACGGCGTACAAGGTGACCGCATTGCGGTGCAGGATCGCGGCCTGCACTATGGCGATGGCCTGTTTGAAACCATTGCCGTGATCGACGGCATCCCATGCCTGTGGAGGCGGCATATGCAGCGCCTGATGCAGGGGTGCCGCCGTCTTGCCCTGCCCGAACCGGATCCCGGGCTTTTGAAAGAGGAGGCGCAGCGTGTCAGTGCAGGTCATGAACGCGCGGTGTTGAAGATTATCGTTACCCGTGGCGGCAACGGCCGTGGTTACCGCGCGGGCAAAAAGGCGGGTGTCACCCGCATCGTGGCGCGTTACGACTGGCCTGAATATCCCGCAGAGTTTTTGCTGCGGGGAATACGGCTGCGGGTGTGCAATACCCGTTTGGGGAACAATCCCGCCCTGGCGGGCATCAAGCATCTCAATCGTCTCGAGCAGGTGCTGGCGCGCAGCGAGTGGCATGATCCCCGTATTGCCGAGGGCTTGATGCTGGATCAGAATGACTATGTTATAGAAGGGACACAAAGTAATCTTTTTGTGGTCAAACAGGGATGTCTGTTGACGCCGGAACTGTCACGGTGCGGCATCAAGGGAGTCATGCGTGAATGGATACAGGAGCAGGGAATGGCATTGGGTATTGAATGCAGCGAGACGGATTTGACGCTTCAGGACGTCATGGAGGCCGATGAGCTCTTCATGTGCAACAGCCTCATGGGCATCTGGCCCGTCAGAAGCATAGGAGAGGCGGATTTTGCAATCGGCCCCGTGACGCGGCGCCTGCTGACAGTTCTGGGGAACAGCCGGGGGGCAGGCCATGCATAGGGTCGTTGGTATCATGCTCATCGTCGGCAGTTTTGCCCTGGGCTGGATTCTCTTTGATCTACAGGGGTATATGCGTTCTCCCCTGGTGGCCATCGAGCAGCCTGTGCATTATACGGTGGAACCGGGCGCCAGCCTGATCGGTGTCGCCAATGACCTGAAGCGGCGCGGCATCATTGACCATCCCTCCTACCTGGTGTGGTATGCGCGCTGGGAGGGCGGGGCAGATCACATCAAGGCGGGCGATTATATCCTGCAACCGGGCATGACGCCCGCCAGGCTGCTGGAGCAACTGGTGAGCGGCGAGGTCGTTCAATATACCCTGACCATTCCCGAGGGGTGGACCTTTCGCCAGTTGATAGCGGCGCTCGACCGCCACGACAAGATCAAGCATGAACTGCGGGGCTATAATGACGACGCCATCATGGTGATGCTGGGCCTGCCGGGGCAGCACCCTGAGGGCCTGTTCTATCCCGATACCTACAAGTTTTCGGAAGGCACGTCGGATATTGTGCTTCTGAAACAGGCCTACGAGGCCATGACGACAAGACTGGAAAGCGAATGGCGCCAGCGCGCGCCCGGCCTGCCTTACGACACGCCCTATGAGGCCCTGATCATGGCCTCCATCATCGAAAAGGAAACCGCCCTACCCGAGGAACGGGAGCGGATTGCCGGCGTGTTCGTCAGGCGCCTGCAGAAGAACATGCGTCTGCAGACGGATCCGACGGTCATCTATGGCATGGGGGAGCGTTTCGACGGCAATATCCGCCGCCGCGATCTCAAGGCACCGACGCCCTACAATACCTATCTCATCAAGGGGTTGCCTCCCACCCCCATTGCCTTGCCGGGTGGCGCGTCCATCCATGCCGCTCTCCACCCTGCATCTGGAGATGAACTGTATTTCGTCTCACGGGGTGATGGCAGTCACCAGTTTTCCGCCACCTTTGACGAACACAATGCAGCGGTCAGAAAATATCAATTGAAACGTTATTAACCCGGCAACCATATATATCGTATTCAGGACTTCAGGCCTGCGCTGGAACAAGGCGCGGTGCGCAGGCAATGGTGATTCCATTGGCAAGCGCCGCAACGCCGTACCAGTGCAGGCCTGAAGTCCCTGAC
>Ga0256839_1006534_pt1 | contig 10177 bp, 10 predicted proteins | sample 354166metaG_FD_185968 | JGI IMG/M metagenome (GOLD analysis project Ga0256839, IMG submission 185968) | Hydrothermal vent microbial communities from Mid Atlantic Ridge, Atlantic Ocean - 354-166 | ecosystem: Environmental > Aquatic > Marine > Hydrothermal vents | place: Atlantic Ocean: Mid... | reverse complement strand
GGTCGATCTTGGAGGGGATATGATTTGTTATGCGATTAGCAAGCCAACAGAAAAATCTCCCCGTGCCGTTAAACATGGCGATATTTTCTTTCTGGTCAGCAGTTGGAAATCCGGGGTTGCCGTTAATCAGCCAAGCCTGATGACCGGTTATGAATTGCGCGCCAAGCCGGAGCCGGTCGTGCGTATTGGTTCTGACAAATGGAAAATGTTTTCCTCCGGCAGTGATGGCTTTATCGACAAGGCCAGCGACGAACAGCGCCTGATTTCGGCCATGAAGCGCGGTGCCAATATGCGCGTTTCTGCGGTCTCCCAACGCGGTACCGCCACCAGTTACACATTCTCCCTGCTCGGCGTTACCGACGCTTTGAAGCGCGTGCAAAAAGAATGTCGTTAGAGCACTTCTGCGAAAAGTGGGTCCTTCGACAAGCCCAGAATGAGACCGGTTTTCGGATAAGAAGTGCTCAAAAACAAAAACTTAGAGCCCGGTTTTGATTCCATCAAAACGAAAATAGGCTCTGAGGTCAGGAAAATTCACAAATCTCAACCTGCGGTTGCTAGCTTCCCGCTAAAGCCGGTGCTTACCTGACCCCGCTTATCGCGATGGGGGACGGGAAATGCACAGGTCTGGGCGATTTATTCCTATTCAAAAACGGATCTTTCTACTTGCTGTATTTGTTTGCATTGGAAATATTGTTTGGGCCGCAAACGCCCAAGCTGGGCCATGGGGACGCGAAGCCGGGCGCGGCCTGATCATTTCCGGCATTGAATATTATCGCGCTGAACTTGACGGCTCTGCGCCATCCCGCTTTCAACAAATTGCCTCTTCTTTTTACACAGAATTCGGGCTTGCCAATGACCTTACGCTGGCCGCCAATTTTTATTATGTGGATCAGTTCTCTGATGCCGCTCCCGACCCTTTTTCTGCCAATGGTTTTGCAACCATAGAGATACGCGGCCAAAAGCTTGTCTGGCGCGCAAGCGATTCTGTTCTGTCCCTGCATGGGGGATATAGCGCCGCCACCAAAATTCAACGCACCAGTCTTAGCGCAAATAGCGTGATAAAACGCGATGCTGCTCTTTTGATGGGCGCGGAATGGGGCCGCAATATTGGTGAAAAAGGGGAGGGATTTTTTAGCCTTGAAACACAATTACGCCCGAGCCTGGGGCAAGACGCCCATACAGCACGGGTCAATGCCAGCTATGGCTACGCCTTTACCCCGCGCAACACCCTAGTGCTCAAATCCTTGAATGATTTTGCCATTAGCGACCCTGAAACTGGCGGGCTATCCTATGATGTCTTTCGTCTGGAAGCCGCGCTGCTTTATCGCCTGACACCGCGCTATCAATTATCCCTTGGTGCGGGGCGGGAAATCGGTGGGCGCAATATCACTCCCGGAAGCGCTTTGCAGTTTCAACTATGGAGCGAGTTTTGAGCAATCCAGAGCCGGGGGGTCCATTATATCAGCAAAAAATTTCTCTACAGCATTTGCGGCAGGCCATATTGCAAGCGCAAAATCTGGAAGCAGTGCAAAAAATTCGCAGAGAAAACGCATTTCTTATCAATCATATCGCCAGCAATCTCCTCAGCCAACATGCGCCTTTGCAATCAGCCCATCAAAGATTCAGCGATAAACAAAAATTCCAATTTGCTTGTTTTCTTCTAGCCGCGGCCACCGGATTTATCCTTGTTCCCGTCATGACGGCTGTGGTTTTTCTTTTTGCCCTACAGTTTTTCTTTATTGCTGTTCTCGTCTTTCGCCTCTGGCTCGTACAAAAAAGCCTGCAGCCCAATAATATATTTGAAAAACCCTGCCCTTTAATCCGGCATGACCGGAATCTGCCTGTCATCACCATATTGATACCGCTTTACAAAGAACAGGCCGCCATCCCCCATCTTGTAAAAGCCATGAACAGGCTCGATTATCCGGCAGCCAAGCTCGATATTAAAATCCTTCTTGAACAGGATGACGAGACAACTATTGCGGCCGCCCGGCACGCATTTCGAGACGCTTATTATGACCTAATCCTTGTGCCGCCCTTTGGGCCGCGCACCAAGCCAAAGGCCTGCAATCACGGGCTATGGACCGCACGCGGCACTTATGTGGTGATCTATGACGCCGAGGATAGGCCGGAGCCAGATCAGTTAAAAAAAGCCATTGCCGCTTTTGCCCGTGACGGTCCGCGCCTTGCTTGCGTGCAGGCGCGGCTTAACTATTTCAATCGCAATCGAAACTGGTTGACCCGTCTGTTTGCAATTGAATATGCACTATTATTTGATTTCATCCTGCCGGGCCTAACCACCATAAACGCACCGATTCCTCTCGGGGGAACCTCCAATTTCTTCCGCACCGACGCCTTGCTTTCCCTTGGCGGCTGGGATGCCTATAATGTGACCGAGGATGCCGATCTGGGCATGCGTCTGGCCCGCGCCGGATTGCAAACTGCCATGATTGATTCAACCACTTGGGAAGAGGCGGTTTGCGCTGCCCGCCCATGGCTTCGCCAGCGCTCGCGTTGGACCAAGGGTTATATCCAGACCTGGCTGGTCCATATGCGGGCAGGCTTTGATCCCTTGCGTCAACAATCATGGCTTTTTGCCGCCAGCCTGCATTTGCTGGTAGCGGGAGTTGCCATTACCGGCCTTGTAAATCCCATTTTCTGGGCGGTGTTTGCGGCCAGCCTTGCCGGACTTATCGATGTCTCCCCCCTCTTCCCCCCGAGCATTGCGGTTCTTGCCGGGTTCAGCTTTCTGGTCGGCAATTTTTTCCACCTTTATCTTTATCTCGCAGCCCCCATGCGGCGGCGCTGGTATGGCTTGCTTGGCTTTGGTTTGCTTGCGCCAATCTATTGGATCATGCAGTCCGTCGGCGCGTGGATGGCGCTTTGGCAGTTCATAACCAAACCCTTTTACTGGGAAAAAACCAATCATTTTGAACGGCCCGATAAAATACCACCCGCGGCAAACGCCAAGGCCAAACCGCAAGCCGCGAGGGTGCCTTGATATGATGCGGGAGGTCTGGTTTGTTTTTGCCGGTTTTGGTGCATGCCTGCTCGCCCTATGGGGGCAGGTCTTATGGATTGATTATTTCAACCTGCCGATTGCATTTTCACTGGCCTGGATTGCAAGAACTATCGTCATCACCGCCGCAAGCCTTTTTATTCTTCTCGTCTTTGCAGGCTTGCAAAAATATTCGCTTGTAAATTGGGCGGGCATTTTTATCGCCTTTGCCCTTAACCCGGCGCTCTATTGGTCTTTAACCACTCCCCATCATGATTTCTCCTTGCCGGTGCTGCTGCTAATGGCGCTAATCACACTACGCCAAAGAGAGGTTGTGCCTTTGCAGGCTATCCCCATCGGTCTGGGCCTCGGATTGATGGTGATGCTGGTGCCCGGTAGTATCCTGCTGGCTGTCTTGCCCATGCTCTATCTTCTTGCCCGCTCTGGCCAATGGTCACGAAGTGACCGATTGGCGGCATTGGCGATGATACTATTGCCTCCCCTCATGGTCCTTGCCAGTTTTCTTCTCATTCGATCTATAGGATTACAGGATTTACCCCTATCTGCTTTTCGTGCCGGTTTTTCTCTCTGGCCGCAAACCGGACTTTTTCTTTCTGGCTTCAGCATTATTTTTATTGCCGGGCTGGCATTGCGCCAACAACCGCGCGGAAATTGATTTTTTAATACCAAGGAAAGTCCGGCTCTGTTATAGATGGCCCATGAACCATGCCTCTATCCTTTTGCCTCTTGCGGGGCTTGCCTTTTGGAAAATGAACGGCCTTGGCAATGATTTTGTCATTGTCGATTTGCGCCAAAGTGATGTCCGCCTTGATGCGGATATGGCCCGCGCTTTGGGGGATCGTGATGGCCCTTATGGCTGCGATCAGATCATCACCCTAGAGAACAAGGCTGGCCATGCCTTTATGGGTATTTTTAATCGGGACGGAAATGCGGTTGAGGCCTGCGGCAATGCAGCGCGCTGTATCGCCTCGATTTTAATGGCCGAGCAAAAGAAAGAAGAAATTGCCTTTCTGTCACCCGCCGGACCATTACAAGCACAAAAAATAGGCGCAGATCGCATTGGTGTTGATATGGGCGCCCCGCGCCTCAACTGGCAGGATATCCCGCTATCTGAACAGATGGATGATACGCGCTTTATCGACATCAAGCTTGGGCCGATTGATAATCCGGTATTATGGGGCCCCTCGGCGGTCAATATGGGCAACCCCCATTGCATCTTCTTTGTGGACAAGGCCGAAGAAACCGCCCTTGAGCGCTTCGGGCCTCTGGTTGAAGGCCATCCGCTATTTCCGGAAGGCACAAATGTCTCGGTCGCTGCAATTCGTGGCCAGCATGATATTCGCTTGCGCGTATGGGAGCGCGGGGTTGGTATGACCACAGCCTGCGGCACTGCCGCTTGCGCCGCACTGGTCGCGGCCCATCGCCGACGCCTGACCGGCCGCAAGGCCATTATTCATCTCGATGGCGGGCCTTTGGCGATTGAATGGCGCGAAAGTGATGACCATGTGATCATGGTTGGCCCTGTTACCCTTGAGCATGAAGGCGTGTTTTAGCTTGAACAGTAGCGGTGGATGGCGCATTTAAGGGGCTGTTTTTCCCGCCCCTCCCCTTTTGAGCAATCCCGCCCCATGGCTGAAAATTCTTCTCCTCTGGCCAAAACAAGAACCGTCACCCTTGGCTGTCGGTTGAACCAGTATGAATCGGCGCGTATGGAGCAGATGGCCGCGCAGGCAGGACTTGGCAATGCGATTATCGTCAATACTTGCGCCGTAACCGGCGAGGCGGTGCGTCAGGCCCGCCAAACCATTAGACGCCTTTCACGGGACCACCCGGAAAGCGAGATCATCATCACCGGATGCGCCGCCCAGATTGACCCGGAAGGCTTTGCCGCCATGCCCGAAGTTACCCGTATTTTGGGCAATCAGGAAAAAATGAAGGCAAATGCATGGCAAACCATCGCCCAAACCAGCGAGCGGGTGCTGGTAAATGACATCATGACCGTGCGCGAAACCGCGCCACAGCTCTTATTGCACGGCAAACTATCGGCGGCCCGCACCTATGTGCAAATTCAAAATGGCTGCGACCATCGCTGCACTTTTTGTATTATCCCTTATGGCCGGGGCAATGCCCGCTCGGTGCCCATGGGCGAAATTGTCCGCGAAGTACAAAATCTGGTCGAACGCGGCGCCGCCGAAGTGGTGTTGACCGGGGTGGATATCACCTCCTATGGGCCGGACCTGCCGGGTAGGCCGAGCCTTGGGGATGTGGTGCAAAAAATTCTAGATCTGGTCCCGGATCTGCCACGCCTGCGCCTGTCCTCGATTGATGGGGCCGAAATTGACGGCAAATTGTTCCGGCTGATTGTTGAAGAAGAGCGCATTGCCCCGCATTTGCATTTATCGCTGCAGGCTGGCGATGATATGATTTTGAAGCGCATGAAACGGCGCCATAATCGAGCCCAGGCGATTGAATTTTGCCAACGGGTAAAAGCAGCGCGTCCGGAAATAGCCCTTGGGGCAGATCTGATTGCCGGTTTCCCCACGGAAACAGAGGCCATGTTTGAAAATACCCGCCGTCTGATTGGCGAATGTGATATTGTCTACACCCATATTTTCCCTTTCTCGCCCCGCAAAGGCACTCCCGCCGCCCTAATGCCGCAAGTGGACAAAAAAACCATCAAGGCCCGCGCTGCCCTTTTGCGTGCGCAAGGCGCAGAGCAATTACAGCGCTTCTTGAAAAATCATATTGGACGCATATTCCCTGTTTTGATTGAAAGCTGTGATGGGCAGGGGCATATAAGGGGGCGTTTGGCGGATTTTGCTGAAGTGAAAATGCGCGCGCCAACAAATATGACTGTTGAAATCGGGGCAAGCCTGCCGGTGGATATCATAGCCCATGAAGACGCTTCTCTGGTCGGGAAACTTCATCAGGCAAGAGGAAATATATAATGGCTGACGAAAAAGAGCCAAAACCGAAGGGATTTTTCTCACGCATGTTTGGGCGCGAAAAGGAAGAGGCTCAAAAGGTGGTTGAAACCGCCTCTGAAATGGCTGGCCAGCCCGAAAATATTGAGCCGGTTGAGGCCGGCACCGCTGAAAATACAGCCAATCCGAATATTGCCAAAAACAATCCGGCAAAACAGGCGCTTCCACAAGAGCCGCCCGCGCCTCAAAAATCCGCCACCAAGAAAAAAGGGTTCTTTGCCCGCCTCAAAGAGGGTCTGTCCCGCTCTTCCAACAGGCTGACCGATGGGGTCGCAGCCATTTTCACCAAGCGCAAGCTTGACGATGGCATGCTGGAGGAATTGGAAGATTTGCTCATCACCGCTGATCTCGGGGTGGCCACCGCAGCGCGTATTACCGCCAAACTGTCCCGCGAGCGCTTTGACAAGGAAATTTCCGATGCGCAAGTGAAGGCTTTTCTTGCCGAAGAGATTGCCGCCAGCCTTGCCCCTTGTGAACAAGCACTGGACATAGACCATCATCGGCCAAATATTATTTTGATGATCGGGGTCAATGGTGCCGGAAAAACCACCACTATTGGCAAGCTTGCGCGCAAGTTCAAAGATCAGGGCAAATCGGTGATGCTGGCGGCCGGAGATACTTTTCGCGCCGCCGCCATTGAGCAATTATCCGTATGGGGCGCGCGCAATGATGTGGAGGTCGTTACCGGCGAAGTTGGCGCTGATGCCGCCGGGCTCGCCTTTGATGCGGTGAAGCGGGCGCAAAATGCCGATATTGATGTTCTCATGATTGACACCGCCGGTCGGCTGCAAAACCGCCGCGAATTGATGGATGAATTGGCAAAAATCGTCCGGGTCATCAAAAAATGCGCGCCGGACGCCCCCCACCACACACTTTTAGTGCTGGATGCCACAGTTGGACAGAATGCCTTGTCACAAGCAGAAGTGTTTCGCGATATTGCCGGGGTCAACGGGCTGATTATGACCAAGCTTGATGGCACAGCCCGTGGCGGGGTTTTGGTTGCGCTGGCGGACAAGTTTTCCCTGCCAATATATTTTATCGGCGTTGGCGAACAGGCTGAAGATTTGCAAAGCTTCAACGCCAAAGCCTTTGCCAATGCCCTGGTTGGGCTTAACGCTTCCCAAAATGATACAGATTAAACAGTTTAAAAAGGATAGAACCGCCTGATGAGCGACCAAACCACCCCCCAAACCACCGCTGCCAGCACAAATACCCCGCCACGCCTGAAAGGCACCGAAAAACTGCTTGTGGATATGGGGCCATTAGTAGCGATGTTTATCGGCTATTTCTTTGGTGGCCGTATTGCGCCGCTTCTCGACAAGCTATTTGGCACAGAATTTTTTGCGGTTGAAGGTAATTCGCTTTTTGTCGCGGTCGCCCTGTTTTTACCGGCCTTTGCTATTGCTTTTGCCTATTCGGCGATCAAGGAGCGCCGGGTTGCGCCCATGTTATTGGTGACAGCCGTGGTTGCCGTCTTGCTCAGCGTTCTCACACTGGTTTTGCGCGATAAGGGCTTTACCTACATAAAACCGACCATCACCTATATGTTGTTTGCTGTTTTGCTCGGCGGCGGGCAATTGGCCGGGCGCAATTTCATGAAAACCCTGTTTGATGGCGCGCTCGTCATGCCAGATCACGCCTGGAAAACGCTGACATGGCGCTTTGTCGGGTTTTTTGTCTTTTGCGCCCTGTTAAATGAGGTGTTGTGGCGCTCTTTAACCGCTGATTGCGTTGAGGGTATTGCCTGTGATGGTGAGCAAACCTGGTTTAATATCAAAATATTCGGCTTTACCGCCCTATATTTTGTGTTTTTGCTCTCGCAAGGGCCGTTTTTAGCAAAACATATGCAGCAATCCGACGACAAACATGCAAAAGACGATAGTCCTAAGGGCGAAACAAGTCTTGCGACTGAAAACCAGAACAAAATTGGCGAAACAAATATGCCAGAGGGCAAAAAAACCGACCGTCAGCTTTAGTTTTTCCTGTTCGCGCTAATTTTTTGCAATTTTTTTTGCACAGGTTGTATTTTTAAAACACTGTCGCTCTTTTCACCGCAATGCATGGCTTACAAATGTCTTTTTGCATTGGAAATTTCCCATCGAGACGGGCAAGAATGTTCACTGGCCTTCTGTGGCGATCCAAAAGACATTCCATAAACCATAGTGTTTTGCTGGGAATTTTTATAATGCGCCGATGCGTATGATCAAACGCCCTCATTTACGCCCTGATACCAGGGCAATTCAAAAAACTGCGCAGCAAAAGTGATTTGTCCTTGAACTGAAGCACAACACTTGTATATTTCACCCATCAAATGACAATTTTTCAGGCGTTTTTGCCTGTCATGGTTCAAAAAACTGTTGCAAATTCTGTCGACACTCGACAGGGTGCAAATGTTTATTAACTCAATTCGGTCAAACATTCTTATCAACACTTTGGAAACACCAATTTCGTTTGCCGGATGAAGTGATTGTTAGTTCGGTTTCAACCCGTGAAAGAGCCGAAGAAGAACGCTGACAAGAGGAAGAACATGGCAGGTTACTCGCTAAAGAACTCTCCCGGTCACCTTCTGCGCCGCGCGCAACAATATGCTCACGACCTTTATAATCAATCTGTAGGCGCGAAAGGCCCAACGCCGCGCCAATTTGAAGTTTTGCACGCCGTTTCCAAAAATCAGGGTTTGAGCCAGACCGATCTGGTGCGCATCACCGGGATTGATCGCTCGACATTGGCGGACATGATAGCGCGCATGACCAAAAAAGGACTTCTGACGCGCAAGCGTACCAAGGAAGATGCACGCGCTAACGCCGTGCAATTATCCGCTGCCGGCAAGCGTGTCTTGTCATCAGTGGAAGCAAAAGTGGTAAAAGCGGAACGGGCAGCGCTCTCAGTGCTGCCCAAAACACAACAAGCTGCTTTTACCAAGGCCCTCGCTGCCTATGCCAAGGCTTTGGATGATATGGAGGCCAATGCCTCTCCCAAAACCCGCAAAAAAGCGAAAAAGGCGACCAAAAAGAAGAAAACCATAAAAAAGGGCGCCCGGAAAACGACTGCTCGTAAAAAGACAGTTCGCAAATCAACCCGCCGCTAGGCGACTTAAACAAGCGAAGAAGGTACTAACCATGAGAAAAGCTACTAAAAAGAAGGCGACTAAGAAAAAAGCCGTCAAACGTAAAGCAACCAAGAAGAAAACGGTAAAACGCAAATCAACAGCCCGCAAGGCCGTGAAGCGTAAAGCCACAAAAAAGAAAGCTGTAAAGCGCAAGGCGACCAAGAAAAAAGCCACTAAGCGCAAGGCAACCAAGAAAAAGGCCGTGAAGCGTAAAGCGACGAAGAAAAAGGCCACCAAGCGTAAAGCGACCAAGAAAAAAGCCACCAAGAAAAAGGCCGTGAAGCGCAAAACCACCAAGAAAAAAGCCGTGAAGCGCAAGGCGACCAAGAAAAAAGCCACTAAGCGCAAAGCGACTAAGCGGAAAACCACCCGCAAGAAGAAAAAATAGTCATTCCTAGCGAATGATTATCCGGAATCTTGCCCGGAATTGAGAAACCGCCGGTTTTGCCGGCGGTTTTTTTATCCCTTCCCGCTAGAGCCTATCCGGTTTTGATTGAATCAAAACCGGTTCCCACTTTTCGGGAAGTGCTCTAAGTCTTTGTTTTGACGCTCCTGAGCCAAGGCGAAGGGCCGGACGGATAACCGGCCTCACCCTGAGGAGCCGCGAAGCGGCGTCTCGAAGGGTCCACTTATCCTGGAAGCGCTCTAAAGTACAAAATCCGCACTCACGGGGGCATGGTCCGAGGGGCGCTCCCAGCTTCGTGCATGGTCGTGGATTCTAAACCCGTCTCGCCCCTTGGCGGTGGCTGCCTTTTTCAGATCCGGCGTTACCCAAATATGATCCAAACGGCGGCCCCGATTGGAAGCCCGCCAGTCTTTGGCCCGATAAGACCACCAGGAAAACAGTTTTTCCGGTTCCGGCATGATTTCCCGGGCGACATCCACCCATTTCCCGGATTTTTGCACGGCAGCCAGTTTTTCAACCTCTATCGGCGTATGGGAAACGACTTTTAGAAGTTGCTTATGGGACCAGACATCATGTTCGCAAGGGGCAATGTTTAAATCGCCGAGCATGACGGATTTTTCGAGCTTCTGTTCTGAAAACCAATCCCGCAGCTCATCAAG
>Ga0256839_1006533_pt1 | contig 10182 bp, 7 predicted proteins | sample 354166metaG_FD_185968 | JGI IMG/M metagenome (GOLD analysis project Ga0256839, IMG submission 185968) | Hydrothermal vent microbial communities from Mid Atlantic Ridge, Atlantic Ocean - 354-166 | ecosystem: Environmental > Aquatic > Marine > Hydrothermal vents | place: Atlantic Ocean: Mid... | reverse complement strand
TTTCTTTGGTTAGTGTTTTTTTTGACGCTTCTATTTTAACCAATAGATTCGGGCATTTCTACCTTTTTCCCCTTCTTTGCTCGAAAAATCACGCTTGCTTAAGGAATAGTGCAAACCACGCGTTGTCTGATAGAAGCTCAAAGCAAATGCGCTCGATGTCCTGATAAGTGGCAAACCCCGCCTTTTCAAATCGCATCTTTGTTTCTTCCAAGTCAGTTACTTGCCACTCCTCAAGACTTTGTGAGTTCCTCGTCTGGTCTACACTTTTGGCGCCAGAAGCAAAGATGTATTTCCCAGTTTCGCTATCATAGTAATAATGATTCGCTGCGGGGTTGCCAGTCTGTCCTAACCCGTACCTTGTCTTGAAGGCGTTCAAGAAATCTGCTTGAGACGTACTATCTATTACACGAATTGAGTGGTCTCCATCTTTGCCGCCATATCCCGTCACAACGTGGGCAAAGGGATGAGCAATATAGCCATGTAGCCAACTGTCAATTGTGCCAATGAAGTGTGGATACCCGATCTTCCCCGCCCCAGCGAATTGGCCTGCACGCTTCTCAATGACTTTGGCTGCATTGTTGGTGAATGTCAGGACGGCAATGCCTCCCGGTGTTTTCTTCCATCGCATCATTTCAAATGCGGCCTTCAGTCCTACCACTTCCGTTTTGCCGCTGCCAGGGCACGCTTTCAAGAACACACAGTTTTCGATAGATGACAGGACATAATCTAATTGCTCTTCCGATTTCTCTGCGATTCTGCAAGTCTCATAATCACTGCATAATGGGTTTGTTCGTCCCAAAGAGGAATGACACTCCGATGGTGTTGCATCAGAAGACTTGCCGCAAATGCAGCGAGCAAGATACTCAATCTTCTCCTCACGATTCATCCGGGTTGCCCCCACAAGCCCAGATGATTGCTTTGCGTATATACTCGGGAACGGCAAACTCCTTGTCGTCTAACGCCAGGTAAGCGGCCAGTGCCTGAGCAAACATTCCCTTCCCGATTTCACTGCTTTCGATTCTTCGTAGGATTGAAAATGCGGCATACTTTTTATCATCGTTAGACTTTGTGCTCCACTCGGTGCTAGCGAGATCATGGAGGTGGTTCTTAATTCGGCCTTCAGCCGGCCAGTTGTCATGAAGAACTGTTGCCATTACCTGAATATTGTTTTTCTCGAAAGCCAGATCGTATTCTAGCGTTTTTAACGGGCTTGAATACAGACGAGACCAAGTTGTGGAGTTCACATTTTGCACTATAGCAAGAGCGTGATTCTTCCCTTCAACAAGTGCGGATGGAGTTGGAGTAGATTTCTTTGGAGGATCATTATCCGTGATACCGGCACAACGCACAGGAATATTCTCAGAACCATTCCCGTCGAGATCAGCGAACAACTGCATGAAATGCTTGAAGTAGATGCCATTCATGTTGATGACCGACACCCCTGCGTCCTCCAGGGTTTCCGGCAGTTCTTTGTGTTCACGCAATACTATCTTCGCGAGTTCAGGAAGTAACATCGCCTCTGCAATACCTTCAACAAGGATAATGCCTCGAGCAAATAGCAAAGTCGACTTTGTCGCGTCGAGCCACCGATTCAAGAAAGCCTTGCTATGTTCGGTGAGACCGCAAGAACGTATCGCAACGGCGCGCGGCTTCTCATTCACGACACATAGTTGGATTATCGTGTCCAGGGAAACAGATGAGGCGAGCACGGGCGAATGAGTCGTGACAATTACTTGGACGTTTTTCTCTCTGGCGGTGTTCTCAAGATACTTGAGTAGACGAATCTGGAGTTGCGGATGTAAGTGGGCTTCAGGTTCTTCAATTAGGAGTACCCGAAGGTAATCGGTTTCGTCATGAGTTTCCGTGAGCTCAGCAAGAACGGTGGCGAGGTAGAGCAAATTATTGTAACCCAAACTGTTCTCATCAAGCGCCCGGAAATCCGCTGGAGAAGATGCGCCTCCGATATTTGGGAAAAACAAAAGTCTCAGGCTTTCCACGATCCGGCTGAAGCTGACTTCGCTGAATTGGATATGCGTATCCTGCCCAAAGACTGAACCAAGAGATTCGAGCAGGCGGGTTCGGATTAGCTTATTCGCTTGAGCGATTGCTCCATCCTTATCGCTTGACAACTGCTCATTGAATTCGTGAACCTCTTTTTCTAATGGTAGTGGCTCACCTTTCTGCTTTGCTTCCTGAATAGCCTGGTGTTGCAGATTCTTCAGGAGTCGGGCCAACCTAGATGATTTCCCTTCAGATAGTCTGGCTTCAGCATCGCGAAGGGGAGGCAGGTAAACACAATTAATCGTATCAAAAAGTTCCCACTCGAACATACTTGCCTGCGACGCGCCGCCCCAGAGGGTCCGCTTGTAGCGACCTCGTGGGTTCGGTTTGTTATCCACGAGTAGCGTCAGCGAAGCGTTTCCATCCATGTCCGACCACGGTAGGAAGGCGACATGTTCCTTATCAGACAAGGCAGCGAAAACTGCTCGAAGACGAAAGGCTTGTGCTGGTTCCTGAGAGGGATCAAAGGGACGGTGGAAATCGGATTCTGTGACTGGGCTGTGGCCAAATTCGTCCTCTCTGAGGAGAAGGCGTATTGCGTCAATGATAGCGGTCTTGCCGGAGGCATTTTCTCCGACAATTACATTCAGACCCTTTCGCAGGAAAACGGAAAAAGAGTTTCGAAAACCCTTGTAGCCCTCAATGTGTAGTTCATTCAAGTACATATGGCCCTCCGTGTGAGTGGGATGCCACATGCTCTGCGGAGACAGGCCCATACCTTTATGGGCAGGCTATCGAGCTTCCTGCCCTTCTTGAGCATGCCCTTGCGGTACTCGATCTGTTCCTGGTTCTGGATCATGCAGTCAGAGGCCTTTTCATGTATTCACCCATTCCTGACAGAGTACCTCGGTTTGCTCAAGCACCAATTCTGTCGCGCGTTGTTGCATGTCCGGAGGGTAACCGTGTTTGCGGAGAATGCGCTTCACCAGAACACGAATCTGAGCACGCGCGTTTTCACGAACCTGCCAGTCTATAGTCACATTCTGCTTCACGCGGTCAACCAGTTCCTGCGCCAGAAATCGGAGTTGTTCGTCACCCATCACATCCCGAGCGCTCTGATTTTCAGCCAATGCGTCGTAAAACGCCACCTCGTCGTCCGTGAGGCCAAGCTCCTGTCCTCGTGATTGGGCCTTTCGAATGTCTTTGGCTAACTGGATGAGTTCCTCGATCACCTGAGCAGCTTCAATCGCACGGTTCTGGTACTTCCGGACAGCCTCTTCCAACATCTCGGCGAACGACCGGGCCTGGACGACGTTCTTGCGCATGTGCGTCCTGATTTCGTCATTGATCAATTTCTTAAGGAGCTCCACCGCCAGGTTGCGCTGAGGCAGCTGCTTCACCTCGGCCAAGAACTCGTCCGATAGGATAGAAATATCCGGTTTCTCCAATCCGGCAGCCGCAAAAATATCCACAATATCTGTGGGGTAAACCGCACGGGAAACCAATTGGCGGATGGCAGACTCCATTTCATCTGGCGTCCTTTCCGAGTCGGACACTGTTGCCTTGACAAGAGCCGATCGAATCTCCTGGAACAGCCCGACTTCGTCGCGGATCGCAAGGGCCTGCTCATGTGGTACCGCCAAAGCGAATGCCTTGGAAAGAGCTGATACAGCTCGGAGATAGCGCTTTTTACCATCGTCAAGGCCGAGGATGAACTCCATTGCTTGGGCTACGCCGCTCATTCTTTTCGCCGCGTCAGCGGCCAAAATCGTCTTGTAGTCGAAGCCGTGGAACATGTCCCGTACGACTTCAAACTTCTCCATCATCACTGCGACGGCTTGCTCTTGGTCAACCGTTGCTTGGCCCTTACCACCACTTGCTGTGTATGTATGGAGAGCACGCTTTAGGGCATCTGCAATGCCGAGGTAATCAACCACTAGGCCGCCGGGCTTGTCCTTAAACACACGATTCACACGAGCAATGGCCTGCATGAGGTTGTGGCCATTCATGGGCTTGTCCAAATACATCGTGTGCATGCTCGGACAGTCAAACCCGGTCAACCACATGTCGCGCACGATTACAAGCTTGAGTGGGTCACTGGGATCCTTAAAGCGCTTTGCGATAGCCTCACGCCCAGCCTTTGTACGGATGTGCGGCTGCCAAGACGGCTCGTCCGATGCCGAACCACTCATGACAATTTTGACGACGCCCTTTGCATCGTCATCACTGTGCCACTCAGGCCTTAGCTTGATAATAGCATTGTACATATTCACGCAAATTCTGCGGGACATGCAAACAATCATGGCCTTGCCGTCCATGGCCTGCAGGCGCTTCTCGAAGTGGTCAATTATGTCTTTGGCCACAAGCCCAATCCGCTTTTCTGTGCCGACCATGGCCTCAAGAGCGGCCCACTTCGTTTTGAGCTTTTGCTTTTCCGCCTCTTCCTCGCCCTCAGTGATCTCCTCAAACTCCGGATCAATCTTTGGTTTTTCTTCTTCCCTCAGCTCCAACTTGGCAAGACGTGATTCGTAGTAGATCGGGACGGTAGCTCCATCCTCAACCGCCCGTAGAATGTCATATTTGTCGATGTAATCGCCAAAAACAGCTGGCGTGCTTTTATCATCCAGCTCGATGGGCGTACCCGTAAAGCCGATAAAGGAAGCATTCGGCAAAGCGTCCCGGAGATATTTCGCCATACCATACTTGATCTCACCGCTCTTCTTGTCGAGTCTTGCACTGAAGCCGTAGTGACTGCGGTGAGCCTCATCGGCGATCACGACGATATTCCGCCGGTCACTGAGTGCGTCGCCGCCCTCGAACTTCTGCAGCGTTGTGAATACCACGCCGCCGGACGCCACGCGCAACAGGTCCTTCAAGTGCTCCCGGCTTTCGGCCTGGACCGGTGTCTGCCGCAACAGATCACTATTGACACTGAACGTACCGAAGAGCTGGTCGTCGAGGTCATTTCTGTCAGTGATGACGACCAGGGTTGGGTTCTCCATCGCCGGGTGTTTGATGATCTTCCCGCCATAGAACGCCATGGACAGGCTCTTGCCCGAGCCCTGTGTATGCCACACTACGCCGATCCGACGGTCACCATCAGGACGGCTGGCCTCAACAGTGCATTCGACAGCCTTGTTGACAGCCCAGTACTGGTGGTAAGCCGCCGCTTTCTTGGCGATCTCCTTTCCATCGTCCTCGAAAGTGACGAAGTTGAAAATGTAGTCCAGGAACCGGTGGCGCTCGAAAACGCCCTTCAGAAGGACCTCAAGTTGCACGGACGCTGTGGGAGCCAGGCTCTCTCCATCGATGGTTCGCCATGGCATGAAACGATCCCAACCGGAGGTCAGCGTACCCGCCAGGGCAGCGAAGCCGTCGGAGATCACCAATAGCTCGTTGTAAACGAACAGGCTGGGAATGTCGGCCTTATAGGTCTGAAACTGGTTGTAGGCCGGACGCAGGGCTTTCTTGGGGTCGCGTTCGTCCACGTCCTTCACAGGATTCTTCAACTCGATAACAGCCAGAGGCAAACCGTTCACGAATACCACGATGTCCGGGCGACGGTTCTTTTTACCTGCCTGTCCGGCAGACAGGTCCTCGATGACCGTGAACTGGTTGACCACCAGGAATTCGTTTTCGTTCAGCTTGGCCGGGTCACGCTCAATGAGCCACACCTTGCCATGGCGCTCATGGTCATCCTCCCGCCAGGACACGTCCACGCCATCCGTGATCATCCGGTGAAACGCCCGATTATTCACAATGAGCGATGGACTGTCCGGTCGCGTGACCATGCGCAAGGCCTCTTCAATGGCATCGTCTGGAATCCCAGGGTTGATCCGCGTTAAGGCGTCCCTCAGACGTCCGACAAGCACAACCTGGCCGTAGTCGTCGCGCTCAGGAGCTTCACCGTCCGGGGCAATGTGAGCACCGTGTATGTACTCGTAGCCCAATTCGCGGAACCAGTCGAGAGCGGCTTGTTCAAGGGCGTATTCGTTCATGCCGGCGCTCATCCCGATGTCTCCCTGATACGGTAAAAACCCGTTTTAGAGGCGCCGACGAATTCGATGATTCCGTGTTTTCTCAAGGCCGCGATATCTCTCTTCGCCGTCTTTTCCGTTACGTTCCAGCGCGTAGCCACGTCAGCGGCCTTCACTTTACTGCCTGCGCCAAGCCGGTTCAGAAACCACTGCTGTCTCTCGTTTACAGGGACATTTACAGGGACATTTACAGGGACATTTACAGGGACATTTACAGGGACATTTACAGGGACATTTACAGGGACATTTACAGGGACATTTACAGGGACATTTACAGGGACAGGCGGCTCGGGGGCAACCTTGATTCCAGGATGCGGGTAAAAGATCACTCGAAACGCCGATCCCAGCTCCTGCCAATCAGGGGGCGGATATCCACCCTTCTTGCATGCTTCCATCACCCGTCGGTACCCGCTACCCCATTCCTCCATGAGTCCAAGCTCGCGGAGAACACGGGCAATGACCCGGTTACGAATCTTGCTTACGCCGCTCCGAAAGTCGTCCATAGTCATGCCAAACGGCAACATGCCGGGATTTTGAACCTCCATCCTGTCGGAATAGATGGCAATAAATATGTGCATTCCTGTCAGGGAATAATCGGCATGGGCAATCGCATTGACGATTACTTCGCGGACAGCCACTTCCGGATATTCCGGGATATCCTCACGCCGCATGGTTCCGATTCGCGCAGCCATACGGGTGTTGCGGCGGATAAATCGCGGAACTTCGTCTATGGCGTCAAAAACACTCCCTTCCATGTCCAGACGGTCGACAAAATTCGTCCTGTCCGTTCCCTGGAATCGCGCGCAACTCACCCGCGCATCAGGAAAATAATTCCTGCGGACATCACTGCGTCCAAACAAAATAAGCCCCCCATTGGAGACAACCAGTTTCCCGGCATGACGCACCAGTACGTCCAGAGTTTCGAGCTTACGCTTATCAACGGTGCGCCCGACCGAAGCAAAAGCCTTTTTTATTCGCGACATATCCAGTTCGCGCACGGTTACATCGGGGAGCGGTGTCTGGTCAAATGTAAGACCGGTAATATAGCGGGACATCTCCGACAGTAATTCACTCCCGGCCCTGCGGTTGGTGGAGCCGAGGCGTACATATACGCCCTTTTCAGGACCCTCTCCCTTCAGGTAAAACGGTCCCCTCCAGTGGGGAACCGTGACGACAAGCAATGTTTTTCCTTCGTATGTGCTGATTTCAATCTCCGGCAGCATCGATGGCCGGACACCGTCAGCAATTGCGCTGGCCAGACGCTCTTCCCCGCGGAGGGCGTCGCCCACGCCAACGACCCTTCCATCATTGGTACGGCCGATAACGAGCGTTCCGCCGGCTGTATTGGCAAAAGCGACCAACGTCTTGAGTATCGGCTTCAGAGAAGAAAGATCGCGTTTGAACTCAAGCGTTTTTCCTTCAGGCTGAGAAAGCAGTTTCATTAGCAGCATGGACCTTCAACCTTTCGAACAGCCTCGCCAGCTTCCGCGGGCTTCACCGCATCCCTGCCGTGCCGAGTCTCTGTCTGCGTGCACCGCACAGGCAGACGGTGCAGGCAGGTCCGGGGCAAAGCACCGTGTATGTATTCGTAGCCCAACTCGCGGAAGTAATCTACGGTGGCTATCTCAACTTGTAGTTCGTTTAAATATCCCATGTTCAGCTAACTACCAACGGTGTAGTGCACGTACCATCAACATCTGTCCTAAAAACTTTTTGACTATAATTTTTATACCGTTGCAAAGCTGTATTACTTGGCACGTTATTAAAAATGCCGGATTGCGTTGAAATAATCGTATCTCTTGGAGACACTGCTTTTATGAATTCTAAATTAGCGCCATTTTTTGAGCCATGATGACTTGCACGTAAAACAGTACAGTCTGCTAAATTCCAACCGATTCGTATTTGTTCAAGCTCTGAGTCGGAAGCATCACCACAAATCAAGAAATTATTTGCAGGAGAAAATACCCAAATGACAAGATTGGCATCATGGCATTCTCTGGTCTCGTTGGCATTAACACTTTCACGAGGCCCCAGTACTAATACTTTGCAATTCGAAAAGGTTTTTTCAACTCCTTTTGTACATGTAAACCTATTATTCGAAACAAGTCTTTCTTTGAGGCGACAATACTCATTCCAGTCATCTGCTGACAATGAATTATCCCCATGCCGACGCTGATATGGCGACCCCCAGAACTCGGCAACCGTCACTCGTCCTATGAGTTCTTCCATGCCAAGATAATGGTCGTGGTGAGGATGAGAAATTATAAGAAGGTCAATATATGTCTTGCCTATGATATGTTTGAGATAATTATAAATATTCGTCTGCTTTGAAATGCCAGTACCTACCCGGCGATAACCGCAATCAATGACTACAATATCGTCACCAATCTCAAATATTGTGCAATCAGCGCAACCAACATTTAAGAAATGTGCTTTGAAAGCCATCGTTCTCTCCTACGTCAACTTTTCCAGCAAAGTTTCCGGTTCCTTTTCCAAATAGACTTGTGGTTGACCCCCTGTCCCTTGAAATAGGATGAGGATATGGTGACCATCCCTGGTGCTCACAGAATTGCGTGTCTCTTCCTTCCCTTCGATATACACTTTTTGGCCTTTTGCACCATCCGACGACTGATAAAAGGGCTTGACTTCACCATCGGATTTCGACAAATGCCTTTTTTCAGAAATGACAACGAGTCCCGGCTTCTCATCTTTAATTGCTTTATAAAGATCTTCAGAGTAGCCAGATTTAAGCCCATGATGGGGTGCAAGCAATATGGAAAGGCCGTGAGCCCCAAGCAATGATTTTAATGATGGTTGATCGCCTGTGGTATCATGCCATGTCGGATGAGAAGAGATTTGCTTTCTGTCGAAAATCGTATAACGCTTTTCCAATCCTTCACCTTCATCTAACAAGTGCTTGAAAGTGTCCGGATTTATATCACTAGGAACCAGCAACGTATGATATCCATGTCTATAGAAAATGACCATACTCAATCCATTGCCATATTCTTGGTCATTATCTGGGAAGATTTCACCTACAACTGGGGGTCTTACATAATAGAGACCATACTCCAAGTTTGGGATTGATCGTGTCGAATCGTAGCAAATGGTTTGAAGGGGCAGGCTTCTTTTCTCATATAATGACTTATATATTCTTATGTTATCGTCGCTTTCCTTGGGGTTTTTAATCCTACTCCAATCGACAGCCTCTGGCTTTACTGCTCCATCAGTCTTGTCATGCGGACAAGTATGGAGAGAGGAATAAAACGGCGATTTATTAATATCCGGTTCAGCTAAGCAATTGATATTGCTGATATGATCTGCATGGGGATGCGAAATAATCGTCTGAGCAATTTTACACTTTTTATATTTATCAAGGTAAGGAATAATATGGTCTTTTAAAAAATCAGTAGGCTTAAAATCATCTGAACTCCCGAAATCATATATGATGCCCTGATTTAAGGCTGTACGTATAAAAATACAAAGTCCTCTTCCAACATTAAAAACCCAAATATGACTCTTAAATGATTTAACCCATGGTGGCTTACTCATGTATACTCTTCTCCAAAAACAGCCTTTGAGGCTGATTTGTTTTCTCGTGATTTTAAGTAAAAAACTGCAGCTACTAATTGAACAAGGAACAGCACGAAAGAGCTTATCATCACAACTTTCCATCTATGTATATATGAATTAAAAAGAACAAATAATAAGACTCCCAGAAGGGTTGAATTTAAAAAAGCAATGATATACATAAACCACGCTTGGGAACTCCGCCAGTTGAAAAAAGGGGGTTGAAGGTGATTAGTATACATTTTGGATTTATTATTAAAGCCTAATGGCTTACACTGCAAAAAGAAACCACGTTGTTCATTGATATATCTAGTGACTTGAACAAAATATACTCGATTCCGTATAGCAAGAGTAAACATAAACAATCCAAGTATCAAACCAACTAACAAAACCGCTATCACAGGGACTGAAAGATCTACACTCTCTTGTAACCCAAATTTATAAAAACCAAGTGCTACTCCAATTAGAGCTGTATATCCAGTGAACATAAATTTTAAGATATCAAAAATCTGAGAATCATAATGACGCATTTGTTCAAAACATTGATTAAAATCGCTCTCAAGAAATCTCAAGG
>Ga0256839_1006532_pt1 | contig 10182 bp, 10 predicted proteins | sample 354166metaG_FD_185968 | JGI IMG/M metagenome (GOLD analysis project Ga0256839, IMG submission 185968) | Hydrothermal vent microbial communities from Mid Atlantic Ridge, Atlantic Ocean - 354-166 | ecosystem: Environmental > Aquatic > Marine > Hydrothermal vents | place: Atlantic Ocean: Mid... | reverse complement strand
AGCTCGAATACGGCGAGGCGATCATGGAAATCCATGACGACGCGCTGGAGCCCGGCGAAAAGGTGCTGCTGGTGGACGACCTGCTGGCCACCGGCGGCACGGCGGAGGCCGGCATCAGGCTGGTCGAACGGCTGGGGGCCGAGATCGTCGGCTGCGCCTTCGTCATCGACCTGCCCGATCTGGGCGGACACAAGCGTCTGAGCGATCTGGGCTATGATGTGCACGCCCTGTGCGCTTTCGAAGGAGAGTGAACCGTTTGGTAAGGTTTCGGCGCTAGAACACCCCTGCCTGCAGGGAGCAGGCGCTGCTTGTTACCACATGTGAACCTCACATCGGAACGCCCCGCCATGTCCCCCGGCGGGGCGTTTTCGGGTCCCGCACCGGCTGCAGGCGCACGCCCCTCAGCCCAGCACCGCGCCGGGGTTCATGATGCCCGCCGGGTCCAGCGCGGCCTTGATGGCGCGCATCGCGGCCAGCCGGGCCGGATCGGCGTAGCGGCGCAGCTCTTCCACCTTCAGCCGCCCCACCCCGTGCTCGGCGCTGAACGAGCCGCCAAGATCGGCCACCAGATCATGCACCAGCCGGGTCAGCCCGGGGGCCTGCGCGGCATGGTCCTCGCGCCGCGCACCCGGGGCGGGAAAGAGGTTGTAATGCAGGTTGCCGTCGCCCAAGTGACCGAAGGCATTGATGCGCAACTCTGCCCTGGCGGCAATCTCGCGACCTGCCCGCTCCAGGAACTCGGGGATTGCCGAAAGCGGAAGCGAGACGTCATGCGAGGCCACCGCCCCGACCCGCCGGTTGGCCAGCGGGATCGATTCGCGCATCAGCCACAACGCCTGGCGCTGGGCCTCGCTTCCGGCCACCACCCCGTCAAGCGCCAGCCCCGCCTCCGCCGCCTCGCCGAACAGTGCCGCCAGGGCCTCCTGCGGGTCGGCCCCACCCGAAAGCCCCAGGTCGATCAGCACCGACCAGACCGGCGGACGGGCGAAGGGCTGACGGATCTCGGGCATGGTCTCGGCCAGGAATTCCAGCCCGGTGCCGCCGATCAGCTCGAAGGCCGAGATGCCCTCTCCGATGCGGCGCTGGGCGAGATTCAGCAGATCCAGCGCCGCGGCGGGCGTGGGCACCACGATCAGCGCCGCCCCCTCGCTCTCGGGGCGCGCAAACAGGCGCAGGGATGCCGCCGTGATCACCCCCAGCGTCCCCTCGGAGCCGATCAGGAGATTTCTGAGATCGTAGCCGGTGTTGTCCTTGCGCAGCCGCTTCAGCCCGTGCCAGACGCTGCCGTCGGGCAGCACCGCCTCCAGCCCGAGGCACAGCTCGCGCGCATTGCCGTAACGCAGCACGTTCACCCCGCCGGCATTGGTGGCCAGATTGCCGCCGATCTGGCAGCTGCCCTCCGAGGCCAGCGACAGCGGAAACAGCCGCCCGGCCTCCGCAGCGGCGGCGCGTACCGCGTGCAGGGTGGCACCGGCCTCGGCGATCAGCACGTTCTCGCCCGCATGCACGGCGCGGATACGCGCCATCCGCTCCAGCGAAAGCACCACCGGCGCGGGGCCTTGCGCCACCACCTGCCCGCAGACCAGACCGGTGCCGCCGCCATAGGGCACAACCGGCACGCGGGCGCGGGCGGCCTCGGTGACGATGGCGGAAACCTCGGCCACGTTGCCAGGTGCCAGCACCACCCCGGCCTGGCCGTGGAAGCGGCCGCGCGGCTCTTCCAGATAGCGCGGCTCTACTGGGCGGAAACAGGCCCCGGACAGCTGTCCGCGCAGCCGTGCCAGAAACGCCTCTGTAACCGGATTCAGCTCCATCTGCCCCCCGTTGTCGCCGCCCCCCCGGCACACGGCTCAACCCACGTCCGTCTTGCCGCGGCGGTCGGCCCGCAGGTTGGCATAGAGCACATGATTGCGCCAGCGGCCGTTGATCTGCAGATAGCTTTGCGCCACGCCCTCATACTTGAAGCCGCATTTTTCCAGCACTGCCCGCGAGGCCACGTTCTCGGGCAGGCAGGCGCTTTCGAGCCGGCTGAGATCGAGCGTGGTGAAGGCATGGTGCACCACCGCCTTGAGCGCCTCTTCCATGTAGCCCTTGCGGGCATGCGGCAGGCCGATCCAGTAGCCGCAGGTGCCCGCCTGCGAGGGGCCGCGGCGGATGTTGTCGAGCGTGATCGCCCCCAGAAGCATCCCGTCGGCGCGGCGGATCAGGAACAATGGCACCGCGCTGCCGTTGGCGATCGAGCGCTGCGCCCAGTAGACGCGGTTGGCAAAGCTCTTGCGCGAGAGGTGGTCGTCCGACCAGGCAGGCTCCCACGGTTTCAGGAACTCGGCGCTTTCGCGGCGCAACGCCGCCCATTGGCGGTAGTCGGAATGCTGCGGCGGGCGCAGCGTCATGCGTTCGGTCTCGATGCGGAGCTTGCGACGGCGCGTCAGCATCAGCCCGCCAGCCTCTCTTGCAGCTCCGCCAACCCCGGCGCGCCATCCACCGGGCCGTAGAGCGCCAGCGCCGCCTTGCCGCCTGCCAGACTGGCGGCCAGCGCGCGCACATCGGCAAGGCCCACCGCATCGATGCGGGCAACCGTCTCGTCAAGATCGGGCACCCGGCCCCAGATGGCCACCATCCGCGCCAGCCGCTCGGCCCGCGAAGCGGGGCTTTCCAGCCCCATCAGCAGCCCGGCCTTCATCTGCGCCCGGGCCCGGGCCACTTCGGCCTCGGTCATGTCCTCTGCGGCGCGGCGAAGTTCGGTGACGGTGATCTCGGCCAGCTCGTCGATCTGCTCGGCGGAGGTGCCGGCGTAGATCGTCGTCATGCCGGTATCGGAATAGGCGCCGGCCTGGGCGTAGATCGTGTAGCACAACCCGCGCTTTTCGCGCACCTCCTGGAACAGCCGCGAGGACATCCCGCCCCCCAGCGCGGTGGCCAGGATCTGCGAGGTGTAGATGGCATCGTCCCGGTAGCCGGGGCTTTCCAGCGCCAGGGCGAAATGGGCCTGCTCCAGCGGCTTCAGCTCGCGCCGCTCACCGCCCAGGAAACTGGCCGCCGGCACGCCCGGATCGCCCGCCGCGGGCAGGTGGCCGAACAGGCGCTCGGCCTCGCGCACGATGGCGTCATGGTCCACCGCGCCGGCGGCGGCGAGGATCATCCGCTCGGGGCTGTAATGCTCCTGCACGAAACCGGCCAGGTCGTCGCGGGAAAAGGCGGCGACCCGCTCGGCCGGGCCGAGGATGGTGCGCCCCAGCGGCTGGCCCGGATAGGCGGCCTCCTGCAGCCAGTCGAAGATGATGTCGTCGGGGGTGTCGAGCGCCTGGCCGATCTCCTGCAGGATCACCCCGCGCTCCACCTCGATTTCGGCCGGGTCGAACACCGGGTTGAGCACGATGTCCGCGATCACGTCCAGTGCCAGCGGCACATCGGCCTCCAGCACCCGGGCGTAATAGGCGGTAAGCTCGCGCGAGGTATAGGCGTTGATGTAGCCGCCCACATCCTCGATCGCCTCGGCGATCTGCAGGGCGGTGCGGTTGGTGGTGCCCTTGAAGGCCATGTGTTCCAGAAAATGGGCGATGCCGTTCTGCTCTTCGCGCTCGTGGCGGCCGCCTGCCAGCACCCACAGCCCCAGCGAGGCGGATTTCAGCCCCGGCATATGCTCCGTGACGATGTGCAGGCCGTTGGGCAGGGTATGGAGTTCAACGCTCACCTGGCGATGCGCTCCCGGATCAGGGCCTGAAGCGCCGCGAGGTCGTTTTCCACCTCGCTCACGCGCTCCTTGCACTCATGCAGATCCGCCATGCGCCCGGGCAGGGGCGGGCGGATGCCGGTGGCCGCCTCCACCGCATCGGGGAATTTCGCCGGATGCGCGGTGGCCAGGGAAACCATCGGCACCGGCGCGCGCAGATGCTCTAAGGCCACCTTCGCCCCCACCGCGCTGTGCGGGCAGAGGATCTGGCCGGTGCTCTCGTAGAGGCGGCGGATGGTTGCGGTGGTTTCCTCTTCCGAGGCCCGACCCGAGGCGAACACCTCGCGCAGGGCTTCCAGCGCCCCCTGGGGGATGGTGAAACGCCCTGTTGCCTTCAGCTCGTCCATCAGCTGCGCCACCGCTTCGCCCTCGCGCCCAAGCGCATCGAAAAGCGCCCGCTCGAAGTTGGAGGAAACCTGGATGTCCATCGACGGGCTGATCGAAGGTTTCACCCCCCTGGTCTCATAGATGCCGGTTTCCAGCGCCCGGTGCAGGATGTCGTTGAGGTTGGTGGCGATCACCAGCCTGCCGATCGGCAGGCCCATGCGGCGGGCGATGTAGCCGGCGAAGATGTCGCCGAAATTGCCGGTAGGCACAGTGAAGTCGATTTCGCGATGCGGCGCGCCGAGACTGACCGCGGCGGTGAAGTAATAGACCACCTGCGCCAGAACCCGCGCCCAGTTGATGGAATTGACCCCTGCCAGCCGCACCTCGTCGCGGAAGGCAAAATCGTTGAACATGTCCTTGAGCCGGGCCTGGCAGTCGTCGAAATCGCCCCTGAGCGCCAGCGCGTGCACGTTGGCCTCGGAGGGCGTGGTCATCTGCCGGCGCTGCACGTCCGACACCCGGCCCTCGGGGAAGAGGATGAACACGTCCACGTTGTCCAGGCCCCGGAAGGCCTCGATGGCGGCCGAGCCGGTATCGCCCGAGGTGGCGCCGACGATCGTCACCCGCTGCCCGCGCCGGGCCAGGGCCGCCTGGAACAGCTGGCCGATCAGCTGCATGGCGAAGTCCTTGAAGGCCAGCGTGGGGCCATGGAACAGCTCCAGCAGGAAGTGGTTCGCACCCAGCTGCACCAGCGGCGCGCGCGCCGGATGGCCGAAGCCGCGGTAGGCACGGGCGATGATGTCGCGGAACTCGCCGTCGGAGAAGCTCTCGCCCAGGAAGGGGCGCATCACCTCAAAGGCGGCCTCCTCGTAGCCCAGCCCGGCCAGCGCCGCGATCTCGGCATGGCTCATCGAGGGGATGGTTTCGGGCACGTAGAGGCCGCCGTCGCGGGCCAGGCCCGTCAGCATCGCTTCTTCGAAACCCAGCACGGGCGCCCGCCCGCGCGTCGAGACATACCGCATCGTCCGATCCGCCGTTACACTTCCCGGCGCTTGATACGCCACAGCAGGTAGGCTGTCATCCCCATCCATGCGATAGCCAGCAAAAACCAGGTAATGGCGTATTCGAGGTGAACGTTACGCAGATCGGTGGGACTGACGGGCCGGGGCTCCACCCCGTCGCCGGTATCGCTGCGCGCCACGATCAGCACCGGCTCGGCGCCCAGGGCCTCGGCCATGGCGGGCACGTCGCGGGCAAACCAGATGTTGGCCTTCAGATCCGGCTCGGGGGTGAAACCGTCCACCTCGCGCGGCCAGTGCAGGTTGCCGGCGACGGTTATCCGCCGCCCGCCGGGGCGCGGGGCATCCTTGGCCTCGGCCGGCACGACGCCGCGCTCCAGCAGCACGCGGCGGGTGCCGGTATCCAACGTGGTAATGACACGGTAGCCTCCCCCCGACAGGCCGCGACCGACCAGGACGTGGATCTCCCGCTCGCCGAGCACCCCGCTGGCCCGTACGGCAAGATACTTGTCGGCGACCGGATCGGGGTTTTCGGGCAGCTCGACGGGGGGGCGGTCGATACGGGCCGCGATCTGCGCCATGATCTCGTTCTTCTCGCCCATGCGCTGCACCTGCCACAGCCCCAGCCACAGCAGGATGGCGGTGCCGGTCAGGCCGAACATGAGCGGAGCGATGATGCGCCTTGTCATTGTTCCCCTCGGAAGAGGGGCGCAGGAATGCCCCGCGCCCCTTCGTTCTTGCCGGACGGTTGCACGATCCGGACGATCAGCTGCCCCAGATGTAGATCGAGGCGAACAGGAACAGCCAGACCACATCGACGAAATGCCAGTACCAGATGGCAGCCTCGAAGCCCACGTGCTGCTCCGGGGTGAAATCGCCCTTCTGAAGCCGGTAGAGGCAGACCGCGAGGAAGATCGTGCCGATGATCACGTGCAGCCCGTGGAACCCGGTGGCCATGAAGAAGTTGGCCCCGTAGATGTTGCCCGCGAAGCTGAAGCTCGCCTCGGCATATTCATAAGCCTGGAAGAAGGTGAAGATCAGGCCCAGCACGATCGCCAGGATCAGCCCGTTTCGCACGTCGCGACGGTTGTTTTCATGGACCAGCGCGTGGTGGGCCCAGGTCGCGGCCGCGCCGGAGGCCAGCAGGATCAGCGTGTTGATCAGCGGGATGCTCCAGGGATCGAAGGTCTCGATTCCCGGCGGCGGCCAGGTGCCCTCGACCTTCGGGTAGCCTTCGGTCATCGGGTAGAGCGCATTCTTGAAGAAGCTCCAGAACCAGGCGGCGAAGAACATCACCTCCGACATGATGAACAGGATGAAGCCGTAGCGCAGCCCGATCCTGACCACCGGCGTGTGCTCGCCCTCTCGCGCCTCGCGGATCACGTCCGACCACCAGCCGTACATGACATAGACGACACCGGCGGCACCGATGAAGAACACCCAGGGCGTGACGTCATGGAACCAGAGCACCGCCCCGGTCAGCATGACGATCCCGGCCACCGCCCCGAGAAACGGCCAGATCGATGGTTGCAGGATATGGTAGTCGTGGTTTTTAACGTGCGCCATTCGCAGTCCCTCGCATGGTGCCTAGTTGGAACCGGCCTGATCCTGCTCCGCCATGGCGGCATAATCTTCAGGCAGGTCGGTTTCGTGGAAAGTGTAGGACAGGGTGATGTGATTCACGAACTTCGCATCACGGTCCAGGGTGATATCGGGATCGATGTAATAGGTTACCGGCATCCGAACCCTCTCGCCCGGTTCCAGCACCTGTTCGGTAAAGCAGAAACACTCGATCTTGGTGAAGAACCCCCCCGCGTCATAGGGGGCAACATTGTAGCTGGCAGTGCCGGCGATAACCCGGTCAGTGGGGTTGTAGGCCTCGTAGAAGGCCAGGCCCGTCTCGCCGATACGTATCTCCACCTCGCGCTGGAGCGGGCGAACTTCCCAGGGCATCCCGCGGGCAAGCGACGCATCGAAACGCACGGTGATGGTCTGATCCAGCACCCGGTCGGCCCCCGCATCCGCCACGCCGGTCGTGCCCCCGAAGCCGGTGACCCGGCAGAACCAGTCATACAGCGGCACCGAGGCCCAGGCCAGCGCGCCCATCACGATCACGACGCCGACCATCTGCAGCGCGGTCTTGTGATTTCGCCGCAGCGTCACCTGTCCTGCTCCGCAACTGCCGGGGCCCGATCGCCCGCCCCGGTCAGGAGCTCGATCTCGGTCCTCATCTTCACCATGGAAACGGCGAGAACCACCAGCACGAAAGCCCCCAGCGAGACCGCCAGTCCGACATTGCGCCCCAGGCGGCGATGGTGAAGTTCGTGTTCGCGGGCAATCGGCATTACCAGCCTCCCATGTCAAAGCTGCGCAGCGCCGCTTCCACCAGAAGCGCGCTGAAATGCAGGAAAAGATAATAGAGAGAAAGGCGGAAGAACGCCTTCTCCGCCCGCCAGCCGTCAGCCTCGGCGGCGGCCTCGTCGCGCCTGAAGATGTCCAGGGCCGACTTGACGAACCACAGGTTCAGCACCGCTGCCACCGCCAGGTAGACCGGCCCGCCGATCCCGGTCAGCCCCAGCCCGAGCGATACCGGCACCAGCAGCAGCGTATAGGCCAGGACATGCCGGCGCGTGGTGGCATGGCCGTGGGTGACGGTCAGCATCGGCACCCCGGCCTTGGAGTAGTCTTCCTTCATGAACAGCGCCAGCGCCCAGAAATGCGGCGGCGTCCAGATGAAGATCAGGGCGAACATAAGGATGCTCTCGATCGAGATGTCGCCCGTGGCCGCCGCCCAGCCGATCATCGGCGGAAAGGCCCCCGCGGCCCCGCCGATGACGATGTTCTGCGGCGTCCAGCGCTTGAGCCACATGGTGTAGATCACCGCGTAGAAGAAGATGGTGAAGGCCAGCAGCGCCGCGGCCACCATGTTGGTGGTCAGCGCCAGCATGATCACCGCCATGACCGACAGGGTGATGCCGATCGCGAAGGCCTCCTTCGGGCTCACCTTGCCGGCGGGCACGGGCCGGTTGCGGGTACGGCGCATCATGGCGTCGATATCCGCGTCATACCACATGTTCAACGCCCCCGACGCCCCCGCCCCGACGGCGATGAACAACGTCGCGGCAAGCCCGATCACCGGATGCACGCCCGCCGGGGCCACCAGCAGCCCGACCAGCGCGGTGAATACCACCAGCGACATGACGCGCGGCTTGAGCAGGGCAACATAATCGCCGAAGCCGGCTTCGTCTTCATGTTCCATGACGCTGGCATCTGTCATTGTCGTCCGGTCCCGTCAATCGGGCCGCGGCATGATTTGGCGCGGCTGTTCAGTTGTTCGAGGCGACAATCACGTTGCGCGGCGTGCCGGCATATTCCTCGATCGCGCCATCCAGCCATTTCCGGTAGGCTTCCTCGCTCACCACCTTCACGGTGATCGGCATGTAGGCGTGATCCTTGCCGCACAGCTCCGAGCACTGGCCGAAATAGACGCCTTCGCGTTCGGCCGTGAACCAAAGTTCGGCCAAACGCCCGGGCACGCCATCCTGCTTGACGCCGAAGGCGGGAATCGTCCAGCTGTGGATCACGTCAGAAGCCGTCACCTGCATCACGATGGTCTTGCCCACCGGAATCACCACGGCGGTATCGGTGGCCAGCAGGTATTCATCGGGGTTGTAGCCGTATTCCTCCAGCTGATCCCGCTCCAGCAGGAAACTGTCGAAGCCGAAATCGTAATCGACGTATTCGTAGCTCCAGTACCACTGATTGCCCGTCACCTTGATGGTGACATCGGCCTCGGGAATGGTCTGCTGCTTGAACAGGACCGGCAGGGAAAGCGCGCCGATGAACATCAGGATGATGATCGGCACCACCGTCCAGGCAACCTCGATCGGCGTGTGGTGGGTAAAGCGGGCCGGCTCGGGATTCGCCCGCCTGTTGTAACGGATGGCGACGATCGTCAGCAGAATCACCACGAACACAACGATTGCCACGATGATGACGTTGATCATCCCGTCCAGCCACTGCACGTCGCGGGCCAGTTCCGTCCCCGCCGGCTGGAACCCGGTGCCCCCCGGCGTGGGTTTGCCCACCGTCTCGAGGTTTTCGATGCCTTCGCCGGCAAAGGCGGCCCCGGCTGCGAATATGCTGGTGAAAACGGCCCACAGGCCGGAAAGGGTGTTCTGTTCGCGCATTTCTTTTCCCTGTTCGCCGACGGTCATGAGGCGGTTTTCCAGGCCGCCCACCGCCCCGCCCCGAAAGGTGAGGAGGATTCCCGTTGTTTCCGTGCATTTTGAAACCATATTACGGGGGATCAAACAAGCATTTAGATTGCGGCAAAGGGCCGCTTTGGCCCTTACCCTTTCCTGACCGGAGAAATACATGCCTTCAGACAGCTTCCGCCCCTTCGAAACCGGCCTTGATCGGGACAGTGCGCTTTGCATTCTGCGCGAAGCGGTCAGCGGTGCCGACGACGGCGAGCTTTTCCTCGAGCGGCGGCGCTCGGAGGTGCTGGTGCTCGATGACGGGCGCATCCGCACCGCCAGCTACGACACCTCCGAAGGCTTCGGCCTGCGGGCCGTGGCGGGGGAAACCACCGGCTATGCCCATTCCACCGAGATTTCCGAGAAATCCCTGCGCCGCGCCGCCGAAACCGCCCGCCTGGCCGTGGCCGATGGCGGCGGGACGCTGGCCGATGCCCCCCAGCCCACCAACCGGCGCCTCTACACCGACAACGACCCGCTGGAGGAGGCCGAATTCCCGGTAAAGATCGAGACCCTGCGCGAGATCGACGCATTCGCCCGCGATCTGGACAGGCGGGTGGTTCAGGTCACCGCCACCATCGCCGCCTCGCTGCAGGAGGTCGAGATCCTGCGCCCCGAGGGCACGCATCTGCGCGACATCCGCCCCATGGTGCGGGTCAACGTCTCGGTGATCGTCGAGGAAAACGGGCGGCGCGAATCGGGCAGCCACGGCGCCGGAGGGCGGCTGCCGCTGAGCGGCTTCATCGCCCCCGAACACTGGCAGGAAACCACCCGCGAGGCGCTGCGAATCGCCCTCGTCAACCTGCGGGCCGAACCCGCGCCCGCAGGTGTGATGGATGTGGTG
>Ga0256839_1006531_pt1 | contig 10183 bp, 10 predicted proteins | sample 354166metaG_FD_185968 | JGI IMG/M metagenome (GOLD analysis project Ga0256839, IMG submission 185968) | Hydrothermal vent microbial communities from Mid Atlantic Ridge, Atlantic Ocean - 354-166 | ecosystem: Environmental > Aquatic > Marine > Hydrothermal vents | place: Atlantic Ocean: Mid... | reverse complement strand
CCTCGGCCGCGGCGCAGATTGCGCAAGACAAGGGGTTGGCGCAGGAGGTTGCTCTTTAGGCCGGGCCGCCGACCGGCCTAGCGGTTGGCGTCGATCCAGCGCGACATCAGCACCCGGTCGCGAAAGCACTCGGGCGGGATTTCGCGCCGCTTGATCCGCGCGATCCGCTCGGCAAAACCCACCTGTTTCGACGACGGGTAGGCCAGGAAGCGGCTGGTCTCCATCGCCTTGCGGTGCCGGTCGATCCAGTCGGACAGGACGCGACGGTCCTGCTGGGCTTCCCAGGGCAGCACCGCACCGGTGCGCGCCGCGATCTTGCGGGCATAGGCCAGTTGTTTTTCGGTCACCGGAATCTGGTGGTAGTCATTCGACGATCCGCGGTTCATCGGCGGCGGGGGTTGGTTCATGGCAGCCATGTCGTGTCTCCACTTCATGTTCAAATCTAGAACATTAGCGGAACATTGTCAATATCCGGTGGATGCACCCAAAATGGACACCATATATAGACGCCGCCGGTTCAGAACATCACGCCCACCAACCACAGGGTGATCGCCGGAAACGCCGCCAGAATCACCACCCGCACCAGATCCGAGATCACGAAAGGCAGCACGCCGCGGTAGGTTTGCGACATCGGAATATCCCTGGCGAGCGAGTTGATGATGAACAGGTTCATGCCCACTGGCGGCGTGATCAGACCGACCTCGACCACGATCAGCGCAAGGATGCCGAACCAGATGCCGGTTTCTTCCGGCGTCAGCCCGAAGTCGAGCACCTCGATGATCGGGAAAAAGATCGGGATCGTCAGCAGGATCATCGAAAGGCTGTCCATGATGCAGCCAAAGACCAGGTAGAACAAGAGCATCAGCGCCAGCACCATGTAGGGCGAAAACCCTTGTGCCGCCACCCAATCGGCCATGTCCTGCGGCGCCTGCGTGAAGGCCAGAAACGAGTTGAACAGTTGCGCGCCAAGGATGATCAGAAAGATCATCGCGCTGGACACCGCGGCCGACAGCACCGAATCCAGAAAGCTCCGCAGGTTCAGCCCGCCGGTCGCCACGCCGTAGATGCCGGTGGCCACGGCCCCCACCGCCGCACCTTCGGTCGGCGTGAACAGCGCCTGCACCCCCGGGCGCACCCAGTTCCAGTCACCGGCGATGCCGCCGATCACCAGGCCGAAGATCACCACGACCGGCCAGATTTTCACCAGCGCGCGAAACCGGTGCCCATAGGGCTGGCGCTCGGCGGTCGGGGCCGAGCCCGGGTTCAGCCGCGCATAGATCGCAACCGTCACCATGTAGCCAAGCGCCGCCAGAACGCCGGGCACCAGCGCGGCGATGAACATCTTGACGATGTTCTGTTCCGTCAGGATCGCATAGATCACCAGAATGACCGACGGCGGGATCAGAATGCCAAGCGTTCCGCCCGCCGCCAGAACACCCGTGGCCAACGCATCGGAATAGCCGCGCTTGCGCATCTCGGGCAGCGCCACCTGCCCCATCGTCGAGGCGGTTGCCAGCGATGAGCCGCAGACCGCTCCGAACCCGGCGCAAGCCCCGACCGAGGCCATCGCGATGCCGCCCTTCCGGTGGCCCAGCCAATCGGAGGCCGCCTCGAACAGCGCCGCCGACATGCCCGACTTGGTGGCGAACTGCCCCATCAGCAGGAACAGCGGCACGATCGACAGGGAATAGCTCGAGAACGTGTCGTAGCTCAGCGTTTTCAGCTGCGCCAGGATCGGCGTCGGACGTCCCAGCACGATCCAGGTGCCGAAAAACCCGGTCAGCCCCATCGCGACACCGATCGGCACCCGCAGGAAAATGCCCAGAAGCATCAGGCCAAAGGCAATTGCGGCCAGTTCGAACCCGGTCATATCGGCTGCTCCTGCCCCTCAAGGGTCCAGTTCAGGGAACGCCAGACCGTGTAAAGACTGACCACGAAAAAGAAGAAGGCGCCAACCAGCGCCAGCGAATACGGGATCCAGATCGGCACCTCCAGCTCATAGGTCGTTTCCGGAAAGAACGGCGGCGCACCCATCCCCAGCGCGCTGCGCAGCCCGTCCGATCCATAGGGAAACTTTTCCCCGAACCCGACCCAGAACCGCCAGAGGATCACGCCGCTCGCCAGGGCAATCAGGCTGTCGCCCACCAGGCCGAGAAACGCCTGCACCCGGCCCGACAGGCGCGAAATGAAGATGTCGACCGTCACATGCCCGCGCCGCAGTTGCGCCAGCGGCATGAACGCGAAAATCGCGATGGCCACGCCCATTTCAACGATCTCGAAATCGCCCTTGATCGGGCCGAACCGCTCGTTCACCGTCAAGAGCGCGCGCCCGATGATCGAGGCCACGGTGACCAAAGAAACCGCGGCCAGAATGACCCCGCCCGCATAAGCCAGCATCCGCGCCAGAAAATCGAGACCGCGCCCGACCCGCCTTTGCGCCGTCACTGCCAATGCCATGTGCTCACCCCCCGTTCGCTGCGTCTGCGCATGCCCCAAACCCGGCGCGTGTTCAACCGCAAACCGGCGCCGCCCGCCAGCCGCGTCATGCCCCGATCCTGACCAGCGACGCCCTGCTGTTGAGCGCCTGCACATCCATGCCGGCCGTTTTCTTGTAGCCATCGGCAAAGGCCTGACGCTCGGCCAGTGGCATCACCGCGTCGATGTCGTCAAACCCGCCGGGCGCGCGTTCGGCCACGATGTCGAGTATCCTGTCCGGCCCGTCGCCCCGATTGGCCAGCACGACGGCATTCACCGCCTCGCGCCGCGCCGCATCATAGGCCGCGAGTGCCTCCGGCCCGGCGCCGCGTTCATGCAGCAACTGGGTGAGCACGCGCGCGTCGATGATGGCCTGCGACGCTCCGTTCGAGCCGATCGGATACATCGCATGCGCCGCATCGCCAAGCAGCGTCACCCGTCCGAATGACCATTGCCCCAGCGGGTTGCGATCCACCATCGGAAACTCCCAGATGCCTTCCGCCGCCTCGATCACCGCCGGAATATCCAGCCAGTCGAAATGCCAGTCGGCAAACTGCGGCGCGAAATCGGCGCGTTGGCCGGGGCGGTTCCAGTCCTGTTTCAACCAGTCATGGCCCTTGGGCATCTCCAGGTCGGCAATCCAGTTGATCAGGCTGCCGCCGTCCTCCAGGTCGGCAATCGGGTAGCAGACGAATTTGCGCGCCCGGGTGCCCGCCATCGCCATCGTGCGCCCGCTCAGGAACCGCGGGCCGCGCGTGATGCCGCGCCACATCATCGTGCCGCCCCAGTGCGCCGGTCCCTCGTCGGGGTAAAGCCGCGCCCGGATGGTCGAGTTGATGCCATCGGCAGCCACCAGCAGCGAACCCTGCGCCATGCCGGTGTCGGTGCGGCTTGCGCGGTCCTGCAAGGCGATGCGCACACCGTCGCCCGTGTCCTGCCAGGCGGTGACCGCGCTTGAGAATTGCACCGCTTCGCTGCCCGCACGCTCCACCAGCGCCCGCAACAGCAGCATCTGCAATTCACCGCGATGGATCGAATATTGCGGCCAGTTGTAGCCGGCCAGAAGCCCGCGCGGTTCACGCCAGATTTCGTCACCCTGGGCCGAGAAATAGCCGACTTCACGGGTGCGCAACCCGATCCGGTCCAGCCCGGTCTCCAGCCCCAGTTCGAACAGCTCGCGCACCGCGTGCGGCTGCAGGTTGATGCCGACGCCCAGGGGGCGCAGGTCGCTCACCGCTTCGAAAATCCGAAAGGGTATCTGCGCCTGATGCAGGCTCAGCCCCAAGGCCAGCCCGCCGATACCGGCGCCGGCAATCAGCACTGTCATGCCACCACCCCCGAAAAGCCCTGTTGGCCCGCCCCCGCAGCTTCAGTCGCGGGGGCGGCGCGTTTCGTTACTCGCTGTATTTCGCGACCAGCGCCTGGGCGTCGGCCACCATCGCAGCGCCATCCAGCCCCTTGGCCGTGACCTCTTCGATCCAGGCCTGCGTCAGCTGATCGCCGATCGCGCGCAATTGGGCGGTCGTGGCGTCGTCCATGGTGACAACGGTGTTGCCGTTGTCGATCACCACCTGTTTGCCAACATCGTCGCCCTCGTCCATCGCGCGACCGGCCCAGCCGGATGTTTCCACGCCCGAGTTGGCATCGATGACCGCTTTCAGATCATCGGGCAGCCCGTCATAGGCGTCCTTGTTCATCGCCCAGATGAAGACGGTGTTGTAAAGCGCGCGGTCGCCGCCAACCTCGGTCGAGCTGTCGGTCAGTTCATGCACTTTCAGCGGTGGCACGATCTCCCACGGGATCACGCCGCCATCCACGATGCCTTTCGACAGGGCCTCGGGAAAGGCCGGAACCGGCATGCCGACCGGGGTCGCCCCCACCGCTTCCAGCAACTTGTTGGCCTGGCGCGAGGGGCCGCGCAGTTTCAGGCCCTTGAAGTCGGCAACCGAGGTGATCGGGTCACCCTTCTTGTGCACCACGCCCGGCCCGTGCACATGCACCGCAAGCAGCTTCACGTCGCCAAAGCGTTCGCCTGCGTGTTTCATCATGTAGTCCCAGGCCGCCTTCGAGGACGCCTCGGCCGACATCGACGTCATGAACGGCAACTCGAACGCCTCGGCTTCCGGGAAACGGCCCGGCGTATAGGCCGGAATGGCCCAGCCGCCGTCGATCACGCCATCGCGGATCTGGTCATAGAGCGCCGGCGGTTTGCCACCCAGCTGCATCGCCGGGTAGATCTCGATCTTGATCCGGCCGCCGCTGTCGGCTTCGATCTTTTCGGCCCACGGAACCATGAAGCGCAGCGGAACCGAGCCCTTTGGCGAAATGAAATGCTGGAAGCGCAGCGTCACTTCCTGTGAGATGGCGGCGCCAGCCGTAAGGCCAAGTGCCAAGGCGCCGCCGATGGCGGCCGCAAGCAGTTTCTTCATCTGGTTTCCTCCCGTTCGGTTTCCCAAATCCACAAAACTCGGATTGCAGCTTCTTTGCAAACGCAACAATCGTCAACTCTCCCTTAAGACAGAATCAGGAAATTATCCAACCATTTGGTCGGTTTTACGAAAAATTGCCCCCGGAACCATCACAGCCGCCGGGTTTCTTCTGCGAAATGGCGGGCCTCCCGGGGCGCCATTCCCAACTGAACCCGGGCATCGAACACCGGAGCGATTTCGGCGGCTGGCAGTTTTTCTGCCGCAATTTCCGAAAGATGGCGGTTTTCTGAAGCAACACGCCCACACATTTCCTTGACCAGGGCCTGGGCATCGGGCCTCGGCATGTGTGCGGCAAGCGCGAAACTCAGCGCTTCGGCAAATATCAGCCCCCGCGATGCGTCCACCTGCGCGCGCATCGCTTCGGGGCGCGGCTCGATCACGCGGGCCAGGCCGGCGGCGACGTCCAGACTGCGCGCCAGCCCGATGCAGGCTTGCGGCAGCGCCAGCCACTCGCGCATCCAGGCCCCGCCATCGCGCTGCTGCTCATGCAGTTGCGCACCCTGCAGCGAGGCGTTCAGCCCGTTGACATGGCCCGCCAGCGCCACCAGCAACGATGGATGCACCGGGTTCGATTTCTGCGGCATGGTGGACGAGCCGCCGCCATGACCGATTGCGATCTCCTGCATCCCGCTTTGGGCAAGCAACACCAGATCCTGCCCCATTTTTCCCAGGGTGGCCGCAACCAGTGTGATCCAGCCCGACAGTTCGCCGATACCATCGCGCGTGCTGTGCCAGCTTCGCCCCGGGTCATTCAGCTTCAGCGCATGTGCCAGATCGGCGCGCAGCTCTGGCGCCTGCTGTCCCAGCGCCGCGGCCGTGCCCGCCGCGCCGGACAGCGACACGCAGAACACGCGCGGGCGCAGTTCGTGCAGCCGATCGACATGGGCAAGCAACGGCGCGCCCCATCCCGCGACCACGGCCCCGAAACTCGTGACCGTTGCCGCCTGCCCCCAGGTGCGCGCCGCCATCGGCAACCCGGCATGGGTTTCGGCCAGCTCTCCCAGGGCGCGCAGCAGCTCTTTCAGCCGCTGCTCCCACAGGCCGGCAACCTGGCGCAACCGAAGCATCAGCCCGGTGTCGATGATATCCTGCGACGTCGCGCCCCAATGCACGAATTGCGCATGTTCGGGTGCCTGCATCACTTCGCGAAACGCGCGCACCAATGCCGGCACCACGACACCGCTGCGCCCGGTTTCGGCGCTCAGCGCGCTTGCATCGATCTGAACTTCACGGCTTGCCCGCCAGATCGCTTCGGCGCTGTCGGCCGGGATGATCCCGCGTTTGCCCTGGGCGCGCGCAAGCTCGCCTTCCACCAGAAGCATGGCGCGGATTTCGGCACTGTCGGAAAACAACGCGGCCGTTTCGCGGTCGCCGAAAAGGCCCGAAAACATCACGCTGTCAAAGATGCTTGCCGCCATGGCTCAGATATCCAGAAACACGGTTTCGTCTTCCCCCTGAAGCCGGATGTCGAAACGGTAAAGCCCCTTCTTTTGCCGCGTGGCCACCAGGGTCGCGCGCCGATGCTCCTGTTCGATCAGGTTCAGCACCGGATCGGTCGCGTTTGCGGCTTGCTCATCGGCAAAATAGAGCCGCGTGTTCAGGCCAAGATTGATCCCGCGCGCCACGATCCAGAGGTTGATATGCGGCGCCTGAATCGCCCCGTTTCGCCCCGGCACAGCCCCCGGCTTTACGGTCTCGAACGCCCATTCTCCGGTCTCGAAATCGGAAATCACCCGGCCCCAGCCGCGAAAGCCCGGCTCGACCTCGCCGCCGCTTTCGGGATGCGCATAAACTCCCTCGGCATTGGCCTGCCAAAGCTCGATCAGCACATCCTTGACCGGCGCGCCGGTGCCGTCGCTCACGCGGCCCTCGACCCGGATACGTTCGCCCCTGGCTTGCGGCCCCGCGATCTCCCAGCCCAGTTCACGGTCGAAAATTTCGAACCCGGCCGCGCCCGGCGCCAGCCCGATATGCACATAGGGGCCCGCGGTCTGCGACGGCGTTTCCTTCAGGTATCCCAGCTTGTCACGCATCAGTTCCCCTCCAGCCGGTTTTCGAACAGGGTCGAGCGGCGGCCCCGCAAAACGATGTCGAACCGGTAGGCCAGCGTGTCCAGCGGGATCGACGCGTTCATGTCCAGCCGGGCCACCAGTTGCTGCACCGCATCCGCATCCGGGATCGACTGCACGATCGGACAGGTCGCAATCAGCGGGTCGCCCTCGAAATACAGCTGCGTGATCAGCCGCTGCGCGAAAGCCCGGCCAAAGACCGAGAAATGGATATGCGCCGGCCGCCAGCTGTTGATCCAGTTGCGCCACGGGTAGGGCCCCGGCTTGATCGTGCGGAAAAAGTAATAGCCGTTCTCATCGGTCATGGTGCGCCCGCAGCCCCCGAAATTCGGGTCGAGCGGCGCCAGATACCGGTCATTGCGATGCCGGTATCGGCCCGACGCATTGGCTTGCCAGACCTCGACCAGCGTTTCGGGCACCGGGCGGGCATTTTCATCCAGCACGCGGCCATGCACGATGATGCGCTCGCCAATCGGGTCGCCGTCGTGGCGGTAGTTGCCGATCAGGTCGTTGTCGGCCGGGTCGATATCGTCATGGCCGAACACCGGGCCGGTGATCTCGGAAAGGGTGTTTTCGACAGACAGCAACGCCAGGCGCGGCGACCGGGTGACGGATGTCTTGTAGTCGTCCGAGAGGGCCGGCGGGTGGTGCTTGCGGTCTCGTTGATAGTATTCGGCGGGTTTCACGGTTCTACTCCCATGTCTACTCCCATGTCCTGATAGGTTTCGCGCGCGACCGCCAGGGCGTGGTTGGCCGCCGGCACGCCGGCGTAGATGGCCACGTGCATCAACGCTTCGCGCACATCCTCGGGGCTGGCGCCGGTGCGTGCGGTTGCGCGGATGTGCATCGCCAGTTCGTCCCAGTGGCCGCCGGCCGCCAGGAGCGCAATGGTCAACATCGAGCGTTCGCGCCGACTGATGCCGTCGCCGGCCCAGACGGTGCCCCAGGCGCCTTCGGTGATCAACGCCTGAAACGGCGCATCGAACGCGGTTCTTGCCGCTTCGGCCCGGTCCACATGGGCGTCCCCCAACACCTCGCGGCGCACCTTCATGCCGTGTTCGCGCCGCTCAGACATGTCCGACCTCGCGCAGGAAATCCGTCAGCACGCGGGCATATTCCCCGGGCTGTTCCACGCAGGGCAGATGCCCGGCATGGCGGATCAGTCGAAACCGCGCGCCGGCGATCAGGTCAGCGGTTTCGCGCACCAGGTCGGGCGGGGTCGAGCCATCTTCCGAACCGGCAATCGCCAGCACCGGAAGGCTCAGCCGCGCCGTGCTTTCGAACAGGTCGGTCTCGGCGATTGCCGCCGAGCAGCCAAGGTAGCCCGCGACCGGCGTGCGCACCAGCATGTGGCGCCAGCCGGCCAGCGTCACCGGGTTTTCGCGCCGCCAGCGCCCCGAGAACCAACGCTGCAGGATGCCCTCTTCAAGCGCGGCGATGCCGCCGGCGCGCACGGCTTCCATGCGCTCGGCCCACATCGCCGGGGTGCCGATCTTGGCGGCGGTGTTCGACAAGACCGCCGCGCGCAGCAGTTCCGGCCGCTCGGCAGCCAGCCCCTGCGCGATCAGCCCGCCGACCGACAACCCGACGAAAACGCAGTCCTTCACCTTCAGATGCTCGATCAGAGCGGCCACGTCGGCCACCAGATCACCCATGAAATAATCCCCGCCGGGCGCCGAGCTGAGCCCGTGGCCCCGGGTGTCGTAGCGGATGACGCGCAGCCCGTCCGGCAGCAGCGGCAGCACTTGTTCCCAAAGCCGGAAATCGGTTCCCAGGGAATTGGAAAACACCACCGCCGGCCCGTCCTCGGGCCCCCGGACGTCATAGTGCTGGATGATCCCGTTCAGTTCGACAAATTGCATCAGTAAGGCAGCCCCACATAGTTTTCCGCCAGCACCCGCTGCGCGGCCTCGTTTTCGGCCAGAAATTCCAGTTCGGCCCGCTGCATGCGCAGATCGAACGCCCCCTGCTCGGGGAAGCGGTGCAGCAGGTTTGTCATCCACCAGCTGAACCGCTCGGCCTTCCAGATGCGCGCCAGCGCGCGGTCCGAGTAGCTTTCCAGCCCGTCGTCATCACCGTCATGATAGGCCTGAACCAGCGCATGATACAAATAGTGGATGTCGCTGGCGGCCGTGTTCAGCCCCTTGGCCCCGGTCGGCGGCACGATATGGGCCGCGTCCCCGCACAGAAACAGCCGGCCCCAGCGCATCGGCTCGGACACGAAACTGCGCAGCGGGGCGATGGACTTTTCGATCGAGGGGCCGGTCACAAGCGCCTGCGCCGACGCCTCTGGCAGGCGCCGCTTCAGTTCATCCCAGAAGGCGTCGTCGCTCCACTGTTCCGGCCTGTCCGAAAGCGGCACCTGAATGTAGTAGCGACTGAGATTTTCGTGGCGCATGGAGCACAGGGCAAAGCCGCGCGCCGAATTCGAATAGATCAGTTCATCGGACACCGGCGGCGTCTGCGAAAGGATGCCCAGCCAGCCGAACGGATAGACCTTTTCATGCTCGCGCCGGACATCGGCCGGGATGGTCTGGCGGCTGACGCCGTGAAACCCGTCACACCCGGCCACATAATCGCAGGTCATCTCGCAATCTCCGGCGCGGCTGCGCCAGCGCACCGACGGCGCATCGGTGTCGGCCCCGACGATCTCTGTGTTCTCGACTTCGAAATGGATCGTGCTGCCGGCTTCCTCATGGGCATCATACAGGTCGCGCGTCACCTCGGTCTGGCCGTAGACCATCACGCCATTTCCGGCAAGGCGTCGAAAATCGACGTGAAACATGCTGTCTTCAAGGGCAATATGGATGCCGTCGTGCATCATCCCTTCGCGCTCCATGCGCGCGCCGACGCCGGCCTCTTTCATCAAACCCACAAAGCCACGCTCGAGCACGCCGGCGCGAATGCGCCCCAGCACATGTTCGCGTGACCTGCGCTCCAGCACCACGGCATCGATGCCACGACGCCTCAAGAGCAGCGCCAGCAACAGGCCCGATGGCCCGCCCCCGACAATGGCAACCTGCGTTCTCATGTCCGCCCCCCCTTCAGGCTTGCGTTCTATCGACCCCGATTGCCCCCGGACAGTCAATAGGAAGATGCGGGCAAACGCCGGAAAACGCTCTGCCATCCATCCTGCGACAGGCACGAGAG
>Ga0256839_1006530_pt1 | contig 10185 bp, 9 predicted proteins | sample 354166metaG_FD_185968 | JGI IMG/M metagenome (GOLD analysis project Ga0256839, IMG submission 185968) | Hydrothermal vent microbial communities from Mid Atlantic Ridge, Atlantic Ocean - 354-166 | ecosystem: Environmental > Aquatic > Marine > Hydrothermal vents | place: Atlantic Ocean: Mid... | reverse complement strand
GCATGCAATACGCGCTGGAGGCGGCCGATAAGCTAGCCGATGAGGGCATCTCGGCGGAGGTGATTGACCTGCGGACATTGCGCCCGATGGACACCGAAACCGTGATTAAATCGGTGATGAAAACCAACCGTTGTGTGACCGTGGAAGAGGGCTTTCCTGTAGCCTCCATTGGCGGCCATATCTCGGCGACCATCATGCAGGAAGCGTTTGATTACTTGGACGCGCCGGTGATCAATTGCACGGGTAAAGACGTGCCGATGCCCTATGCCGCCAACCTTGAAAAGCTGGCGCTGGTAACCACGGATGAAGTGATTGCCGCCGTTAAATCAGTGACTTACCGTTAGGAGCGGACCATGCCCATAAATATTCTCATGCCCGCGCTTTCGCCCACAATGGAAGAAGGTACTCTTGCCAAATGGCTGGTGAAGGAAGGCGATACGGTGGAATCCGGTGACATCCTCTGCGAGATCGAAACCGACAAAGCAACGATGGAATTTGAAGCGGTAGATGAAGGCGTGATCGGCAAGATCATCGTGGCAGATGGCACCGAGGGCGTAAAAGTAAACGCGCCGATTGCGGTGCTGTTGGAGGACGGCGAAAGCGCGGCGGATATCTCTGACGCCCCTGCGCCTGCTGCCGCGCCCAAAACCCCTGAAGTGGTAGCCGAAGCTCCGGCCCCTGCCATAGCCGCACCCGCCACCCCCAAAGGCGACCGCATTTTTGCCTCGCCACTAGCCCGCCGGATTGCAGCGCAAAAGGGTCTTGACCTTGCCGCGCTGACAGGCTCTGGCCCCAAGGGCCGCATTGTGAAGGCCGATGTTGAAAGCGCCACTGCCGCGCCCAAGGCCGAAGCGCCGACCCCCGCACCCGCACCACAAAGTGCCGATGCCAACGCCGTTATGGCCATGTATGCCGATCGCGAATTTGAGGAAATGCCGCTGGATGGCATGCGCAAAATCATTGCATCTCGCCTCACAGAAGCCAAGCAAACCATTCCGCATTTCTACCTGCGCCGCGAAATACATCTTGATGCCCTGCTAAAATTCCGCAGCGAGCTGAACAAGAGCCTTGCGGACAAAGGCATCAAGCTTTCTGTCAATGATTTTATAATCAAAGCCTGCGCTATGGCCCTGCAAGAGGTGCCGGATTGCAACGCGGTTTGGGCCGGAGATCGCATTCTCAAGCTCAAGCCATCCGATGTGGCGGTCGCTGTGGCGATTGAAGGCGGGCTGTTTACCCCCGTGCTGCGCGACGCCGAATCCCGTACGCTTTCGAGCTTGTCCGTAGAGATGAAAGACCTCGCGGCGCGGGCGCGGGCGCGCAAGCTCGCCCCGCATGAGTATCAGGGCGGTAGTTTTGCGATTTCAAACCTTGGCATGATGGGGGTCACCAATTTTGACGCCGTTATCAACCCGCCGCACGGCTCCATTCTCGCCGTGGGTGCGGGGCAAAAAATGCCGGTGGTGAATGCCGAAGGCGAGCTGGATATTGCGACTGTGATGTCGGTGACACTATCTGTAGATCACCGCGTTATCGACGGGGCTTTGGGCGCGCAATTCTTGGCGGCTGTTAAAGCTAACCTCGAAAATCCGGTGGCGATGTTGGCATAGGGTCGGTAAAACCCCACCCTACCCGTTCAAAAGCTGGTCCATTTCATTAGACGGCTGATCACAGCCCGCCTCGCCCACAACCTTGGCCGGCACACCGGCCACGGTTTTGCACGGCGGCACATCGCGCAGCACCACAGAGCCAGCGGCCACACGGCTGCAATGGCCTATGTGGATATTCCCCAGCACTTTCGCACCCGCGCCGAGCAGCACACCATTGCCAATTTTCGGATGCCGGTCTTCGTCTTCCTTACCCGTGCCGCCAAGCGTAACCGAGTGCAACATAGAAACATTGTCGCCGACCACCGCCGTCTCACCAATTACAATCGAATGGGCGTGGTCAATCATTAGCCCTTTGCCGATTTTGGCACCTGGGTGGATATCTATGCCAAACACTTCCGAGCTGCGCATCTGGGCGAAATAGGCCATATCTTTGCGCCCTTGCTTCCAAAGCCAATGGGCCACGCGATGCGCCTGCACCGCCAAAAACCCTTTATAATAGAGCAATGGCTGAATGCTGCGATGGCAGGCCGGGTCACGGTCAAGGGTCGCTACGATATCGGCCCGCGCGGCCTCGCCCAATTCAGGGTCAGCGCCGTAAGCCTCCACACACACTTCATTAACCACGCTCTCGGTCATATCCCCCGAAGCCAGCTTTTGCGCTATCCGGTAGGCCAAGGCCGATTCCAGCGTTTTATGGTGTAAAACCGCGCCATAAACCACGCCCGCCATGGCAGGCTCGGCTTTAATAATATCCAGCCCTTCGGCCTTGATCGCCTCCCATACCGGGTCCACCGCGCTTATCTGTGGCTTTTTCTGGCCCATAATCTCACTCCGTTGCCGATTTTTTATGGCATTCGAGACTCTAGATCATAGCACAGACTGCAAAATTCAAGCAAAAAAATGGTGTGATGGCCGTTTTGCCGCGACTATTTCAGTATAAACGGCCTAATATTTCCAAAGCAGCCCCAAAAAACCACATGCAAAAAGCAAAATAACCGGTGCAAAATACAGCCGGTCAAGGCGTCGAAACGGCTCGACAGATGCCTGCAACACCCCGAATGGCACATAGGTAGCACCCCCGCGCAGGGCAAAAACCACCACAATCGCCGCCAAAGCCCGGCCCTTCCACGCTTCTAAACAACCAAGAGAAAACCATCCCGCCCCCCAGAGTGCGGCGATGCCGATGCCCGAAATACCCAGCGCCACCAGTTGGGTCAGCCATGCCGGCGGCATCGGCGTGCCCATAGGCTGCCCGATTAGCATTGCCACAAGCTCGCCCCGGCTTTTTGCCGGCCAGCGCATGCCCAGCCCCCAGCCCACATGCACAAGCGCAACACCCTGCAACAGGATAAACATTAACAACGCCACCACATTCATGCTCGCAGCCCCCGCCAATAGCCTATGGCCGCCAGCCCCGCGAGCAGCAAAAACACATACCATTGTGGAAACACAAACATCGCGCCCATCCGCAGCGCGCCGTAAAACAGGAACAATCCGGTAAAAGCGATATTTTGCGCCACAATCAGCGGCACCGCGCCGCTCCCATTGCCAAACGCCGCCCATGCAAGCGCGATGGCACTCAGGCTCATGATCGCCGTAATCGCGTGCCACACCACCGAAAATACTGCTTTTATCTCTGTGCTCAGGCCCGATTGCAAAACCGGCTGATGTATTTCTGGCCCACCAGCCAAAACATGCGCGCCAATGGTCACCATCGTTAGGGCCGATGCCCCGAGATACCAATAGTTCATGCCTTCCTCCATACGGTTGCGTATGCTTAAGCCGCTTGCGCGCATCTTGTCAATACGCTACCGTATGGTATGGCAGATAAACTCACCAAGCTAGACTGGCTGCAAGCCGGATTTCAGGCCCTTACCAAGGCCGGCCCGCAGGCGCTAAAGGCAGAGCCGCTGGCGAAATTCCTCAAGGTAAGCAAAGGTTCTTTTTACTGGCATTTCAAAGATATAGGCGATTTCAAAACCGCTATGATCTCTCATTGGGAAAAGGCGGCCACGGCCGATGTTATCGCCCATATCAATGCAGGCACAGCTAACCCATCGGAAAAGCTGTTTGCCCTCGCCCAGCGCTCAACCGGGCTTCCCCGCGCAGATTATGGCGGCCCTGCAAGCGAATCATCCATTCGGGATTGGGCCAAATACGAGCCGAATATTGCTAAAGTGGTCGCAAAAATTGACGCCCAGCGCATCGCCTTCACTGAAGCTCTCTTCTTGGAGGCCGGACACGAAAAAACGCAGGCAAGCCAATCGGCCCGCCTGCTTTATAGCGCTCTTATCGGGCTAGAGATTCTCGCCGCCGCCAAGCTGACAACTCCGCAACAAGATCTCTCCCATCTCGTTGAAATTCTGCTTAAACAGCCCGCGGAACACTAAGATCGACATAATGCACACATAGCCGCACCGTCCCGCTGGCAAACGTCCCCGCATCCGGTGTGAGCAAAAGGGGCGTATCAACGTAATAGGTCAGCGGCTGCCCGCTCAGCCCTTTTGCCCATGAGTTTTGCCCCAACCCAAGCCCCGAACCATAGCGATTCACCGATCCGGCGATCCCGAGCTGCCAGCTGGCAACCCCCGTGCCGGTGATGGCCGAGGTCACCCGACCGGTCACCCCGATCACCTGCGCTCCGTTCGGGATCACGTTCACCGTGGTCGAATCGGCCCCCGCCAAGATCACATGGTCAATCTCGGCTACACGCCAATGGGTGCCAGCGCCGCCTGCGCTCACCACCACCGCGTCACTTTGCCAGTCAGCCCCGTCATACACCACGGCCTCGGCCAAAGTTTCATCCCAGCCGCGCCAGCCGAGCTTGGGCAGCAGAAACACCCAGCCGCCATTGGCCTGCACCGCCACCTCGCCATCATGGCCTGCCCAGTCGCCCGTTGCCCCCACGCCTATGCCATAGGCCGTGCCATCCACCGCCACGGGCGGCACGGTAACGCCCCGCGCTTTCAAGCGCATTTGTGCCACCGCATCGGCCCGCGCCAAAGCTTCGTTCACGGTTACATGCTTTTGCGCTTGCGCCGCATCCACCAGCGGCATGCCAAAGTTGTATGTGTTAGCCATTTATGGTTATCCTCGCATCGGGGCCAGCCCCAAAAGATGTTGAAATCTGAGCGACATCAAGGGCATAGGGGGCCACCACCCCGTCTGCCCCCTGCATCGCCACTGTGTAAGTAAAGTTTGGCGCGGTCAGGGTTTCTTCTCGCAAAGTTACGCCCCCCTTCACCACGCGCAGCCTATAGGTTTCGGTTTGTTCTCCAAGCGGCACCTCAAGCCCTGCCCAACTATCACCATCAATTCGGGTGCGCCTTATCCAGCTCACGGCGAGGTCCGCATTGCCCTCGGCCTTCAGGTGCGCCGGTGCATACGGCCGCAGCCCAACGCCCTCAAACGTCTCGATAGTGTGCACATAACGCGGATTATCATAGGCCAGCATTGCAGGCCCAACCCGGTAATGCCTCGGTAATCCGCGCCAAGAGGCCGGCACATCAAGCTGCAGCTGCGCCCCGTTTAGCAGCACAAAATCTGCACCTGCAACCCAAACATCCGGCAATATGCCATCTGTACCCGCCTGCCCACGCAGCAAGCCCTTTAACCGATACTCACCCGGCGCAATCAGCTCGGCATCCCGAAATTGCAGCACCTCCCAATCCCCTGCGCCAGCACGCACAGCGGCAAGGTTTGCCCCGTTCAGCACCTCAAGCTCGGAGCGCGATTGCAGGTCTCCACCCGAGAGTTTAACCCGCACTGAAGCTTCGCTCCAACGGCCAGCCGCCGCCCTTGGCAGGTCATCGAGCAATGCACCCATAATTGCCCGCCTCGGCACCAGCGCCTCCAGCGCGTAACCGGCATCCTGCGGGGCCGAAAGCACCGCCATTTCACCAGGCCACGGGGTGGCGGTCATCGCCACTGTCGGCGCATGGGGCAGCTCGTCCCCGCGCAGCAATGGCAGGTCCATAAATTCGGCATACACCGGCCCCACCGAAATCGGAACACCACGGTCAAACAAGCGGTCTTCGGGCACGACCGGCGCATACACGCCCGGCTCTACCCGTGTAGCACTCACCTTTCGCAGGCCATAATCTTCAACACGGTCAATGCGGTAGCGTGTTTTTATACCGTTATCATCCAGCGCCACTACATCCCCAGCTCCCAACGCAAGCCGGCTTGGCGGCAAGGAAAATTCCACCCCGTCCCGCGCGACTCGCGCCTCGGCCAGCCAACGCGCCGCCACGCCCTTGGCCTGCCCGTCAGACAGTGCCAAGGGTAGCTCGGTGCTGCTCACCCGCACCGCACCCTCGTCAGGGAAGGCCGCCTCGGCTGTTCCACCTTGATAGTCGTTCATCGGCTCGACAAAGCCTATGCGCACCCGCGCGGCTGTCTCGCTTTCCGGACTGCGTGTCAGGCTAAGCGCTGGCTCGTTTGCTTCAATGGCAAAATCATCCGCACCCAGCGCCGCCTCGGCCTTTCCGCTTAACGTGCGGAACACAATTTCGCCCCCGCGCTCGAAGCTCTCGAAGCCATAGGCTAGCATGAGCGGTTGCAAGCTCTGCCGCGCTGTTTCATTCCGGTCCAGCAGCGCACCGGAAACCACGCCATAAAGCCCGTATGTATTTACAGCTTTCACGCCGGAACGCGCACAAATCTCGCGCACCACACCATCCAGAGGTGCCGCCGTAACCCGCCCTGAAACCCAGTGCCCCCGGGCATAATTTGCCCCGTCCGACCACACGCTTCCGCGTGACGGAAAATCGGGCCAGGGCCGTGCATCCCACGCCCATACATGGGCACGCGACATTTCCACCATCGGTGCGGCGTAGATATCCGAAACAGGGTTGTTTGCCGCCCAATAGTCATAAAGGGCACGCAAATACTGCACCTGAATAAAGTCATCCCGCCCACCGCTGCTATAATACGGCACAAAGGATTCTGATGATTTCGGGTCCAGAAATACATTCGGCTGGTTGGTGCCCTTGTCTATCGCCGGGCAGCCGATTTCGGTAAACCATATCGGCTTGCTCTGGGGCACCCAGTCGGTATAGGCCACATTGCGCACACCCCCTATGCGGTTGCGATGCCCCCATTTCCACCAATTCTCGATGTCCTTATACCTGAAAACCCAAGGCTCGTTATAAGCCCCGTCTTCAATCGGGCTGCGCACCTGCAAATCGCGGGCCTCTTCATTGGCATAATACCAGTCATAGCCCTCGCCGCCGGCCACATTGCCCTTCAGGTAATCCAGATCAAAAATCGAGCCATGGGCGGCATCGGCGTGGTTTTCACCATCGCGCCAATCCGAGAGCGGCATGTAATTATCAATGCCGATAAAGTCGATATTATCATCGGCCCAGAGCGCATCGAGGTGGAACAGCGCATCCCCCGAGCCATCGGCAGGGTGATAGCCAAAATACTCCGACCAATCCGCCGCATAGCCGATTTTGGCCGCAGGCAAAATGCTGCGCACATCGGCCGCCAGCGCCTTTAAGGCCGCGACCACAGGAAAGACTTCCGCGCCCGAGCGCAGCGTCGTCAGCCCGCGCAATTCCGAGCCGATGCAAAAGGAGTCAACGCCCCCTGCCAGCGCGCACAAATGCGCATAGTGCAAAATAAACCGCCGGTAAGACCATTCCGCAGGGCCATTATAGGCCACGCCCACGCCGGAAGGGGCAAAATCCCCCGCGTTCGCCGTGCCAAAAAACGCCGCCACTTCGGCATCCATCAAAGCCGTTTTATCCGGCGTGCCCACACCCCCGGGCGCAACCGAGGCAGTAATGCGCCCCCGCCAGGGAAAGGTTGCCTGCTCGGCCCCGCCATAAGGGTCCGGCAAGCCATTGCCCGAAGGAATATCCATCAGCACAAAAGGATAAAACATAACCGCCTTGCCCTGTGCCTTGATCGCGGCAATGCTTTGCAAAACGCTCTCGTCACACGGGGTGCCGCCAAAATTCGGCCTGTTATCTGCGTCACGGCTCATCAGCGGCACCGAGGCCCGCCCCGCCCCGCTCACCTGCCACGGCATCGGCACACCATCCACCGCCGCCTGCTCCACCTTGGGGGCAATCGTGCACTGGCCACAGCGCAGGTCATCACCAAACCAGCTCACCACCAGCGACACGCTCTCGCAATTGGGCAGATCCCCCGCCATCTGGTCAAGCGACACCGCAAGGTCTGTGCCCCCTGCCTCGTTATTTACATTGGCCGAGCGGTTGGCCCCTTTGCCCTCGGGGTAATGCACCGCATCGGTGGCCAGCGCATATTCGCCCGAACCGGGAATAAGCGCCACCGCCTTCACCTGATCGGCCACCGCGTCTACCCGCGCGCGGATCACCTCGAAATTGAACTGTGGCACGCGGTTACCAAATCGGGTCAGGTCGAGGTCTTCGAACACCACATAGGCCACACCCCTGTAAGCGGGCGCATTGCCCTCGACCGCGACAATCGCAGGGTCCGCCATCTGGCTCTCGCTGCCCACATGCAGCCGCCAGTTTATCTCGCTCATATCAAGCCGCTTGCCATCGGCCCACACGCGGCCAATCCGCGTGATTTCGCCCTCACAAAGCGCAATGGCAAGGCTGACCGAATAGCTATAATCGCGGGTTTTGGGGCCACCCAGCCCCTTGCCCCCGCCGCTCACCGCCACATGCTCCTTGAAGCGGCTGGCCCAAATCACCTGCCCGCCAACCCGCATCGCGCCGTAAACCTGCGCCATAGGCCGCCCCTCGGACGCCCCCTGCATACGCAGCGTATCCACCCGCCCATGCTCCACGGGGGCCGAGCCGCCCAGCAAGCCCTGGTCAATAATATTGCCGATCGTGCCGCCCACCGCGCGGCCAATAACCGCCGCGCCAAGGCCCAGCACCGAGCCGCCCACAGCCGAGCCTATGGCCCCGCCAGCCGCTGCCAATAGTATCGTCGCCATCTAAACTCTCCCCTCAGGAATACGGAATTTTCCGGCAATGCGCCGCGCCCACGCGGGCGTGAGCGGGCTTTCCACCACCCCGCGCCCCGAATAGGCATGAATTATTTTCTCTGCGCCCACAGTGTCGTCAGACAATATCGCAACATGTTTCACCACAGTGCGCCCGAGCCGGAACAGCAGCACATCTCCGGCCCTGGCCACTTCGACCTCGGCCATATGCCGCTTTGCTGCCGGCAGAAGCCGCTCCACCCCGTCGGTTTCCGACCAATCCGGCGTATAAGGCTCAAGGGTTTCCGGCTCTGCACCGTGCAGGTCCCGCCACACCCCGCGCAAAAGGCCAAGGCAATCTGCCCCCGCCCCTTTACAGCTGGCCTGATGCGCATAGGGTGTGCCTATCCAGCCCCGCGCCAAAGCCACCACACGCTCACCCATTCGTTAGGCTCCCGCCCGTATTTACACCGCCCGCTCGCGGGAAATCCGTAACCCAGTCTTCACCGGGTATGGTTGGAAACCCGCGAAAGTTCAGCAGGTTAGCGAATTTGGTGGCACAGGTGCCATGGCGTTTGTCACAGCCCACCACCAGCTCGGCCATATCACCGACCTCGACCGATGCCCGCAGCTCTTCCCACAACTCGACATCGCGAAAATCCGCCCCTGCGGCATCGACCTTCACAATAGAAGTCACGCCCGCATTGCCACCGCTCACCCAGCGCATATGGCCATTGGCAAACCAGCCCGAATCCGCTGCGGGAAGAGCATCTACCTGCACCCGCCGCGCGTTGACCACCGATTGCACAGTTACGGTTTCCACCCGCCCTGCAATCCCAAGGTCCACGCCACAGCGCGCATCGCCCAGCACCGCATCACAGCTTGGCACATAGCCCCGCCCCAGCGGCTTGTTTAGCCCTTCGGCCTGTGAGCGAAGCTCAACCTCAAACGCCGTCGCCCCCCGCCGGATCTCGCCCAGCGTGCCGCGAAACACCACCTCCCGCACGGCCACATCATCCCAGTTCACCAGCCATTGCACCACTTCGGCACGGTCAAACTTGCCCGCCAAAATATCGGTATCTTGCAAGCCTACCGCGCTCAAAGCCCCCACAGCCTGCCCGTTATCCACGCTGAGGCCGGTGCTGCTTTCCAAAGCCGAGGCATCCATGCCCGAGCCTGCCAAATAGGTCTGGCCGCCAAACGAAAGATCACGGTCATGGTCGGTAAACCCAAACGCCACCCCATCCTTGCGTTGCAACCGCCAACACCGGCAAATCGTCGTCGCGCCGCCATCCAGCAGCGCCTGAAACTCAGGTGAAATGCCCATCAGACCCGCACCTCCACCACCGGAATTGCCGGAATTTCACCCGCTGCAAACGCACCCGAGCTGGCCTCTATCCGGTCGGTGTCAAAGCGCACCGGCACGTCAAATTCATAGCCAGCTGTCAGGATCGCATCCAAGGGCGGGGCCACCGCAAAGCTAATGATACCCGTCGTGTAATCCACGCTATAATGCACGCCCTCATCCAGCACATCGCCTGCCAGAGCCACGGTCACCCGGCCCTCCAGTGGCTTGCTGATCACCCGCTCGTAATTGAACGCGCCAGAACGATAATTCTTGATCAGCGTAAAATCCGTTTGCACCCCGTC
>Ga0256839_1006529_pt1 | contig 10187 bp, 16 predicted proteins | sample 354166metaG_FD_185968 | JGI IMG/M metagenome (GOLD analysis project Ga0256839, IMG submission 185968) | Hydrothermal vent microbial communities from Mid Atlantic Ridge, Atlantic Ocean - 354-166 | ecosystem: Environmental > Aquatic > Marine > Hydrothermal vents | place: Atlantic Ocean: Mid... | reverse complement strand
CAGCGCCGCCCGGCGCGCCAAGTCGCGCCGGCGCTTCTCTGCAGCCTTCCTGCGCGCTTCCGTCTCTCGGCGCATCCGGTCCCGTTCCGCATCATCGAGACGGGCATCAGACTTGACCGTAAATTTCTGATTCCCATATTGGCGATAATCGCCGAACGCCCCCGTCACGATATGCTCGCCGGCGCGTGTTACGAAATCGAATAGCACATACCAGCCTGACTTCTTGCGCGTACCCTCTGGCGAAAAACGATGGATCTTCCCATCGACGATCAAATCAGTGGCGGACAGCCCCCGTATACCGACAGAGGCCATCTGATCAATAACTTTCTCAAGCGGGCTCATCCAGAACGAAGCCCTTCTTTATTGTTCTGCATTTCGGGAAACGCTCTCCCACACCACAAACAACAGCACCTTTGCTCAGCCCGACCCGCCACTTACATACACGGCAACCACGCCCTCTGATTTCCATTGCTGCGACAGCTTCAAACGTCGGGTCGCGATACAGGACCTGCCTCATCTAACCGTCTCAGCTCGAAATCCCGCGCACACGCCGCCTTCGCCTTCTCAAGGGCGCCTTCCCCGCGGTAATGCCCCAGCATCTCATAAGTTTTCTTCTTGCGCGCACCCTTGCGCTCACGCGGAGCCCATGCCTCATAAGTCACCACATCGCGGCAAAATATCTTGCAGACCGTATAACCTTCAGAGCTTTCTATGTAATAGCGATCCCGCTTGTACCATTCCATGGTCAGCCATCCTGCATACGGCGCCGGTTCCAGACCATCATCGCGTAATTGGCAATATCAACAGGATCGATCTTCTCCCGGTCATATAGCTGGGCGCGCAACCAGGACTCCAGCTCGTCCAGAGAAATCTGCTCCGGACGATGCCATCCGGTATATCCATCCACGACGCGCTTCTCATTCAACTTCTTGCGCATGGCATCGACAAAGAGCGTCAACCCAAGCGCATCTGCAGTCCCGTCGGACATCTCAGGGTTGACCTTCATCTCGCGTGTGCTGGAACCTATCGCCGCCATAGCCCCTCTACTATTGCCTCTCTTGTACGCCATTCATCACCTTCAGCCTGATCGACTGATTCGTGACACGCAGCTCAGCCATCGTCGCCTCGATCAAGTCCATCAGCTCCTTGCGATGTGCCATCAGCCTCTCCAGGGAATCCTCCGGCCCGATCTTGCCGTTATCACAGCGCAACTCACCCCCGCTGCGCGCCACATCGGCGTATTCCTCGTGCACAGCGCCTGCGTCGTCACCGGCGCCCGCATTATCCGCCGGCACCGCGAGAAACCCCTCGTCCCGGTACAACCTGCGCCGACACTCCGTGCGGTACGGCTCAGGCAAGCAGGCGATGAACGACCTGCGCATCAGCACCGGCATATACACCGTGCCATCGAGATAGCGCATCACCTTGCGGTAATTCTCCCGCCGCTTGCGATCCAGCGTGTCCACGTCATCAGAAGGCAGACAGACATGGAACTCCAACCGCGTCCGCCCCCGCCCTGTCGCGGAACTGATCCGCCGCTCCGACTCAGGCACCGTGTTCATCACATGCTCCGCCACATCGCAGCAATACTGCATTCTGCTCATGCCATGGAATTCCGCCTGGCGGACGAAATGAAGGATGGTGGCAGGTTCGCTTTTCATGCGCGCAATAAATTTACGGACATTCCATGAACACATGAGCGATAAAACTCATGCCGCATTTCACGCAATATTCAGGGTTGCATCCGCCGTTATTCCATTCATGCTCATTGGGTGCGCATCGTTTCGGTCTCTGCATGTTTTTCAGCTCATTGAGCTTCTTTGTGACCCAATCATCTTCTTTCAAAACCTCATTGTCGTTCATGCTGCAACCTCCATCTGTCCCTTACCCCATCTCCTGACCTCGCGCCATGTATCCTCTCTGCAGACATACCTGGCATCCTTCCGACGCATCTCTATCACCTCCCACCAGTGCGGATTCGGACCTGACTGTGCGTAATACTTGGCCGCAAACTCAGCGACGCGCTGACCGTCGAACTCTGCAGCCATGATCTGACCGCCATATTCATATATGGAATCATCCGCAGTTTCCAGCATTGGGACGATCCATCTCGCGATGAATTTTTGCCTGGCGCTCATTTATGCTGTCCTCAGTTGTTGCTCGTGCTGGAAGTTTTCAGAGACAATCGCGGCGGCTACCTGTGGACAGACGCTGTTGCCGCACATACGGACCTGTGACGTCCTGCTCAGGCGTCGGCCATCCGGGCCACGGTCAATGATGTAACTATCCGGAAAACCCTGAGCGCGGTACAGCTCCCGCGGCTGCAGCATCCGCATGCCGATGTTGGTCAGGACATAGCCCTGCCCGTCAATCGTGACGGTGACGAGCTGGAGCCGGTCACGGCTGGTGACTGTCGGCGCCGGCGCGCGCAAATCTCGCCCTGTGGTGCCTGACCCACTGCCGTAGTAGGGTGCAATGAGGGCCGCAACCAGGGCGGCGTGATTGCCGCCGGCGCAGATGGTGGGGTACGGCTGGTCCATTCCCCGCATGCGGCGGTCGCGGCCCTTGAGGTTGAGCAAGTGCGCGTGGACCAGTGCATGGTGGTCTCGTGCTGTGACTGTGCTCATTGGCTGACGGACATCAGCACCCGGACCCTCGTAGTTGCCACCGTAGTGTTTGGCGAGGAATGCGGCGACCAGGCAGTGGCGGGCCTTGGATGTGATCGTCGTCAGCGGCACGTCAACGGCATAGACCGCATTGTTGCTGCTCTGATGGTCTATCGTCAGCAAGAACGGGTCTTGATCGTCCAGCACAAACCGCTGGATGCCACGTGCAATGCGCCGCAGTGTATTCTCTGCGAGCGGTCGCTTGCGCCCGAAAATCGACGGGCAGGGGATAGACCAGTCAATACACTCTGCGGCGGTGCGCCACGGCTGTAGGAGTCCACGACGAACGGCCTCAGAATTCGGATCGCCGTGCGTCGGTACCGGCCAGCGGATGGGCAGCCCGTCGCGCCGTGCGACTATGAACAGGCGGCGGCGGATGGTGGGGGCACCGTAGTCGCAGGCGCGAAGCAGCCGCCATTCCACCTGGTATCCGATACGCTCCAACTGCCGGACGAATTCCTGGAACTGCTGGCCCTTGCGCAGCGGGCAGGGGCGCCCATCTTTCGTCACCGGACCCCAGTCCTCCAATTCTTCGACGTTCTCCAGCATGATCACGCGCGGACGCAGGCGCCTGGCCCATTTAACAACGACCCAGGCCATCCCCCTGATCTTCTTGCTGACCGGCTTGCCTCCTTTGGCCTTGCTGTGATGGGTGCAGTCCGGGGAGGCCCAGAGCAGGCCGACCTGCCTGTGGCCGGCGACATCGAGCGGGTTCACGCGGAACACGCTCTCGCAAAAATGGCGCGTGCGTGGATGGTTGGCCTGGTGCATTGCAATAGCCTCCGGGTCATGGTTGACCGCGATATCCACGCGGCCCATTGCCCATTCGATTCCGAGCGAGGCTCCGCCACCGCCGGCAAAGAGGTCAATGATTAGCTCAGGGACAGCAATGACGGCCTGTTTCATTGGCACTTACCAACCATTCCACCGACACCATCCATAGAAGAAACTGCGCTCATGAGGGGGCCAATCAAAAACCTATGGTTCATCGCCGGCGGCGCGTGCTGGCTACTGATGCTGATTACAGACGCTTGGCGTAGATCGCGCAGAAAATGGTAGCGGGCGCCGGAGTCGAACCGGCCGGTCTCCGGGGTATGGGCCCGGCGAGACACCCTTTCTCCATGCCCGCTGGTCATACGGCCTTCCCGTTGGGGGGCTGCAGATCTGGCCGAAGATCGTATGGGGTTACTTTCCCGCTAGTTGCCGACTCAATTTTCAGCAACAGGTTGGCCCCGGCCTTTCTGTGGCCATGTGCAATCTGTGAGAGATATGCGACAGAAGTGCCCATGGCTGACGCAAGGGAAGACTTCTCGTCACTGCTCAACGAAGAAAAATAATCTTTGAACATCATGAGGAGGAAAATAGCAAATGCTACTTTTTAAGTCAATAGCATTTGCTCATTGATAGAACCGTAGCATTTGCTATCGTGCAGACATGAAAGTCCAAGAAATAAGAAAGAAAAAGTTATCTAACCTGATAAGGGAATACGGCACTCAGAAAGCATTCGCTGAGGCAGCAGGTCTTGATGTTGGGCATGTTAGTCAGATGATGACCGGGAGGCGTAGCATCGGAGAGAGAGTTGCCAGAAAAATAGAGAAAAATCTTGGCAAACCAGAAGGATGGATGGATTCTGAAAATGGCGATGGAACTCCACAAAAAACACCCCCACCACACGCCAACGTCGCACCGGGGCCAGATCTCGACCAGATCACTACCGTCCCGGTCGTAGGCACCACTGAGGCCGGCCCGGACCGGGAATGGTTCGAGCTGGGCTATCCCCCAGGCTACGGCGAGGACTACATCGACGTCCCGGCCAAGGACCCCTGCGCCTATGCCTTGCGCATTTCAGGCAATTCCATGGAACCCAGAATGCACGAAGGCGAGCTGGTGCTCGTCTACCCCTCCTGGGACGCCCAGCCCGGCGACGAGGTGGTCGTGCGCATGAAGCACGGCGAGGTCATGGTCAAGCGCCTGGCCTATATCAGAGGCGACCGGATCGGACTGGACAGCGTCTCGGACGGCTATGGCCGCATCGAGCGCAAGAGAGAAGAGATCGAGTTCATGCACCCCGTGGTTGGCGTCATACGACCGACGGCGGTGAGGAGGAGAAAGTGAGCACAGGACTATCCAATGTCAGATGGCGCAGTGTTTTGCGGCGTTGACAGCAGATCGTGACTGATGTGGAGTAAATACCTTCTGAAGGAGCAGATATGTGACAAACGAAGAAATAGCCAAAGATTGGCGAACTCGGGCGGTTTCAACCCTAAAATGGATGAGGTGCTCAAACCAAACTGGGCTTATTGAAGGAGAGGCAGGCGGATATTATGTCGAAGCAGAAGGATTCCATCGCAGGGGATACCTGAAACCAGCAAACGCACACCAGGATGCTGCTGAAGTATCGAGAGCTGCGCGAGAGAAAATTGCCGCAGATCTGGCGTATGATCTTGGCCTTCCTGTCCCGCCCGTTCAACTGACATACCGTGAAAATCCGCCGCCTGGATGCGAAACCGCTGTTGCGGTCAGCCTTATCATGTATCCTGCACAGCATGCATGGGAAACTATCCGAGATATTCCTGTCAATCAGGCACCAATAGGTCTTGCTGTTGCACAAGCAATGAGCAATTGCTCACCAATGTTTGTCTTTGATACGTGGGTGGCTCAAACTGATCATAATGATCACCCCCATAATATAGTTTGGGGGTATGATCCAAAGACACTTTCAGATTCGAGAATCATCTTCCTTGATTTTGCTTTCTCAATGGGGTGCAGAGGGGAATGGGAAAATGGCGGATGGCGGACGATTACAAAAGCAGGGTTTCCGGCGAAGATGCTCAACCACTTGAATAGTGACAGCGTCTTGGAAACAATTCACAAAATTTCCGATCTGAACGATACACAGATTCAGGAAGTGATAATGCGAATACCAAAATCACATTTAGATGAAGAACAGAAAGAATATATATATCAGGGGCTTATAGGCAGAAAGCCATTGTTATATCAGGCATTTTCTGATATAATTTAGCAGCGGGAGAGGTGCTTATGCGTGTTAATTATCATTATGCAATATTGAGTTATTGCCCAGACCTGACCGACCCATCATCCCAGTCTTTCCCCGTTGGAATGGTCGCTATTGGAAAAATTGGTGACAACACCACATTTGCAATCTCGATAGCGCGCAGCATTAACAAACTCTGCTCTCAGAACGTACTCCTCGACCCTTTTTCAATGCAGATTGTTGAAAATTTCCATACTTTTATTGACAAACAACTGAAAGAAGGTCTCGAAAAGACTGGAATTAATGATTTCCTGTTTTGGCTACAAAACAGACTGCGTAATACGATTCACATTTCACACATCAATTGTAGAGAATGCGAAGTTGAACAACCTGATCATGTTCTCAATGACGCACTCCGCCTATTCAACGGCGAAATAGAACACTTTGATCCTGTCTTAATAAAGATAGAAGAAAATCAGCGCGGTCTTCCTGATATTAGGATGCATGAATGTCAACCACCTAGCCACTGCAACCAAATACACGCGCATGCATAATTATGATCCGCCAGAATTGCTATAGTTCAAGCAGGTCAGCCAGATCTCTTCCGATATGATAAAGAGTTCATTTTTCTTTTCCTTGTACTTTAATGCCTTTTCTATCTTTCTCCCGTGACTTTTGTGCACCCAGTCTCGACTAGCCAGGGTGCCAATAACAAGATAATCGAGGTCAAGCGTAACATCATTTGATACATACCCACCACGATCAACGACCTCACGCTGGCATTTAGTACGCGGTCCATAAACAAACTTGCCGGTAAAACAAAAACCCCTTTCTAGAAAATTAACGTGATCAACATTATCTATAGGCAGTCTCGTTGCCAGACCATCAGCTGAACCGCTTTCCTCAAGTGTCCCGCCTAGCATCTGCATGATTGTTTCCATGAGATCGGATCGCTCTTCTTCCGTGATAATCCCGTCTGCTAGAATCGCACTTACACGCGAAGCGATAACGCTTGCAGGAAAAACACGGCAGTATTCACTGTTTTCCCTTAGCCAAGTATCGAGAAAAATTATCTCCTTATCATTAATCTGAGAATCAGCAACTATGCCCGCGCACAAACCATAAAGTGCGTCCATTGCTTTTTGCATGTTCCGCCTAAAATTAAAGCTCGGCGGCGGCTGCCCATGATCATCAAGCTTCATATCTTCCTCTAGCGATTTCCTTGCCTCCGTGAGCTTGACCGAGCCACTGATGACCTTTTACGGCCAGCTATAAAGACAGATACAAGGCCAATTAAGACAGGCAGGCCTGTGGATCACCGCAACACAACCTAACCTTAAGAGCATTCCCTTCCTCCACAGAAGTAGGATTCTACCACGAATAGCTATAGTTAAACCATTTTTATGATATGGTTAACGATTTGGCTAAATACAAATCTTGGGAGCAACCAATCTAAGAACACAACATATTGCGCATTAAAACCCAAAACTTCCACAACATGCTGTGGTCTCAGTTTTGAGGTCCGGCACGATCACGCCGAAGCTCGTTGCCTGAGCATTTTCTGACTATCAAGCCACCCGCAGCTCCGCATGCCGGCCGAGCATTACAAGCGCCCGCTCCATGACGGAGAGCCTGGTTCCATGACGCGGATCCAGCAGTCGTCGGACCACTTTCTCATCCACTGCAAGTCGCCTTGCAAGTTCTGACTTAGAAATGCCGGACTCCCGCATGGCCAGATAGAGCGCCGCTTTCATCGCTGTCTGCAACGGCGTGGCCACCAGATGCTCGCCTTTACGCCGCCGGCTGGGCTCGGGGATATCCAGCCCATCATCGATGCGCAACGCAATGGCCTCTTCCAGGCAATCAGCCGCCTCGGCCAGCGCGTCCTCAATCGTCTCACCCTGGGTGATGGCCTCCGGCAGATCACGGAAGGTCACGACGAAACCGCCCTCCTCCTCGGGAGTAAGCATCGCAGGATAGGTAAAATTCATAATGTTTTCTCTCATATCTCGTCTTTATCCAGCCCCAGTTGTTTAAGCATGGCATTCAGAGTTCCTTTTTTCAGCTCATCCTTCGGGTTACGAACAATGGTGTGACGATCTCCATAGTAAAGCGTGACATGACTTCCCTTCCCGCGCTTCTTGTCCATCCGAGCCACCAGACCCCGATCCTTGGCCAGCTTCATGACCCGCTTGATGAATTCGCTTCCTTTCACACCCCATATTATCGGACAAAACTGTCCGAACATCAACAGATATTTCACCGCCCAGACCGCACACCTTCTGATGGCGGGGTTCCACACAAGCCGGGCTTGAAGCGGGGGTGGCTCCCGCCCTCCGACCTCGCACTCCCTCCGATCCTCTACCACACGGCCAGACGCACGCTTCCGGATAGCGTGTGGCTATTTTCACATACCAACAAAAAATAGCAACTGCTATTGACTTGCAGAATAGCTTTTGCTACTTTTTCCAACACACCTTCCCCGCCCCGCCCACTACGGACCAGCCGGGGGAACAGGAGGAGGGGTAAGGAGAATTTGACCGCCGTCCTGAGTAGGCCGGTAGGCCGGGGATCCAGGGCCCAGCGAGAGCGAAGCGGCGGAGAGTTATGGCCGAAGCTGGCTGCGGCGTGTGGGAAACGCTGTAGATCATGTGCAGGCTAGGAGTTGAGCGACGTTGCAACAGACCACCGTCCTGCTTAATGCGACTGGCATGAGAAAGTGTGTGAATCACTGCTTCAGACCGGGCTAATACCCGCGAGTTGGTTCGAATCCAGCCAGCCAGTGGAGGCCGCCAGAAAAAGGAGGAGGAGAATGGGCAACATTCCAGCGAGAAAAGAAAGGGACACAGGCGTTCACTACACACCGTTTCAGGCCCTCGAATCGCTCTACCAGTCGCTGCAGGACAGTACGAAAACCCCGGTAAGCGCTAGCGAGGTGCAATTATGACAACATTAATCGCAGCAGTTGTTTGGATAGTGTTGGCGTTCATCGTCGGCACCATCTTCGGCCGCATCGCCGCATTCGGCTCAGTCGCTGAGACCGCGCGCCGCCCGATGGCCCGGCGCCTGCGGTCCACGGAGCAGGACCGCCTTAAGGAGGAGCACGATCGAAACATCCTGCGGCGCCTGAGATGGGAAATGCGCTACCGCGAAAAAACAGGCCATTGGCCCAGACAGCCATGGCGAGAGGCCGCCTGAAATGAGCGATGAAAGCCTCCCAGAAGGCTCAAATAAAGTACAGGACCTGATCCATGGGACTGTTTCTGACACCTGAAGAGCTGGAACAACTCACCGGCCGCGTCCGAAAAGGCGCGCAGATCGAAGCCCTACGCGCCATGGGCATCATGCACACCATCAGGCCGGACGGCCGCCCGCTGGTGCTTCGGGCACATATTGAAGCTATGATGGGCGGTAAAACGGAATCCAACGAGGAATATTCCGTGGAGCCTGATTGGAGCGCCCTGGACCGTGCCGCCACGTAAACGCAATCCAGCAAACCGAGGCCTACCGACCCGGTGGCGGTACACACATGGCGCCTATTACTACCAGGTACCCAGGGGCCTGGAGCACCTGTGGGACGGGAAAAAGACATTCCGCCTCGGCAGGACCCTCCCGGAAGCCTATAAGACGTGGGCGTCGAGACTGAAACACATCGATGAGGCCAGGACAATTGGCGACCTCCTCGACCGTTACAGCCTTGAAGTCTTGCCGGCCAAGGCTCCCAAAACCCAACGGGAACAGGCCCCCATCCTCCGCCGCCTCAAGGCCGTCTTCGGCCACATGCCACTGACCGCTATCGAGCCCCATCACATATACCGCTACGTGGACAAACGTGCCGCGAAGACCTCAGCGATCAGGGAAGTGGAAGTGCTCCGCCATGCCCTGACCAAGGCTGTGGAATGGGGCATGATCCGTGCCAACCCGCTCCTGGGTCAGCTGCAGCTCCGCGGACGGCGGCCACGGGCAAGGGAACGCTACGTGGAAGACTGGGAAATCGTTGAGGCCCTGGCCCTGCCATCGAGACGCAAGCGCGGCTCTGTGAAAGCCGTGCAGGCCTACATCCGCATCAAGCTCCTCACGGGACTCAGGCGCGGCGATCTCCTGCGCCTGCGCATCTCAGACCTGAAGCCTGACGGAATCCACGTTCAGCCCCGCAAAACGGCCCTGACAACAGGGAAACGGCTGATCATAGAATGGACGGAGGAGTTGCGGGAGGCCATCGAGGCAGCGAGATCAGTCAGGCCCCTGGACATCGGTCCCTGGCTGTTCTGCACGCGCTGTGGCGATCCCTATGTCCGCGATGATGGATCAGCAAACGCTTGGGACTCCATGTGGCAGCGCTTCATGGCGCGCGTCCTGGCCGAAACCCGGGTGAAGGAACGCTTCACTGAGCACGATTTGCGAGCGAAGTGCGCCTCAGACGCCAAGACGTTGGAGCACGCCAAACGCCTCCTTGCTCACGCCGATGAGCGGACCACGAAACGCTGGTATCGGAGGAAGCCGGAGCGGGTTAAACCGCTCCGCTG
>Ga0256839_1006528_pt1 | contig 10188 bp, 11 predicted proteins | sample 354166metaG_FD_185968 | JGI IMG/M metagenome (GOLD analysis project Ga0256839, IMG submission 185968) | Hydrothermal vent microbial communities from Mid Atlantic Ridge, Atlantic Ocean - 354-166 | ecosystem: Environmental > Aquatic > Marine > Hydrothermal vents | place: Atlantic Ocean: Mid... | reverse complement strand
GAATCGGAGATGAGTTCATAGCTGAAATTATTCTTGATTTCACATTTCTTGATCAAAAACACAACAGGATAAAGTCATGGCTAGAAAACACGTAGAAGAATGGTTGCTCAAATTCTTAGAAGACCTCACTAACACTAAAGATAATTCAGAGTTCTATAAGAATCACGTATTCCCTAAATTCAAGAATGATAAGCAGTTTTCTAACTGGGTTGACGAATTAGTAGCTGGTACTAAGAAACTAACTATAACAGTACCTAACAACACGGATATAGAGATCAGTATAGAGAGATGTAAGAAGTTAGCTAAACAGATGGGTCACGAGTTCTTCCAACACTTGTATATAGGCTCTGATGATCCAGATATACCGCCGTATAAGACTAACGAGAAGTATATGGTCATAGATCAATCAGTCATGAGGCTAGCCCAGTTCAGTGATACAGCTCTTAAACATAGTGAGGATAACGACTCAGTGGACAATGCCACCAAGCAACCCATAGGTGGGTCTGAAGGAGCTTCTATAACACACTCTGAACTACAGATACTAGGCGGACTTGGTCTTAAGGCTACTCTTAATGAGTTATTCAAAGTAAGAGGAGGTGATGCAGGGTCTTTACGAGCTATGCATGCTTCTATGGCAGCTAAAGGCAGTGTCAGTCTTAATGAAATAGATCAATACTCTACTGGCGTAGGGTCTTCTAAACTCACAGACGCATATCTTAAGGGCATGCATATAAGAGCCACTATCTAGATAATTTACACTACTAGCCTGCCAGGCTAGTAGTATAGTATCTTTTTACATGCGCATATACTCTATTTGATATCAAGGAGAATGACCATGAACGCACAGACTAGAATGAAGAAATTATCTAAATCTATCAGATACCACAATAAGAAGTATTACGTAGATAACGCGCCAGAGATAACTGATGAAGAATACAACTCATTATACCAAGAGTTACTGTCTTTAGAAAAAGAATACCCAGATTTAGCAGAAAGTGATTCTCCCACCATGACCGTAGGAGACGACACAAAAGTAAAGAAAGATAGAGTCAAGCATTACCACCCTATGTTGAGCTTATCTAATTGTTTCACAGAACAAGAACTGAGTAAGTTCATAAGGAACGGAGTAACTTACAGCGCTGAGCTTAAGTTTGACGGACTAGCGTTAGGTCTGTATTATAGCAATGGGGTATTAACCAAGGCTGTCACTAGAGGTGATGGGATTATGGGTGAGGATGTAACGAGACAAGCCTCTCTCATAGAAGACATACCTAAAGAGATAGACTACAAGAAGCAACTAGTGGTACGAGGAGAAGTCTATATGTCTAAAGACGTATTCTCGGCGTATAACGATAAAGCTAACAAAAGTGGAGGTAAGGTATTCGTAGACGCTAGAAACGCAGCAGCTGGCACGTTACGAGCTTACAAGCCTAGTATGGTGGATGACAGGAAGTTAAACATGTTCGCTTATAGTTCCCTGACGACCGAGGGTTCTGCTAGTACTCATTTAGAGAACTTAGAGTTACTATCTAAGCTAGGTTTCCACGTATGCGAGTTAGGTGCCACTGTGAAGAGCCTGGAAGCAGCTACTTCTTTCTATAAGAAGATACTCAACACTAGGGATAAATTGCCCTTCGGTATAGACGGGGTGGTGTATAAGGTAAATGACTTAGACGTCCAGGCCAACATGGGAGATACTGGTAAATATCCTAGATGGGCTACTGCCTACAAGTTCCCAGCAGAAGAAGCTACCACAGTTCTAGAGTCTATAGACTTCCAAGTGGGTAGGTTTGGATCCATAACGCCTGTAGGTAGGTTGAAGCCTGTATTTGTAGGTGGAGCTACGGTATCAAGCGTTACTCTCCACAACATAGCAGACCTTAGGAAGAAAGACATCAGAGTAGGTGACACTATAGTCGTAAAGAGATCCGGTGACGTGATACCTCACGTTGTTAAACCTATCCTGGACTTAAGACCTTCAAATTCTGAGCCTGTTGAGGTACTGGATCTATGTCCTTGTTGCGGTAGTAAGTTATACATCCACACTAACAACACCACTATAGATATGGTCTGTGAGAATCACGGTGGTTGTGAAGACCAAATCATAGGCCAGATCACTAACTTCGTATCTAGAGATGCCATGGATATAGACGGGATAGGTAAGGAGCTAATAGTGAAGCTATATAAAGCCGGTCTTATAAACCGTGGTTACGATATATACTCTCTTAAAGCCGAAGACCTTATGGCTATTGACGGGGTCGAGAAATTAAGCTCCGTAAACATAACTATGTCCATACTTAGATCCATGACTACTGAACTGCATAGAGTCATTTACGCTTTAGGTATACCAAACACAGGTCGTAGAGTATCTAAACTACTAGCTAATAAGTATATGAGCTTAGACAGGTTCTGTAATGCTACTGTTGATGATATGATGACTATAGACGGCATTGGTCGCATTAAAGCTGAGTCTGTGTTTGAATTCCTATCTGACCAGGATAACTTGGGTATAATAGAGGGTTTAGATGGAATCCTATCATACACCACACCTGAATCTGTTAAGGACGGACCCCTCAGGGATAAGCGGTATGCTGTTACTGGTACGTTCCAGTATGGTAGGAGTAAGATAAAAGAGCACCTAGAGTTATTAGGTGCTAAGGTATCTTCAGGAGTTAGTTCTAAGACCACAGCTGTTATAGCTGGTGATAAACCTGGAACCAGCAAGATAAAGAAGGCAGGTGACCTAGGAGTCCCCGTAGTTAAGTTATCGTCGGTGTTGTCAGCTGACTTAGTTGATAAGTTTTCCTAAAAGGAGTGAAACATGGAAGAAGTGAACGACCTAAACACTAACGTATACGTAATCGTATCTGGACCGCCTGGTTCTGGTAAAGATGAATGTGTTAATGGTATCAGAGAGAAATGGGTAGGTGGTGAGACTATACTGAATAGACCTTTAGTGGAAATAACGATATCTGATTTTGTTAAGAGAGGTATGTTAGACTCATTATGCATGCGAGATAGACTCACAACAGATTGGGATGACGATAAGGACGCACCACGTGAAGAGTTTAATGGCAAGTCTTTTCGTCAGGCTTGCATAACTTACTCTGAAGACTATATGAAGCCACTGCAAGGAGAAGACGTTTTCTCTAATAAAGCTACGGACTATCTTAAGTCCATTAACCCTAAGCATTCTCTCGTTCTCATGACAGGAGTGGGATTCAAGGTGGAGGTTGGTAGTCTTGTTTCCATGGTGGACACTGATAGAATACTCCACCTGATAGTATCTAGAGAAGGACATACATTCAAAGGTGATTCTAGAGAAGCCGTCTACATACCTGGGGCTATAGAGGTAAATATAGAAAACGACAGTGGTGTAGAGGAGCTACGAGATAAAGCAGAAGAAGCAGTGGCTAGATTCATATTAGAAAAGAAGTAACATAAGACTCTACTGCCAGGAGACTGGTGGTGGTGTTTTACTTTTTTATCGTCTCATATACTCTATGTGACACACTTGGACATAATTAAGGGAGATACAAATGGGAGTAACTGTAAAGATAACAGAAGACCCGAGAATAAGAGCCGATTCTATAATAGGTAACGGTTCAGGGCTAAGAATAGTTGTAAATGATGTTCCTGATGATAAAGAGGAGATAGCCAAGCTTAAAAGCATAATCTTCACCATAACAGGTGAGGACTTGAGCAGCAGGCCCACCTGCGTATGTGGGGAGAAAGACCAGCAGTCCATCTTGGAGTACACAGACCAGGACTCACCGTGTGATATATGCGGCACTACTGTGGAGCCAGTACAGAACCACCCTATGAAGCCTTATGTATTCATAAGGTCCCCAAAAGGAGTGGCTCCTTTTATATACCCGGTATTCTTCCACCAGCTACTGACAACGTTTAATACCAAAGATAAAACGAAGGATAGGCGAAACATTGAATTCAACCCTATCATGTTCTTAGCAGACACTGGGTACCCTAATTCAGACCACCCTATAGCTGTGGGTCTTATAGAGAATGGGTTTGAGAGAGGCTATAATAACCTAGTCAATAGGTTACCGGATGTCATATCTTACCTATCTTCTCTGAGCGCCTTTAATGGTAAGACTGTTAAGAAGGACTTACTACTGAAAACATACATGAGGGATAAGGATAAGATACTGACAAATCATCTATACATGATAAACAAGTCACTGTTCGTTATAGAGAAGTCCGCAGTAAAGGATTATATGCAGAGTGGTCTTATAGATATATCCACGGTCATACGCATGTTCATGGGTATAGATAGAAAGTATGCCGAAGGAGAGGAAACAGCGTACAAGGAGAATGTGGTAGCTAGATCTCTTAAAAGACTCACAGACTTCTACTACAGATATTTCAAAGACATGCTGTCAGGTAAGGGTGGTTTGATAAAATCTCATATCTTCAGCACCAGATCTGTGATAGGTATGCGTGTGGTAGCAACCTCAGCAGCTCGAGATGTTAGTCATGATAAGATCTTATTACCATGGGGGCCCACGATAACCATGATGCATCAGTATCTAGTTTCTAAGCTTTTGAAACGCGGGTATGAGATGGACTCCGTGTTACGCTATATAAATAAATGCGTGAAGAAGTATGACCCTATGATGGATGAGCTCCTGGCGGAGTTGAGAGATGAACATCCTGATAAATGCTTCCCTGTGATAGTCGAGAGATTCCCTACATTGGCTAAGACTAACTTCTCTACAGGTAGGGGTGACTATAAGATTGACCCTAAAGACTTAGCAGCTACCGTTGGTCTACCGGCAGTGGCTAGATCAAATCTCGACTTTGATGGAGATCAGCTACACATATCGTTAGTACCAGCTGTCAGGCTATGGAACCAGATGAGAGCCCTAGATCCGCACAACAGCTATTACGACATAACTGGCAATAAGGGAATAAATGACTTCCTGAACCTAACTAGCTGCACAGTAGGTAATGCAGGAGAGTTCTTGAGGACTAAGCTAAAGACATCAAGACCTTTAGAGCAAGCTATGTACAAAGATTTTCAGTAACTAAGCAACCGTATAGGGTAAGAGATTACCCTATACCTTATGTAACCTTTTTGACTAATGGAGAACATTATGAACACTATAGACAGATTAAGAGCAGTAGAAATAGCAGCAGAAGATGAACAAACCCTAGACGAACAACAGTTACTGGTAGAGTTTGTCTACGGGGTAATAAAGCTAGCAGTTGATAGAGGAGCTTCTGACGAGATCATAAACAGAATGCTAGAAGGAGATTCTACTGTAGAGGTTTCGGAGAAGGACATACCCGAGCTAGCGGTATACTTAGTTAAGTATCGAGACCTTAATGGTCCAGACTCACTTAAGAACACGGTAGATTACTACATAAGCGCGTTGACTAAATATGCTAAGCTATCTAACATAAACGTACGTAAGTCTCTAGAAGAAGCTCTGACGTACTTTGAAAACTTACCTAAGGAGTAAGCTATGACACACATACCACCAAAGACACCTAGATCAAGCGCCGAAGCTATACTGAAGTGCCATAGCTGCAACACTGTCGGGAATGACGGGTCTTTCACACACTGTGGTGTTTTATCTTGCCCTGAGTGTGGGGCGATGGGAGCTAATATAGCTGATGCCGGCCATGGTTCATGGATAAAACCGGTGGAGAGAGAAATAAAGAAGAAGTTCCTATGGCTGACGATAGGATATGTGCGAATGGTAGTCAAGGAAGGCTACTGGGATATAACTAAACCAGCAACACCAACATACATGAGGGAAGAATGATGATATACAGAGATTACATAGTTAAAACACTGAAAACTAGGTACAGGATGCAAGTTCCGTCAGACGTAGATATGAACGACCCAGCTCAGGCTATAACGTTCATACGGAACCACTACCCCGATATAAACGACGTGGTATCTATAACCACGGATACTAATAATCCTCCCGAGAGAACTTATATAGCCTTCGGTGTGCGAAAGAAGACAGATGAGAGAGTCAATTATATAGTAAGAGGGTTCGACCCTAGGAGCTATAAGAGCAGAGCTGAGCTACACAGTCTAGTACAGAACAAGATGGACAAGGATCATCCTGAATTAGAGTTCATAGTTCAGTACGTGGATGACGCTATAGAAGTAGACAAATATGAAAATACCTCTGTAGGTAATGTTGTGACTCTCACTAATAAACAAATACAGGGTATTCGAGATAACGTCCATAGAGATGTTGAAGAGTATACCTTAAGATCAGCGCCAGACGGGTCTATCGCTATTGAGTTTAGGGCTTTCGGTAAAGCATGGCGAGTGAAGCTATAAGGAGATAATCATGAGAACCATAAAGGTTAGCAAGGCCATACCACCCCACTATGATAACCGTATCTCTACGATCATGTGTACTGTGCACTGCCCTCGTTGTGGATTACTGGGTCCTATTGGAGCGTTTGAAGTCGACCGTGCACTAACCGGGTCCATGACGTGTCCGGATTGCGGTGACTACTTAGGAGATGAGAGTATTCTCACGAGACAATGGATTCCTGCTAAGAGAGTCGTGCCACCTGTAACCTTATTAGGTTTTACCTTATTTAAGTTTAAAAATAAGGGTCGCTGGTCAGAACCCATAACCTAGAAGATTAACCGCACATATACTTTAAGTGCAGAACAACCAATAAGGAGAAATAATGGCTACATTTATACAAGGTAGTAGTGACACGTTTGCCCTACTCCAGGGAGGGGTGAGAACAAACTTTGATAACGGTGGGTCTATGGAGAGTGTATTGAGCTCTGAGGGTCTAGCAGCCTACCAGAACTCTATCACCTCCTTGAACATCTACCACCAGGAGTACAATGACGCATCTTTGATGTTAGAGGAGATGGATGCACAGGGAATACACCTTAATGGTAACTCTATATACGCCATGGATAGCATGAGTTACTACGGTAACCCTAATGCATCCATGTCTCAATGGGTGACGGCTCATCCGTACGTGCAGCAACTCCACAATGAGTACGGTTACTCATATCCCTTAGTGGAAGAAGGCAACGAAGACATGTACACCATAATGAACAACATCGCTAGAGATGGGGTTCCTGTGTATAACCCAGCAGACGATACAGAGACGTGGACAACCAGCACAGACGACGTAAGTGATATAGGTTTACCAAAACTTAAGTGGAAGGATAAACTTCGATTAGCATCTACCTATGAATTCCTAGATACATGTAAGGAATACGGTGTGGATATATTTGAGGATCAATTAGAGGACACTGAGTTATGAGTAAATCTACTAAGTGTGTTCCAAGTCTAGCAGATAGAGACTGGGACACATCCCCACTAACAAACCTGGATAAAATGCTAGGTTACTCTCATACGGCTGATTATAGTCAGAGTAACCAGTATCAAGGCGCTATCTTCAGTATGAGCAAGATATACCAAGAGTATGACTCTGATCCAACAGGAGCTGCACTAGCTATAGAGGAAGGTCTAACTAAGTACCTTCAGAGACGATATGTGGATGTTAATATATCTGTCATTGTTAAGTCTGATAAAGAGACTGACTCTGATAGATATGTAGACATCTATATGTCAGGAACAATGGAAGACGAGGATACTGGAGAACTTATCCAACTCAATCACGGGATTCAGTTAAAGAATTCTGTTTTAGAGGCTGTCTACAAAGAGGTAAATTCTTAATTTTTTAAGCACTTGCACATTTTAAGTGTACTAATACTAACAGTAAAGGATGAGATATGAGAGAAGTAACTATAGAGGAGCTTATAGAAGATAACCCTTCTATAGACTACTCAAAGATGACCCCATCAGATCTAGCGATGTATAAGCAGATGTATTTAGATGGATTAAATTTAACAGAAGCTAACGCAACAGCTAGAGCGCAGTACCCTATAAATGATTTTGAAGCTAATTTCGTAGCTTTCTTCTCTGGTAGTCCTAACCTAACAGAGGAAGATAGAGGTGTATTACTAGGTCACTGGGTGAATGTAGCCGGGGGTACTGGTTTTATCCCTGTGGATATAATATCACCTACCGGAGACGTGTTGTTCACCATACCAGCAGTCTACAGCACTGAGACGCTACAACCTAGCGACAACGGTAGTGTAGGTGGTCTTATAGCGGAATACATGTCTATGAGAGAGATACGAGCTAACGCTAGTAATGTCATGGTGGAGAATATGATGGACTTCATGAAAGATAGAACTAGCATAGCTAGCAGAGATCCATGGGCTAGCTTTAAGATGTATTATGGTTTATACGATAACAACGAAACTTCATCAAACACGGTGTCAGATGGCTCTGCGTCCATATTCGTATGATTATCCTAGAAAGTTATATTGATATATACTTAGTATGAGAGTTACCTTATATACGCTCTCGTTACTTCTCGGGACTCAATTGAGTCCTACCCGAGAAAATGGATTCCGTTGATATCGGGTGACCCTGGCCGGTCGATATCCAAATGTGATTATGCGTAGAGATCTCTCGGGTATTGTAACCAGGCAATCCGAGACCGTGAAGAGAGCTAGGAATCTCTTCATGTGCAATATAGCAGTGAGATGAATCGGGTCCTAGACCGATTCATCTTCTTTATTTTTTTTTTTATTTTCCCCAAGGAGATGCATGAAATACTTAGTCATATCAGATCTACATTTCAAACACAATAGACTACCATCATCTCTCCTTGCGAAGAACCTGGTAGATCTGTTTATCAAGAACGAGGACTTACTAAAGGATTTAGACGTATTGTTTATAGCTGGGGACCTAACACACACCACAGTGGGGCTAAGAGATCCAGAGACTAACATAATGCTAGGTTGGTTGTCTTGGGTTCTTAAGTTCTGCAAAGAGAACGACATAGTATTCAGATTACTAGAAGGAACAGCTAGCCACGATGTTGGTCAGGGTAAGATAGTATACGCCCTACCGGAATCCAGAGATATCGACTTTAAGTACATAGACACTGTCTGCGTGGAGACCATAACTGGTAAAACTGTATTGTTCGTTCCAGATGACTGGGCTTCTACTAGAGACGAGTTAGATAGGGATATAGCAGCTGCCCTTAAAGAAGCCAATGTACACCAAGTAGACATAGCCATACTCCATGGCTTATTTGACTACCAGTTACCCAACAGCCAGCAACACGTGGCTTTCAATGAGGAATACATGTTGAGCATAGTGAGAGGGTTTATCAGTATAGGACACGTCCATGTCTATAACCCCCAAGGGAGGATAATACCTCAAGGTTCTTTCGACAGGATGTCGTTTAATGAAGAGGAGGATAAGGGTGGATGTTATTTCGATACAGAAGTGGAAGGATACACTAGACTCATAAACGAAGGAGCTCTTATCTTTAAAGATGTAGATGTAGGGGATAAGGTCACCGTTAGTTCCATAAGGGACGATATAGAAACTTTACCTACAGGTAGCTGGGTGAGACTAGTAGGCCCTAAGGATAACCCACTTATCGCCAGTCTTCCCTCTGTCAAGGAGGAATTTGAAGATTATAACATAACCATAAAGAAGACAGGCGCAGATAAAGCTGAGGTAACTAATAGAGAATTAGACCTAACTGCAGCTGTAGTTCTTAATAAAGATACTTTACTAGATGCGTTTACTGAACGACTGGACGGTATGTCTGAGTATTCTGAGAGCACGGTTAAAATAGCTAGGGGTATTCTTGAATCAATAATGTTAGGAGATGAGAAATGAACATAGTAGAGGGAGCATTCCCTATAAGTATAGGGACTAGCATGGCTATAGAGTCTATAGCTAAAGCGGATAGGGTAAATGAACATGACCCTGATAGGATTCCTCCTAAGTTACCAATGCCGGTCGGTGACTACAATACCTTACACCTAAACTTAACGACGTTAGTTCGTAACAGACTAGGAGGCATGGAAGACCCATACGCTGGCTCCTCTAATGATGTAGTCATGGGTGTAGATGAAGAACTGGCTTTGATACAAGAAGTTATTCCTTCCACTACGAGGATAAATCTATACACCAACAAACTGGATAAGCTTAAAAGGAATTTACCAGATAACTTAAGAGAGATAAGAACAGATAAGCAGATAAAATCGTATAAGAGATTGATGTCAGTAACAGATTCTCTTAAATCTTACTACAAGGGTAGTAATAACGAGGTAAGCGAGTGGTCCAGCGAAACTAT
>Ga0256839_1006527_pt1 | contig 10190 bp, 3 predicted proteins | sample 354166metaG_FD_185968 | JGI IMG/M metagenome (GOLD analysis project Ga0256839, IMG submission 185968) | Hydrothermal vent microbial communities from Mid Atlantic Ridge, Atlantic Ocean - 354-166 | ecosystem: Environmental > Aquatic > Marine > Hydrothermal vents | place: Atlantic Ocean: Mid... | reverse complement strand
GCCGCAAATAACTTCTTTGACGTCAGCGGCAGTGACTGCCCTATTCTGCCAGCAGCTGAATTCGGCATGTGCCAGAAAAACTTCACCATTATGCTGACCGATGGCTTTTACAACGGCGGCACCCCCAGCCTCGGTAATACTGATGCCGATGGCCCAGGCAATTTCGATGGCGGTGATTATGCCGACGGGGTGAACAGCACGCTTGCTGATGTAGCTATGCACTACTATGAACGTGACTTAAGCGCAACTCTCGCCAATGAAGTGCCCCCCTCTGGCATTGATGATGCGCCACATCAACATATGACCACCTACACTGTTGCATTTGGTGTCACGGGTGACCTCGACCCCGGTGATCTCAAAACACCCGGTGATGCTAGTGACTCTGACCCATCAGACCCAGGTTTTAATTGGCCTCCAGCGATCAATAGCAACCCAAGAAGAATTGATGACCTGTGGCACACCGCCTTCAACGGTCGCGGTGAGTTTTTCAGTGCACAAAATCCTGAGGATTTGATCTCTGCCATCCAATCCGCAGTCGTCAGCGCCTCTAAGGGCTCCAGTTCTGCATCTGCTGTGGCCTTCAACACCTCAACACTCGATACAGGTGCAACCGTCTACCAAGCGCTCTTTAACCCCTCAGACAACTGGAAAGGCGAACTGATTGCCACCGATATCAATCTTGACGGTTCACTCGCCACCACTCCCAAATGGAATGCGGGTGAGCGGCTCAATTTAAAATCACCCGGCACACGCCAGATCATCACCTACAACAAAGATCTCGGCACTCCCTCCAGCTCAGTGGGCACGCCCTTTAGAACGCTGGCTAACCTTTCTGCAATACAACAGGCGGACATGAATCGCGGGCCATCATCCACCGATGGCAACGGGCAAGCGCGAATCAATTACCTCCGGGGTGACCGCTCCAATGAATCTACCGGGCTAAACTTCCGTGACCGCACCAATGTGCTCGGTGATCTCATCCATTCGAGCCCAGTATTTGTGGGTAAAACACGCGCCCAGTACCCCGATACTGCTCCATTCCCAACCGGCACTGGAAAATTATATTCCGAATTCAAAGCCGCCCAAGCAACACGTGATGGCATTATTTACATCGGTTCTAATGATGGCATGCTGCACGGCTTCGATGCCGACAGTGGCGATGAAATTTTCGCATACATTCCTAACGTGCTCTTTTCTGACAATAACAAAGAAGGGCTTCATTACCTCACTGAGCAAGGCTATACGCATCGTTACTATGCTGATCTCAGCCCTGCGATCGCCGATGTTTACATCGGTTCAGAATGGCGCACCCTGCTTGTCGGCGGGCTGCGTGCAGGTGGCCGTGGCCTCTTCGCGCTGGATGTAACCAGCCCAAGCGTACTTGCTTCGGCTGAATCAAATGCCTCATCCATTGTGCAGTGGGAATTCACCAGTGATGATGACCCTGATCTTGGTTACACCATGAGCAAGCCTGTGATCGCAAAAATGGAGAACGGCCGGTGGGCGGCCATTGTGAGTAACGGCTATAACAATAGCGGTGATGGCCGCGCTAAGCTCTTCATCATCTATCTCGATGGTGGGCAAGATGGTGTCTGGACGCTCGGCACTGATTACCTCAAAATCGATACTGAAGTAGGATCGCTGACTTCACTCAACGGCCTTTCAGCGCCCATCGCGATTGATACCAATGATAATTACCTCGCCGACCGCGTATACGCCGGCGACCTTTTAGGTAACCTTTGGGCCTTTGACCTGAGCGATACCTCGGTGGGCAACCCTAACTGGAAAGTCGCTTACCAGCAAGGGGCAACCCCCAAGCCACTCTTTATCGCCAAGGACGATAGCGATAATCTCCAGCCGATTACTTCAAGGCCAGTGATTAAACGTCAACGAGAAGTGAACACCTCTGCGACCAATCAGCCCAACTTAATGATATTTTTTGGTACCGGCCAGTATGTGGTCGCTGGAGACAAGAGCAGCACCGATACGCAAACCTTCTATGGTGTTTGGGATATGGGCACCAGAGAACTCGATCGCTCAGACCTACTTGAACAAACACTAGACACTGCCAGCTCTACAAACGACAACCGGATTGTGAGTGATAATGCCATCAACTATTCTAATGATGATGGATGGTATTTTGACTTGCCCACAGATGGTGAGCGCGTCACTGTTAACCCCATTATTCGTGGTGACCTGCTCATCTATGCCACTTTGATCCCTGGCGCTCAGCTCTGCCTACCAGAAGGTGATGGCTGGGTCATGGTAGTGAATCCTATCAATGGTGGGCAGCCAGGCTTTCCTACTTATGATGTCAACCGCGATGGTGTTATTGATGAAAATGACAGAATCGATGGCAAAGTCGTCGGTGGTTTCAAAGTAGGCGGTATCCCTGGTGGGTTAGGGGTCATCGGTAACTTGTTAATGATTACAGATGATGAAGGTGAACTCACCTCCATGACACTCAATTTCGGTGCGGGCATGAACAGTGGGCGTGTTTCATGGCAAGAAATCATTCGTTAGTCATAATGACTGCTTATCAATGACACTGATTCAATAATGCAATAAAAGTGGAGTTATCAACATGAAGCGTATGTTATTAAAACTTAAAACTCTGGTATTCCTCATGCTGATGCCACTCTCTATTTCAGCCGCTACACTGCCTGAATACTACCCAGAAACTTTACCTCACATGCAAGGTGTGGTGGATGACATCAGCGTCAAAACAAACCAGATTGTGATCGACGATATGCAGTGGAAATTTTCAATGAACATGAGAGTTCACTCATTGAACACTGAATTTAGCTCTATACAAGCTCTGCGCAAAAGTATGAACGTCGCCTTTAAGCTGGATACGATTAATGGAAACTTCGTGATTGCCGAAATCTGGATATTACCCAACAACTATTCAAGCAACCATAGTGAATAATAAACAACATGTGCATGAGTTTAGATAACTTGCACTTGGAGGCTTAAAAATGAATTTCAAACCAACTAAAAAACTATCTACTGGCTTTTCACTCATTGAACTTATGATTGCCGTTGTGATCGTGGGCATTTTAGCCGCCGTCGCCTTTCCATCTTATGTAAGCCATGTAACCGAGTCAAAACGCTCCGACGGCCAGATATCACTCTTGGAGACAGCACAAACCCTAGAGCGTTGCTTTACTGAATACAACGCTTATAACAACGCAAATTGCACATTTCCCGCCCTCTCTAGAGCACAGCACTACGACATCGCTAGAACAGTAAGCACCCCGACTACCTTTACCCTGCAAGCCACACCTCGTGCGAGCCAAACAGACCCTTTATGCGAGGCTCTGACGCTGACCCACACGGGTGTTAAAGGTGAATCGGGTAGTGGCACTTTGGACGACTGCTGGTAGCCACTGAAAATATTGGGGTCGTACTTCACATTATTTGTGCCGCATCAACATAGAGAGACCAACAGGGCCAAAATTAAGGAACCTCTGATTTATTCTGAGCGAAGTAGACAGTGTGCCCCTTGGATATTTTGATCTAAAAGGTTCAGATTTTCTGTGCTCTCTGGGTGCAAGAGATGAATCACGCGTAACATCCAAGGGACACACTGCAGCAGGCTATTACGAAGATTCGAATACAGAAGCTGAATACTTTAGACGCAAGACGTGAATCAGAGGCTCCTTAAATAGTGCGCTCTGCTTAACTCCTCCATCACTTGATGGCGCTTCAAACGACCATCATAAACAGCTATAAAGCGACTCGGGCTTGACAGGTACCTTTGCAATATTGGCAATAACTCTCCGGAAAGCCTACAAAAACACTGTTACGATTGCTAAATGGTTAGTAAGTTCTTCAAGTCAGCAGAAGCCTAACACCCTATCAGCTTTAAACTCCCACCGCTTTGTAGCTAATGGCTTTGACAGCCGACGTGCTCAATCGCCACCACATGAAGATACCTGTAAAAGTCTGTTACTTGCACGCAACGCTTTGGCTTTCCATGCAGTTCAACATATCACTACCAACGGTCTCTGGCTCGTAGAAACGCTCCATCTCCAGTTGGCCAGCGCTACCTTTCTCATTGTCTTGCACCATTGTACTGTTCACAACAAGACCTTCAGCCTGACCTGAAGTGGCCATCACAAGCAGGCCAGAATCAAAAATCACAGCACTAGGCCTAGATTGAACCTCCACCATGGTGGAAACTGGGTTTGAAACAACCGGTAAGATATCCGCCGTAGTGCTGAGTTGATCGCTAATACTATAGTTGCTCACATCTACGCCACTATAACTACTGCTCAATGAAACAGTTTTGTTATCACCGATTTGAGCATCGTTAAATGCTCCGGTAGCGGAAACATTGACGACATCTCCCACTATCAGCCCAGTAAAAATGGCTGAACTTGTGATGATAGTCGCATTCGTATTGCCGTCAAAAACCTTGTCGGCTGCAGTGATTCCACTGGTCACTAAATTAGCTTGAGTAACATTCGCCGTAGTGGTCGCTTGGTCGGTAAAGGTGTAGTTGCCCACGTCCGTACCCCCGTAGGTGCTGGTGAGGGTCACGGTTTTACCCGTGGCCACATTCTTATCACTGAATGTGCCAGCCAAGGACGCGAGGGTTAAATCATCGCCGCTGATGATGCCACCGAAGGCGACTCCGCTGCCATCCACCACGGCCGTGGTGGTGGCATCATAAACTTTATTGTTGGCTGCAATCCCTGAAACCGTGATCGCTTTCTGGTTTACTGTCAGCGTTCCAGTGGTATAGGCCAACCCGTACCCCAGCTGGTCAACCGCACCAGATGCGGTGAGGGTTTTGCTGCCCGCTGTATAGTTCCCAGTAGTGGAGGTGGCACCACTCACAGAAACTGCCGCTGCCGAGCTGAGCGCCTGCAATGCAGTATCGCCATTGATTCCACTCACCGATGTTGCCAATGCGGGCGCTGTTCCATAAGTAACGGTTTCATCATCAGCATTGATGGTCAAGGTGGGTTGTTCGCGGTAAATCGCGTAGTTTCCTGTACCGAGGACACTGGTAAAATTGCTAGCGGCCTCATCGCTGTTGTATCGAAACCGACCACTACCTGCACCGACAAGGCTGGTTAAACCTATGCTGTCAGCAACGCTACCGCTGTAGAGTGTAGCGCGGCCTCCGCTGCCAACGGTGAGTGTGGGTGAGCCACTTATCAAGATATTGCCACCGGATGCTGTTCCTGCTGCAGTTGATCTTCCGGCATTTAACAGAAGGGCCGAGGCAGATGCATCTGTTGTTGTAATATTTTCGCTTACGGTTAAATTGCCACTTTCAGTAACGATACTTACCGCGCCCGTAGCAGTGATGCCTGTGGTATTTACAATACCGATAGTTAAAGCGTCACTATCAACATAGTTGATGCTGCCGCTATTGGCGGCTAGCGTTGCAACATTATTCCCGACATTAGTCAGCGTAAAGCTACCGCCACCCAAAAGCGCTAAGCCACCAGCCGTGATTGCGGCATTTTGAGTGACATTGCCCGAGCTATTCAGGGTTAACTCATTGGCACCAACATTGATAGCCCCGGCCAGATTAATGCCGCCACTGCCACTTTGAAGAGTTAGGTTATCGGTAAAAGTATAGCCATTTGCAGTGATTAACCCTGCGGCTGAGTCGCCTATAGTAATCGACGAAAAGTCATCTTGTAGATAACCTAACTCAGTAACATCTAAATTTAATGTACCCACACCACCTGCTAGCCCAACCGTTGTCGCTGCTGTTGATGCACGAATATTTAATGCCCCTGAACTTTGAAGCCTTGTATAAGAACCAAAATCAATAATATCGCTTATTATGTTTATATCACTGCTGGATGCTGTAATAGCGCTCCCGGCTTTATAGCCGATAATAGCGCCAGGGTTTGCGCCGCCAGAAAAAATACCCCTAGCTCCACCATCTAATGTAATGGTGCCTGTGCTTGCCAGAAAATCAATATCGGATAAAGATATTCCATAGTCTGCGGTAGTCGCCTCACCTTTTATAGCGATGTTTCCGCCACCTGTTGCTAACACTTGTTTATTTACATCGTAGTTAAAAGTGATTCCATAAGAGGTAGATGAGTAGCCATCGATAACAATTGCATCCCCCGATGTTTTACCTGATTCAATCAAAACACCTGCTACAGCTGACGTCGCGATATTTACTCCATAAGAGCTGCTGTTATCTGTTCTGCCGTAGAGACCTATAGCCCCCGTGCCACTCAGAAGGTTTACACCTGTTGACACGTCTATCCCTGAAGCATAGCTGACGAAGTCATCAGAATAGCCGCGAACTAAAATATCACCACCATTGGAGTTAATGGTTAAATTGCTGCCAATCAAAACGCCTGATGTGTTGTTGGCACTGGCATAACCTGTCGTTAAATCTGCGCCTCCTGAAAGGGTGATGTTCCCACCATTTGAGGTTAAATCACTGTTGGTTGCTAAAGAAATGTAACCTAAGCCACTGGCATCGCTGTCTGACCATAACGTAATATCACCGCTTGTGATGATGTCGTTACCATTGGTTACAATATTGCCTGTCGCTTTTGCTAAAACAGCACCGCCACCTGAAGTCAGTGAGTTATTTAAGTTGATGTTTCCAGCATAGATATTTATAGCGCCCGTCGCTGAAAGTGCATTGTTTATGGTTACATCCGCTGTATTTGTTGTTTTACCAATATTTATAGCACTAAATGTTTGACCAAGGCTTGGGTTGTAATTAAAAAAGTTAGAATTTACAACTCCATCAAAACTAGTAGATGTGGATTCTAAGGTAAATATTCCTGAGGTGTTTACATTGACATCATTATTGTTAAATGAAAAATTGTCGGATGTTATCGTTATATCACTTGAACTTGCGGTGATGGGCGTGCCTGTTTTTGAACCAAAGTAAACAGAGCCATCTGTCCAAAGGATATCTCCAGCGCCTTCAATCGTTATTGCGCCACTGTTGGCTAAAATTTCTGTATTTGGACGAAATACAAAGTCTAAGGTTGATGTACCAGTATCTCCTATAAGTGTAACCCCCCCTCCACCAGTTGCGTACACTTTTACACCATCGGCAAATTCAATACCGTAACTAGAACCACTTGTTGTTACACTTGTATCGCCAAGTATTTTAATGGCGTTTACTGAGCTACTTGATGACTGGAGTGTTGCTGCACCTTTAACAACGACACCATTGTTTAAAGTACCTGCTCCTGATGATTGTGAGATACCATCAAATAGGATATTTCCTGTTCCGCTATTTATAGACTGTGTTCCTGTCCAAAGACCTATACCCCATGCCCCCCATCCAGAAGCAGTTGCTCCAGAAAATGATTTCCCACGAAGAGTAATATCACCACCGCCAGAGTTCAGCACTAGACTACTATCAATACGAATCCCCTCCGCATTTGTCCCGTCATAACCCTGAGCGTAACCAGACCCACTAACATCTCCACCCGCTAAGGTTATATCACCACCATTCGTATTAGCAGTAAAACCATTTCTTAAGTCTATCTGTCCACCACTAACACTATCTGTATCAGAGCTTAAAAGTAAGTTTCCGCCATTGGTAGTAAAGCTTGCTGCGGTTCCTTGGCTTTCAACATTTCTACTTGCTAAAAGTTGGATATCTGCATTTGCATTCGTTGTCTCTAAAGTATTTCCTGCAAATATATCTTGAGCATAAAACGTCATTGCCCCAGCTGTTGTAATGTTATCTGAAATGGTGATATCAGCTGTATTGTTCGTACTTTTACCTACCGTAAAAGAGCCGAGTGTTGTGCCAAAGTTCCAGTCATCATCAAGGGTGAATGTTTGGGAAAAACCTGCATTTTCTGATTCAAGGGTTAAGCCGCCTGTACTTTGAATAGCGATACTTCCTGCACCTCCATTTGTATTTAGTTTATAAATTCTATCGGATTGGATTAAAATATTTCCAGAGTAGGCGTTTGCTCCGTCATAACCTATACGAATATTATTTGCTCCATTATTCGCCGTTAAACGGATACCTGCTGTATATGTTCCTTGCGTATTGTTGGTGTTGGTACCTAAAAGATTAATATTTCCACTTTGTGAAACAACATTAATATTTGAGAGAGTAGAACGTGTTTGAAGTTGTAACCCTGAACTATCAGTATTTGTTGTGTTTTGAAAGTTTGCCGTACCATCTAGGGTAATATCGCCACTGACTGTTTTAATGTTTACATCTCGTGATGCTGCTCCATCTGAAATGATAACGATACCATGTCGCCAGCCACTATTTGTTCCTGCTGTATCCTCGCCTGTTCCTGTTATGTTGATATTTCCTGTTGTGGATTCTATGCTTAGCGCACTCGTTTGGGATCTAATATCTACTCCGGTGCCATTTGTGAATTTCCCATTGATGCTACCAATGATGTCTATGTCACCTGCACCCGAGCTTATATTTGAATTGTATATACGCACACCTTGGTTAATACCACCTCCATCGCCTACTTCATTAGAACTCCCCCAAAGCTTAATGTTACCACCATTGGTAGTAATGTTTGCCCCATCTACATTTAAGCCCGCAACATCATCAAGATTCGTTGTAATCGCAATATCACCAACCGTAATCGCTGTTGCGCCTGCATACGGTGTCCACAAGGTGTCATTAGCCCCAGCACCTACCCATAAGCCACCACCATTCGTGTTTATGGTACCTTGGATACTTATTTCATCACCTAAGTTATTATCTGTATCGCCCCAAAATACAACATTAAGCTTACCGGTGGACGAGTCAATGGTTCTACCGCTGTAAAACGTTATATCGCCTACGGCTTCAAGCGTTAGTGTTCTGTCTCCTGCCCCTGTATAAAAAATATCATCATTAACTTGAAGGGCGAAAGGCGCGCCTGTTCCGAATATCTCTACATTAGTAGTAAGCAAAGAAGTTGCGATATCAGCACCTGTTATATCGCCACCACTTGCGGCTATGTTATAGGCCTCTGGGTCAAGCAGCCATGTGCCTGCACTTCCATCAGAAGCAACCGTTGAAACTTCTATGCCGTTTACATCAAGCGCATATCCTGATGTTTCAATAGCGCCGCCTTTACCACCATTTATGCCACCTTTACTCAGTAGTTGCCCTGCTACTGTCGTTGTTGAGTCGGTATTTTTTATATCAGACCAAAGTACCACCTTACCGCCATCGCCGTTTTCTATTGCACTGGCATCTATTTTTGCCCCTTGTGCCATCGTGACGCGAGTGGCCTGCCGCATATCGCCACTTCCTTTCCAGTCACCCCCGACCAGTACTTCACCGCCACCGATCGCACCGGTGGCGAGTATTTCAGATTCAGTGCCAAGAAAAATATCATCCCCTTCTAGCAAAATGCGACCACCCCGCTCTACCATGCTACTGGCACTTAAGGTGCCATCACTGCGCACCACGCTGCCAAGCAGCTCACTGGCCGCTGAGGCTGAGAGAATGATCAGCCCGCCGGGGGCAATAACGGCACCACCATTTTCAACGATGGCATTCACCGTAGAAACAGAAACCTGTATATCGATCAGGCTGCCTGTGTTGTCGATTTGCAGCTCAATCACATCACCAGAGGCAAGCGCCACAGTGCCCTTGTTTTGCGCCAGAATAATGCCCTCATTGCGCACCTCTGGTGCCAATAGTGCCGCGTAGTCAGCAACACGAATGGTGCCTTCGTTTAGCACGCTAGCGCTGCCATTGCCTCGGGTAAATGTGTTGCTACCGGCCATAAAATCATCACTGTCAATTTCCAGCGTGGTCGCCACCAGCCCACCCACATTAACGCTCGCACCAGGGGCGAAGGTAATACCATTGGGGTTGCTTAGAAATATCTGCCCGTTCGCATTGATCTGCCCAAAAATCTGGCTAGCATTTCCACCGCTGACCTGGTTTAACATGACGCTGTTGGTGGAGGGCTGCAGAAAATTAATTTGTGCATCACTGCCCACGTTAAAGCTTTGCCAGTCAATCGCGGCGCGGTTGGTTGATTGGGTGATATCCATCTTGCCTGTGGATTGTGCAATGGCCGCCTGACCTGCAACCACTTGCCCTCCTGTGGGCAGCTGGTTAACGGCGGGCGGTTGGGCAAGTGCTACGGGCGTAAGCAGCATCAGCGACGCTGTCAATGCACGCCTTGTAAGTCGGTATTGATTCATTAATATTATCCTCATCACATCAAAACCCCCATGATAGGGAGAGCCAAAGC
>Ga0256839_1006526_pt1 | contig 10191 bp, 10 predicted proteins | sample 354166metaG_FD_185968 | JGI IMG/M metagenome (GOLD analysis project Ga0256839, IMG submission 185968) | Hydrothermal vent microbial communities from Mid Atlantic Ridge, Atlantic Ocean - 354-166 | ecosystem: Environmental > Aquatic > Marine > Hydrothermal vents | place: Atlantic Ocean: Mid... | reverse complement strand
TTGATGAAATCGGCTGGTTTGTGGCTGATATCCAGTAATACATACTCCAGTCCGTGACGTTTCATCTCATGGTCAATGGCCCGGGCAACGATGTCGCGGGGGGCCAGCTCTGCGCGGGGATCGAACCGTTCCATGAACGGAGTACCGTCCGGCAGCAGCAGGCGGCCGCCCTCGCCACGCACCGCCTCGCTAATCAGAAAGGATTTGGCCTTCGGATGGTAGAGGCAGGTGGGGTGAAACTGGTTGAACTCCATATTGGCGACCCGGCAGCCGGCCCGCCAGGCCATGGCCAGGCCGTCACCGGTAGAGAGATCGGGGTTGGTAGTATAGAGATAAACCTTGCTGGCTCCTCCGGTAGCCAGTACGACAATACGGGAATGGAATACCACCACACGATCACTGTTTCGATCCAGCACATAGGCGCCAAGCACCCGCTGCTGCTGTTGCCCCAGTTTGGAGCCGGTAATAAGATCCACCGCAATATGGTGTTCAAACAGGGTGATATCCGGGTGCAGCCGAACCTTTTTCTCCAGCGTGGTCTCAATGGCATGCCCTGTGGTATCTGCGGAATGAAATATGCGGCGCTGACTATGCCCTCCTTCACGGGTAAGATGATATTGCGGCTCTCCTCCGGAAGAGGTTTCACGGGTGAAGGGAACTCCCTGGTCAATAAGCCACTGGATACTCTCTCTTCCATGTTCAATGGTAAATCGAACAGCCTCTCTGTCGCATAGTCCGGCACCGGCATTCAGGGTGTCCTGGACATGGGACTCAATGGAGTCTCCCTTTTCGTCCAGCACGGCGGCAATTCCGCCCTGGGCCCAGAGGGTGCATCCTTCCTTCAGCGCCCCCTTCGAAAGCACGGCGATGCTGGCTCTGCCGGCCAGTCGCAAGGCAAGACTCAGACCGGCGGCACCGCTGCCGATGACAAGGACATCGAAGTTATGCTGCAGGTGATTATGGTTTGCAGTGTTCATGGCAAATAAACAATAATAGGAGTGTGAAAATCTTCACACTATGGCGAACTATAACTTAACCGCAATGTCATATCGAACAAATGCAGCACAAACCTGCATGCAAAGGCAGGTCTGAATGGGGGAGGAGAACAGCGACGCAGTTCTGGTTGCGCGCGTGCAAAAAGGGGATAAAAAGGCTTTTGACATCCTCGTTCGCAAGTATCAGCACAAACTGGCGAAGCTGATTTCGCGCTATATCCAGGATCCGTCCGAGGTAATGGATGTGTCACAGGAAGCCTTTATCAAGGCCTATCGGGCGCTACCGAAGTTCAGGGGTGACAGTGCTTTTTACACATGGCTTTACCGCATTGCCATCAATACTGCAAAAAACCACCTGGTTGCAAAGGGGCGGCGTCCGCAGAGTGTTGATATCGATGCCGATGAAGGGCAGCGCTTCGAAACCATACCGAAGCTGCGTGACAATGCCACACCTGAACGGCTTATATTGAGAGACGAGATTGGACGGGTGATATTTCAGAGTATTGAAGAGTTGCCCGACGATTTGCGTACCGCCATTACCTTGCGTGAACTGGACGGATTGAGCTATGAGGAGATTGCCGAGGCGATGGATTGTCCGATAGGAACAGTACGTTCCCGGATTTTTCGTGCTCGGGAAGCAATCGACAGTAAACTGAAACCCTTGCTGAGTGCAGAGTAATCATGATTTCTGTGATAACTGGTGGATTAAAATGACAGACAAGATACAAGAGCAGATTTCTGCGTTGGTCGATGATGAAATTCACGACACAGAACTGAACGCCGTTATAACCGAATTGACCAAAAACGAGGCATCTGCTGAATGCTGGCAGCGCTACAATCTGATCAGTGATGCGCTGCGTAACAACCTGCCGGATGCCGTGGAGCCGGATCTGGCGCAGCGGGTTAAGCTGGCCCTGGAAAATGAACCGACCGTATTGGCGCCACAGCGGATGCGGATCCCACCAAAAATGCTGCCTGCACTCAAACAGGTTGGCGGGATGGCGATAGCGGCCTCGGTGGCAGTGGTGATGGTGGTTTCACTGCAAGATGAACAGCAGAGCGGTCTGGATACGGGCCAGCAGATGGTTCAGCAGCAGGAGACCGCGCTTCCTTCCGCACCGGCTACCCTGGTTGCAGATATAAAACAGCCGGCAGCCGTATCTTCCCGCCCTGTGCTGGTTGCTGATATCGATCATCCCCAGCCAGTAGCGGTTTCTCCGCAGGCTTTTGATCCCCGTTTCGAGAGTTATTTAATCAACCATAGTGAATATGCTGTTACTACCGGCATGCTTCCCTATGCTCGGGTGGTGGGGAGCGCCGCCAGTACCGTTCAATATGTGAGTGGTGAATGAGACGGGTTGGATATCCCCCCCGGAGAGTACGGGTTGTTGTACTGAGCTGTCTCTCCCTGTTGTGTGCGTATGCCGGCACGGTAGCTGCCGGCGATAAAAATACGGTTGATACAGAGGCGCGGACATGGCTGGAGAAGATGTCAAGTGCAGCTCGCAGCTATAGTTACGATGGCATATTTATCTACCTGCGCGGTAACGAGGTGCAGACTGTTCGTATTATTCATAGCGTGGAGGGGGGCAGGGAGCGCGAGAGAATGGTGCTTCTCAACGGAGTGCCGCGGGAAGTACTGCGAAGCAATGACAAGATAACCTATATCATCCCAAAAAACCGTTCAATGGAGCTGGAGCGCCGGCGGGATCATCCTCAGAGTGGTTTCCCTCTTATTTCCCCTGACCGTATTGATAAACTGGCTGCTTGCTATGATATTTCACTCAACGGGCAGGGGCGTATTGCAGGCCGGGATGCGCAGCGTATTGTAATCAGGCCGAAAGACAGGTTCCGTTACGGATACCGTTTATGGCTGGATATCGAAACCGGATTGCTGTTGAAAACAGTGTTGTTGAATAAACCGCAGAATCTGTCTGAACAATTTATGTTTACTACCTTGCGTTTTCTTGATGCTGTGCCTCCCGCCTTGCTTGAGCCGGGGGTCGAAGGGAACGAGTTTGTTTTCTTCAAGAGCAGTCCTGATGAGAAGGGCGGGGTGTCGGCTTCTACTCTCTGGCATTCAAGCGGATTGCCTCGCGGATTTGAATTGAGTACGCATCGCCGTTATTCGGCAACTGACAGCCGTGGTTACAAGGAACAGTTGATTTATTCTGACGGGCTTTCCTCTGTTTCCGTCTTTATCGAGCCGCTCAAGACCAAACAGGTGCCGTTACGTGGAGCTTCCAGCCTGGGAGTGGTCAATGCCTTTGGTACTACCTACGACAGCTTTCAGGTGATTGCTCTGGGTGAGGTTCCACCAGCGACTGTCCAGCAAATTGCCACATCTATCCAGCGGCGTCCGGGTACGGATGATGATTGAAGAGACAGCTGTTGTTACTCGAACCGCTAAGGGTGTTGCCTGGGTGCAGCCCCGGCGGAAAACTGCCTGTGGTGGCTGCTCACTGAATAAAGGGTGTGGCGTGTCAGTGCTGGAAAAAATGTTGGGAGAGAGGAATACCGCCTTGCAAGTTGTCGATCCCCTGTCGGTCCGCCCGGGAGATGAGGTTGTTATTGGCATTCGGGAAAGTGCGTTGGTAAGAGGTTCGGTTGCCATATATATTGTTCCTCTGCTGGCGATGATGCTGTTCGCCATTCTTGGTTCCGCAGTAGTGGCTCCCTTGTATGATGGGCTGTCTGCCGAAGGGAGCAGTATTTTTGGGGGGGGGCTGGGGCTCGTCGTGGGCTTTGGCTGGGTGTCCGTCTTTTCTCGCAGGATAAAACGGGATTTGCGCTATCAGCCGGTTATATTGCGTAAAACGGGATATGATTCCGTTCCCGAACAATATATTCCCATTACCAGAATCTGAATTTTTGCACTGAAAATATAGGTAATAAATAAACGCCATGAAAAACATTAGGATTGGTTTTAAAACTGCATTTTCTGCTGTCGTGTTATCGCTTTTCCTGTTTCAGTTTCCTGTCATGGCGGCCAGCCTGCCCGATTTTACCAAGCTGGTAGAGAAGAATGGTCCGGCTGTTGTAAATATCAGTACTACACAGAAAATCAAGCGGATGCACCCCACCTTGCCCCCGGGAATGGAGATCCCGAAGGATGGTCCGTTTGGTGATCTGTTCCGGCATTTTTTTGGAGAGGAGGGTGAAGGGCGAGAGTTTAAAAGCCAGTCTCTCGGATCCGGGTTCATTATCTCTGCAGACGGTTATATTCTGACCAACAATCATGTCGTTGACCATGCGGATGAAATAATTGTCCGCCTCAGCGACCGGCGCGAATTGAAAGCAGAGTTGGTTGGACATGACAAACGCAGTGATATCGCCCTGCTGAAAGTAGAGGCTGATAACCTGCCGGTGGCGAAAATTGGGCGATCCGGCGAACTCAAGGTGGGTGAATGGGTGCTGGCGATTGGTTCACCGTTTGGTTTTGAACAGTCGGTTTCGGTAGGCGTGGTGAGTGCCATTGGCCGCAGCCTGCCCAGCGAGAATTATGTGCCGTTTATCCAGACCGATGTAGCGATCAATCCCGGTAACTCGGGAGGCCCGCTGTTTAATCTGGATGGAGAAGTGGTAGGGGTAAATTCCCAGATCTACAGCCGCACCGGTGGGTTCATGGGGCTCTCGTTTGCCATCCCGATAGACATGGCGATGGATATTGTAGATCAGCTCAAGACCAAGGGGACAGTTTCCCGAGGGTGGCTGGGTGTGCTGATCCAGAATGTAACCCGTGATCTGGCGGAGTCCTTTGGCATGGACAAGCCGATGGGCGCTCTTATTTCGCGAGTACTGTCTGACAGTCCGGCGGCAAATGCCGGTCTCGAAGTGGGTGACGTGATTGTTGAGTTTAATGGCACCAAAATCTACTACTCGTCTGATCTTCCGCCTCTGGTTGGCCGGATTCGGCCGGGCACTACGGCGAAGGTCAAGATTGTCCGCAATGGCAAGACATTGACAAGAAAGGTAAAGATTGAAGAGCTTCCCGATGACGAGGAGCTGGAACTGTCTTCCAGTGGAACATCATCCCGGACAGACAATCGCCTGAAAGCCGTGATTGCCAACTTGAGCGATGAGCAGCGCAAGGAGATGAAGCTGGACAAACAGGGCGGCGTCTTGATCAAGAAGCTTCAGGATGGGCCTGCGAAAGAGGCGGGACTGCGTGCGGGTGACGTGATCCTCATGATCAACAACGTCAAGGTGAAGGACACCGCACAGCTCAAGGAGATACTCAAAAAACTGCCAGAGAACAAAGCAATCCCGTTGCTGGTGCAGCGCCGGGGTAATCCTCTGTTCCTGGCGCTTACCCTGGGAGATGATGATAAAGATTGACGGTGTTCCGACCCATGAACCTGACGCTCTACACGCGCAGCTACTGTCACCTGTGCGAAGATATGCACAAGGCGTTGTTGCCGTACCAGCAGCGTTACGGTTTCGAGCTGGAATTGATTGACGTTGACAGCGATGCTCGGCTTGAGCGTCGCTTCGACGAACTGGTTCCGGTGCTGATGGCGGGAGAAGAGGAGATTTGCCACTATTTTCTGGATGAAGCTGCTTTGCAGAATTATTTCAGTCAGCAATAAAAATCGTGTAAAATCGATGGTTTGCATGTTGCCTTCTTTAAGGCTTATTGATGATTAAATGACTGAACTCAGCCACATCCGCAATTTTTCCATTATTGCCCATATTGATCATGGCAAATCAACGCTGGCCGATCGTATTATTCAACTCTGTGGCGGCCTCTCCGAGCGGGAGATGGAGGCGCAGGTGCTTGATTCCATGGATCTTGAGCGTGAGCGCGGCATTACCATCAAGGCCCAGAGCGTTACCCTGAACTATCAGGCCGGTGACGGGCAAACCTACCAGCTGAACTTCATCGACACACCGGGTCATGTGGATTTTTCCTATGAGGTATCCCGTTCGCTGGCCGCCTGTGAAGGGGCCTTGCTGGTAGTAGATGCCTCACAGGGTGTTGAGGCGCAGAGCGTTGCCAACTGCTACACGGCGATTGAGCAGAGCCTTGAAGTCATGCCGGTGCTGAACAAGATTGACCTGCCGGCTGCCGATCCCGAACGAGTGGGCAAGGAGATTGAGGATATTATCGGTATTGAGGCGGAAGATGCACCCCGGGTCAGCGCCAAAACCGGCGCAGGGGTGGCGGAACTGCTGGAGTTGCTTGTGGAGCGTATTCCAGCGCCCCAGGGTGACCGGGATGCTCCGTTGCAGGCGCTGATTATCGACTCCTGGTTTGACAACTATCTGGGCGTTGTTTCGCTGGTGCGCATCAAGCATGGTGTGTTACGCAAGAAGGACAAGATTACCGTGATGTCCACCGGGCAGAGCTATCAGGTGGATCGGTTGGGGATCTTCTCTCCCAAAATGCATGATACCGATCTGCTGCAGGCAGGAGAGGTTGGTTATATTATTGCCGGTATCAAGGAGATTGAGGGAGCGCCGGTTGGCGATACCCTTACTCATACAAACCGTCCGGCCGCCGAATCCCTGCCTGGCTTTCAGGAGATCAAACCGCGTGTATTTGCCGGTCTGTTCCCGGTCAGCTCGGAAGATTACGAGAACCTGCGTGATGCGCTGGCCAAGTTGCGCCTGAATGACTCTTCCCTGTTCTACGAACCAGAAACCTCAACGGCACTGGGGTTCGGTTTCCGCTGCGGTTTTCTTGGTATGCTGCACATGGAGATTGTGCAGGAACGGCTGGAGCGTGAATACAATCTGGATCTGATCACCACGGCGCCAACCGTTATCTATGAGGTGCTTACCACCAAGGGTGAAATTGTATATGTGGACAACCCCGCCCGACTGCCAACCGGCAATGTCCTGGAAGAGATTCGTGAGCCGATTATCAGCGCAAATATTCTTGTTCCCCAGGAGTATGTTGGAAATGTAATTACCCTGTGTATCGAAAAGCGGGGCGTACAGAAAAACATGCAGTACCTGGGTAATCAGGTATCGTTGCAGTATGAGCTGCCACTGAACGAAGTTGTGCTGGATTTTTTCGATCGTCTGAAATCGGTCAGCCGCGGTTACGCTTCGCTGGATTATGAATTCAAACGTTTCCAGGCATCGGAACTGGTCAAGATGGATATTCTGATAAATGGCGAGGTTGTTGATGCGCTGGCACTCATAGCCCATCGGGATCTGGCACAGAGCCGCGGTCGGGAACTGGTGGAAAAAATGAAAGAGTTGATCCCCCGGCAGATGTTTGATGTAGCGATCCAGGCGGCTATCGGCAGCAAAATTATCGCCCGCAGCAATGTCAAGGCGCTGCGCAAGAATGTTACCGCCAAATGTTATGGCGGTGATATAACCCGAAAGCGTAAACTGCTGGAGAAACAGAAAGCGGGCAAGAAACGTATGAAACAGGTTGGCAGTGTTGAAATTCCGCAGTCTGCTTTTCTGGCTGTACTGGATACAGGTAAAAAATAGTGAACATAAACTTTCCTGCAATTTTGGTGCTGGCGACATTTGTTACCGGTGCGATTTGGGCGCTGGATGCGCTGGTGTTTGCTCCCCGGCGTCGGACGGTGCTGCTCCCTTCGGGCGGGGAAGGGGGTGTATCCTCTTCGGAGCAGGAAAAGGTTCCACTGATTGTAGAATATTCCAAATCATTTTTTCCTATTATCCTGGCCGTGCTGGTGCTGCGTTCATTTCTGGTTGAACCGTTCCGTATTCCATCGGGCTCGATGATGCCGACCCTGCTGGTGGGCGATTTTATTCTGGTCAACAAGTATTCCTACGGTCTGCGCCTGCCGGTGCTCAATACCAAAATCGTGGAGATTGGCGAACCCCAACGGGGTGATGTTGCTGTGTTTCGTTATCCGGAAGATCCGAGTATCGACTACATAAAACGGGTTGTTGGTGTTCCGGGTGATCATATTCGCTATGCCGGGAAAAAACTCTATATCAATGGAGAGCTCGCCCCGCAGGAGCCGGTTGGAAAATATATCGCCGATGGGGCAAGCGCCAGCATGACCGGGGCAATGCAGTACAAGGAGACCATCGGTAACGCCACCCATGAGATACTGGTACGCTCCAACGGTTTCAATCGTGACTTTGAGTACACTGTGCCGGAAGGGCAGTATTTTGTGTTGGGAGACAATCGGGACAACAGCCGGGACAGCCGCTTCTGGGGGACAGTTCCAGAAGATCACCTGGTCGGCAAGGCGTTTTTTGTCTGGATGAACTGGGATCCGGTAAAAGGTGGAATCACCTGGAATCGCATTGGCACTATCATCAAATAATTCATTGCTGGCTCGTTTAAGCAAAGCGCTGGGCTATGTTTTTCGTGATCCGGTTCTGCTGGAAACTGCGCTCACCCATCGCAGCGCAGCGAGTGAAAATTACGAACGGCTGGAGTTTCTGGGTGATGCGGTACTTGAGTATGTTATCAGCCACGAGCTGTTTCATCGCTATCCGCGTTGCAAAGAGGGTGATCTGAGCCGCCTCCGTGCCAGTTTGGTCAAGGGAGAAACCCTCGCCGAAATGGCGCAACATCTGGCCGTTGGTGACTATCTCAAGCTTGGGCCGGGCGAACTGAAAAGCGGTGGTTTTCGCCGTACATCCATTCTGGCAGACTCCATGGAGGCAATTTTTGGTGCAATCAGTCTGGATGGTGGTTTTGAAGCTGCCCGATCCGTGATACTGCGGCTCTATCAGCCCTGCTTTGATTCACTTCCCGAGCTGGATAAATTGAAAGATCCAAAAACCCGTTTGCAGGAGTTTTTGCAGTCGCGCAAAATGCCCTTGCCCTCCTATCAGATTGTAGGGGAAGAGGGCAGTAAACATGCCCGGGTTTATGTGGTGCAGTGCGAGATTCCGGCACTGCCGAACCGGGTGGAAGGAAAAGGCAGCAGCCGCCGCAAGGCAGAGCAGGCTGCAGCAGAAGAAGCCTTCAGGATATTAATCGAAAATGAGTGACAGCCATCATCGTTGCGGATATGTCGCCATTGTCGGGCGGCCCAATGTTGGCAAGTCCACGTTGCTCAACCACATTCTCGGGCAGAAAATCAGCATTACCTCCAGCAAACCGCAGACTACCCGGCACCGGATTCTTGGTATTAAATCCACCGATCACGCCCAGGTCATCTATGTTGATACTCCCGGCATTCATGAGCAGGCCAAACGGGCGATGAACCGTTATATGAACCGGGTGGCCACTGCCAGCCTGCAGGATGTGGATCTCATTATTTTTGTAGTGGAAGCGCTGCGCTGGACCGCTGAAGACAAAGCGGTTCTGGAGAAGCTTCAACAGACGAAAGTGCCGGTTATTTTGCTGGTTAACAAGGTGGATACTATCTCTGATAAAGCGCAACTTCTGCCTTTTTTGCAGGAGCTGACGGAGAAAAAACGATTCACGGAAATCATTCCCATCTCCGCAACCCGGCAGACAAACATTGCCCGTCTGGAACAGATGGTGGAGAAGCTGCTTCCCGAGCAGCCCCCCGTTTTTCCTGCTGATCAGATGACCGATCGCAGTGAGCGTTTTCTTGCGGCTGAAATTGTTCGTGAAAAACTGATGCGTCGTCTGGGGCAGGAGTTGCCCTATGCACTTACCGTGGAGATTGAAAAGTTTACTCCCGACGATGGTGGGTTGACAGAGATCAGCGCGATTATCTGGGTTGAGCGCTCCAGCCACAAGGGAATTGTGATTGGCAAGGGTGGAAAACAGCTGAAAAAAGTGGGTGAGCAGGCGCGCAAGGACATGGAACTGCTGTTCGGAACCAAGGTGTTTCTGCAGCTTTGGGTCAAGGTGAAAGAGGGTTGGTCCGACGACGATCGGGCGCTTCGCAGCCTGGGATATGGCGATGAAGTCTGAGCGGATTGAGCTGCAACCCGCCTACATTCTTCACCATCGACCCTACCGCAACACCAGCCGTCTGCTGGAAGTGTTCAGCCGCGATCATGGTCGCTTTGGCATGATTGCACGCGGTGTCTCTTCACGCCGTTCCCGGCTGCAGGGGAGATTGCAACCGTTTCGTCCACTGCTGCTTTCCTGGCACAGCCGCGGTGAGTTGGCAACCCTGAATGGAGCAGAGCCTGACGGTGCACCGTTGATGTTTTCCGGAGCAGTACTGATGAGCGGCTTTTATCTCAATGAACTGCTGCTACGACTTACCTGGCGTCATGTCAGCTATTCCAGCCTGTTTCAGATATATCACCAGACATTGAACCA
>Ga0256839_1006525_pt1 | contig 10193 bp, 6 predicted proteins | sample 354166metaG_FD_185968 | JGI IMG/M metagenome (GOLD analysis project Ga0256839, IMG submission 185968) | Hydrothermal vent microbial communities from Mid Atlantic Ridge, Atlantic Ocean - 354-166 | ecosystem: Environmental > Aquatic > Marine > Hydrothermal vents | place: Atlantic Ocean: Mid... | reverse complement strand
CCGTGGAAGACCTGCAAGCGTGCCTCGCTAAGATCGACCACGAACTCCAGTCCGGGGAGATTGTGCTGCTGCAAACCGGGGCCGACGCTCACCTGGGCACCCCCCAGTACTTCCGGCAGCCGGGCCTGGGGCGCGAAGGGGTGCTTTGGCTGGTGGAACAGGGGGTGCGGATCATCGGCATCGACGCCTACACGCTCGATCGGCCCTTTGCCGACATGGCACGCGACTACCAGCAAACCGGCGACGGCCGCTACATCTGGCCGGCCCATTTCGCAGGAATCACCCGCGAATACTGCCAGATCGAAAAGCTCTGCCATCTGGATTGCATCGGCCGGAGCACGGGTTTTTGGGTATTGTGCCTGCCGGTGAAGATCGCCCGGGCCAGCGCCGGCTGGTGCCGCGCCGCGGCCCTGGTCCCCTGCAGCGGCTAGCTGTGAGCTTCGGCCCGGGGAAAGCCGGAGAAAAATCGACTCTTTTGCTCTGGAAACGCTCTGTTTTATGCTGGCACGCTAAACACGTATTTCTTGCACCGGAGCGGAAGCTCCCAGTGGCAGGCGGCCCTGCCGCCTCCGGGAGCTGACGCTCCCGGCTCGCTGTTGGAATCTCCCCCCGCTTACGCGGGGGGCTCTTGTTGGGCATGTTGACGCCTTTTCTTGCTGCGGTGCGGAAGCACCGGCGCAGGACCCAAGACCCACGACCCAAGACCTCCCCGCACTGACGTGCGGGGCTCTGTATTCCTCCAAGCCCCCCGCGGCTGAAGCCGCGGGCTCGCCGGTTGCAAGATTTGACGCCTGTTCTCGCTGCGGTGCGGAAGCACCGGCGCAGGCCGCAAGCCGCCAGTCGCAAGCCGAACGCCGAACGCCCCCGCATGACAGCCCCGAACGGATGCGTTATACTTCGCCTGCCTCGACGCTTTGCCGTCGTGCCCCGGCCCGGGGCCCTCTCCCGGCAAGAGCTGGTTGAATCCGTTGCCTCGTTTCCCCAAGGAAAGGTTGCTTCACGATGGCCATCCCCCCTGTTGAACCCGGCAAAACGCGCATCGGCTGGATCGGCACCGGCGTGATGGGAGCCAGCATGTGCGGGCACCTGCTGGACCGCGGCTTCTCGGTCACGGTGTTCAACCGCACCAAGGCCAAGGCCCAAGGGCTGCTCGACCGCGGCGCGGCCTGGGCCGACTCCCCCCGCCAGGTGGCCGAAGCCGCCGATGTGGTGTTCACCATCGTCGGCTTCCCGCACGACGTGCGGCAGGTGATCCTGGGCTCCGATGGAGTGCTGGAAGGCTGTTCGCCGGGCAACATCATCGTCGATATGACCACCAGCGAGCCGTCGCTGGCCGTGGAGATCGCCCAGCGGGCCAAGGAGAAACAGGTTTGGGCCATCGACGCTCCCGTCTCCGGCGGCGACGTGGGCGCTCGCCAGGGGACGCTTTCCATTATGATCGGCGGTGAAAAAGAGGCCGTCGAAGCTCTGGGGCCCTGCTGGGAGGCGATGGGCAAGACCATCGTCCACCAGGGCGGCCCCGGAGCCGGGCAGCATACCAAGATGGTCAACCAGATCCTCATCGCCACCAACATGATCGGCGTGTGCGAGGCGCTGCTTTACGGCTACCGGGCCGGGCTGGACCTGGAAACCGTGCTGCAGAGCGTCGCCTCGGGGGCCGCGGGCAGCTGGTCGCTGTCGAACCTGGGACCGCGGATCATCCAGAACAACTTCGATCCCGGCTTCTTCGTCGAGCATTTTATTAAAGACATGGGCATCGCCCTGGCCGAGGCCAAGCGGATGAACCTCAGCCTGCCCGGACTGGCCCTGGCCCACCAGCTCTACCTGGCCCTGAAGGCCCAGGGCCACGGCCGCGACGGCACCCACGCCCTGGAGCTGGCCCTGGCCCGGCTCTCCGGCCTGGACTGGAAAAACCGCCAATAGCACGCGGTGCGGCGTGCCCGTTACGCCGAAGCGCCGCTGCTCAACCCAGCAAGTGGCGGATTGGCTCGCCCTCGCAGAGCTTGATCGGCCGCCCAGAGTGCGACTCGTACTCCTGCTGGTAGTCGATGCCCAGGGCAGCAAGCACCGTGGCGTGGATGTTAGCCACCGGCTGGGGATCGACCGTTTTACGGGAACCTTCCGGGTCGGTCTGGCCCACCACCGCGCCGCCGCGGATTGGCCCTCCGGCCAGGGCCACCGAAAAGCCGTGCGGCCAGTGGTCGCGGCCCTCCAGGGGGTTGATCCGCGGCGTGCGGCCGAATTCTCCGCAGCACATCACCACGGTGTGCTCCAGCAACTCGCGCTGCTGCAGATCCTCGATCAGTGCCGACAGGGCCGCATCCAGCACCGGCACCAGTTCGGCATGGCCGGTGAAGTTGTCCGCATGGGTGTCCCAGCCCGGCAGCGTCACCTCCACGCAGCGCACGCCCACTTCGATCAGCCGCCGGGCGGCCATGCAGCCACGGCCAAAGGGCGTGTCGCCGTAGCGCCTCCGCACCGAAAGGGGCTCCTGGGTTACGTCGAAGGCGGCCAGTTGCTCGCTGGTCATCATCCGCACGGCCTGGTCCAGCAGCGTCTGGTCCAGGGTGCGGCGGCCCTGCACGGGCCGGCGGCGGCCGAAGCCGCGGTTGAGATGCTCTAGCCCGGCCAGTCGCCGACGGAAGCGCCTCGGGCTCACCCGGGCCTGCACATCCGGCACGGGCTGCAGGGGGTCGTAGGTCAAAAAGGCGTCGTACTGATTGCCCAGGTCGCCGCCCCGGCCGGGCCACTGGTCGGGCAGGATGGAGATGTGCCGGGGGATTTCGGTACGCCCCAGCCCGGGCACCTCCTCCGGCAATGCGTAGCAGCAAATGGCCCCGATGGAAGGGTGGTTTACCGTGGGGTTGGGCCGATAGCCGGTTTTGACCATGTAGGTGCCCCGCTCATGGTCCCCTTCCTCGGAGCGGACCGAACGCACCAGCGCCACGCGGTCCATCCGCTCGGCAGTGCGTTCCAGTCCGGCAGCAATCTGCACTCCCGGCACCCGCGTCCGAATGGCCCGCGTGGGACCGCCGATCTTGGTGCCCGGGTGCGGATCGAAGGTCTCCAGCTGGCTGGGCCCTCCGGCCAGCCACAGCAGGATGAGCGACCGGGCCGGTTGTCCCTTGGGTCGGGGCTGTTGGGCCAGCAGCTCGGCCGCAGGCGTAAGCCACGGCAACGCAGCGGCCGCTGTGGCTCCAAGCCATTGCCGTCGGGTCAGGTGGGCGTGCATGGCACTCCTGGTGCGGCAACTGCCGCGGTTAGTGGTTCCAGCAAAACTCCGTGGAGTTCAACAGCACGGCGTACAGGTCCTCCAGGGCCTGCTGCCGGGCGGCGCCTCGGGTGCCGCGAAGCCAGGCGGAAAAGAACCGCAGCTCCTCCGGGGCCGGTCGTCGCGTCAGCACCGCCAGAAAAGCCGCCTCCACGGCTGCCTCGTCGCTGGGGGCGAACTGGGCCACCTGAGAGGGAATCCCCAACGGCGGATCAGGACGCGTGCGCTGGGTGATCAGCTGGCCGTTGAGCAGCAACAGGCGCTGCGGGATGGTGGCTCCCCGCGGGCCGAACTCCTCCTCGCCTAACTCCCCGTAACGCTGGACAAAATCCCGTTCCCCAAACCATCGCACCAGCCGTACCAGCACGTGCGACTGGTGATCGATCGTGGTGGGGCTGGTGGCCTGGAGGATGGAGCGGGCCATTTGCTCCGGCCGAAGCAGCACCAGCGGAAACACCGCCCAGTGCTCCACCGCCCGCTCCACCTGCCGGCGGTCCGCCCCGGCAGGTTCCAGGCTGTCCCGGGCAAACGCGTCACTGGCTGCGATCAGGTGAATCAGGTACCGCAGCCGGAAACCGCTGCGGACAAACTCCTCGGCCAGCAGGTCCAGCTCCTCAGGCACGGGACCCTCCAGCGGAATGTTGTCCACCGGCTCGACCAGGGGGCGGCCGAACATCACGGCCCAAAGGCGATTGACCACCGCCCGGGCAAAGGCCCGATTCTCCGGATGCGTTACCCAAGCGGCCAACCGACGGCGAGGGATCCCCTGTTTGGGCAACAGCTCGGCGGCAAAGGGCACGCGCGGATAGGCCCGCTGCTCCTTCTCCGCCCCCAGGGGCTTCCAATAGTAATGTCGCTCCCCGTCCCGAACCCCGAAAAACCGCACCTCCACTGGAGCAAAGAAGGCAGCCAGTTGGTGAAACTCCTCCTGCGTCCAGCGATCAAAGGGATGATCGTGGCACTCGGCACAATCCATCCGCACCCCTAACAGCCCCCGAGCGGTGCGAGCGGCCAGGGAGACCGGGTCGGGGCGTTCCTCGTCGTTGTCGTCCAAAGTAACAGTGATGAAGTTCGTCTGCGGCTGATTGGTCCACAGCCCGCGCGAGGTAAGCATCTCCCGCACCACCTGGTCCCAGGGGCGGTCCTGGGCCAGTTGCTCGGCCAGGTAATCGACGAACCGACCGCGGCGATACAGAATAAACGGCCCCTGTTCCACGCCCACCAGCGCCCGGGCCAGGCGCTCGGCCAGGTAGTCGTGGCAGCGAGCATCTTCCAGCAGCCCCTGGGTCCACCAGGCAAGCGGCTCGGGCCCCTGGTAGTTCTCCAGGCGGCGAATCTCTTCCAGCGAAGGCACTGTACCGCACAGGGCCAGCGAGACTCGCCGGGCCTTGAGCAAAAGGGGCGCTTCCGGGGCCGGCTGCACCCCGGCCTGCTGCCACCGCCGGTGCAAGGCCTGGTTGAGCCGGGCAAGAGCTTGTTGGAACGCTTCGTCCTGCTGCCACGCCGGGGGGCGCACTTGTTCCCAGTGCTGGGGCTCTTTTTGCGGTTCCAGCCATCGCCCGGCCGCCGCGGCGGCCACCAGGAACACCAATCCCACGAACACCATGTTGCGCAACCATACCGGGGCACGCAGGGTGGCCGGTTCCGGTTTGTCTGCATTCATGGTTTGGGTTCCATGAAGGGGGTCACGTGTCCGCTGGCCGCTTCGGCGAGCCGCATGCGTCAGCAGTCAGCATGCGGTTGTTTGGTACCGTGGGTGTTGATTCTTGCCACAGCGAGCCGCCAGTGGGATCTGGCGGAGCCAATTCGCAAAAAACGCTGGTTTCACTACTCCGGGAGCTTACGCTCCCGGCTCGCCGGTTGGCGTGTGAGTCGGCGTTTTTTCTCGCTTTGGCAAGCCCCCGGCTTTAGTCGGGGGAGATCCGAACAAACGCTTCCGGCTCGTTTTCCTCCGGGAACTAAAGCTCCCGGCTCGCTGTTGGTAGCGTTGGCGTTTTGCGGTATGGACAGCTTCTCTCCGCTTCTTCGGCTCGGCGGGAGCCTCGCCCTCCCATTCGTTGGATTTACGCTTTTTCTTGCCCAGGAGCGGAAGCTCCGGGAGGGCGAACCTCCTGGTGAGCCGCAGGTTTACCATCGGCGTTGTTTCTCACAAACACGTTTTGTTCCTGCCTGGTGCGGAAGCACCCACGCAAGCCGCACGCCGCCAGCCGATTCTCGCCTGGAGCGGAAGCTCCCAGTGGCTGCGGCCCTGCTGCCTCCCCGCACTGACGTGCGGGGCTCCGGTTCCCCCACGCCCTCAAGCCTCCAAGCCCTTCACTCCCTCAAAGGATACCGCCTGTCGGGCCGGGGGGTTTCGCTGGCAAGCAGTGCAAATATCTTCTGGCACGAGCGAATAACCCTGAAACGCCCTGCTGCCGGGGCTGGTAAACTGGTAGAGGACAGTTCGTCCCAGAGGCTGGTTTCTTGGATTTTACCCGTTGTTTTCTAAGGAATCACCGGCCGTGTCCCAAACGCCCATCCCTGCTCCTGCCGAAGCGCTGCCGCCGCTTCCGCCTGCGGTGGCCCAGCCTCCGGTACGGGTTGCGTCCCAAGTGCCTTTCGTGCTGCGGGTGCTTTTGTGGCCGCTACGCCTGCCGTGGCAAGTGGCCCATTTCCTCGTGGGCACGCTGACGCTTTTGGCCGTGTTGGCCGTGCTGAGCACGGTACCGGTGCTTCAGTGGATCACGCTGGGCTACCTGCTGCACGTTTCGGCCCACGTGGCCGGCCGGGGGAGGCTTGTGGGCTGGCTGCCCGGCTGGCGGCAGGCGGCCCGCTGGGGCTGGGCGTTTTTGCTGTTGGGCCTGACGGCCCTGCCCCTGTTTTACGGATCCATCCTTCTGGAGAACAGCTACTGGATCGATCCGCAGGGGGCTCCGCGGGCCGAACTTCAGCAGGCAATGAACGCCGGATTCTGGATTTACTTGGGCTTCTGGCTGCTGGCCGCAGCACTGGTGTGCTGGCTGCGCCGCGGCACCTATTCCCAGGTAAGGGATCACGTGTGGCAACTGTTGTTTCACCACGCTCCGCAGCTTGGCTATCTGGGCCTGCGCGGCTGGCTGGGAGCGGCCCTGTGGCTGGCCCTGCCCGTGACGGTGATGGTGATGGGGGCTTCCCTGGGCGTGGAGCAACGTGGCGAAGAAGCCCTGGGAATGGGGCTGTTGGTGGTCTTGGTCGGTTCGTTCCTATTGGGCTGGGTGGCGCTGCGGCTGCCGGTGATGCAAACGCGATTTGCCGCCACGGGCCGGTTTCGGGAGTTCTTCCGTCCCCGGGAAGCCCGGCGGTGGTTCGCTCAAGCCCCGCTTGCCTGGCTGGTGGCCGTGGTGTTCACGCTGGGGCTGGCCCTGCCGCTCTATCTGTTCAAGATCACCGTGGTGCCGCAGGACGCCGCCTGGCTGCCGGGCGTGCTGTTTATCCTGATGGCCCTGCCCGGCCGCTGGCTTTGCGGCTGGGCCCAGCATCGCTCGCAGCAAGCCCCCGGGCCGCGGCACTGGCTGTGGCGGCACGGCGCGCGGTTGGCGCTGGTGCCGGCGGCCTTCTTCTACGTGCTGGTGGTCTATTTCAGCCAGTACGCCGTGTGGCACGGCATCTGGGGCTTGTACGAGCAGCACGCCTTCCTGCTGCCGATTCCCACGGTGGGCTATTGAGGGCGCTTCGGTAGCCGGGCGTGTTTAGCCAGCTAGTACATCACTTGGTTTGGCGCTTCCATGCAAGGAGAGAATAAGCGTTTTTTCTTGCAGATGGCGAGCCGCCAGCTTCAGCTGGCGGAGGCGGCTGGGCCGCAGCCACTGGGAGCTCCCGCTCCGGTGCAAGAACAAGCGTTTATTCTCGAAACGGCGAGCCGCTGGCTTCAGCCAGCGGAGAAAAATAACGTAATGCACTTATTTGGCTCTCCCCGGGCTAAAGCCCGGGGCTCGCCAACCGCGTGCTCACGCACGCGGCTCGCCGGACAAAAATCAACTCTTTTGCTCTGGAAACATTCCATCTTGTGCTGGCACGCTAAACACGTACCGGTAGCCGGGCGGCTCGGCCCCTTCGTGATTCCCGGCCGCGGGTCTGGTATGGTAGTTTCGGCATGCGCCGTTTTGGGTCGTGGGTCTTGGGCCGGTGCTTCCGCACCGCAGCAAGAAAAAGCGTCAACATGCCCAACAAGAGCCCCCCGCGTAAGCGGGGGGAGATTCCAACAGCGAGCCGGGAGCGTAAGCTCCCGGAGGAACGTGCGCACGTCAGTGCGGGGAGAGTGACAGATCGGCTTGCGACCTGCGTCCTGCGGCTTGCGTTGGAGCTTCCGCTCCGACTGCAAGAACAAACGCAAACACACCAAACGGTGAGCCGCCAGCTTCAGCTGGTGGAGCAGAGCCAGCCGCCGTAAGCTCCCGGTTGCTAAAACCAAAGCAACATTCGCTGCCGTTTTGTAAAAATGTGAAAAGCTGGATGCCCAACAACAGCGAGCCGGGAGCGTAAGCTCCCGGTTGTTAAACCAAAGCAGCATTTGGTGCTGTTTTGTGAAAAACCGCATGCTCACGCATGCGGCTCGCCGGAGCTTCCGCTCCAGTGCTAGAACAAGCGCTGATTCTCACACCAAACGGTGAGCCGCCGACTTCAGTCGGCGGAGAAAAACGTAAAATACGCGCTGGTTTGCAATCTCCCCGGATGAAGCCGGGGGCTCGCCGGATGCGAGAAAAAACGCCGACTCACACGCCAAACGGCCAGGTGCCAGCTGGGGGTCTTCACTCCAGAGCAAGAACCATCGCCGACCACAAATTCCCCACCAACCGTCACGCTTTTTATGGCCCAACGCAAAAACAAACGCACTGCCGATCAGCCGTCGCTGCCCGGGCTGCAACCTGCCGCCCAGGGCGCCGCGGCGGAAAAGCGCCAGCCGGAGCAAGACCCCTCATCCGGCCGCCCTGCGGAAGAAGGTGCCCCGCAGCAAAAAAAGCTCCCGCCCTGCCTGGCCGATCCGCCCCGGCAGCACCCCCCGGAGCCGGTGCCGGAGCTGAAGGGCAAAAGCGTCTATGTGATCGACGTCAACTCGCTCATCTTCCAGGTGTTTCACGCTCTGCCGGAGATGACCAGCCCGCAGGGCGAGCCGGTCAACGCGGTCTATGGGTTCATGCGGGACGTGCTCTACCTGGTCCGCCAGCGCAAGCCCGACTACTTGTTCTGCGCCCTGGACCTGCCCGGGCCCACCTTCCGCGACGAAATGTACCAGGAGTACAAGGCCCAGCGGGAAGAAACTCCCGAGGACCTCTCGCCGCAGTTGGACCGCATCTTCGAGCTGCTGGAACGCATGGGTATTCCCTGCCTGGGCGCCCCCGGGTTCGAGGCCGACGACATCCTGGCCACCGTGGCCCAGGTGGTGGAAAAGCACGGGGGCCGCTGTGTGCTGGTCACGGCCGACAAGGACTGCCGTCAGTTGATCTCCGACCACGTGGTGCTGCTCAACCTGCGCAAGAAGGCCATCTTGGACCGCCAGGGGCTGCTCAAGGACTGGGGCGTGGAGCCCGAGCAGGTGGTCGATTTCCAGGCCCTGGTGGGCGATCCCACGGACAACGTGCCCGGCGTGCCCTCGGTGGGGCCCAAGACGGCCCAGAAGCTGTTGCAGCAGTTCGGCTCGCTGGACCGGCTCTACCAGCAGCTGGACCAGGTAAGCCGGCCCAAGCTGCGCCAGGCCCTGGAACAACACCGCCAGCAAGCCCTGCTGAGTCGCAAGCTGGTGCGGCTGCGGCGCGACGTGCCGGTGGTGGTTCCCTGGAGCGGCGGCCGGGTAAGCCGCTTCCGCCTGGCTGCGGCTGCCCCGGTGCTGGAGGAGCTGGGTTTTCGCAGCATCGTGGAAGAGTTTCGCCAGGCCGCAGGCGAGCCTGCCCCGGGCAAGGTGACCCCCGGCTGGGACGCCCAGTACGAAACCATCACCGAGCTAAAGCGCCTGGAAGAAGTGGTGGCCCAACTGGAAAAAGTCCCCTGGCTGGCCCTGGATACCGAAACCACCAGCACCCAGCCCCTGTGGAGCGAGCTGGTGGGGATTTCGTTTGCCGCCGCGCCGGGGCGGGCCTGGTACGTGCCGGTGCTGGCTCCGGCCAAGCAAGCCGTCTTGCCCTGGCCCGAGGTACAAAAACGCCTGGCCCCGTTGCTGGAAAACCCGCGCGTGGGCAAGCTAGGGCACAATCTCAAGTACGACCTGCTGGTGCTTCGCCGCCACGGGCAGGAAGTCGTCGGGGAGCTGTTCGACACGATGGTGGCCAGCTACCTGCTTGAGGCCGGAGCCCGTTCCCACAGCATGGACCAGCTTGCGCGGCGGTTCCTGGGGCACGAGACGATCAAGATCAGCCAGCTGATCGGCACGGGCCGCAACCAGCGCCGCATGGACCAGGTGCCGCTGGAACTGGTGGGCCCCTACGCCTGCGAGGATGCCGACGTGCCGCTGCGGTTGAAAGAACGACTGGAGAAACTGCTGGGCCAGCAAGAGCTGTTGCGGCTGTTCCGCGAGGTGGAAATGCCGCTGGTGCGCGTGCTGGTGGAGATGGAATACCACGGCATTCGCGTCGATCCCCAACGATTGCAAGAGCTCCAGCGGCGCTTCCAGCAAGAACTGGACCGGCTGGAAGAAGAGATCTACCAGCTGGCTTCGCGGCGGTTCAACATCGCCTCGCCCCTGCAACTGCGGCAGGTGCTGTTCGAGGAGCTGAAGCTGCCGGTGCTCAAGCGTACGGCCACCGGCCCCAGCACCGACGCCGAAGTGCTCGAAGAGCTGGCCCAAAAGCACCCCCTGCCGGCCAAGGTGCTGGAGTATCGCCAGTTTGCCAAGCTCAAGAGCACCTATGTGGACGCCCTGTTTGAGCTGATCCACCCGGACACGGGGCGGATCCACGCCTCGTTCAACCAG
>Ga0256839_1006524_pt1 | contig 10193 bp, 10 predicted proteins | sample 354166metaG_FD_185968 | JGI IMG/M metagenome (GOLD analysis project Ga0256839, IMG submission 185968) | Hydrothermal vent microbial communities from Mid Atlantic Ridge, Atlantic Ocean - 354-166 | ecosystem: Environmental > Aquatic > Marine > Hydrothermal vents | place: Atlantic Ocean: Mid... | reverse complement strand
TATTAGCCGTGTCGAGGCGGCCTGCTTGCCCGAAAACGAGGCCTCACGTGGGGTGCTGGAAAAGGTCGGCTTTAAGTATGAAGGTGTAGCGCAGAGTTATTTGCAAATTGCAGGGCGCTGGCGCACCCACGTATTATATGCGCGGCTGCGGGATGACAGGCGGGGGCAAAGCGATGCTATGTAGCGCTGATACAGGTTTTATCGAAAAGCTGGAATTACAACTGAGCGCGGGGGCGGTGCGGGCCGTTGAGCCGCGAGATATTGAGGAGCCGCGCGGGCTATTTAGGGGGCAAGCAGCGGCGGTGCTGCGGCCTGAAAATGTGACAGAGGTTTCGGCGATAATGGCGGCCTGTAATGCGGCGCGTGTGCCTGTGGTGCCGCTAGGGGGCGGCACCGGTTTAGTGGGCGGGCAGGTGATGCCTGAAGGGCCTGTTCCGGTGCTGCTTTCGCTGGAGCGTATGGCCGCAATTCGGGATATATCGCCTGAAAACAACACGATGACGGTAGAGGCTGGAGCGGTTCTAGCGCAAATTCACACAGCGGCCGCGAGCGCTGACCGGATGTTTCCGCTACGCTTGGCGTCTGAAGGCTCCTGCCGGATTGGCGGCAATCTGGCCACCAATGCAGGCGGCGTAAATGTGCTGCGCTATGGCAACGCCCGTGCGCTGTGTATGGGGCTGGAAGCGGTGCTGGCAGATGGCACGGTCATGGGCGGCCTAAAGCGGCTGCGCAAGGATAACACTGGCTATGACATGCAGGATTTGATGATCGGCTCTGAGGGAAGCCTCGGGGTGATTACCGCTGCTGTGTTGCGGCTTTATCCGGTGCCTAGCGCCAAGCATACGGCCTTTGTGGCGGTGCCAACGCCCGCGGGCGCATTGGCGCTACTGCATGCGCTTGAGGGGGTGTTGGAGGTAACGGGCTTTGAGCTTATTCACCAAGCCGGCTTTGAGTTTTTGGCCGAAACGGGGTTTGATATGAAGCCGCCTTTGCAGGCAGAATGGCTGGTATTGCTGGAAATAAGCGGGGCTGAAAGGCTGTGCGACGCGCTGGAAACGGCACTGGGAACGGCGCTGGAAACCGGGCAAATTACGGATGCAGTGATCGCCCAAAACGAGGCGCAACGAGCGCATTTTTGGGCGTTGCGGGAAACAATTCCGGCGGCGAATAAACGCATCGGGTCGATATCCTCACATGATATTTCAGTGCCGGTAAGCGCGGTGCCAGCCTTTATTGCGCGGGCGCAAAAAGAGGTGCCTCAGGGCTTAAGGATCAACTGCTTTGGCCACATGGGCGATGGAAACCTACATTACAATATTTTTCCGCCGAAAGGGAAAAACCGTAGTGATTACGCAGAGCAGCGGGCTGAAATTGCGCGGCTCATTTTTGATATTGTTGCCGATTTTGGTGGAAGCTTTAGCGCGGAACACGGGGTGGGGCGGCTCAAAGTGGATGACCTTGAGCGCTATTGCGATGCGGGGCGGTTAAGCGCCATGCGGCGGATAAAAGCGGCGCTGGACCCAGTTGGCATACTGAACCCCGGGGCCGTGTTAAAAGCGGAATAAAAAATGCCTCCCCGCCATTCGAGCGGAGAGGCATGGTTCAGACTTTGGCCGTCTGAGGTTTGCAAGTGGCCCCCGAATTCATCGGGATACACTTTTATTAAAACCGAATGATTACCAAGTGGTTATCATTTTAGCGAATATTATTGGATCCAAATTTCTACACGCCGATTAATGCGCTTGCCATCATTATCGGTGTTGCAGCCCGAAGGTGCCAATTCGCCAAAGCCATGGGTTTCAAAGGCGATGTGGCCCAATGTGCCATTTGCTTGCTTTGTAATCTCGGCCAATACCTGTTGAGCGCGGCGCTCTGAAAGGCTGCGGTTGGCGTTAAACACACCGTCACTATCGGTAAAGCCAACAACCGCAATTTTGGTGCCTTGTGGCATATCCTGCAAGTAAGTCACCAAGCGATCAAGGTCGAGCACCGATTTACGCTCAAGATTATTTGAGCCAGACGCAAAGCGGAAGGTGCTTGAAAGGCGGTCCCACTGATACATTTCGAGCAACATCTCGCGCATGAGGTTCAGCTCAAACACGCTACTGGTATCATCCATAATATCTTGAGCGCGATTGCGGGCCAGCTCTTGCGATCTCCGCTCGACACCTAAACTGATATAGCCTGATTTTTCAATCACACCATCTGCCGCACTTGAAAGGGCATAATCCAGGAACTGGCGGCCGGCCTCGGTGGTGGTGTCTTGGCGTGTATAAACATAAAGGCGACGCTCCATCAAATATTCTTCGGTTTTGGCTGAAAACGCGTCAGCAGCCGTTTCAATGCCGCAAGACGATATAAGCGAAACGGGCTGCGCGTTATTCACAAAGGCATAGCCCACAAAGCCAATTGCACCGGGGTTATTGCTGATTGTGGCCGCCATAGAGGTGTTGTTACCCGCGATGCGGGCAACTTGGGCCACTTCACCATTGCCAAAAACATGGCTATCAAACGTGCCGCGTGTGCCGGATCTTTGTGAGCGGCTATAGGCCACCACGGGTATATTTGGCCCGCCAATTTCGGACCAATTACGGATATCGCCACGATAAATACCCGCAAGGTTTGCCATGCTTATTGAGCGGATAGGGTTTGACGGATTCACAATAACCACAAGACTGTCAACCGCGATGATATGTTCTTGCTCCAGCGCGATCATGGAGCCAGCGCCATCTTGCGCCAAGGCCCGCGCTTCTTCCCGCTTTATGCGGCGCGATGCCATGCCAAATTCTGCGGTTTTTTCGAGCAATTCCGAGAAGGCGTCCGTAGACGAGTTAGAGGCAACTTGGAAAACCCCAATTGGCTCGCCGTAACCCTCATCCCCAATCAGCTCAAGCACAGTCGTGCCATCATTTGTTGGGATTTCTTCAATGAATGCGTTATGTGTGGCACCGTAACCAGACAAGAGTAGCGGCATCAGGCCGTCGCCCAGCGTATCAGAGCCTGCGAAGCGCACATCGGCTTCAAGAGTCGAGATTTCTGGTGTGGTGGAAGGGCAGGCATCCCCTTCACACGTAACTGTTGAAGCATCAACGCTCATATTGCCAAGGGTTGTCCCGATGACATAAATGCCATCGTTAAAGGACACAAATTTGCCAGTTGCGGAAAAAGACCCATCGGACGAGGATAGCGTGATGTTTTGCGCATGTAATAAAACGGGCGCTGAAACGGATAATAAACTTGCCAAAACAAACGCGGGATGGCGGCACAGACGGTAACTCATTAAATTCTCCAAATCTCAATTTGCTTGGATTAGCCAAGCTAAACTTATTGTTAACTAAAGAGTATAAATGGAGCTGGATATAGATTCCATTGATGACCTTACGGAAGGAACGTAAGTCGTTGTAAAGTATACTGTAAATTGGCGACAAATTTGGCGAACATTTAAGCTTTAGTTAGAGTGGGCAACTTTGAGTTGACCTTAGTAAATGGAAGGGTCTCAGATACGAGAACCCGTGATAGCGCGATGAAGAGTGATTCCCTTTTGGTGCGCGCTATGCGCCCTCGTATTCGCAAAGCCAATGTAGGTCTATGCCCATCTTTTCCAGCCGCGCGCGGCCACCAAGTTCTGGCAGATCAATCACAAAAGCGGCTGAAATTATTTCGCCGCCAAGGCGCTCGATGAGTTTGATACTGGCCTCGCAGGTGCCACCCGTGGCGAGCAAATCATCCACCACAAGTATCTTTTCGCCCGGCAAAATTGCATCATCATGCACTTCCATTGTGGCTTCGCCGTATTCGAGCTTATAGTCCTGCTCAATGGTTTTTCCTGGCAGTTTGCCCTTTTTGCGGATCGGCACAAAGCCCACCGAAAGCTGGTGCGCCACCGCGCCACCAAGAATAAAGCCACGCGCCTCAAGGCCAACCACCTTATCTATCCGCATGCCCGCATAGGGGCTAAGAAGCTGGTCAATGCAAATGCGAAAGCCGCGCGGGTCGCTAAACAGCGTGGTGACATCGCGAAACAGTATGCCCTTATGAGGGAAGTCGGGAATGGTGCGAATGTAGTCTTCTACGGACTTTTTAGGGGGCATTTCTGTGGCCTTTCGGGGTTTTTAGCATGTCTTCAACCACGGCAATGGCTTGGGCTTCACGCTCTTGAAAGCGGCCGTGGATCAGGGTGTAAGTCGCGCCATGGGCCTTGAGCTTGGCCTCGATTTTGGCGAAAAACTGCTCACGCATGTCTTGCTTGGCATAGTAGCGCAGCGGGTCTTCGGCCCATGGGGTATTGGCGTCCAGCAGCAGGTAATGCTCGGGCAGCTCAATGCGCGCCTCAAGGCTGGGCAGGGATTTGCCGAGCAGCATTTCGGCCCAAACGGCGGTGAGCAGGGGGTCTGTGTCTTCAAAAAGCACCGGCCCCGCTTTCATCGACAGGGTTTTGCGGTGGGCGACATGGCCATCTACAATATAATGCAGCTCTTCGGGGCGGTAATCACCCGACTCACGGTAATGCTCGTAAGGGCGGCCATATTCCGGCACATATGGCCCGCCGAATTTTTGCGCTAACAGGTCGGCCATATAGGATTTTCCGGTGCTTTCGGGACCAACCAGAGTGAGCCGCTTTTGGAACCATGGCCGGGCATAGCTAGGAATGCTATACCAGTTGGCAAAAGGGTTTTTGCGAATATCAGCAGAGTTGGCTGGGAAGGCCATCCACATCGGATCAAGGATAAAATGCTGAGCGCTCAAGGCTTTGGCCAGTGGCACGAGGTAATCCTCAGAGCCGACCACACGGTGTATTGGCTCTGGATGAAGGTGGCGAATAATGCCCGCCCAAGCGGGGCTGTCGGTGGGCAGTGGCTCCTCTGTGCAGTGCAGCACCACGCGGGCTTTGGGAAATAAGCTTTCCATCCAACCTTGGCGAATGCCCGCTGGAATGGGGTCTGATTTTGCGCAGGCCAGCACAATTGTAAGGCGGTCCACCAAGTGGGTGGCCGTGCGCACCAGCGCCACATGGCCTTCATGGGGGGGCATAAACCGCCCGAGAATAATTCCGTTGCCCATAATGGCCCTTACGATTGCGGCGCTATAGTCATCAAACAGAATGCGCCTCTTAAGGTTATAAGGGGTGGCCTGCCCAGCGTAAACCAAAAGCGAAATAATCATGGGCCTTTTTTTGTAATGGGCGTGATTTAACAATTCTATTGGCTATTCCGGTAAACCATCCCATATTTCGATATCATCTATCCATTGGTATTTTGGGTTGGCATCTCCATAGATTTGCGTGAGCATGATAAAGTCAATCGGGCGGTTATTGCGGGTTGTGGGGCCGTAGTGGTCCCCACCACTTGGCCGTTTATCCGCCAAAGCGCGCGGCCATCATTGCCTTTGGACCAATGCCAGTAAAACTCCGTCAAGAACCATTCATCTTGCGGCACGGGGATGGTGCGGTTGTCTATTTCCCACATCGGGCGCTGCGGGTTGGCGTCGCCTTGCCAGTGCCAATACGGGTCTCCGCCCTCATCGGTGTAAATAAACGAGATCAACCGAAAGCCATTCCCCCTCGCGTATCCCATAGTTTTCCACTCGAAAAATGTGCGCCAGCTATCCGGTTGGCCAAAGCTTTGGCTGTCTAGCTTGATCCAATAACGGATATAAAGGTCTGAGCGGCCATCGCGGATGTTGAGAGTTTCGAAAGGGGCTTGGGTGGCGTCATGCGCTTAGTGTTCCTCAGAATAAAGCGCGCGGGTGCGGCGGCCTGTATGGCCAATAACCTCAACAATGCGCGTATCGACCGCTTGGCGGTTATCGTCCTGAATAAAATGTATCCCACTGCCAGACGCACCAAGCACCGTGATTGGCCAGCTATTTCCCGTAACCGTATCTTGGCCAACAATGGGCACAAGGTCATCTACCTGAGGGGCTGTGGAGGTGCCCTCAAAGCCAGAAGCAAACAGGAGCTGTGGCTCGGCCTGTGTTGGCGTGGCCAGAAACGAGGCGAAGAGCGCAGGTAAACATATGGCGTGGTTTAGCATGGGTGTGTCTAAAAAAATTGCTTGGAGGTGCCAACCTAACAAGCCTAGGTGTGGCCGGCAATCACAATAAGAAGGTGAAAAAAGCAGCCTATTAGGTGCTGCGGCAGGCAATAAATGCGTAGAGGGCAACGCTGTAAGAAATGATTTCAAAATTCACCTTATGCTTGCAGAAAGAAAACGCACAAAACCGGCAATTTTTATACGGGCACAATTTGCATAACATGTTGATGTCTCGATGTTCTCAGGCATTAATACGTGTCTATTATCCTAGGATAATAGACGCGAAGAATATTCGAATTTACAGCACGATATTTCGCGGCAGTTCAATTTAAGATGTATCTTGAATTGCGGTAAAAACGCGCCTTCATAGGGTGCTAATTAGGATTATTAGCGTCTTTACGAGTGAATGCGCTTAGCCTCGCAGCACCCGCCCCGCTACGGCGTCAAGCTTGGCAACCAGTGCGGGGGCTCGCGCCTCGGGGGCTGTCATTATGGCATAGTCCAGCGCGTGGTCGCAGCCATGGGGGCAGGGTGTGCGCGCACCTCCCAGCCGCTCGGGCAGGCCTTTTACCAGTGTGCGGGCTTTGCCGGCATTGCCGGTCAGCACCTTGATAATCTCGCTAATATCCACCGCGCCGTGGTCGGGGTGCCAGCTGTCATAATCCGTAATCATAGCGACGCTGGCATAGCACATTTCCGCTTCACGGGCGAGCTTGGCTTCAGGCATGTTGGTCATGCCTATCACATCCGCCCCCCAGCTCTCCCGATACATTTTGCTTTCGGCAACGGAGGAAAACTGTGGCCCTTCCATAGCGAGATATGTGCCGCCATTATGCACAGTAACCCCCGCCGCATTGGCCGCCTCAAGGCAAGCCGCGCCCAGCCTTGCGCAGGTCGGGTGGGCAACCGAAACATGGCCCACGCAGCCGGTGCCAAAGAAGGATTTATCCCGCGCGAACGTGCGATCAATAAACTGGTCGATGATGACAAAATCCCCCGGGGCCATGCCCTCGCGAAAGCTGCCACAAGCCGAAACCGAGATAATATCGGTGACGCCTAATCGTTTGAGCGCGTCAATATTGGCGCGGTAGGGCACGGTGGTGGGCGAATGCACATGCCCGCGCCCGTGGCGGGGCAGAAACGCCATTTTCACACCGTTCAGGCTGCCGGTTAAAATCTCGTCAGAGGGCTTGCCCCATGGGCTTTCCACTGCTTGCCAGCCTGCGTTTTCCAACCCGTCGATATCATACACACCGCTGCCGCCAATGACGCCAATTATGGTTTCCATGCTCATCTCCTACGCTGGTTTTACCAGTTCAAATACATTTTCAACCGCAGCGTAATCCATATAGCCGAGGCGCGAAAGAGGCTGATAGAGAGTTGCATCAAAACGGCCATTCACAATGAAGTCATCCTGCATATGCACACCCACCACCTCACCAATGACCATGGAATTAGCCGCTCCCGGAAGGTCAATAACTTTGTAAAGCCTGCACTCCAGCACGGCGGGGGCCTCTGCTACATGCGGCGCGCTAATGGCTTTGCCTGCCGCTTTGGTTAAGCCCGCTGCGGCAAACTCATCCACATCGGCAGCCAGCGAGGCCGCGGTTTTGTTCATCGGTTCCCGCAGAGCGTAAGACACGATATTGACCGCAAATTCTTTAGTGGCCAGAATATTGGCGAGGCTGTCTTTGCCCCTTGGCTGATCTGGTTTACCTCCTGTGGAGGCAAACATCACCATGGGCGGGGCATCAGACAACGCGTTAAAAAAGGAATAGGGCGCAAGGTTGGCGGTGCCATTGGCGCTGATAGTCGAGATCCAGCCTATGGGGCGCGGAGACACAATGGCCTTAAACGGGTTATGCGGCAACCCGTGGTTATTATCTTCGGGGCGGTAAAACATAGCGTTGTCCTTGATTGCCCCGTGATGGGCGTGGTAGGGATGGCTTGCATTTAATAGGAGCGGACCATGAAATCCAGAGCGAAACGACGAGGCTAGGTTTTAGCCCTTCCTTTCCCTGCATTTTTTCGGTTGCCTCCTATGCTGCACCTTTCTGTTGAAACCCCCGATGATACCCAAGAGGTCGAATACCTCTATGACCTCGCCTTTGCGCCCGGCCGCCAAGCGCTTAGCTCTTATCGCCTGCGGGATGGTGTGCCGCCGGTGGCCAAGCTCTGCTTGGTGGCACGGGGGGATGAGGGGGCGCTGGCTGGGGCCATACGGTATTGGCCAATAAGGATTGGCGGGGCCAACGCATTGCTGCTCGGGCCGGTAGCCGTGCATCCTACGCGGCAAGGCGAAGGGGTAGGGGCGGCGCTGATAGAGGCCAGTATAGTGCGCGCCGAAGCTCTGGGTTGGCAGCGGGTGTTACTCATTGGTGACGCGCCTTATTACGTGCGATTTGGGTTCAAGAGGATTGAGGGGGTGGATATGCCACCCCCAACCAACCCTGCGCGGGTGCTTGGGCGGGGCGATTTTGCGGGTGTTAGCGGGCGTGTGACGCAGGGGCTATAAATGCGCTCATATTTCGGCCCTTCAGCCGTTCCTGGAAAGCTTTGTTTTGACCATTGCAAATTCGCAGTTTGCTGGGGTGCCGCACTCGCTTGCGATGACTACTAACCTAGGTTAGTAGTCAATATGAATGATCTTATAGTGATTATATATCAGTAAATTACGTGTCTATCAGCGCATGGATTTCCGAGGAATTACTGACAATAAAAAGCCCCGCCTTTTGGGGCGGGGCCAAGGGTGGCACGATGAAAACCACTTTCTTTTATGACGCCTTCATTTCAGCGCGGATTTGTTGGCGTAGCATATCGATCGGAATGTTTTTACCGTCACGCTTATAGCTCCAATAGGTCCAGCCGTTGCAGCTTGGCGCGCCTTCCAGCGCCGCGCCAACTTGGTGGATGGAGCCACGGCTTTCACCTGTAATCAGTGTGCCATCGGCGCGGACTTTGGCTTTCCAACGGCCATTGAGCGAATACAGGTTTTCGCCGGGGTTGAGCATGCCGCGCTCGATGAGGTTGCCAAAAGGCACACGAGGCTCTGCGCGTTTGGCAGTGGTGACGCGCAGCGAATCCGCATCATATTTACGTGTATTATCAATGCGTTGCTGCGCCACTTTGCGGTAGGCCTCTTCGCGCTCGATGCCAATGAAGTGGCGGCCGAGTTTTTTGGCGACAGCGCCGGTTGTGCCGGTGCCAAAGAAAGGGTCTAGCACCACATCTTCGGGGTTGGTCGACGCCAGCAACACCCGGTGCAGCAAGGATTCAGGCTTTTGCGTCGGATGCGCTTTTTCACCCTTTTCGTTCTTCAAGCGCTCACCACCGTTGCAGATCGGCAGCACCCAGTCCGAGCGCATTTGAATACCTTCATTCAGCTCCTTAAGTGCTTCATAATTAAAGGTATATTTCGATGCGTCTGATTTTCCGGCCCAAATCATCGTCTCGTGGGCATTGGTGAAACGCTTGCCTCGAAAATTCGGCATCGGGTTGGATTTGCGCCAGACCACATCGTTCAAAATCCAGAAGCCAGCATCTTGTAAGGCCACGCCAACGCGGAAGATATTGTGGTAGGAACCGATGACCCAAATCGCGCCATTGGGCTTAAGAATGCGGCGAGCCGCTGCCAGCCAATCCCTTGAAAACTTGTCATAAACCGCGAAGCTGGAGAACTGGTCCCAGTCGTTGTCAACCGCGTCTACTTTAGAATTATCAGGGCGATGCAGGTCTCCGCGCAGTTGCAGGTTATAGGGCGGATCGGCGAAAACCAAGTCGACCGAATTGGCGGGAAGGCTGTTCATCACGTCGATGCAATCGCCGGAAAGAATGGTGTCTAAGGGGAGGGTTTTTTGGGTTGTTTTTATCATGCTGCTCAGTGCCTCGAAGCTTTGTTGCTCGTTATGGCCTTAACATGATTCATTGGTGATTCGCTGTCAATCTCTTTTGAATCAACGAGTTAGTTAATTTACTTAATGCAATGGGCTAACACAATATCTTGTGGATCGGCTTGAAGGAGACTCTATGATGTGGGGTGATGCCAAGCGCTGCTAGCCCCTCTTGGTGGGCTTTTGTGCCATATCCCATGTTGGTTTCCCATCCATAGCCCGGATATGTTGCGGAAAGGTCACACATAAGCCGGTCCCGCGTCACTTTTGC
>Ga0256839_1006523_pt1 | contig 10193 bp, 9 predicted proteins | sample 354166metaG_FD_185968 | JGI IMG/M metagenome (GOLD analysis project Ga0256839, IMG submission 185968) | Hydrothermal vent microbial communities from Mid Atlantic Ridge, Atlantic Ocean - 354-166 | ecosystem: Environmental > Aquatic > Marine > Hydrothermal vents | place: Atlantic Ocean: Mid... | reverse complement strand
GTTTGTTTTTTCTTATTATAGTAACATATTGGATATAATACGAGCATGATAGATAACGCATCAATTGAACAACTCAAAAATAACATAGACATTGTTGATATTATCTCCAACTACATTGAGGTCAAAAAAGCAGGGGCAAATTTTAAGGCAAATTGTCCTTTTCATGGCGAGAAGACACCAAGTTTTGTCATTAGTCCTGCGAAGCAGATTTATCACTGTTTTGGGTGTGGCATTGGTGGTGATGCAATCAAATTTGTGCAAGAGTATGAGAAGTTAAATTACCCAGAAGCCTTAGAAAAAATAGCCTCTATGCTTAATTTTTCTTTAGCCTACACCCAAGGAACATCGGACAACAATGATGCAAGACGTGTTTTAGAACAGGTACAAAATTGGTATGCTAAAAACTTAGATAGTAATTCTGTCTCTTTGGCGTATCTGCATAAGCGAGGGATTACTCAACAATCCATTGAGACCTTTGGCATTGGGTATGTTGGGGCTTCGCATGAATTAATGAATTTTCTGTCTCAAAATATGTTGACTATTCCTCATGCCCAAGAAGCAGGTGTCGTGGCACAGCGTGATGGGGGTGGATTTTATGCTCGTTTGACGGAGCGTATTACCTTTCCTATCTATTCTGCTTCAGGGGCGATTGTGGGGTTTGGGGGGCGAACGATTACCAATCACCCTGCCAAATACATTAACTCACCTCAAACCAAAATGTTTAACAAGTCACGGCTTCTTTATGGGTATGCTAAAGCCAAAGAGAGCATCTACAAAAATAAAAAGCTCATTGTTTGTGAGGGCTATTTAGATGTGATTATGTTTCATCAAGCTGGGTTTCATGAAGCTGTTGCGACTTTGGGAACAGCACTAACGCAAGAGCATCTGCCTCTTTTACGCAAAGGTGAACCACACATCATCTTGGCTTACGATGGTGACAAAGCAGGAGTGGCAGCGGCTCTTAAAGCTGCTACGATGCTTACAGGCTCTGGTTTTGATGGTTCGGTGGTGCTATTTCCTGATGGACAAGACCCAGCTGACATGATAGCCGTGGGGCAGGTGCAAGAGGTGGCGAATTTGTTACGACATGGTCAAGCACTCATTCCTTTTGTCATTGAGATGATGGGGAAGGCTTATGATTTGAACAACCCACGCCAAAAAGAGTTGGCATTTGCTGAAGTAAAAACCTATTTAGATGGCTTAAGTCCGATTATTCGTGAAGCCTATGTGAGCCATGCTTCTACTGTTTTGGGTGTAAACATTGCACTCTTTGGGCAAAATATCAAAGTTGAAAACACACCATCACGTTTTGATGCGAATAAAGATAATATGGGTTTATTGAACATTATTAAGACTTTAATGGAGAAGCGAGAACTCATTGATGAAGTGGTGAATTTCATTGAACCCTCTATGTTTGGGAAGTATGATGCTCTCTTTACGGCTGTTATTCAAAATGAAGATAATCCAATCATGCGAAGCTTATTACTCGATGATACGGTAAAAGTTCTGACGAAAGAGCAGTTAATCCGTGAATTATGCTCTTTTTTATATATTTTTTATGAGCAAAAAGTAAAAAGAATACCTCTGGACAACTCTCTTTCACTCTTGAAAAAAACATTTCTACTTCGTAAGCTAAGAGGGGATATAATGCCACGACTTAAACGTGGCGAATTGGTTACGTATGGATTTTAAAATTAAGGATTAAACATGGCAGCAGCTGCAAAACATATTTTAGTAGAGACAGAGGAAGAGTGTCAAGCTCTTAAAGAGCAAATCGTATCAGGTGAAGCAAAATTTGAAGATATTGCCAAAGCAAAATCTCAATGTCCATCAGGGGCACAGGGTGGAGATTTAGGAATTTTTGACCAAGGTCAAATGGTTCCAGAGTTTGATAAAGTGGTTTTTAACGAGGAGTTACACGTAGTGCATGGTCCTGTTAAAACGCAGTTTGGGTATCATCTTCTCCTCATTACTAACCGTGACCAGTAAGGGCTAAGCCGTTTTATGGACGATGCTATCTAGATTGACTTTCGCAATATAGCGAATGTTAAATTCAGCATACCCCTTTGCAACAAGCTTGTTGTAGAGGTTGGTTAGTACCCCACTTTTTCCTTTTAACGTACCGACTTGTTTAAGCACTTGTCTGCGTGAAATTAAAGGTTCTCCCACTTTTATCTCTCCGTGACTCCATAAAGCATAGAGGAGTTCTTGTTCTGTGGCATCATAGCTTATGCTAGGGCTACTTTTAACATCTTCTTGTTTCATCTGTTCTCTTTTTGGGCGACTTCTTTTGGCATTTGAACGTGCTTCTTTGGGTTGTTTTTGCGTAATTTTAACCATCTGTTTTTGATGCACTACTTTTTGGTAGCTTTGTAGGGCTTTGATTCTCTCTTGGCTCTGTCGGGCTTGTTGGAAGCCCAATGCTTTGTAGGTATTGCTTTCAAGTTCATCGAGTCTATCCATGACATTAAAGAACTCTTTGACGTTACCAGAGACATTATCGACCACAATGATTTTACTTAAAATACTAAAAAGTGCCATAATCTCGACCATGATAAAAATAACCAAAATAGCAGAAGCAGTGGTTTTGGCGGTCTCTTTGGACTCTCTTAGCAAAATATTGGTATTGCTCATATTATTTTTAGCAGACAATGTTTGTAGCGTGGCAATGAGATTGTTGTTACTTTTAACCGAACTAGAGGAGAAAACATCATCGTTTCCCGAGCCATTATTTAGGGCTTTAGCCAGTTCAGCATTGGTGGCTAAAATAGAGTTTATTTGACTATTTTGTACATTTTGTAAATCACGTTGGTATTTAATCTCTTCTCTTAAGTCATCGGTGACTAAGTTCTTTTGAAAGGTCTGAATACTTTTGTAGTGGGTATAAAAACTAATCATAATTAAACCCATAGCAACAATACTAATGAGGCTTTTACTCACAAAGTTCATGCTAGAGAACATCCCTTTAATGGAAAGGTGTTTAAAGACTTCAAGTGCTATGGCTAAGACAATTACAATGAGTAGGGTAGTAATGACCCCTAGTGATTTGTTGAAATCTTGATAGAATGAAAAGGCTGATGCCATGGCTGATAGTACAGCAAAAACAATCCACCCTTTTCCAAAACCAATGGCGACATCATTAATGCTAGATGCTCCTTTAATTTGAGAGTATTGTTGGTTTAGTGATTCTCGTGCTTTAAAATTAGACTCTTGCATCATAATATCTCCTCGATAAAAGTTATTTACCTTGTTATTATAGTGCAATTTGTATTTTTATATGTTTAAAATATATCAAAATGACATATTTTTTATATAATAATTCAATATGAAATATTTATTAAATATTTAATCTAATCCTATGAATGAGGCAAAACGACCAGAACAGCCATTTTCTTTTCGGTAAGAGAAATAGTTTTCGACACTACACGCCGTACAGACATTGGACATTTCAATATTTTTCTCTTGAAGACCAGCATTTAAAAGTTGTATTTTATTGATGTGGGGTAAATCTAACATATACTTATCTTTTTTTTGTAGATAGGCATTAGCTATTTTTTCAAAGTGTTGTGCCACATTCCAATCGACTTCATAGCAACATTTTCCAATGCTAGGAGCAATACCTGCTAGAATATCTTTGGGATTACTATTAAAAACTTCTTGCATTTTTTGAACTGTTTTAAAGAGAATCTCTTTTTGCGTTCCTTTCCATCCTGCATGAACGGCTGCGACAACATTTTGAATGGGGTCAAAAAGTAAAATAGGCACACAGTCAGCCGTTAAAATAGTGAGCATAACTTTTTGTTGATTGGTGATTAAGGCATCACAATCTTCAATGGCATCTTCTAGGCTTTGCCATCCTAACTCTTTGGCTTGGGTGACAATATGAATGTTAGAAGAGTGGGTCTGTTTTGTTCCAATAAATTTAAAATTTGGGAATCTTTGTTTTAATTTTTCTCTATTTTTAGTAATCTCTTTGGCATCTTCATTGGTATGCAGAGCTAAAGAGAACTGGTAAGTAGAGGAAGGCTCTTTTTGTGTCACCAAATGGTGACAGTTTTTTTGTTTGGATAAGTTAGAAAAAAGATAGCCTGTTTGCATTATTTTTTTACCTCTATAAAGATGTAAGTAAATTAGGCTTCTTTAGTTGCACAAAATTTATCGTTGTAGAAACTACCAAATGGGATAAGTGAGAAGAGGGTTAGTTTACCCATCTCTTTAGCTGAAAAAGGAGCTTCGTCTGAGGCTTGAAAGAGTTGGTAGAGAAAGGCAAAGACAAAAATACCATGTATCATACCTACAACTTTGGTTGCCATGGGAATTCCTGCAAAATATTTTAAAGGCATTGCCACAAAAAGTAAGATGAGAAAAGAGATACCTTCTATTTTATTGATGAGTCGAAATTTTTTGAGTTCAGTCATGATTTGATTTCCTTATGGGGTTTAGTTTTGGCGATTATAGCAAAAAAGTAGCACTTTTTACAGATAATCCACAATTCAATGTTTAATATCATAAAATAAATATATTAGAGTTTACTTTAATTATAAATCAATATAATTAATTTGAAATCAAATCTAAATATCAAAAAGGATAATCTATGGAAAGAAGAGGTTTTTTAAAACTATCTGGAACAACAGCAGCTGCCATTGTGGTCGCACCATCATTAATTACCGAAACACTGAAAGCCGATGATGAAGGACTTTACAAGACTTATGACAAAATTATGTTGCAAGATAAAGAGGGTAAACCATTGAAATCAGCTGATTTAGTGAAAGAAGAGAATTATGTATTTAATTTTCCTCATGTTGCTACACCATGTATTTTGGTGAAGTTAGATGGAGAAGCTAAAAAAGGTACAAAACTCAAAGCAGACGATGGAACAGAGTATATCTTTAAGGGTGGAGTAGGTAAAGAGAATGATATTGTGGCTTACTCTGCGATTTGTCCTCACCAGTTAACCCATCCACAGCCTGATACCAGTTTTTTTCAATATGTACCAACAGGCACAAAAACATTAGCTTATGATAAAGCCGTTGGTGGTGTGTTTGTCTGTTCTTCGCACTTGTCTGCTTTTACACCTAAAGATGGAGGAAAGCGAGTAACAGGACCTGCAACTGAAGGATTGACACAAATTGTACTTGAAATTGATGACAATGATGTGATTTGGGCGGTAGGTGCATTAGGACCAAATAAGTTTCATGACTATTTAAAAGCATTTAAAAAAGAATTTAAAAAGTATTATAGAAACAAACGTAATGCTAAAAAGCTTGTTAAAAAAGAGGCTAAAGTAGTTACGCTTAAAAACTTCTCGAAAGATATTCAACAATTCTAAAATTCATTATATGCAGTAGTAATTTTATACCTTACTACTGATTTTTTTCATCTATTTCTCTTTTTCTCTTCTTCTATTTACTTATATTATGTGTTACAATTTATTTTAATTTAGATTTAAAATTTAAAACTATAAAAAATAATACCTAGAAATCCCTATATATTGGGCTTATTTAAAAAATATCATAAATTTATTTAATTATTATAATAATTATAATATATTATTATTGTTACTTTTTGTATCATATTATAATGTTAATATATTGATAATTATCTTCAATTAATATTCTCTTGGTTATCATCAATATACCAAAACATTTTAAAAGGATACTCAATGGAAAGAAGAGATTTATTTAAACTAGCAGGTGTTACAGCTGCTGCGGCAGTTGTGCCGACTGTGATGACAACAGAAGCTAAGGCATCTGAACCTAAAAAGACATCTGGAAAATCAGTTGTTATTATTGGTGGTGGCTGGGGTGGACTCACCATGGCCAAAGAGCTTAAAAAACAAGACAAAACAATTGATGTGACGATTATTGAGAAAAAAGATATTTTCATGTCATGTCCTATTTCTAGTTTATACCTTGGTGGTTTAGAGAGCGTAACCTTGTCAAGATTGACCCATGACTTTTATGAACCAGCAGTAACGCATGGTTATAACTTCCATAAAGGTGAAGTAACGGCTATTGATAGAAAAGCAAAAAAGGTGACAACCACAACAGGGGATCTCTCTTATGACATTTTAGTGCTTTCTCCAGGTATTGCGTATGACTATGAAAAACAGTTCCCAACATGGGATGCTGCAAAAATTAGTGCTGTAGCACAAGCTTGTCCTGCGGCATTAATGCCAGGGAGTGAACACTTAGCACTTAAGAGACAGATTGAAAATATGGATGATGGTAATGTTGTTATTGTTCCTCCAGCATCAGGTAAATTTAGATGTCCTCCTGCTCCATATGAGCGAACAGCAATGATTGCTAACTACTTAAAAACAGAGGGAATTAAAGGTAAAGTTATTGTACTTGATACAAGACCTGGTAAGTTTGCCAAAGCAGCAGCCTTTTTAGAGTCTTGGGATGATGTATTCTCTGATTACATTGACTATAGAGGTTCAAGTACAGTAACCGATGTTGACCCAGTGAAGAAAACCATTACTTACAAAGATGAAGATGGAGATAGCGAGACAATTTCTTATGAAGTTTGTTCTTTGATGCCAATTAATAAATGTTCTCCAATCACAAGCATGGCAGGAATTAAAGTAAATGGTGCAGGTTTTGCTGCGATGGATGGCTACTCTTTCCGTTCAGCAAGTGACAAAAATGTTTACGTCATTGGTGATGCAGTTGGGCATAAAATCCCACCATCAGGACAAACAGCTATTTGGGGTGCAAAAAGAGCTGCGGGTCAGATTGTTGCACAAGTAAATGGTAAAGAGAAAGATCCAAAAGCTGGATTGCCAGAAAAAGCAGCAAATGTTTGTTACTCAATGGTAAATGGTGCACCTGAAGAGGCGATTATGGTAACACATACCTTCTCAGCAGATGCTTCTGGTGTACTTAAAGGTAAAGGTCATGTTCCAAAACCTAAAGATGGAAATGGTAAATTTAGATCAAAAGGTGTGGGTAAAGCACTTCATGAATGGTTTGATGGTTCAATGAGAGAGATGTTCTCTTAGTCATTAAATTAGAACACATCTTATGCTTCTTCTCTTTTAGAGGAGAAGCACTTCAGCTTCAACTTTCATCCTACACAAATCTTTTTTTATTACTTTTTATTATTTTTAAATTATGTTACAATAAGTTCAAAATTATCATGGGAGTGATGAGCATGAGACATTATATATTATTAACTTTTCTTACTTTTTTTCTAGGATGTGCGCATGAACATCAAATTAATATTGGACAAATTGGACTAACTGAACGTGCAGCAGAAACCTTACATCAACAAGAGTATTATATGTCATTTACACAAGAGTATTATGATAATAAGCTCTACCCACTCAATGAGTATTGTGATGACCAACGTACCTACCTCTCTGATGACAAATTTTCGACTGAAACATATTTGAAAATCTCCAATGAACGAACCAAGCAGAGTCGTGTGGGAAAATACCCTATTTGGTTTTTGTTAAATGATGATGCCTCCAATATCTCTTGCGTTAAAAAAAGTGCTAACTTTATAAATGAAGAACCATTTGTTGTGAATGCTTCTGATGATTTATCGATTAATTTACTTCAAAAAAATGAAGCGATGAGTAGTGTCCCTGTTCAAGAGTTAGGTCTTCTGATTGATTTGGTTTCATTGGTAGTTCCTAGAACTGCAAATTTCTTGATGAAGACCAATAACATTATTCAAGACCCTATTGCCCAAAATTATTTAAATTTGATGGATGAAGCATTTAAACATGGTGATTTAGATGGTACAAAGAGTAGAGATTTTAAGCCCAATGTAGAAGCAATTAAGGTGAAGCTTTATGTTCCTAATGCAGCGGGAGAAAAGAAAGAGTTGGGTTATATTTTACTGAAACCAAAGTATCGAACTACCTTAACGACGGTTAATACGCAAAATGGTATTCCTAATTTTCGGTTTATCTACAACAGTGATGACCCTCAAATTGAAGATTTGATGCAGTATGAGTTAAAAAATAGACGGGTACGCGTACAGGTTGTGGTTGACAACTTTAAACAGGTCGCCGATGAGTATGTAGTAGAAGCTTTGGCTTCGCTAAATACACAGCTTAGCAATAGGTTTACCCGTTTTGATAGAGCATTGATTTTAAATATTGCCCTACGTCAAAGTCGCCTCTACCGAAACTTTAAGTTGGCAATTAATAATAAAGATGTTTCAAAAATAGAGGGCTACATCTCTTATTTAGAGCAAAAAAAGAACCCTTTAGAAGATTTAAAAGAGGAGTTACGCCTTACAAAGTGTGAATATTATGATTTAATGCAGGAGGGTCGAGCCATTATTAAAACAACCAAAGCCTTACATGCACAAGAGAATGCGAATGCTCAGAGAATTAAAGAAGAAGCATTACGTCAACAAATAGCGATGCAGGAGATTGAAAACTTCTTTACCCCTGTGGCAAATTGGAACTATATTGACCAGATGTTTGCTCCTAATGTAAGCATTAGAACTACTTTAGGTGAGGTTTTAGATGTAAGTGATTTAAAAGATAAATATGACCGAGATGATGAGGTTATAGCCTATGGTTGTTATGTTAATTTATCAGATTCAATAGCGAGTACCAACATCCAAAACTATTTGATTCACCCAAGTTATGTGAACGGTGAAAAGTACAACTATATGGCACTTTCTCTTAATGAAGATCATGAAATAGATGTTATTTTTTATAAGTTTGCATCTGAAAAGCATCTAAAAATATCTAAAATGTTTATTGATGTAGGGAGTCGTTTTATAAGTGCCAATAGAATTAAAGCTGTTCTTGGTAAAGCACAAAACTGTTCGAGTAGTATAAAAAGATTTTATTGATTAAGGAAGGAAAATATATAAGGGGAAGTAAATTTAGTGGTGACCCCTAGGAGATTCGAACTCCTATAACATGGATGAAAACCATGGATCCTAACCATTAGACGAAGGGGCCACTAAACTTAACAAAAATAAGCTGTTAAATGGTGACCCCTAGGAGATTCGAACTCCTATAACATGGATGAAAACCATGGATCCTAACCATTAGACGAAGGGGCCATTTGACAACTTATGGACGAAATTATAACTAAAAACACTTAAAAAAATCTTAAATTTAACAGAAATTAATTTTGATATAATGTTTTCTAAAAAAGAGGTGATGATGTTAAAAAAAATAGTAATCTTTTCAGTGCTTATGTTACTTGTTGGTGGCTGTTCGTTAAAAGATGCCAAAAAGCAAGAGAGTGCGTTTATTATGATGAAAACCAAAAAGGTAAAGTTTGCAGATATGGGCTTTATTTATAGTAACAGTTCAGAAGTAAAAGTTGAAGTCTATGCAGCAGGACAACCTTTGGTCGATTTAAATATAAATTCGCAAAATATTTGTCTCTCCCTTTTTAAGTGTATGGATAAAGAGCAGTTTAATGAAGAGGTATTGGTTGATTCTTATCCTGCCACACTTTTAGAAAATATCTTTAAAGCCGAGCCAATTTTTGAGAAAGAGAATTTAGAAGAAGTAGAGGGTGGTTTTGAGCAGAAAATTACCAAAGATAATCAATATGATATTAGCTATTCGGTCATAAGTGGTAAACGCGTTTTTCGTGATAAAATAAACAAAATTTTAATCAAAGTGAGAAAACAGTAATGAAATTTGTAGGAGCACATGTAAGTGCAAGTGGAGGGGTTGACAATGCCCCATTGAATGCCATGAAAATAGGAGCAAAAGCCTTTGCCCTTTTTACTAAAAATCAACGCCAATGGGTGGCTAAACCCTTAGAAGCTAAAATGATAGAGAGCTTTAAAGCCAATTTAAAAGCATCAGGTGTTCTGCCTAAGCATGTTTTGCCACATGACAGTTATCTGATTAATTTGGGTCATCCTGAAGTGGAAAAGTTAGAGAAGTCTCGTGAGGCGTTTATTGATGAATTACAACGTTGTGAACAGCTTGGACTTGAACTTTTAAATTTTCACCCAGGAAGCCATTTGGTGAAAGTGCCTAAAAAAGACCCTGCTTATGAGGACAAAATCATGGAAGCAGAGCTTACTTGTTTGGATGTGATTGCCGAGTCTCTTAATTTGGCCATTGAAGCGACTAAGGGCATGAACGTTAAATTAGTAATTGAAAACACTGCAGGACAAGGGACAAATTTGGGTTATAAATTTGAGCATTTAGCACATATTATTAACAAAGTAGAAGACAAAAGTCGTGTGGGTGT
>Ga0256839_1006521_pt1 | contig 10194 bp, 8 predicted proteins | sample 354166metaG_FD_185968 | JGI IMG/M metagenome (GOLD analysis project Ga0256839, IMG submission 185968) | Hydrothermal vent microbial communities from Mid Atlantic Ridge, Atlantic Ocean - 354-166 | ecosystem: Environmental > Aquatic > Marine > Hydrothermal vents | place: Atlantic Ocean: Mid... | reverse complement strand
AGATGCTCAGCCAGTCCAGCCGCAGGGCATTGCCGCAGGTGATCCAGTTTTTCGCATCCAGCGGCAGGAAATCCGCCAGCGCATCCCGTTGGCCGCGATACAGCACATCGCACTGGTATTCGGCAATAATCAGGGCTAGACGGGCAACCTCGGCAGGGAAATCGCGCAGTTCAATCCCTCGGAAATTGGTTAGGGGGATAGCGGTTTTATCACCAGCCTCATTACGGCGGTTGTTAATCTCGGCCTCTATCAGGCGAATTTCCTTATAGGCGATCACCAGAAAGTTGCCCGACCCGCAAGCCGGATCAAACACGCGGATATTGGACATACGTTTGCGCAGGTTCAGAAGTTTGCGCGCATTGTCTCCGGCCTCGTCCAGTTGCTCGCGCAAGCTATCCAGAAACAGCGGGTTCAGCACCTTGAGGATATTTGGCACGGATGTGTAGTGCATCCCAAGTTCGCCACGTTCCTCATCATCCGTCACAGCTTGGATCATCGAGCCGAAAATATCAGGGTTGATCTGTTGCCAATCAAGGCCACCGATATGCAGCAGGTAAGAGCGCGCAATGCGGCTAAAGACTGGCACATCAGTACTGCCTGAAAACAACCCGCCATTCACATAGGGGAAGCCATTGGCCCAACGTGGCACGTTTGCCTCTTCATGATCATCAGACTTGGTGTTCATTGCCAGAAATAGCGCGCGTATTATCTCATGGGTGTTCGATGAATCCCGTTCGCTCATCCGGTCAATGGTGGCGGTAAAAATATCGTCGCCAATGAATATGTCGGTATCCTCAGCAAAGAAGCAAAAGATCAGTCGCGCCATAAAATGGTTCATGTCATGGCGGCGCTCGGCGGTTCCCCATTCAGGGTTGTCCTTCAACAGCTCGACATAAAGCTTGTTAAGGCGACTGGTTGCCCGAATATCAAACGAGCTTTCGCGAATTTGCTTGACGGTTGTGATCCCAGCCAAAGGCAGGAAAAAGCCAAAGTGGTTTGGAAAGTCGGTGAAAGCGCAAATGATCGGCGGCAAATCGGAGGTCAGGTCTTCGGCCTCAAGATCGATACCATCGGTGGCCAGCACAAATTTTGCCTTGGCTTTGGTCGTGGCAGGACTTGCCTTTAGGGCCGCAAGGGTTTTGGTGACCTCGCCTTCGGGGCATACGGCAATATGGATGTTGCTGGTTTGAAGAACGCCATCCATATCAGATTTATTTGATGATCCGGTGCGCAGGCGTTTGATGGTGGTCGGCTTGTTACCGAACGCCTCAAGAAAGGCAAAGGGGAATTCTTTGGCATCGAACGGTTGTTCGGCCAAATTGGAAATTGCTTCTTCGATTTCTACAGCATTCAATTTTCAACGACTCCATTTTAGGAGCTAAGACTAGCAACATATGCTGACTGACGCACCATCAATGTACGCAAAGTATAGAGATATCCACATTGATCGGAGTTCGTTAAATATTGGAACAATCTTTAGGTGGGTTCATGGGGCGCGATGGCCCCTGATCATCTCCAGCTTTGACAAGCTGGCGGCATCCAAACCGCGAAGGGTTGGTCTGGGGTCTTGGGGGCAGGAACGCCATCCAAGTCGATGGGAAGGTTCCAAGGAAGGGCAAGCGCGAAAGCTCCCTTATTTTGGTCTCCATGAAATGGGCGATGGGTGCAGGGAGAGCGAAGTCTCCCTTGCGAGGGATCAAACACCGATATGTTTGTATGATGATGGAAAAGGCTCAATGCCTGCCCGTCATCATTGGCTTTAGGGGATAAAACGGGGGAGCGCAGCAGCCCCCTTTTCAAGGTCGTGTGGTACTACCGCACACATCTTGCCACAATCCCTAATGGTTCAATTCTTGCAAAGCTGGACCTGCTGGTGTGCCACCAGCGTATGATTTGGATCGAACACATCTTGGGTCAACTAGGACCGAGCGCAAGCTGGATCGGGTCATACCATTTTTATTGGTCTGAACAGATGAAGGAGAATCTCACGATGTCTCGATGGCAAGAAAAGATAGTAGAAAAAAATGCAGACGCTTATGTTGGTATTGATGTGAGCAAAGATCAACTGGATGTTTTTGTGCTTCCGCATGGATGTTTCATGCAGGTAGAAAACAATGCAAAAGAAATCCGCAAGCTCATACTCGAACTCAAGAAATACAATACCAAACTGGTCGCGATGGAGGCCACGGGAAAATATCACCGCCTCGCACATACCATGATGCATGAGTGCGATTTGAGCGTCACCATTGTTAATCCATTCCGCTCAAGGCAATTTGCTGACAGCTTAGGAAAGTTGGCAAAGACTGACACCATTGATGCCGAAGCCTTGGCACGCTTTGCGGAACGCATGGAACCAACACCAACAATCCCTGCTGATAAACAAACTAGTCAACTTCACGAATTACACATTGCAAGACGTCAAGTTTGTGATGAAGTTTCTGACCTTAAACGGCAACTGCATAGCGCGGATCATCCATTGACCAAACGCCAAATTAAAGCACGAATTTCTTTGGGAGAACGCCACAAAAAGAGTTTGGAAACTGAAATCCAATCATTGATCAACACGGTGCCAGAGTTCAAATCAAAATTTGATATTTTGACCTCTATTCCAAATATTGGAAAAATTACCGCTGCAATTATGCTTGCTGACCTGACTGAACTTGGTCAAGCTAATGCACGCGAGATAGCGGCACTCGCAGGCGTTGCCCCCATGAATTGGGATAGTGGTAACAAGAATGGCAAGCGTATGATTCGAGGGGGGCGTAGATGTGTTCGCAATGCACTCTACATGTGCGCAGTCAGCGCGATCACCAGATCAGACCCTTTGGGGCGAACTTATCGTCATTTGATCAAACGCGGTAAAAACCCGAAAGTCGCATTGACGGCAGTCATGCGAAAATTGGTAATTATCGCAAACACATTGATCGCAGAAAACCGCAAGTGGCAACCTGAGAGAGTGATGGCATGACGCAGGCCAAGGCGAGTGGAGCCTTCATACAGCTCAAGCAAGACGAGGCCTGCGATTCAGCCTGCAATCACTAAATGTGGATAACTCAAAACAGTACTTGAAATTCGCACAGATGCTTGCGGAACACCTTAACTTCAAAAATTGGTAGTACCGGCCAATAGTAGTGACCAAAGGTTTTAATTCTGATATAGTTAGCGTGCTTAATAAATCATTTTGAAATAGTCTGATATTTATGAAGAAAATAGATTTTCATATCCACACGGTCCAAAGCAATTTGGATGCAAGTTTTACATTCTGTCAGGATAAACTGAACGAGTACATTGAGACCGCACGTCTCGATTGCATTGCGATTACCAATCACAATCTTTTCTGCGGCGATCAGTTCGCCTCTATCGTAAAAGAAATTTCCATACCAGCCTTTCCAGGCATAGAAATTGATTTGGAAAAATCGCAAATTTTATTGATTAGTGATGGAAAAGATTTAGCCGGTTTCAGTCGCCAGTGTGATGATATTGCGCGCGAGTTCAACCAAGGATGCGAAAGCATCGATTTTGAGAAATTAGTTGAAATATTTGGCGACCTGTCACAATACATTCTAATCCCTCACTACGATAAAAAGCCCGCAATAAAAAAGCAAACATTGGACAAGCTCCGCCCTCACGTGACTGCTGGAGAGGTGAGCAGCCCTAAGAAATTTATGTACTGCATAAATGATCCTGACCGTTTGGTTCCTGTGTACTTTAGCGATTGTCGAATTTCGAAAAGACTTGTTTCAATCCCAATTCGTCAAACATATCTCGATTGTGGAACTGCTCAGTTTCACGAAATAAGGAGCTGTTTAAGCGATAAGAATAAGGTCTCCTTATCTGAATGTGATGGGAACTCATTGTTTCAAGCACTTGAAGATGGTCAGCAATTATCGACTGGGTTGAATGTCATATTAGGGGGAAGATCTTCAGGAAAGTCTCATACCTTAGGGCGGATTAAAGCGCAGTTTAAAAACGTTAAGTATCTCAAGCAGTTTTCCTTGACGGCAAGAGACGAAGAGGAAGACGACAGGAAATTCAATGAACAGCTGAGCCAACGGGAAAGCTTATTTTCACGGGAGTATTTAGCCCAGCTGCAGGGAGTCGTCGTCGATATTCTTGATGTTGATCTTGAAGAAGACATATTGACAGCAACGCGCTATGTTGAGACGCTATTGAAGCATGCGAATGAGACGGAAAAACATGACTCATTTTCAAGCGCTGCGCTCTATGGAGAGGAGCAGTTCCCCAAGAGTAATCAAAAAGGCTTGACGGAGCTCATTGGCTCGACAAAAAACCTAATTCGAAATGAAGAGTTTAGGGAGGTAGTCGAAAGACATGTAAGTCTCAGCAGTCTTAAGTCGTTGTATGTTGAATTAATGCGCACCTACGTTACGAATCAAGAAAGTCAGTCCAAAAAAACATGGGTCAACGAACTTGTAGAAAGTATAAAAAGTGAACTGAAAATTCGGACTGCGGCACCAACAATTGCCGAAATTGACTTATACAGAATTGCGTTGAATATCAAGAAGGTTGAAAAGTTTAGGTCCATAGTTAAGGCGGCAAGGTCTTGCCGAGTGATTTTACGCAAACCAGTTCAAGGATTCGAAATTGTTGCAGAAGTAAGCCCGTTTAAAGGGGCTGGGATGATGAAAAGTTTAAGCAAGTCTCAAGTCGGTTTTAGTGAGGCATTTCAATCGTACAATGATCCTTATGACTTCCTTCAAAAGTTAAAAAATCTAGACTCTCGAATAACTGCCGACGAATACCACAAGTACTTTGTCAAAATCGACTATAGGATACTTAACAAGGATGGATTTGAAGCGTCTGGAGGGGAGCGATCAGAGTTCTTTCTACTTCAGGAAATAGAAAGCGCGCATACAAGCGACATTTTGTTAATAGACGAGCCAGAGTCTTCATTCGATAATCTATTTCTAATGAAAGATGTAAACGAAATTATCAGGCAAATGTCGAAAAAAATGCCAGTTGTTCTTGTGACTCACAACAACACTGTTGGTGCATCAATTAAGCCAGACTATTTGTTGTGCACAAAAAAGGAACTTGAAGATGGTGACGTAAAATGGCGTATTTATTCTGGATATCCTTCAAGTAAGGAGCTCCAGTCAGTAGATGGGGCAAGAGTGAAAACACACGACGTCTTTATGGATAACTTGGAGGCAGGAAGCGATGCCTACAATGAGAGAAAGGTAAGCTATGAAAATCTTGAAAATTGAGAATGGTAACGGCTACTTTTTCGACCATAATGACGAATGGCAGACAATCGATACAATCGATAAAAATGGCCTACTAAGTTTGCTGAACAGGTTCTTAGAAGAAGGTGTCGAGATGGACCCCATTGAAGATGACAACCTTCAGAACCAAGCCCAGCTAATTGTTTACAAAAGTATCCATGAGAAGTTCCGCACACTGCAAGACAACAAGTCTAAATTTCGTGATGAGAGTGAGAGACTGTATCTAGATGAAATCAACAAATACGACGTAAATTAAGCTTCAAGACTCACCCGCACCGATAAATGACGCGGGTGCCGTTTATTGTGGCGTCGCTGTAATCCATCGCCAAATCACGGGCATAAGCATCATAGTCGAAATAATACCGCATGCCCTCGGGGATTTCACCGCACAGGCCTTCGTCAACAAATTGCTCGGCTAGTTCGCGCATACTGTCTAGCTCAAAGATTTCAACATCCAGGTCGTCGGGATTGTCGTTATTCAAATCAAAATCACAACCACATTCACCAACCGCCAAAATATAGCGGGTTTTCTGATCGTTGTCCCACTCGTCGGCAAGCTCAAGATAGCGGTTTGCGTTGGCTTGGTTTAGGCCAATGGCTTTGGCCAGATCGCAATCAATGTCATCGCCATCAATAAACTGAATTTCAAATTCTTCTACCGGCTGGCCGTAGTCATTGCGCAAGGCATTTGCCTTTGCGCCGTATTCTTCGGCAGTTTCAAAATAAAATCCGTTGGCCGATAGGTCGTAAGGTTGTGCAAATAATGTCGTCATTTTCTTTTCTCCAATTAACAAGGGGTTCGCGTTGAACCCTTGCTTCCGGCGAGGATGGAGTTGGGAGGGGATAAGAAAAATCGATGCTGATGGTGCGGGCGCAGGGGCTTGCCCCGAGCCACGGTCAGTGTTTATTTTACTTGTGGGGAGAAAGAGGCGAAGTCTCTGGCTTCCCCATTTAGCAAAACGCATATTTCCTTTTGTTTTTATCAGCCTTAAGTTTGCCTGAATTTACTTTGGAATCCCTATGCCCCCACCAAAAAAATCTGATCAAATCCATACGGCATTGGAAACAGCGTTACGCCAGATTGAAGAACTGATGGGAGAGCCGTTTTTAAAGCCGCCTTCGCTTACGGTTATTGAGCATCCAGATTTCTGGGCGCTGGCAGAATTACATAGGGATGAATTCCACATTCGGGTTAGCACCGGCGTTGTTGCTGCGGTTTCTGATCTTTGGGCGGATGCCCTGACAAACGAAACTCTTTGTAATGATGATGGGATGCACATCACCGATGACATTGACCATCTGACTCATGTATCGCTGGTCTGGTTGCTCCTGCATGAAATGGAGCATTTGAGCCTTGGGCATTTTGCTTTCACCGGAAAAATGTGTTTGGCGGAAACGGCGCAAGCGCAGCAATTTTCGCTGGTATCACGGGTGGATACGAAGCCTTCTTTTCCAACTTCAATCGATCCGAACTTGATCGAGCCATGCCTTGAACTGCAAGCTGATCATGACGCAATGGAAATGCTGCTGGATAGTTATTCGCCCAACGAATGGGACGAATTACGGGTGCGGGCTGCATGTATTTCTGTAGTGATGGTTTTGATTGAACGCACGGATAGCAAGCGAGGGATTACCCATTCATCACATCCCAAAGCCGCAACGCGGATATTTCAGCTTTTGGGGCATATTTCCGAAATGTGGAGCCACCCTGCACGGGCAATCGCCTTGCAAAATGGCATAGCGCTTAATCCAAATAACTTTCCCTCTGATAGCGAGAAAAAGGCTTTCGTCCATGACGTGATCCGGCCTGCATTTTTTGATGTTGTCAAAATAGCCCAGACCGCAAAGGCAGATAGCATCCGCACTGATCTTGGTGACCCAGAGCATTTCTTTCAGGATATTCTTATTGCCAAGGCTGGTAACCCAGAAACCTTTGGAAGCCTAAAAACGGCGGGGGCGAAGGAATGGGCAAAGCTGGCGCTGGTTAATGAAAAGATCATGGCTATGCTCGGGCATTAGCTCTCAAAGCGAACTGTAATCTGATGGAGTGTGATTTTTTCTTTGGGATTTGCTGTGAACTGCTCGGGGATTAGCTTTAATATCCGCTTTTGTGCAATCACGAAAACAAAATGATGCAGGCCGGTATCTTCCATCTCGATTAGACTGATGGGTTGATCATTTGTATCTTGGGGCAAAATTTGCGTTCCAACAATGATGGCCGTGGATAGCTCACCGTTCTTGCCCAACGGCAACGGGTGCCATTTTCCGCGATAGCCTTGGAAAGCAATGGCCGTGCCTTTGGTTTTACTTTCCAGCTCAAAACAGAATTCTTCACCAAGTTGCAATCTTTGGTCTGCGGGTTGAACGCTGTCAGCCCTTTGCACAATCCCTCTGAATTTATCTATACGGACAAGGCGAAGTTTGCCACGGATGGCATGTTTGTCCAGATATCGCTCCCACGCACTCAAGGCTGGCATGGGGAACAAGTCAGGCTCAATGGCATGTGCCGTATCAATGTGATGTTCGGCAATCCAAGCATAGATCAGCTTGGCTTTAGCGCGGGCAATTTTGCCTTGGCGAAAATTTGTGAGGTAGTCAGCGCCGGTGAATAACTCACCGCCAAGCGCTTTTTCCATTATGGCCTCAACGCTTTGATTCGTGACGCCAGAAATTACGCGGGTGACACGGTAAAGCGTTGCCCGTTCATCTTTGCTTGCCGTAAGCCAGTCAATATCCACATTTAATTCCAACTTGGTAATACCGCATTTGACCTGCTTCTTACCACTGCAAAATCTTCCGCTGCCACGCTACAAAATAGCCACAAGTTATAGGTTTTCCATAGCAAAATTTGAAGAATGTGCAAAAACATGCTATCCTGAGGATACATACGCACCTTATGAGGCCCGTATGTAGAAATCACAAAAGGGGTAGTTAACAGGTTAAGCCCGCAAGGGCAGGAGATAGTTATGCCCGATGAAAATAGTACGCACACGCCGATAAAACCACCAAGCTTGCAGGTGGACTGGGAAGTCTATGCACAAATGCTGGAAGCATCCGATTTGAGCGATGCGCAAAAACGTGAATTTATCGAAACTATCTGGTCTCTGGTCATGACTTTCGTTGATCTGGGCTTTGGTATTCACCCCATTCAACAAGCCTGTGGAGAATCGATTTCTTTAGATGAAATATCCACGGCTGATATGCTATCGTTGCCGCAAAGCAAATCCAAAACCGAATTTAACAAGTCCGCAAGCCCGCAATCCGGCGGTAAAATCAAAAGGAGTCCAGCATGCAAGCATCCAAAGAAACCTTAAAACTATCCAAGGCAATTATTTATTGTCGTGTGTCTAGTGTGAAGCAATCAACTCAGGGTAACGGGTTGAAATCCCAAGAATCTCGCTGCCGTGAGCATACTGACAAACAGGGATACCAAGTTGTTGCGGTCTTCCCCGATGATACTACAGGGGGCGGAGATTTCATGAACCGCCCCGGCATGGTTGCCCTTTTAAGCTTTCTGGATGCGCAACCAAACCAAAACTATGTCGTCGTCTTTGACGATCTTAAGCGCTTTGCCCGTGATACTGAATTCCACATCAAATTACGCCGTGAATTAAAAGTACGTGGTGCATCTGTTGAATGCTTAAATTTTAAATTCGAAGATACGCCCGAAGGTCGTTTTATCGAAACAGTAATCTCGGCACAAGGTGAGCTGGAACGTGAGCAAAACAAACGCCAAGTCGTGCAAAAAATGACACAACGGATCAAAGCTGGATATTCAGTGTTTCAAGCACCAATTGGCTATCGTTATAAAGAAGTTGCTGGACATGGCAAAATATTGGTTAGAAATGAACCCGTTGCATCCATCATCCAAGAAGCGCTTGAGGGCTATGCTTCTGGCCGCTTTCAAACCCAAGTCGAGGTAAAACGCTTTTTTGAAAATCAGCCTTTATTTCCAAAAGACCTTCCAAATGATCAGGTGCGCCAGCAAAAGGTGACTGACATTCTAAATCGTCCCATTTATGCCGGATATATAGATAATCCCAAGTGGGGTATTTCACTTCGTAAAGCTCAGCACGAGGGGCTAATCAGCCTTGAGGCATTCGAAAACATCCAAGCCCGCCGTAAATCCCAGTCCAAAGCGCCAGCGCGTAAAGATATCAATCAGGACTTCCCCTTACGCGGGGCTGTGGTTTGTGCCGATTGCAATAATCCCCACACGGCTGGATGGTCCACCAGTAGCACCGGCGTCAAGCATCCGTATTACTTGTGCAAAACCAAGGGCTGTGAGAGCTATCGCAAGTCAATTAGGCGCGATGTACTTGAAGGTGAGTTTGAGGAACTGTTGCGCTCTATGAAGCCCACCAAAGGGCTGTTTGAGATCATGAAGTCCATGTTCTCTGATGCTTGGGAACAGCGTAAAACTCAAATGGATGTGGGCAAAGAAGAACTGCGTAAGCAAAAACTGCTTCTGGATGGTCAAATTGACGCCACGTTGGATAAAATCATAACCCTGACGAACGCAACTGCTGTTTCGGCTTTGGAAAAACGCATTGATGATCTGGAAAGCAAAAAGCTGGTATTGGACGAAAAACTGCAAAATTACGGCAAGCCAGTAAACAGCTTTACCGAAATGTTCGAACTATCTTTGGATTTTATCTCAAACCCTTGGAAACTATGGGCTTCTGGTCACTTGGCACTCAAAAGAACAGTGCTTAGACTGGCATTTTCGGAGCGAATTGCCTATTCACGCAAAACAGGACTTCGAACGCCGCAAGTATCTGTTCCATTTGAGTTTTTTGGTAGTCTCACAAAAAAGTGTGAAATGGTGCGGTCGAGAAGACTCGAACTTCCACGGGTGTTACCCCACAGCGACCTCAACGCTGCGCGTCTACCAATTCCGCCACGACCGCACTAATCTGGGCGGTGTTTAGCACCGGCTTTTGAGGTT
>Ga0256839_1006520_pt1 | contig 10195 bp, 8 predicted proteins | sample 354166metaG_FD_185968 | JGI IMG/M metagenome (GOLD analysis project Ga0256839, IMG submission 185968) | Hydrothermal vent microbial communities from Mid Atlantic Ridge, Atlantic Ocean - 354-166 | ecosystem: Environmental > Aquatic > Marine > Hydrothermal vents | place: Atlantic Ocean: Mid... | reverse complement strand
CTTTAAAAGCAGGCGTATGGTTTCTTCTTTTTTTACTCATTGTTCTTTCCTCATTAATTGTTGTATTATAACGAAGAAATTCTACTAAAAAATCAATTTACCTGTCTTAATAGTGGGGTACAGCTCTGGTTGATGCCTATAAAAAGTGATTAGGTAATTGGACAATAAAAAGCCTCGATTATTTTCGAGGCTTTTTAGATTTTACCAATGCGTTTTTTTAGACTGCAAGGTAGCGTACTAATGGAATGAGAAAATTTAAAATTTTACATCATTCCGGGCATACCGCCCATTCCTCCCATACCACCCATGCCGCCCATATCTGGCATTCCAGCAGCAGGTGCATCTTTTGCAGGGGCATCGGCTACCATGCATTCGGTAGTAATCATCATGCCAGCTACTGAGGCTGCATTTTGCAATGCGCTACGTGTAACTTTGGCAGGATCTAGGATGCCTTCGGCAATCATGTCAACGTATTCACCTTTAGCAGCGTTATATCCGTAGTTGCCTTCACCACTTTTAACTGCATTGACCACAACCGATGCTTCTTCGCCGCAGTTGTTAACAATCTGACGCAAAGGCTCTTCCATGGTGCGTTTAGCAATGGCGATACCGACATTTTGGTCTTCGTTATCACCTGTTAAGTCACCAACTACAGCCAATGCACGAATTAATGCAACTCCGCCACCAGGCACTACGCCTTCTTCAACTGCGGCTCTTGTTGAGTGCAATGCATCTTCAACGCGGGCTTTCTTTTCTTTCATTTCAATCTCAGAACCAGCACCAACTTTAATCACAGCAACGCCACCAGCTAATTTAGCTACGCGCTCTTGTAATTTTTCTTTGTCGTATTCGCTTGTGGCTTCTTCGATTTGTGCACGGATTTGATTAACACGGGCTTCAATCAAGCTTGCATCACCAGCTCCGTCAATTACCGTTGTGTTTTCTTTGCTGATTTGGATTTTCTTAGCTGTTCCTAAATCTTCTAAAGTCACTTTGTCTAAGGCTAGACCCACTTCTTCTGAGATAACTGTTCCACCTGTTAAGACAGCAATGTCTTCTAACATGGCTTTGCGTCTGTCACCAAAACCTGGGGCTTTAACGGCGGATACTTTTACGATTCCGCGAAGATTATTAACAACCAATGTTGCCAGTGCTTCGCCGTCGATGTCTTCTGCGATAATCAATAAAGGCTTGCCTGCTTTGGCAACAGCCTCTAGTGTTGGCAGTAAATCACGGATGTTTGAGATTTTTTTATCGTGCAATAAAATGTAGGGTGCTTCCATCTCACAAGTCATTGTGTCTTGGTTTGTTACAAAGTAAGGAGACAAATAGCCGCGATCAAACTGCATGCCTTCAACAACGTCTAACTCGTTGGCAAGTCCAGAACCTTCTTCAACTGTAATCACGCCTTCTTTACCCACTTTTTCCATTGCTTCTGCGATAATTTCTCCAACATTTTTATCTGAGTTAGCTGAAATTGTGCCAACTTGTGCAATGGCATCGCCATCGGTACAAGGTGTTGACATGTCTTTGATTGCATCGACTGCAACGATAACCGCTTTATCGATTCCGCGTTTTAAGTCCATTGGGTTCATGCCTGCTGCGACCGCTTTTAAACCTTCGCGTACAAAAGCTTGTGCGAGGATTGTCGCTGTAGTTGTGCCATCACCTGCGGCATCATTGGTTTGAGATGCCACTTCTTTAACCATTTGTGCACCCATGTTTTCAAACTTGTCTTCCAAGTCAATTTCTTTAGCAACCGATACGCCATCTTTTGTGATGGTTGGTGCACCAAAGCTTTTGTCTAATACAACGTTACGACCCTTTGGTCCTAAGGTGACTTTTACTGCGTTTGCTAAAATATTAACGCCACGTGCCATTTTTACACGTGCGTCTTCTGAAAATAATACTTCTTTTGCCATTTTAATTTCTCTTTAAATGTTTAATTCGTTATTAGGATATTTAGTAATTATTAATTACTCGATTACACCGATGATGTCACTTTCATTCATGTATAAAAATTCTTCACCATCAGCTTTGAACTCTGTACCTGAATATTTACCAAATAAAACAACGTCGCCAGCTTTAACTTCTAAAGCGCGAACATCACCATTTTCTAAAACTTTGCCATTACCCACCGCAACAATTGTGCCTTGTGCAGGGGCTTCTTGACCCGATTCTGGGATAATAATGCCACTAGCTGTTGTGGTTTCTTTTTCTTTACGTTTTACTATTACACGGTCGTGTAAAGGACGAATATTCATTTTTTTCTCCTAAATGTATTTTATGATTAATGTATTACATTTTATAAAAAGTAACTTATTAATTTAAGTTGGCAACTAGATAGGGATGATTAGATTGAATTCAAGGTAAAAAAACAAGTTTTTTCTGCTCTTTGTTTAGCGCGGTACTATTTTAATTTATCTTGAGTGAGTTTAATTTGATTTTGTGTCTGTAAAGAGTCACTCTTTATTGCTTTAATATAACTATACACTGAAAAAATTGATGCTAGCACTAGTACTATTAATAGGGTGCTTGATAGCACAACTAATTTATTTCGAGTAAAGAATTTTTGAAATAAATACCTACGGGTATGTTTTGTTGCTGAAATAGGTTTGTTCAACGACCATTTGTGTAAATCTTTGGCAAAATCAAACATAGTGAAGTAGCGCTTAAAGCTATCTGTTCTCAGTGCTTTTATTAAAATGTTGCATAAATCGCTATCAAGGTCAGATTCTGCTAAAACTTTGCTTACGTATTTTTCATCTTCATTTTCATCGTAAGTCTCGGGTGAAAATTCTGGTAACTTGCTGTCTTTAATTAACAGTTGCAATAAAGTCGCGGCTAATGAAAATACATCGGTTTTAGTGCTTAAATCTTCTCCTTTTATTTGTTCTGGTGAGGCGATTTCTGGCGTATAGGCATTAATATTAATATTGTCTTTTTCATAGGTGAATGCTGCAATTCCAAAATCTACTATCTTTATATTACCATCTTTATCTGTCAGAATATTATCAGATTTTAAATCGCCGTGAATGATTAAATGTTCATGAGCAAACTTCATCGCATTGGCAATTTTTTTTATCATACAAACAATAGTGGTATTATTGATGTTCTTTTTTTCGATGTAGGCATCTATAGGGATTCCTCCTTCAATATATTCCATAACTAAATAATAAATTCCATCTTCAGTTTGCCCTCCATGTAAAAAAGAAACAATATTTGGGTGATTAAGTTTTGAAAGTGTTCGCTGTTCGCGATTAAATAAAGCGATAGTTTGTTCGGACTGACTCAATGACATGACTTTAATGGCTACTGGTTTTTGGACTGTCGAATCAATGCGATGGGCCTTATAAATATATGACATGCCACCAATGGCAATCAGCTCTGTTATTTTATAATTGCCGAGGGTTTTACCTGTTAAGTCTGTTATTGATTTAAGTTGTTGGAAAACATTGCCAGAATTAACTACTTCGAGTACTTTGTTTTCTTTATTAACCGCTTTGATTAATTTGCTGACTCTTTGTTTAACAGCATTTGGAACATTGTCTAAAAGCCTTAACTCCGATAAAGCTTTCTCTTGTGGGAAATCAACCAAGCTTTCAAAAATTTTCGTCGATTGTTGCCAAATTGTCATTTTATTTTTAACTATCATCTTTTTAACTCTGTTCTTCTAATATATTAACCAAATACGCACGAGCTATTATCCATTGTTTATGAATGTGGCTTTTACTGCATTCATATGTTTGCGCAATTTCATCCAAAGTCATTCCAGAAAAATACCTCATTATAGTTATATTCGCTAAATCTGGATTTATTTCCTCCAATTGTTGTAATGCATCATCTAACTCTAATAACTCTATGGCAATTCCATCGTCGCCGACCACTTGTGATACGCTAAAATCGGTGTGTTCTCCTTTTCTTTTTTGGCGGTGATGCGAGCGAACAATATCAACCAAAAAAAACCGCATACACCGTGCAACCGTATTGTAAAAGTGTTTTTTGTTGTCATATTGCTGGTCTTTGCCTGATTTTAATTTTAAATAACATTCATTGACTAAGGCGGTTGGCGTGAGTTGCTGCCCTGGATTGAGTTTCATTAGTTCGTAATGAGCCAGTTGTTTTATTGATGGATAGAGCTTATTAAATAAATCATCATAACTAGAACCCGTAAAGTCTTCTTGACTGATTAGAGTTATTTTTTTTAGTGTTTCCTGCATGTCTCTTTAGTAGTAATTCACTATTGAAAACCATATCTTACATCTAAAATAAAACTTTTAAGCATTTTTAACGAAATTATAACTAACTTCTTAAAAGAAAAGCACAAATTATGAGTTTAAAAATAAAAGAACTGTTTTTTATTAGTTTAGTCTGTTGGGTTAATGCTATACAAGCGGGCCAACCCATTGCCAGTATCAATGGTGCGGCGTGTAGTTTTAACACCATAGCTGATGCCATTGCAGCCGCTCAACCCAATGATGTTATCAATATTAAACCCAATTGATATTACTCAACCCTAAATTATTTTTCACAAAGGTAACTAACATGCAATGCAATCAATCGAAATTATTAACAGGGCTAGTTGGTATTTATTTAAGTAGCACAAGTTGGACGGTAAAAGCCAATACCTGTGGTGCATCACAATCATCAGGAGGTAGTGTGGATGCCTCATTAGAAATATTAACAAGACCAGTAGGAATTTCACCCGAGACTGTGTATTTTAGTGCTCAAAACTCAACAGACCCAAACTGTGTAGACTTTTCAGGTGGTAACGATATTCAGGCCTGTCGCACTGGCCAGTATTTTGGCTATCATTTTGATTTTGATGACCCCGATTCGGGTATCTTTGCCCTCACGGGCAACAGTAAAAACAATCAGATTAGCGGTGCACCTCGTGCTGCCCATACTTTTGTCTGCGAAGGTGCGGGTAATAGCAGGTGGAATAATTTCAGTCAGCAATGTGAGTTTGCCGTTAAAGTTAGGGTACAAAATCCAACAGGTGATTGGGATGATGTTTGTGTGAATGTGGCGACCAAACCTCAGGATGTTGAATATTCAGTGGCAGAAACCTATTGTATTTCTAGTGGTTCAGATTTCACAGACTGCCCTGTTGGCGTACCTGTAGCAAATCGCCTCACTAATTCACCACCGCAGAATTTATCAACTGACCTCAGTCACTCCAGGATTCTGTATCAACGGGGATCTACTGGGATGTATGCACCGATGTGTATTGGTTATGATGAAAGTGATATTCGCATTGATGCATACGGGACGGGCAGTGACCCATTGATCCAAGAAGTGGTGATAGGTACGGCCCAAGGGTGTAATGACAGAATACCAAGCAATGCACAAGTCAGTGGCTATGATACTCTTAGCAAAAATTCAAGCGGTCATGTCATCAGTGGCTGGGCATTTGGTAATGGCGTGGCTAACCTTAGGTTGCGTGATTTAACCGTGGGCATGAGTGCCACCTTATTGAGCTTACATAACTTGGATTTGGATTGGTCAGCTGGGGGTTCTTTCAGTGTGCCATCTAATGGCTATGTAAGCTTGAACAGTTCTGGCTTTAATTGTTACAACAACAATAATCTTGATTGTGACTTGGTTCCTTACCCGTACGGTATCTTTTTATCCGAGGTTCGCAGTGTTGGTGATGTTGATAATATGTCTGTTGGCAACATTCCTGGTGTAAATATTGGCTGTTTTAATGATTGTGGAATGGTTAATTCGGCTATCATAGGATCGTATACTAAAGCTGCTTTTGAGCATAATTTACGGGTGATGGGAGCCTGGGGTTTGGTGATTAGCAATTCACATTTTGCTGGTGATCACGCTGGCACCAATGGGCCCAAAAGTAAAATCACATTACGGCAGATTCGAACCGATTCAGTGGCGAGTCAGGTGGTTAATCCAGAAAACTTCATATCAGGAAACCATGCCGGAGATGGGCCAGGTTGGCAGCGCAACAGTGATGTTGGGCAGCATTTCTACCCGCGTTATAATTTCTTGGTTGACAATATTTTAGGCGATACCATCAATACGGTCACCCAAGATGCAGGGTGGATTGATCTTCGCCCTGGGCATCAATACAGCAGTGTTTTTGGGACGGAATTTTTACTCTGGCCGAGTGCGGACTTTAATGCAACGCAATTGTTTCTTGGTGGTCGCAATATCACCACCCATAATACCACTTTTAATGGGGCAAACATCACTTGTCGTTTTAACTCCCGTGCTTGGCCAGAACCCAGTTATCAATTTGATGAAAGTCTGATATTTTCAGATGCTCCAAATGGTCGATGTAATGGTGTAACTCGTAATTTGCCTACGCCTTTGCAACCAGGTGTGTATGAGGATGACTTGATATTCTTTGATGATTTTGAATGAAGTTTAGTAAGCCTATGTAGTGGTTCTAAGCTTAACCACAAGTATCATAGCTATGAGCAAAAACAATAGCCATTGAAATTGATTAACTGGCACTACTTGAGCCACAGGACTACCTGCCAAGCAGGTGACGGTAACAGAAACGGTGGCAGTTGAATTTCCTGTTAATGTATAGGTAAAATTATCGGTGGTGACTCCATTGTTGCAATAGCCATTATTGGGCTGATAGGTCATACCAAATGGTTCTAAAATGGCTACACCGTTTGCAGGCTGGTTAAATGCAGTAACCTCCTCTCCCTTATCAATGGTGTCATTGGCAAATATATCGATGAATTGCGCACCATTGTTTTCAATAACCACGACGTTATCATCAACTGCAACGGCTGCTTCTACTAGCTTAGGCAGTAAAATTAGAATGAAAAGTAGTTGTACTTTTAGGTTTGTTATTTTAAGCATGACAGTATTCCTTGGTATTTTTATTTATGAATGGTATTTTACTGTTTCGTTTAAATTTTAAATATTTCCTCACTATATTAAAAATCTTCAAAACCATCTACAAACATCACTTCAAAAAAATAACGCTCATCTGCCCCTGCATCGAATATACCCATGCCGTCAATTTTATCAGGATCATCCCAAGCTCTTGTTTCCATATCCATATCCAGAGGGTTTAGCATTGTAATACCTGCACACAAATCAATGGCAGGTGAGCCAGCGGCTAAGTGAAAATTACCCAGAGATCGATTCATAAACATAGGGTCGTCAATCAATACATTTGCACCTGTAAAACTAGCCGCTTCATGTGACACGAGACAATCGATAGTTAGATTGCCGCTAACAGGGCCAAATAAATTACCTGAACTTGGGTCATGGACGATTGAAGAACTTAAGGACAATGAAGAACCTAAAGCAGGATCAACATTAAAAACACTGTTCACAGCATTATTGTCTGCAATGGTACTGTGACGTATTGAGAGTGATGCTCCGGTTGATGCACTAAAAATCTGAAAATCAGAATACCCATCAGTCCCACCATTGCCATTGTCGTCAAATACTGAGTTTTCTATGGTTACTAACGCATTTTCTCCATTGGCAGCAATCGCTGAACCAAAGTCAGCTCGGTTTTCTTCAACATAAACATGGCTTAAATTCATGGTTCCATCATTGACATAAAATCCACCACCAAAACCAATAGCCGTACCTGAACGATTGTTAATAACTAAATTGCAACGATCAAGTTGCCAGCAACCACCAGGCCTTCTTTCAATTTCAAAAGTTGAACCAGAACCCACATATACACCACCACCATTTCCTCCAGCTTGATTATCATTTATCCATATACCATTGGCATAAAATTGATTGGAACCTCCTGTGCCATCCAAGTAAATTCCACCGCCTGATTCGTTGCCACTATTGTTATTGTCAGAAAAATTTCCTTGTACAAAAATAGGCACATCATTAGAGCCTAAACAATTTGTACTATCACACATTTGCTGACCAAATAAATATAGGCTGGCACTATGTCTTATGTTGATTGCACCACCTTCTTCTGCACTGTTATTGTTAAAAAAACCAGGAAATGAACTTATTAATGCTGAGTGAGATTCAGAATACATACTAACCTTGCAATGCCCACGCATATAAATACCTCCACCAATAGTGGTCGCTATGTTATTGGAAATAGTACTGATACCTGTTAAGGTTATTTGGGATCCTGAACCTGTACAATATAAACCCCCTCCTAAGTTAAGGGATGAATTGTTGAAAATTATCAAGTCTTGTGCGAAAACATCGATATTTGTCTGACTCGCACCAAACCCTGGACTAATAAACATACCTCCTCCTGTATTACCAGAATTTCCAGAAATGTACACCCTCAACAATTGTAGTTCAAGTTCTGCTTGGTCAACTGATATTGCACCACCTAGAGTTGGGTTTAGGACTGTTGCACCAGTTAATGACAAATTTTCCAATCGAATTAATCGGCGTGTCGTATCTCCAGTAATTGCTATTATATTTGTTGGAGTTGCACTACCATTGATTTCAGTTAAATCCATGTAGTCCTGATTGTTCATTTCAGCATCGCTACAAGTGGCAAAGCCACCCCTGAGTATCAGATCCTGATCATCAAGCTCAATATTTTCAATATAAGTTCCGTTAGATGCCACCCTAACCTCGGTTGCTCCACTAGAAATAGCATCGCCAATATTCCAAACAGTAGAATCAAAGTCGCAGCCAGCATCAGCACCAATGGTTACAAAATCAGTGGCTCCATGCAGTGCAATTTGTTCGCTAGTAGCTAAAAATGAGCGATACATATCAAGATCATGTGCCACTTTGTCATTGATATTAATGGTCGAAGCACGTAATGGGCAGGCAAAACAAACAGCAAGAACAAGTAATGTAGCTATATATTTAATTTTCATTATATCCATCCAGTTATTTTTCATTAAAAGATATTTATTAATTCGATTAATCTGATGAAATGTTTTTCTGATGAGCTTTATTTACTAAAAAATCAAATCCCAAAACAGAAAATACAGGGTTAATGAGATGTAAGTCACAAAAACACTGGCTTTAACTCTGTTTTGTCAATAACTAAAAACTAATTTCAATTTTTATCGAACTATACAAATAGAGACCTTTGCATAACTCTGGGATGATGGAAAAAAGAATGAAAAAAGCACCAATCAAGGCAAAAAATGAGTCAAATAGCCCGCTATTTGCGAATTTTTTAACGCAGAGTGGTGTTTTTTGCAACTTTTTAACACGTTCCACGAGTTATGCAAAGGTCTCATATCATAAACAACAAAATGTATCAGGATAAAATATGAAAACGTACTATATAATAACTTTATTGATTACCAATATATCTTCTTCAATGGCTAAGACTACAAACCAAGAGTCATGGACAACTAAAATTAGCAATGCAATAAGTGGGATTACGGGCAGTACTGTCTGGAATTTAGATTCAAATGGTATTGGCGGTTCAGCCACAGCCTTAGATAGGCTAGGAGAGTCTGTTTCACACGGGGATTATAATAATGATGGTATTCAAGACTTGGCTATTGGTATTCCTAATTATGACTTTGAATTTTTGGGCACAACAATAAATAACACTGGAGTCGTTTTGATTATCTACGGGACACCAAACGGTCTTTCACCATCCAATGATCAATTCTTATTCCAAACATTTGAAACTACTCCTGCTAATTTAGAAAATTTAAATGGCGTTGAAGAAAATGATTTTTTTGGCAAGTCTCTCGCTAGTGGCGATTTTAATTGCGATGGCATTGATGATTTGGTTGTTGGTACACCCGAAGAAAACTACAATTCAGTTAATCCATCTGTTAGACTAAATGTTGGTGCAATAAATATCTTTTATGGTTCAATTGATGGTTTTGCAGATTTAGGTGCTGGTTCTACTTTTCTTTTTCAAGGAACTGGATTGGGAATTTTCGCGGATGGCAGTATCGAGTCCAATGACAGATTTGGCTGGAGTATGGCTACTGGGGATTTTGATGGTGATGATTGTGATGACTTTGCAGTTTCAACGCCATTTGAGGATTTTGGAAATCCAACTCCAACTATAATCGATGGAGGGCAAGTCGAGGTGTACTATGGAAGAGCACAAGGCATATCTGGAGAACCAAATTTTAGGGATTCACTCTCGCAACAATCAGACGATATTCCTGCATCAGCCGCAGAAACTAACGATCAATTTGGTTTAAGTTTAACCGCCGGCGATTATAGCTTGACAGGTGTTGGAAGCAATAATTTTGACTTTTTAGCTGTGGGGATTCCAGGCGAAGAC
>Ga0256839_1006519_pt1 | contig 10197 bp, 4 predicted proteins | sample 354166metaG_FD_185968 | JGI IMG/M metagenome (GOLD analysis project Ga0256839, IMG submission 185968) | Hydrothermal vent microbial communities from Mid Atlantic Ridge, Atlantic Ocean - 354-166 | ecosystem: Environmental > Aquatic > Marine > Hydrothermal vents | place: Atlantic Ocean: Mid... | reverse complement strand
GCCGCTTCCGCGTCGGCCCGGAAAGCGCCGGCGCGGACCCCGGCCCCCTGTGCTACGGCGACCCGGCGGCCCGGCACCCCACGCTGGCCGACGCCTGCCTGGTCCTGGGGCGGCTGGCGCCGGACCTGTTCCCCTTCCCGCTGGACCACGACCGCCCGCGCGCCGCCTTCGCGGCGATCGCCCGGGCAGCCGGCCTGCCGTCCCCCGAGGCCACGGCCGAGGGGTTCTTCAAGGTGGCCGTGGCGCAGGTGGCCGACGCGATCCGCACCGTCACGGCCGAACGCGGCTTCGACCCGCGGGGACACGCCCTGGTGGCGGCCAGCTCGCCGGCCCCGTCGCCGCGGCCCTGGGGATCCGGACCGCACTGCTGGATCCGCTGGCCGGCGTGCTGTCCGCGCTGGGGATCGGGCTCGCGCGCCGGGTGCACCACGCGCGCGCCGAGCTCGATCCGGCCCCCCTGTCCCGGGCCACGTGCACGCGGGCGGCAAAGGTCCTGACCGACCTCGAACGCGCAGCCCGGGCGGCCGTGCCGGCGGCGGACGACGGCGCGGTCCGGCGGCTGGCCGTGCTGCGATACGAGGGCACCGAGACGGAGATCGACGTGCCCTTCGAGCCACCGGCCGCCCCCACCGACCTGCGCGCGCGCTTCGAGCGGGCCCACGCCACCGCCTACGGGTACGTCCATGCGCGGCGGGCGATCCTGTGGTCGGCCGTGCGCCTGGAGGTCCGCTACGGTGAGCCGCCGCCGCCGCGGCCCGATCTCCCCCCGGCCGGCGGGCCCTGCCCGGTGCGCCGGCGCGGCCGGGCCTTCACGGGCGGCGCCTTCGTGGAGGTCCCCGTCCACGCGCGGGAGGACCTGCGTGCAGGGCACCGCCTGCGGGGGCCGTGCCTGGTCGTCGAGCCGACGGGCACGATCTTCGTGGACCCGGGCTTCGAGCTCGCCATCGACCGGCACGGCGTGGGCCACCTGCGCCCCGCCGCGCGCCGGCGGCCGCCCCCCGGCGGCCGGCGCCGCGATCCGGCCCTGCGCACCATCGTGCTCGGTCGAATGACGGCCATCGCCGAGCAGATGGGACGGATCCTGGCCCACACGGCCGTCTCGACGAACATCCGCGAGCGCCACGACTTCTCCTGCGCGGTGTTCGACGCCGAGGGCCGCCTGGTGGTCAACGCCCCCCACATTCCCGTGCACCTGGGCGCCATGGGCGAGACGGTGCGGGCCGTCGCGCGGGCCGCCCCCGACGCCCGCGACGGCGAGGCCTTCGCCACGAACGCCCCCGCCCTCGGCGGCACGCACCTGCCGGACGTGACGGTCGTCCGCCCGGTCTTCGTGGACGGTGCGCGGCGCTTCTACGTGGCCGCCCGCGGCCACCACGCCGACATCGGCGGCCGCACGCCGGGTTCCATGCCGCCGCAGGCTACGACCTTGCACGAAGAAGGGGTGGTCCTGCCGCTGCTTCGCGTCGCGGCACGCGGGGTCCTCGACGAGGGCGCCGTCCGGCGCGCCCTGTCCCAGGGGCCCTATCCGGCGCGCGACCCCGACACGAACCTCGCCGATCTCGCCGCGCAGCTCGCCGCCTGCCACACCGGCGCCACGGCGCTGGCGGCGCTTTGCCGTGAACTGGGTACGGACACCGTCGCGGCCCAGGCGGCGGCCGTCCAGGCGGAGGCGCGGCGCGTGGTCGAAGACGCGATCGCCCGCTGGCCCCGGCCGGCGGCGCGCTTCGAGGACGCCCTCGACGACGGCACGCCCATCGCCGTTGCGATCACCCGCACCGGCCGGGGGCTGCGGGTGGACTTTGCGGGCACCGGCCCCGCGCCCCCCTCGAACCTCAACGCGCCCCGGGCCGTCACCACGGCCGCGCTCCTGTACGTCCTGCGCGTGTTCGCCGGGCGCCCCATGCCCCTTTGCGCCGGCACCCTCGACCCGGTCGAGCTGCGGATCCCGGCCGGCTCGATCCTCGCCCCGCCCCCCGACCGCGCGGTGGCGGCCGGCAACGTGGAGACGGCCCAGCGCGTGGTGGACGTGCTGCTCGGCGCCCTGGGGGTCTGTGCGGCGAGCCAGGGCACCATGAACAACGTCACGTTCGGCGACGATCGACACGGCCACTACGAGACGATCGGCGGCGGCGCCGGCGCGACCGCCCGCCGCCGGGGCGCAAGCGGCGTCCACACCCACATGACGAACACGAAGATCACCGACCCCGAGATCCTCGAACGCGACCACGCCGTGCGCCTGGCCGCGTTTGCGATTCGAGACGAGCCGGGCGGGCGCGGGCGGCACGCGGGCGGCCGGGGCCTGGTCCGGGTCTACGAGTTCCTGCGCCCGCTGCACCTCGCCGTCGTCTCCCAGCGGCGCACGCGGGCCCCGTACGGCCTGGCGGGCGGCGAGCCCGGCCCCACGGGCGAAAACCGCCTGGACGGGCGGCGGATGCCCGCGTCGTTCTCGACCCAGGTGGCGGCCGGAACGCGCCTGGCGATCCGCACGCCCGGCGGTGGCGGCTACGGCCCCCCCCGCGGCTGACCCCGGCGCACCCAGATCTCGAGGCGACCGCGCCGGATCGTTCGATCCAGGCGGTACTGTTCGGCCAGCAGGCGCCGCAGCCCGCGAAAGGCCCGGTGCGGCACGGTGGAACCCAGCACCACCACCGCCGGGGGGGTGCGCGCGAAGTCGTCGAGCACGATCCGGGCGGCGGGGCCGTCCACGAAGCGAAGCCGGCTCTGCGGGCGGCGCCAGGTGTCGTCGTTCGGATCGGTCAGAAGCCCCAGCCCCTTGTACACGCGCGAGGCGGCAAGGCGGCCGGACAGGGCGTACAGGTCCCACAAGTGCCACCCCCAGCACCAGATCCGATCGTCGGGCCCCGTGCGCGCCTCGATGAACGCGGCGATGCGACGCTGCACGCGGTCGCGCGGGATCGACCGGCCGGCCGCCTCGGCCCGCCAGGCGGCGGCCTGCCGGACCCCCAGCCCCACGAAGACGGCCAGGGCCACCGCCCGGCGCAGCCGCGACGCCCCGGGGGCGGCGATCCGGTCCCAGGCGTCGCCGGCCAGGTAGGCTGCCGCCGGCCACGACAGGAGGAAGTAACCCTTGTAGAAACGCCCGCCGACCCAGGCCGCGAGCACGGCACAGGCGAGGTAGACGGCCATGGCGCCGCGGGCGGTCCCGGCGCCGCCGACCGGCCGCCGGCGGCGACCGACCGCGACCGCCAGCAGCGAAAGCGGCCACGCCAGGAAGAAGGCGGTGGCGCGGGCGGCCTCGACGGGGTCGAAGGGCACCCGGCCCACGTACGCGCGCCCCCACGGATTCAGGAAGTAGCCGGCGAGGAGCCGGCCAGCCGCCCCGGCCGCGGCGTAGTGCACGAGCAACGGCACGAAGGCGGCGATCCCCCCGGCGGCGGCTGCTGCGAGCGCGCGCAGCCGCCGGTCGTCGCACGTCCATGCGACCCAGGCGACGGCCGGCACGGCGCAGATCCCCTGGCGCCGGGCGAGGGCCGACCCGCAGGCCAGGGCGCCCGCGGCGGCGAACCACCGCAGGTCCGCCCGCGCCCGCCCGCGCAGGGCCGCCGCCACCGCCGCGAACCCGAGGGGCATGGTCCAGGTGACGTAGTTGGCGTCCATGCTGTCGAGGAACGGCGCCCCCAGCAGGAAGACGACGGTCGCCACGGCGGCGCCCGCCGCCCGCAACCGCGCGGCCGCGAACACGAAGAAACCAGCGGCCACCGCCACGGACAGCAGGGCCGCCGAGCGCTGGAAGGCGGTGATGTCGTGGCCGCCGGGGCCCGCGAGGCCCAGCGCCGCGAGGTAGAAGGCAAGCGGCGCCTTCATCTCCACGGTATCCACGTAGGGCAGGCCGCCGCTGCGCAGGACCATGGCCTCGTAGAGGATCCCGCCGACGTCGTGGCTCACGAAACCGCCCTCGACGAAGGCCGGGTAGCGCAGCGCGGCCGCCACCGCCGCCACCACGAGCGCCCCGGCCGCCGGCGAGCGCGCGGGCGTGCGGCGAGGCGACGGGGCGGGCACCGTCCAAGGGTGCCGCGGTCCGGGGGGCCGGTCAAAGCGCGGGCGAGGCCGATCCGACGCTAGAACGGCTGGACGAAGTGGACGTTGACCGCCACCGGCGGCAGCAGGCGGGCCGGATCTCCGACGCCCTGGATCTCGGCCAGGTAGTCCGGCAGGCGCCGGCCGAGGCAGGTGCTCGCGCGCCGCACGAGCGGGGCGACGACCTCGACGCGGACGAGCTGGGGGGTCAGCCCCAGCAGGAAGAGCTTGCCGTAGACCGCGTACCCCACCTGCCCGGCCCAGCGCCCCGGCCCGAAGATCCCCCGGACGCGGTCGCACGGCGAGAGGCTGGCGACGCCCCCGAGGAGCACCCCGCCGATCTCACGAAGGTAGGCCAGTTGCGCCAGGTTCACGTGCAGGTTGCGGACGAGGGCGTGCCGGTACTCCGCGTCGAGGAAGACCCCGGCCCGCCCGAACAGCTCGTTGCCCGTGTAGCCGCGAAGACCCGTGCCGCCGCCGCCGCGCACCAGGCTGCGAAACTCGGGGCCGGTGCCGGCGAGCGGCACCACCATGCGCCCTTCGAGCTTGAAGGCGAACACGTGCCCCACCGCGGCTCGAAGAAGGCGCGTGGCCGACACCCCGAACAACAGGTCGAAGCGGTGATCCCGGGGCGGGCCGGTCCGCAGGGTCTGGCGCGCCGAGACGAACGCCTCGAACCGCCGCCCGTGCTCGGGCCACATGAAGAACCCGCGGTCGTCGTCCGCCAGGCGGATCGTCTCCACGAGACGGACCCCGCCGCGCGGGTCGAGGGTGCGGCCGTTGAGCCACTCGACCGTCTGAAAGAACCCGATCCGTCGCTGGCGGCGGCGGCCGCTGACCATGGGGCCGCCCCACAGGTTCGCCCCGAAGCCGAACCCGCCCCAGGTCTCGCGGTCGTGGTAGACGCGAAGGTGCCCGGTCGCGGCCAGGTCGTTGCGGCGGCTCGCCTCGAAGAAGGCGAAGGCACTGAGCGCGCTCCATCGCGCCGCCGCCGTCTTCGCGGTGGCGAACTCGGCGCCGCTTACGAACAGGCCGGCGCCCGTGTACAGGAATCGCGGGGCGGGCGGCACGCGGTTGTTCCAGCGGGGGTGCACGTCGTACCGGGGCGGCATGGGCGACTCGGTGGTGCGAAAGCGTGGATCGAGCCGCACGACACGAAGCGGCGCGCGGGTCCGACACGACACCGAGACGCGCCCCTCGGTGGGCTCGTCCGCGAGCCGAGCCGCCTGCGGGCGGACCTGTCCGGGAGACACCAGGTAGCAGCGCTGTCCGTCGCGGGCCTCGACGAGCACCTGCACCGGCTCCACGATGGGGCGTTCGCCCCGGCGCTCGAGGACCACCCGGTGCTCGTAGCCGCCGGCCACGGGCCGCGACCGCACGTCGGCGATCCCCCAGTCCATGCGCGGCGGCGGGCCGAGCCACTGGTCGAAGAACCAGTCGAGCCGCCGGCCGTAGGCGCGCTCGAACGTCGCGCGCACGTCCTCGCCCGGGTCCTCGGCGAGCGTGCGCAGGGCCGCCGCCATGGCGCGATCGGGCAGCAGGTCGGCCAGCTTGCCCGCCAGGAAGCGGCCGTCGGGCAGGCGGTGGAACGCCGCCCGCGGCTGGAGCGGCCGGGCGCCGCCGTGCTGGACCTGCCGAAAGTAACTGGACGCGAAGCTCGCCTGCCCGGTCTGGAGGAACCGATCGACCACCGGCATGAAGGTCAGGCGCCGCAGGACGTCCCGGGCGTACTCGTCGGGGTGGGCGCGGGCCTCGGCCCACACGGCCACGACCGGCTCGGCCAGCAGCCCCGCGAGGTACGCCGCGGTGGAAGGGTCGGCGCGGGCGTCCACCCACGGCTCCAGGAGGGCGCGGGCCGTGGCGCGGGCCACCGCCGCCTCGTGGAAACGCAGGAACCGCGGTGCGGGCAGCACCTCCCACGCCTCGTCGCTGACGGCCACGAGCCCCGGGTGGCCCGCGGCCGGGGCCGCGCGAAAGGGCCCCTGCACGAAGACGAGGGGGGCGCCGCGGGGCAGCCCGGCCCCGAAGGCGTCCACGATCTCGACGACCTCCCGGGCGGTCCGGAGCATTCGGCCGGCCGCGTCCCGCCGGTAGGCGAGCGGCCACGTGTCGGGCACGCGGGCGGACGGTCGCCGGTGGGCCGAAAGCACGCGCACCTCGACGCCGCGCACGTAGGCGGTCGTTTCGTGCCAGGGGCGCCCCCAGGCGACGACGGGATAGGCGACGGTGCGACCGTCTCCCGCCACGACGAGCGTCTGCGGGCCGACCCGGCTCGGCGCCATCTGGACGTCCAGGTGCCAGCGCGCCGGTGCCAGGACGTACCCATGGGGAAGGTACGGCCCGCCCCGGGCCACCTGCGCCGGCACGGGCGCGAGCCCACCGGCGAGCATGCAGCGGCCGCGGCTGCATCCTTGGGGCCACGGGCGGCGGGGGACCTCCAGCGTGAACCGAAGCTCGACGGCGGTCGCGCCCGCGGCGGCGTGCACCTCCCACGTGCCGTCCCGGCGGCGCCGAAGACGCGCCACACCGGCCCCCGGCCGGACCGTGCGCCGCGCTGCCTCGAACGGGCCGTCGGCGTAGGCCCGCTGGGCCACCGGGTCGAGCCCGTCGGGCAGCGCCGCCGGGACGAGGGCCGGATCGACGAGCAGGATCGGCCCGGCCCCGCCGCCGAGCCGGTACCGGACCGTGCCGGTCACGACGGCGCGGTTTCGGCGAACGCGCCGGCCGAGGCGCGTCGGATCCTTCGCGCCGGACGGATGGATCCACGCGCGCACCTCCACCGCTTCGACCCTGCGGGCCACGGGCCCCGCGGCCCACGCGCCAGCCGGGACGAGCCATGCGGCCGCGACGAGCACCGCAGCGAGCCACGCCGCGGGCCTCCATCGCCGGGCGCCTCGGCCCGCCCCGCCACGCGCCGGCCTCCGCCGGGGTTGGCTCCAGCGTCGTCGAGAACGGGACACGGCACGATCTTGCACGCTTTGCCGGACGAAGCGACCCCAGCGCCACGGATCCCCCATCGGATTTGACATCCCGCCGGGGGTCGGGAACGCTTGCACCCATGCATCGACTCCCGCTTTGCGTTGCGGTCTTCGGCCTTTCGTGGAGCGTGCCATGGTCGGCCGCCGCGGCCGGACCGCCGCCGCCGCTGCCGCCCGAGGACGAGTCGTCGCCGCCGGCCGGCCCCGCACCGTCGGGTCCCGGGACGGAACCCGCACCCGCACCGGCCCCGAGCGGACCGGGTGGGGCCGCGGGGGGGACGGCGACCGCCTCGGCCGAAGGCGGCGTGTCCGCGGGGGTCGGCACGGAAGGGCTCGAAGACCCGTTCGCGGGCGAGGAGGGCGCCTCCCCGGCGATGCCGGATCTGCCGGCGCTGCCCGGCGGGGACGAGCCGGCGGCGGCCCCGGTCGAGGGCGAAGCGGCCGGCGCCAGCGAGGATGCGCTCCCGACCGGCCCGGGGATCGTCCGGGGCCTGCCCGAGCCGGTGATGAACACCACGCGCGGCGGCGTGGGCCTGTTCTACACCGCCCTGCCCGAGTTCGGGGGGCCCTTCACGTTCCGCTTCCGGTTGCACACCGAGTTCTTCCGCAAGAAGGGCTTCTTGTACAAGGTCGATACGACCGACACGACGGCGGACACGTCGGCGCCGTGGTTCGACCCGGACCAGCACAGCCGGGTGCAAGGCGGCGTGACCCTCGGCTTTACGCCGTGGAAGTACATCGAGACCTTCTTTTCGATCAACAGCCAATCGAACCGCAACGTGCGCGTGCAGCCGCCGGGCACGCCGCGCCAGGATCCGGAGACACAGTTTGCCCTCGGGGACATCGACTTCGGTCTCAAGGGGGGCTACCGCTTCAAGGACGGCGGCATCGGTCTGGCGGGCCAGCTCGGCCTGGGCCTGTTGTCGGGTACGAAGAAGCTCGGGACCCAGGCGGTCAACGTGTGGTTCGACGTGCTGTTCGCCGTGGACCTGCGGTACCTGACGGCCAAGCAGGTCCCCGTGCGGATCTCCACGAACATCGGCTGGATGCGCGACCAGAGCCTCAACCTCGTGAACTGGGAGGCGATCACCGACAGCATGAGCCGCGAGGTGACGCGCTTTGCCCTCGGCGTAAACCACGATCGCGTGCGAATGCGCTACGGCCTCGACTTTCCGGTGCGGCTGGGCAAGGAGAAGCAATACGGCATCGACCCGATCCTCGAGTGGTCGTGGGACATCGCCACGGAGAAGGACGACCGCTTCGCCCAGCCCATGAGCGCGTCGTCGCCGTTTTCCCGCAGCAGCCACGTGCTGACCATCGGCCTGCGGGGCAACGTGGTCAGCGGTCTGTTCCTCGACGCCGCCGTGGACGTGGGGCTAAACTCCCCCGACTTCGTCTACGGCCCGCCAGTGCCGCCGTGGCAGCTCCTGCTCGGTCTCGGCTGGAGCGTCGATCCGCACCCGCAGATCAAGAAGGTGGAGGTGCCCGCCGAGCGCACCGCCGACGTGGGCCCGCCGCCGGTCCTCGAAGGCCGCATCGTCGGCCGCATCGTCGGGCCCGACGGCGCCCCGGTCGGCGGCGTGCGGGTGGAGTTCCCCGGCATCGCCCCCAACCCGGTGCTGGCGGGCGAGGACGGCACCTTCACCTCCTTCCGCTTTCCGGCCGGCGCGGTGCCCGTGCGCGTCGTGGACCCGAACGATCCGACGAAGGTCCTGTGGGAGGGCAACGCCGAGGTCAAGGACGGCGAGAACACCCAGCTCGAGATCAAGCTCGAACAGGCGGCGGCGGCCACCGGCATCGTCCAGGGCGCCTTCACCGGCCCGGACGGCAAGGGCCTCAAGGTGACGGTGCACGTGACCGGCCAGGGCGTGGACGAGCCCTTCGAGTCCACGGACGACGGGCTCATCGCCCTCGAGTTGTTCGAGGGCAGCTACCGCGCCAAGGTCACGGCGCCCGGGATGAAGGAGAAGACGGTCACGTTCACGGTGGAACCGGGCAAGGAGATCGAGGTCCGCGCCGCCCTTGAGTCGGCCGAGCCGCCGCCCACCCCCAACGTGGTGGCCTCCAAGAAATCGATCCGGTTGCGCAAGAAGATCCGGTACAAGGGAACGGACGTCTCACCGTCGAGCTATCCGATCCTCGACGAGTTGGCCACCTTCCTCAAGGCCCACCCCGAATACGCCAAGATCCGCATCGGCGTGCACACCGACGACCGCGGCAACCCCATGGCCCGGTCGCAGGCGCGAGCCGACGCCGTCAAGGCCTATCTCGAGAGCAAGGGGGTGGAGCCGGGCCGGATCGTCGCCAAGGGCTACGGCGACAAGAAGCCCGTGGCGGTGAATCTGACGGCGGAGGGGCGCCGGAAGAACAACCGCACCACGATCCGCGTGCTGTCCTACACGGGCGCCCCCTGAACGACCGCACGCGCGGTTTTGGGCGCCGCGCGTCCTGAAGACCACGCGCGTTCGAGTCAACCGGTACCGTAGGCGTCGGCGAGTTCCGAGACCGCGCTCTCCAGGTCTGCGGGCACGGCGATGCCCTCGGCCGCCATGGCCCGCAGCGTGCGCTCGTAGCCCCGCAGGCCGCCCCCGGGCACGCGCGGGATCCGGTCGAGGGCCGTGCGGACACGCTCGAGGTCCGCCCGCGAGAGGATCCAGCGCTTGCCGGCGTGGAGCGCGAACACGCGATCGATCCACACGCCGCTGCGCGTCTGCTCGGCCAGGCGCAAGAGGCACTCGATGCAGGCCCGGGCCGTCGGGTGGTCCGGGTCGATCGAGGCCGCAGCGACCTGCCGGGCGAGCGCCTCCGCGTAGCGCTCCGCCTCCTTCGTTCGCCCCACGCGCAGGCTCTTTTCGAACAACTGCGCGATGAGCACGGGAAACTGGGCGTCTTCCCCCGGGGCGAGGGTGCGGCGAAGGTCGGCGTCGAGGTCCTCGCTCGTGGCGTCCTCGCCGCCGACGAGCACCAGGATCTCCCGGCCGATGCGGATCTTGTCCCCGTCCTGCAGGCGGACGCGGCCCTCGATCCGGCCACCGTTTACGTAGGTTCCGTTGCGGCTGCCGAGATCCTCCACCGAGACACCGCCGGGCTCGACGATGATCCGCGCGTGGTACCGGCTCGCCAGGTCGTCGTCGAGGGTGAGCCAGCAGTCCGGCATCCGGCCGACCTCGTACTGGCCGGG
>Ga0256839_1006518_pt1 | contig 10197 bp, 10 predicted proteins | sample 354166metaG_FD_185968 | JGI IMG/M metagenome (GOLD analysis project Ga0256839, IMG submission 185968) | Hydrothermal vent microbial communities from Mid Atlantic Ridge, Atlantic Ocean - 354-166 | ecosystem: Environmental > Aquatic > Marine > Hydrothermal vents | place: Atlantic Ocean: Mid... | reverse complement strand
GGGTTATAAAACACCAAGTGAAGTACATTTTGTATGAGAATGTTAGATATTTCTCCTTATTGTTGGGAGAAAATGGTCTTGACAATGGGGTCCACTTTAGTGTTTTATAAAGACTCGTTAAAAACGTGTACCAATGGGTGTACCAAAAATAAGTTGCCTTATATTTTAATAACTTATGTTATCACTCTATATTCAGATACAGAATATAGAGCAATGTTTTAGCCCGTTCCATACAGTGGGTAACACCCCGGCAAGATAGAACCTTTCCCCTTGTTGCTGCCCACACCAACTGTATTAAGATAATAACGAGAATACATCAAACAATAGACACAATACAAAGAGAAACAGCCATGAACGAACAATTGATAGATGCACAATCCCTCTATAAAAAACCTGCTTTAAATTTAATCACCATCCAATAAGTTACCTAGTCCGCCTAAGATAGAGCCTTCCCCTTGTTGATGTCCACCACCCCCTGGTGCAGATGATAACATTCTGCCCGCAAGACGTGAAAAAGGCAGGCTTTGTAACCAGACAACGCCCGGCCCTGTCAAACGTGCAAAAAACAAGCCTTCACCGGCAAATAACATGGTTTTTATCCCGCCGGCCTTTTCAATATCATAATCCACACTGGCCGTCATGGCCGCTAAACACCCTGTATCGACATGTAGCGTTTCACCGGGAGCTAGCTCAATTTTGCGTAAAGTGCCTCCCATATGGACAAAAACCCAGCCATTGCCTTCTAGTTTTTGCATGATAAAGCCTTCGCCCCCGAATAAGCCTGTGAGTATCTTTTTTTGCAATTCAATACCAATTTGCACGCCTTTAGCTGCCGCTAAAAAACTATCTTTCTGACAGACGAGTTTGCCATCATAGTCTGCTAAATTAAGGGCTAAAATTTTGCCGGGAAACGGGGCGGCAAATGCCACTCGACCTTTATTGCCCTGCTGTTGCGTAAAAACGGTGGTAAAGAGACTTTCATTGGTTAATAAGCGTCGCCCCGCCCCTAACAAATGCTCCATAATGCTACTTTTTCCCGCCTTGGAGCCATCGCCAAAAATGGTTTCCATAGCAACACCGGCTGTTTTATACATCATTGCGCCTGCTTCAGCGACAGCACTTTCTCCAGGGTCTAGCTCAACTTCCACAAACTGCATTTCTGAGCCATGAATTTGGTAATCCAGGCCTTCCGTATATGCTTGACTCCCAAAACCTGTTGATGCCTCCTGCTCCAAAGCCGTATTTTCTGTGGCAGGCGCAGGTGCTGTAAGCTCACTGACAGGTATTTGACTGGGTTTAGTGGCCATTAAATGCGCAGGTGGCGCAGGAAAAGGTGTCACTCCATCTTTTTTCATACGCCATATTTCAGGTGTTGCATGCGCTGCCTGCCAATCTGCCCAGCCTGGCTTCCAACAATAAGATCCGGGATTCTCTTTAACATAAAGTTTGGTAAAATCTAGTGGATGCGGTCCTGTCACCTGATTCTTATCTGCAAGAAACCACTCTTTCATCGCTTTTTACTCCTAAAAATTTAAGGTAAGGTAAGCAAAACTACTTATTTAATTTACAATTCAAACTCCGCAGGAGTCAAACCCAGCTCTATCGCAATCCGACGCGCCATCGCTTTTTCATGATTATCAAAGTCCCCATCAGCAGCACCGATGGCAATAACAAGCCGCATAATCAAACGCGCAGCTTGAGTATCATTTTTCATTTTACCGATAGCTTCAAATGCCTTAGCTTCACCTAAGTCATTATCAAATTCCAATTGGCTAACAAAATCACCAAAAGTGCTGATAATATCATTTATTTTAAAAACGGATAATGGCTCGTAATTTTCAATAAATTTTACCATTTTACGTTTTTCTTCCGGTGAAATTTCACCATCGGCTAAAGCCAGCAACGCAGAACCTGCCATCGCGGCCTGCAAGAAATTTTTGTTTTTGAACTTCAACGCTTCCGTTTTTAATTCATTCGCTTTTTCTTTTAAGCCATCCATTAAGTCTTTTAAACTCATTTGTTTCGTCCTCGTTAGTTATGATAAAACTGCATTAAACCGTGATGTCTTTAATTAAAGACACCGCACGATAGGGTAAATCGGCATCGTAAATAATCGCTACCTGTTTTTCCTTAGCCAATACTTTTAAATGCGCAACGGCAACATCTTGCTCTGCACGCAATAATAACAAATCCGGCACACGGCGCAATAGCACACGCGTGGCCTCACCAATCCCGGGTTTAACACGATTGGCATCGCTTACCCCGTACTTACATTGCATTTGCATAAGAAATTGTCGCGAAGTTTGCTGTAACTGGCTTTGATTGATAGCTTGTGCCGCACTCGCCACGGTATCATCCCATAATATATCAATATTCGCGCCTATTTCGCGAATAAACCACGGTGATAAATCAGCACTTTGAAAGGCTGCGTAAAAGACACAGCCATGAAAATCATTAGCTCCGATGTAATCGCTGTTGAGTATAGAGCGACTAATTAAACCCGAAATGGTCGCATTTAAAATAGCCGATGGAATTAAATAATCCTCATGACTGGCAGCAGTGCCGGCGGTGCCGGCTAAATCAACCAAAACATATAAGCCTGCATCAATCGCTAATTGGTGCCGCTGATTATAATCGCCAATACTTTTCTGTAACTCACCGGCAATAACACCTTTACCTGTCCAGCCATCAATAAAAACCAAACTGGTATCGGCATGCCTGGCTAAAATATGCTGTAACGCATTTTCATCAATACCACGATCACGAATAATTGAAATAGAATAATGCCAAACCTGCCGCTGACAGTGCTTAGTTAATGTGTGCTTTAGAATCACACCAATAGGTGTACCCGCACGCGCTAATGAAACCAGCACAATATCGCCGTCACGATTTAAGGCAATTTTCTCGGCCAAGCGAATACAGTCAATCGCCATTTGTTGTTGATTTTGTTGCATGGCTTGCTGAAAAATAGCCATATACTGAGCAGAGGGCAAATGCTCACGACTTAGCATTTCGCTATAATGACGTTTTTCAACTTGAATACGGCGTTCTTTTTCGGCAACGGGCGTATCGGGTATATCAATAGGCTTGAGCAGAAATTGCACATCATCCGGTGTATAACTGCCGCTGAATATATGATTATGCATGGCAACACGCGACTAACTGTTGATGTAACTGCGCCCCCTGCGGAACCAGCGCATAATCACATTGTGCCATAAAAGGGGCATCACTAAGGCTATCACCCATGCCCATCGTCAATATCTCACCATACTGTTGCCTTAATGCACTCAAGCGATAGTCAACGGCATGCGACTTATTGAGGCACTGCGGTAAAAGTGTTAAGGAATTATGATTCAAATAGGCTTGAAAAGCGGTAAATTCCTGCAATAAAGGCCGTACACACTGCGCGAGAACCGCATGAAGTTCAGCGTGTATCGCTTGCCGGTGCCGCACTTCAACATAAAAATCAATCCCTGCTTCATGAATGATACGCACCAATAAGTCCAGATGGGACTGTGCCGCGTATTGCTCAATGACCTGCTTTAATTGCGCAAAATCATTTTGTATAGCAGCTAACTTTGGTGCTAAGTAGGCTTGCCACTGTAGGTCTTGCTGTCCTTTTGCATCGAGTATGGTCGCACCATGATTTAAAATCACGCCATCACGACAAGGCACGCTTAAATTAACGCGGGCGTAAGCGGCTTGCGTTCTGGCGGTTGTTGGAATAATACGCCACTGCTCATGCAATAAGGCCAGCAGTGTTTTTTGTTTCGGCAAATAATAAGAGCTGGGCTCACCTGATACATTATAGGCCGCAGGGCTTGCCTGCTCCAGACTGGCACATTTTCGCCGCGTTTGAAATACCGTGTCATCTAAATCAAGAAAGAGAAATTTTTCCATCGGCGTAATAAAATGATATCGCGTTGAGTTGCTGAACCAAGTGCTGTAATGATGCACACATGGGCGTTTCGTGACAAATAATCACATGGTCGTATTGATCGGCTCTGACGTTATACAGATAATTAGGGATGTTATCCGCATAATTATCTTTAAATTCCATTTTTTCTTTGATCGCCTCACCTTTTAACAAGGGAGACCTTGCCGTTGATTGGATGCTGACATCCCAGTCCTGTTGTTCTAAATAACGCCCCATCAAAAAGGCAACATGAATAAATTCACCTGTCCCTAAAACTAAAATGCTCTGCTCTTTATGCCAACTTTGTAGCAATGTCTCAAGAGGTGTTGCATCAAATTCCAAATGCCCTTGAATACCTAAACGCCCTGCCGTTAAGGATAAATGCTGACGCTTGCAATGCGGCTGACTCTGTACGTTGGGTATATTGGTATAACGATAATCCGGATTCGAGACAAAATTCACTTCTGCCGCTAAAGCACTGATAAATTGCAATTCAACCCCTAACTGCTGTTGCATCTGTTGCTGTCGTTCGTGGTCTACAAAATTGAGAATACTGACGATAATAATGCGCTGTAATTGCGGATTAACACGTTGGTACGCCCTGATAAGATTCACAAAAGTCCTGCCGGTGGTCAGTTCGTCATCAATCAGCACCAAGTTTTGTGCCGTTAAAAAAGACTGTTGCAATAAAGGCTCAAGCGGGACATATAAGTAAAATTGCGCGGCATGGCTATGCTGTTCTTGAAAATCGAGCTTGCAAATATCTGCCAATAAATAGCGCGATGTATGAATAAAAAGATGGTCTGAGCGGGTCGCTTGATTAAGATAGGCTTCATAAACGCCTTGCCCTAAACCGGCAGCCGCTTCTGCCATCCCTACAAAAACACTGCTACCTTGAATGGATCCTGCAAGGGATTGCGCTAGATATTGATGCATTTGCGCCATGGCCTGCGGCTTAGATGGCCAGTATTTGGCTAAGAGCTTATTAACAAATAAAAAGCCGCGTTTCGGATTTTGTCTTGCGGCATAATCGGTTAAGTCATCCAGCGTAAAATCACTGGCCGCTAAACAGAGATTTAACTCACCTGTTGGTAATGAAATCGTATGGGTAGACATGATAGTGATGTATAAAAAATAGGGTGAACATCGCTCACCCTATTTATAAACCCATTTAAGCCCTAAAGCAGCTTAAACACTGACACCAAAACTCGATGCTAAAGGCCCTAAGCCGCCCGCAAAGCCCTGACCAACCGCTTTAAATTTCCAATCGCCATTATGGCGATATAATTCACCAAAAATCATTGCCGTTTCAATACTGGCATCTTCTGATAAATCATATCGTGCTACTTCATTACCGTTAGCAGCATCAACCACACGAATAAAAGCATTACTGACTTGACCAAAATTTTGCCCGCGTGCGTCTGCTTCATGAATGGTTACTGCGACAATGACGCGCTGCACATTAGCGGCTAAACTCGCCAAGGTAATTTCGATGACTTCATCATCACCATCCCCCGAACCATCGCGATTATCCCCTTTATGTTCAACCGCGCCACAAACTGATTTTAAATTATTATAGAAAATAAAATCATTATCACTCGATACCTTACCGTCAGCACCCACTAAAAAAGCAACCGCATCCAAATCAAACTCAGCACCGTCTGTTGCTCTAGGATCCCAGCCCAAACCCAATGCCACTTTGGTTAAGCCTGGTGCTTCTTTACTTAAATTAACATTTCCGCCTTTACTTAATGATACCGTCATTGTTATTTCCTCATAAAATATTGAACAACACGCAAGCGTGCAGTATAAGTTAAAACCTATTTATTACTAAAGATATTTTTGTTGTACGGTAGCGACAATTTTTTCCAGTTTTTTATCCGTTGTCGTGTCACCAATGGCCGTAAATTTCCAACTACCATTATGTCGATATAGCTTGCCCATAATCATGGAAACAGCACCTGCAAACTTGGCATCATTCGCAATATCATACGTGGCAAAAACATGATCAACCCGAGTCGGCGTCCCTTCATAAATACGAATGCTGGCAAAAGGAATATCTTTAAAATCTTGGCCTTTATAAGAATTGAGAATAAAGACAATTTGCTCAGCATTGCTATCGACTGCAGCTAAATCAATGCTAATGACTTCATTATCCAAGCCATCATCACCATCCATATCCCCTTCAAGGTCATCACCGGAATGCTGTATACCGCCTTTTTTCGCCGCAAGTTGCCCGAAATAAATCAAATCAATTAATTGCTTATTAGCATCATACAACGCAACGGACGCATCTAAATCCACCGCAACTTTTTTCTTGCCTAGCAAGCCTTTTTTCTCGATAGCTCCCCAGTTTGCACCCAGGCATAAACGCTGTAACGTGCCGCCCCCGTCTTTCTCAAGACTAATACGTTGACCTTTTTGCAATGAAATTGCCATGACTCTATACCCCTCGTATCAAAAAACTGTTTAAAGTTAAATTGTAGCGGTTATTTGCTGCGCTTGTGGCTTATTTTAAAAAATAAGCCACCGTTTTGCATCATTAAACTTAACGCCTCTTACGCGCCTTGTTCTCTTTTATATAAAATGGAAGAATACACTGAAAATGCAATCAATGCCGCACCGGATAAGCCTGTAATCACCTCAGGAACATGAATGCGCATGCTAATCAGCATAATAAAAGCCAATATGCCAATGGCATAATGTGCACCATGCTCCAGATAAATATATTCATCTAAAGTTCCTTTACGCACTAAAAATACCGTCAAACTACGCACAAACATCGCACCGATAGCCAAACCCAACATAATAATCACGACATCCTGAGTAATCGCAAAAGCACCAATCACACCATCAAATGAAAAAGAAGCATCTAAAACTTCTAGGTATAAAAAACTCATCATGCCCGCTTTTTTAACATTACCACTGACAGCCTTACCCTGCTCTTCATCTTCAAATAATGCCGCCAAACTATCGACAATTACATACAACACCACACCAAAAATACCCGAGACTAAAGCATCTAAACGCTGTGCTTCAGGTAGCCAACCTTGGATAAGCAATAAAATACTTAAGGCTAAAATAATTTCAATGGATTCCAACTTCCCCCATAATGCCAACCGCTCTTCTATCTTGCGCCAATGAACTTCTTTTTCTGTATCGAACATAAAAGAAAAGAACACCATTAATAAGAACATTCCCCCAAAAGCGGCAATTTGCGTATGAGACTCTGCCAAGTGTTGCGCATATGCTGCTGTATCATTTAAGGCCATATCCGTCACGCCCATAAAGCCGATACCGGTTGCCGCCGATACAATTACAATAGGAAACAACAAGCGCATACCGAAAACTGCGACCAATATCCCCCAAGTAAGAAAATACCACTGCCAGCGTTCGTCCATACGCTTTAGTACCGAGGCATTAACGACCGCATTATCAAATGACAGACTAATTTCTAAAACCCCTAAAACCAGCGCAATAAAAATTCCAAAAGGCCCCGCCCATAAAAAGGCAAGCACCATACAAACCGCCGTGACGATAAATGAAAGTCTAAAATGTTCCATAATATTTCCTAAAAAAATTAAAATCAAAGAGAGACCGGTATCAATTAGATTCTCGTATCGCTAATCATTAAACCATATATTTAAAAACGCTTAATGCTGATGTCCTTGCCCGTGATCCTGGGCAAATTGCCGATAATGACAACCATCACACTCCATCATATGCTGAGACTGATTACTAACAACACCCAATACTTTTGCATCTAAGCTAGCATAAATTTCAGGCTCAAAACCAAAATATTGCCCTAGGCCAAAACGAATATGTGGGTATTGCATTTGCAAATGCTCAAACTGTTTACTGATACGCTCAATCAAAGTGCCGGTAAATAAATAATAAGGTAAAATACAAATTTGCGTCATACCTAATTTAACCTGTCGTTGTACCATGGTTTCTAAACGCGGAAAAGTAATGCCGGTAAACGCAATATCAATCAACTCATGTTGCGTATCTTCCCATAACCAACGCGCCATTTTAGCCACTTCACCATTAGCAACTTTATCAGATGAGCCACGCCCCAACACAATAACCCCCGTTGTTTTAGGGTCGGGGGCATCTAAGCTTTGCATCACCTGTTGCAAACTGCGCTTAAGAATGGCCAATACCCCTGTTGTTGCACCAATATGCGCTGCATAAATAAATTCAACCTCCGGATGTCGTATTTTAGCCTGTGCTAAATGCTCCGGAATCTCCATTTTGACATGCCCCGCAGCATTAAGAATTAAAGGCACCACAATCACTTTTTGTGAATCTTTGGCCGCTTTATCAAAGCCGGTATCTAATAAAACATCAGCAAACTCAATAAAACAAACCTCGATACGCCATTCCGGATGCTGTGCGCGCCACTGCTCCGCAAACGCCTCTATCTCCACATTACCTTGCAATGCACGCGAACCGTGCCCAACCAATAAAATCGTATATTCCATACTTATTCCTGAATTTGACTTGCTTTACGAAAGCGGTGACTAAACTGCGCATCGTATAATTTAGATTTTTTAATCTCCGGCCATTGCCGCGCCCCTAATGCAGGGCTAACAATAATCATAGCCTGCGCATTAATACCAGCCTGTTTACACTGCTCCTTTATCGTGGCCAATGTACCACGGATAATTTGCTGTTCTTCCGGCCAACTAGCCTTATGTACGACCACTATCCGCGCATCATCTTGCCACCCTGCGGCTAATAAACCTGTCCGTACTTTTTGCAACAAAGTAATCGACAAATATAAACATAAAGTACAATGATGCCTACCTAGCTCCTCCAATGATTCGCCTTCCGGCATCGGTGTACGCCCTTCGACCCGACTAAAAATAACAGTTTGCGTCATCTCCGGCAAAGTCAGTGACTCGACAGCGCATGCGGCCGATGCCATAGCAGATGTCACCCCGGGAACAACACCCACCTCAATACCCGCCTGATCCAACGGCTGTACCATTTCAATCAGTGCGCCATATAAGCTGGGATCTCCCGTTTGCAAACGAATAACTGTCGCCTCTGCAACAGACTGTGCAATTAACCAATCCGTAATCTCTGCTAAGGTCATCCCTTTAGAATCTTGAATAACACACGCTGGTCGCGCCCACTGTGTCGCCGCCTGAGAAACTAAAGAACCTGCATACAAAATAGCATCTGCTTGTGCAATCAGTTTTTGCGCTTTTAATGTAATTAATTCCGGATCGCCCGGCCCTGCCCCCACAAACCAAACCTTGGCCATATATTGTACTGCCCCTCACCCCATATAAAACAAGGTATTCATGCTAATTTCAAGTACATCATTTTATCATAAAGGTGCAATGCACTCACAAATTCGCGAGGGAATGCAATTTAAGCATATCCAAATCAGCGGCAATTTGAGTATGTGTATATAAGGAATATTGGTAACCGTCAATTAAACCCACCTAACCAAACCATTCCATTTACTTTAAAGGCGGAATTTTATCAGTCATTACCCAGAGTAAAAACTGACAGTTAGGGCTTTAATCGTGGCATTTTTGATCGTTCCATTAACACGCTCAACCATTCCATTGGTTTTCGGTGTAGCGGGTGCGGTTAATCTGTGGTCAATGTGGTTGTTAATACAGGCCATATCAAACAAATGATTTCCACTGGGTTTGTTTTTCTTACCGGTAAACCTATCGGTAAATTCAGTACCATTATCCGTTAATACATGGCTGATATAAAAAGGGAAATACGATTTACAGTGTTCTAAGAAAGTAACGGCATTATCGGCTGTTTTATTGGTATAAACCTTAAAAAACATCAACCGAGTCGCTCTATCAATGGCAACGTAAAGGTAGTATTTGATTCCTTTTAGCTGAGGCAAATACGTCACATCGATATGTAAATATCCAGGTTCATATTCTTTGAACTTCTTAGATTGTTCTTTTTTCTCCTCCGGAACTCTATTAACGCCAAAATCTCTCAGTGTTCGATAGACGTTACTTCTATTCGCTTTAGGAATGGAGTCCTGAACACTATCCACTAAATCATCAAGCTCTATCCACGTTAAGGTTCGTACCACCCTAATGACTTCCCTTTCTATATCAGTTAAAGAGCGTTTAATAGTATGGGGACGCGAGCTTTTATCTTCTAAATGATCTCTGTTTTTCCATTTGGAAACAGTTTTCTCATTAATTTTAAAGCGCTCTGCTAGTTCAGTATTACTCAGACTAGATTGCTGTATAATTTCTCTTGAATGCAGGTTTGTTGTTGCATTCGTGTGA
>Ga0256839_1006517_pt1 | contig 10198 bp, 2 predicted proteins | sample 354166metaG_FD_185968 | JGI IMG/M metagenome (GOLD analysis project Ga0256839, IMG submission 185968) | Hydrothermal vent microbial communities from Mid Atlantic Ridge, Atlantic Ocean - 354-166 | ecosystem: Environmental > Aquatic > Marine > Hydrothermal vents | place: Atlantic Ocean: Mid... | reverse complement strand
CGTCGCGGTGGACAACGGAGACAACACCCTGGCCGGCGCCATCCCCGCGGGCCCGGTGGACTGGGCGATCAACGGGTACGCGGGTCCCGGCGGGGCGGGACCCGCGGACCCGAGCAACGGCCCGATCAACAGCCTCTTCCGCGGTGGCAACGGCGACGGGTCGAGCATCACGCTCACGATCGGCCCGGTGCAGCAGAACGGCAACCTCTTCACGGTGGACTTCACGTTGGAGCTCGTCTCCGACGGCCTGATCCACTGGTACACCCTCGGCCAGCCGGACAGCCCGGTCTCCAACTTCGAGCTCACGGGCCGCTTCTTCGCTTCGGGCACGCTCACCTACGATGCGGCGGGCCCGGGGGAGACCAGCACCAACCTGATCGACTTCTACGGCGGAAGCGTGACCCTCGAGGCCGAGGTGATCTGCGGGGACCGCTTCGTGTCCGGCTCGGGAGACGACTTCCCGGCCGGGATCCCGAACAACTGCCGGAACGCGGGGGCTCCCTGCCGGACCCTCCAGCGAACGGTGGAGATCTCCTGCCCCGGCGACGCGATCCACGTGGATCCGGGTCTCTACGCGGAATCGGTCGTGATCGATCGCCCCGTCAAGCTGATCGCGACGTCGCCGGCGACCGAGGCCAACGCGGGGAACACCGCTGCCCAGGCGGTGATCGACGGCAGTGGGGCCGTGGACACCGTCTTCGTTGCCGACGGGGTCGACGGCGTGGTGATCCGCGGCTTCGAGATCACCAACCCCACGCACGCCGGCGCGAACTCGGGCCCGGCGGGAATCCGCGTGCAGTCCGACGACGCCGGGGGTGCCACGGTGGACGTGGTGATCGAGGACAACGTGGTGCACGCCGTCTCGGATCCGGCGCGGACCCAGGCGCAGTTCGGCGAGGTGGGCATTCTCGCGTTCAACATCGGCGCGGGCAGTGCGATTCGCGGCAACACCATCTTCGACCTGGCCGACGCCGAGCCGCCCGCCTCCACCGGGGAGTCGCCCGGCTCCGGCCGCGCCCAGGGGATCCTGGTCAAGTCCTCCAACGGCACGGCCGGGGGTGTCCTGATCGAGGACAACGTCATCCACGACGTGCAGGACGTCGGCATCCGGTGGAACAGCGTGAGCGGGGTGCCCTCGGCCACGATCCGGGGGAACACGATCCGGAACGTGGGCTCGCCGGGGACGGGTTTCCTTTCGGGGATCGCCATCGACCACCTCGGCGGAGGGACGGTCGAGGACAACGCCATCCGGGACGTGACCGGGGGCTTCGGTCTCGGGATCCAGGTGAGCGGGGCCTCGCTGGTGCGCGGCAACGACCTGCGGAACATCGCCGGGGGCAACGGTGGGGCGCCGACGCCCTTCCCGGGGGCGGCGATCCTGGTGAACACCGATGGGGCGACGCTCCAGGACAACTTCATCGACGGCAATGCGCTCGGCATCGTGGTGGGCTCCGGGGTCGCGGCGGGGACCACGGCGACGAACAACTGCATCCAGGGGAACCCGGGCGGTGGGCTGGTCAATGCCAGCGCGGCGACCGTCGACGCGACGAACAACTGGTGGGGGAGCCCCTCGGGCCCCGGCGGAGAGGGGCCCGGGACCGGGGACGCCATCCTCAACGCGGGCGGGGGCTCGATCACCGCGGTGCCCTTCCTGACGGCGCCGGCGTGCGCGGAATTCGCGGAACTGCGTCTGAGCCGGGCGAGGCTGTCGGCGAACCGGAGCACGAACCCGGCGGCGCCGCGCGGCCGGATCGTGGTCAAGGGCGATTTCGAGGTGGACCTCGCGACCGGAGGCTTCGACCCGAGCGCGGGGGTCGCGGTGCGGGTCACGGATGGCCTCGCCCTCGACACCGACGCCCTCCCGACGCCGCCGGGCTTCGCGGCCTCCGACTGCCAGGTGCGGGTGCACGCGCCCACGGGCGTGCCGAACCGCATCTTCTGCCGCACGCCGGATCGCTCGCAGCGGCTGGTGATCCGGGCGCTCCGGCCCTACGTGCCGGGCGGGATGCAGGCCTACCGCTTCGTGCTGAGCCTGGTGCGGCTGGACATCCCGGCGCCTTTCGGCGCGCCGATCGCCCTCGAGCTCCGGGAGGCCGGCGGGATCTTCCTGGGAACCATCGACACGAACTGCCGGAGCACGGTCTCGAGCCTGACCTGCCGCAACTAGTCCGATCCGCCGGGCCGGGGCACGTGGCGCGCGCCCCGGCCCGGCGGGAGCGGCGGCTACGCGCCGGCGCCGAGGGCCTTGCGCACGCCGGCGATCGCGCCGCGGTAGACGCCCTCGATCAGGGAGCGGGCCCGGTCGTCGTCGAGTCCCACCGGCTCGAAGCGGCTCCCCCAGTCGATCCGGCACCCCTCGCCGTCCTCGCGAACCTCGATGGTGGCGAGGTAGTTCTTCACCGGGATCGGGCCGCTCACAATGGAGTACGAAAGCCGCCTTGCGGCCGGGTCCAGCGATTCGAGGCGCTCCTCCAGGGTGGAGCCGCCCGGGAGGGTGAGGGTGCGCACCGCGCCCACGCCCTCGCCGCGGACCTCGCAGCGCTCGATGCCGGGGCTGTAGCGCGCCACACCCCCGAAGTCGGCGAGCAGCCCCCACACGGAATCCGCCGGGGCGGCCACCTGTTCGCTCACCTGGACCTCGACCACGGGACCCTCCTTCCAGCTATCCGGGACCGTCCGGGGCCCGTTCCGATCGCCTGCGTTCGAACCGCCCCCCTCCGGACCCTTCTCGCTCGCAGCGCGCTCCTCCGGAGCGCTCCCCTCCGGACGGCCCTCGCCCGGACGGCCGGGATCGGGAAGGAGCCCACCCGGCTCCCGCACGGCGCTGCCGGGCGGGATGGGCGGGCCGCTGGGGCGGTCGGCCGCGGCGGATGATTCCACGCCCGCAGCCCGGCTGCCACCGGAGGCGGCTCCGGCCGTGCCCCCGGTCGGGGCGGCGCCCGCCGCGCTTCGTGCCCGGGCCGCGCTGGGCCGCCGCGTTGCCGGCGCCCCGCTCGCGAGCGCGAGGGAGGCGCCCGGGCCCTCGCGACCGAGGGTGCGCACGTCGGGCGCGCCGAGTCGGGCGGCGTCCGCCGTGTGGTCGTCGGGCATCCGATTGGATTCGCGCTCGGCCCGCACCCGGGCCTCGTAGTGGACGATCTCCCGCTCGCGCGTGGCCTCGTCCCAGCCGAGGACCTCGCCCACGAGCTGTGCGACGGCGGGCGCGGCCTCCATCCCCCGGTCGGCGGTCTCGATGGAGATGCGGGTCCGCCGGGTGAGGACGTCGTCGAGGTGGAGCGCGCCTTCGAAGGCAGCGGCGTACACGATCTCCGCCCGCAGGTAGCCGCCCCCTCCGGGCAGGGGCTCGCCGAGCTCGGGGCGCTCGCGGATCAGCGCGAGTAGCTCCCGGATGCGGGTCCCGTATCGGCGGAGCAGGCGCTCGACCTGCTCGAGGGGGAGTCCCGATCCACGGGCCAGCTCCGCGCGGCGCGGCCAGAGGCCCGGGAAGCCGGCCCCCCCGAGCAGCGGAATCCGGTGGGTGCAGGAGGGGGGCACGGAGCGCCCGAGGCCCCGGGCGGCCACATCGACCGCGTCGCGGGCCATCACCCGGTACGTGGTGTACTTCCCGCCGGCGACGGTGACGAGGCCGGAGACGGACTCCGAGACCGCGTGCTCGCGGCTCAGCTTCGAGGTGTCCTCGCTCTCCCCCGAAAGAAGCGGCCGCAGGCCGGCGTAGACCCCCTCGATGTCGTCGCGGGAGATGGGCCGGGCCAGCGCCCGGTTCACGCGCTCGAGCAGGTAGTCGATGTCCCGCGCACTCGCCGCGGGGTGGGCGAGGTCGAGGTTCCAGTCGGTGTCGGTGGTTCCGATGATCCAGTGCCCGTCCCAGGGGATCACGAAGAGCACGCTTCGCTCGGTGCGGAGGATGAGGCCGGAGTCGCCCGGGATGCGGTCCCGCGGGACGACGAGGTGGATGCCCTTGGAGGCGCGGACCCGGATCCTCCCGCGCCCGCCCATGCCCTGTACCCGGTCGGTCCAGACCCCGGTGGCGTTGATCACCCGCTGCGCCCGGACCTCCACCTCGGCGCCGCTCTCGAGGCAGCGCACCCGCAGCCCGGTGACGCGGGCGCCGGACTTCTCGAGTCCGACCACGCGGGCCGAGGAGAGCGCGAGCGCGCCGAAGCAGGCCGCCGTCCGCACCAGCGTGAGGGTGTGGCGGGCGTCGTCCACCTGGGCGTCGTAGTACAGGATGGCGCCGCAGAGGGATTCGGGGGCGAGACCGGGGAAGCGCCGCAGCGCGGCTCGGCGGGAGAGGTGCCGGTGGCGCGGCAGCGCGCGCCGGCCCGCGAGCAGGTCATAGAGCAGCATGCCGGTTCCGACGTAGAGCCGCTCGAGGACCGGCGTGCGCAGCGGGTAGAGGAAGGGCACCGGGCGGACCAGGTGGGGACAGAGCCGGTCGAGCATCCGCGTCTGCTCGCGGAGCGCCTCCCGCACCAGGCCGAACTCGAGCTGCTCCAGGTACCGCACGCCGCCGTGGATCAGCTTGCTCGAGCGGCTGCTCGTTCCCGCTGCCCAGTCCCGCTGCTCGAGCAGCGCCACCTCGAGCCCGCGGGTGGCCGCGTCGAGCGCCGCCCCGGCGCCGGTGACGCCTCCGCCGACGACGACCACGTCGAAGTCGCGGCGGCCGAGCTCGGCGAGCGCGCGCTCCCGGGCCGCCGGGTCGAGTCGGGAGGGATCGGGCGCGCGCAAGGGGCCTCCTCGTGGACGCGGCGCCGGTGGCGGGGCGGGCGGCATCCCCCACTTGGGCTCACGGCTCCCCGCCGGGCCGGGGCGGCCCCGGCTCGGGCCGCGGGCGCGGCGGCCACCGGACGGCCGTAGGATGACGGCTCCTGAGCCCGTTGCCTCCCTCCCGCTGGCCCGGTCCCCCGTTTTGCCCTAGTTTCGCCCACCCATGGCGGCCGCCCGGATCGCTCCGCCGGTCCTCGCGGGTCCCACCGGCCCGTTCCCGCTCGAGGGCTTCCACCCGGCGGTGCGCACTTGGTTTGCGCGGCGCTTTCCGGACGGGCCCACGGAGCCCCAGGCGCACGGCTGGCCCCTCATCGCCGGAGGGCGGGACACGCTCATCGCCGCGCCCACCGGCTCCGGCAAGACCCTCGCCGCCTTCCTGGTGTGCATCGATCGCCTCTGGCGGCGGCACGCCGAGCGTGGCGCGGTTCCGGAGCGGGTCGAGGTCGTCTACGTCTCGCCCCTGAAGGCACTCGCCGCCGACATCCGCGAGAACCTCGAGCGGCCGCTTCGCGAGATCGCAGACGTGGCCCTCGAACTCGGCCTCCCCTCGCCGGAGCTCCGGGTTGCGCTTCGCACCGGCGACACGCCGGCCGCCGACCGCAGCCGCATGCTGCGGCAGCCGCCGCATTTCCTGGTGACGACACCCGAGTCGCTCTTCCTGCTGCTCACGGCGGAACGCAGCCGCGAGATCCTCCGGGGCGTGCGCACGGTGATCGTCGACGAGATCCATGCCGTGGCCGGAGACAAGCGCGGTGCCCACCTCGCCGTGACCGTCGAGCGGCTTGCGGCGCTCGCCCGGGGCCGGCTCCAGCGGGTCGGCCTCTCGGCCACCCAGAAGCCGCTCGACGAGATCGGCGAGCTCCTCGCGGGCTTCGAGGTCGCCGAGGATCTGCCGCTTCTCGCGGGCGGGGCGACGGCCGGGGAAGGGGAGGCCAGGGCCCGAGCCCGGCCTGTTGCCCGCCCGTGCTCGATCGTGGACCTCGGCCACCGGCGCGAGCTCGATCTCGCCCTCGAAGTACCCGGCTCGGCCCTCGAGGCGGTGTGCTCCCACGAGCAGTGGGACGAGATCCTCGACCGGATCGCCGGCCACGTGCGCGCGCACCGCACCACCCTCGTCTTCGTGAACACCCGCCGGCTCGCCGAGCGCCTCGCGCACCTGCTCGCCGAGCGCCTCGGGCAGGGCGCGGTCGCGGCCCATCACGGGAGCCTCTCCCGCGAGCGCCGTCTGCGGGTGGAGGCGCGGCTCCGCGGCGGTGAGCTCCGTGCGCTGGTGGCGACCGCCTCGCTCGAGCTCGGCATCGACATCGGGCCCGTCGAGCTCGTCTGCCAGGTCGGCTCGCCCCGGCGCATCGCCACCTTCCTGCAGCGGGTCGGGCGTTCGGGACATGCGCGGGCGGCCACGCCGAAGGGCGTGCTCTACCCCACCACCCGGGACGAGCTCCTCGAATGCGCGGCGCTGCTGCGCGCCGTCCGTGCCGGCGAGCTCGACCGGATCGATCTCCCCGACGCCCCGCTCGACATCCTCGCCCAGCAGGTGGTCGCCGCCTGTGCCGCGGAGCCGATGGAGGAGGAGGCCCTCTTCCGCCTGCTGCGCCGGAGCCGCCCGTTCCGGGCGCTCACCCGGGCCGAATTCGACGAGGTCCTCGAGGTGCTCGCGCAGGGGGTCGACACGGGGCGGGGTCGGCGCGGCGCCTGGCTGCATCGAGACCGGGTCCACGGCGTGGTCCGCGCCCGCCGGGGCGCGCGGCTGGCCGCGCTGACCTCCGGCGGCGCGATTCCCGAGACCGCCGACTACCGGGTGGTCGCCGACCCGGACGAGACCTTCATCGGCACCGTCAACGAGGACTGGGCGGTGGAGAGCCAGAAGGGGGACATCTTCCTGCTCGGTACGCACTCCTGGCGGATCCGGCGGGTGGAAGGCGGGGTGGTGCGGGTCGTGGACGCCGGTGGCGCGCCGCCCACCATCCCCTTCTGGCTGGGGGAGGCGCCCGCCCGCAGCGCCGAGCTCTCGCGCGGGGTGGCCGAGCTCCGCGAGGAGGTGGCGCGGCGGCTCGATCTCGGCGGCACACCGGCGGCCGTGGGCTGGCTCGCCGAGTCCTGCGGTCTTTCGGCCGACGCCGCCGAGCAGGTGGCCGCCTACGTGGAGGCGGGGCGGACGGCCCTCGGCGTCCTTCCCGGAGCCCGCGACATCGTCTTCGAGCGCTTCGTCGACGAGTCCGGCGGCTCCCAGGTGGTGGTCCACGCCCCCTTCGGCGGCCGTGTGAACCGCGGGCTCGGGCTGCTGCTGCGCAAGCGATTCTGCGTACGCTTCGACTTCGAGCTCCAGGCCGCCGCCAACGACGACGCCGCCCTGCTGTCGCTCGGCGCCCGCCACGGTTTCCCGCTCGAGATGCTCGGCGCCTTTCTCCGGCGGGCGGGGGCTCCGGAGGCCCTCACCCGCGCGGTCGTGCTCTCGCCGCTCTTCCCCGCGCGGTGGCGCTGGAACCTCGGGCGCTCGCTTCTGGTGCTCCGTTTCCGGGGCGGGCGCCGCGTGCCCCCTCCCATCCAGCGGATGGAGGCGGACGATCTCATGGCGGCGCTCTTCCCGGGCCTGGCGCAGTGTCAGGAGAACGCGACCGGGCCCATGGAGATCCCCGATCACCCGCTCGTCCGCCAGACCGTGCGTGACTGCCTGCACGAGGCGGTGGATCTCCCGCGGCTGCTCACCCTGCTCGAGGCGGTCGAGCGCGGGGAGGTGCGGCTCCACTTCCGCGACACCACCGAGCCCTCGCCCTTCGCCCACGAGATCCTCTCCGGGCGCCCCTTCACCTTCCTGGACGACGCGCCCCTCGAAGAGAGGCGTTCGCGTGCGGTGCCGCTGCCCCGCGGGCTCCCGGCCGCACCGCGCGACCACACGCGGATCGATCCCGAGGCCGTGGCCCGGGTGGGACGGGAGGCACGCCCCGAGCCCCGGGATGCCGAGGAGCTCCACGACCTCCTGATGGGCCTCGGGGTGGTGAGCGCCGCCGCGCTGGCCGAGCTCGCGCCCCACCCCGAGCGGGAAGGGCTCCTGGCCGAGCTCGCCGCGAGCCGGCGGGTCGGCCGCTTCACGGCCCCGCGACGGGGTGCACCGGAGCTCCTCACGGCGGCCGAGTGCGTGGACCTCGCGGGGGCGCTCTTCCCGGAGGCGCGCCTGCCCGCCGGGCTCGCGCTGCCCCCGGCACTGGCGGGGCGTCCGGCGCCCGAGCCGGAGGAGGCGGCGGAGCGGGTGCTTCGCGGGCATCTCGAGTGCACCGGCGCGTGCACCCCCTCGTCGCTGGCCGAGGCCACGGGGCTGCCTCCCTCCCTGGTGGACGCCGGCCTCGCGCGCCTGGAGGCGGCGGGCTTTCTGGCGCGTGGCCGCTTCGGTCCGGGACCCGGCGAGGAGCAGGTCTGCTCCCGGCGCCTGCTGGCCCGCATGCACCACCTGACGCGCGCGCGCCTGCGGGCCTCGGTGCGGCCCGTGTCGGCCCGCGACTTCATGCGCTTCCTGCTGCGCTGGCAGCACGCCGCCCCGGGTGTGGCGCGGGCCGGGCGGCGGGGCGTGCTCGCCGTGGTCGAGCAGCTGCAGGGCTTCGAGGTGCAGGCCGGCGCCCTCGAGGGCGCGGTGCTCCCGGCGCGGGTCGCGGGCTACCGGAGCGAGTGGCTCGACGCGCTGTGCCTGTCCGGGGAGGTGGTGTGGGGCCGGATGGCGGTCTCCGCGCCCGACGGCGGCCCGGGATGGCTTCCCTCCCGGGCGACGGGGATCACCCTGGCCCGGCGGGAGGACTGGCCCTGGCTGGTGCGGGCGGTGCGGGGGGATCGCCATCCCGAGCCCCCCACGGACGGGCCGGGCGCCGAGCTCCTCCGCGTGCTCTCCGAGCGGGGTGCGCTCTTCGCGGCGGAGCTCGCCGAGGCGACGCCCGCCCTGCGGGCGGCGGGGCGGGAGGCGGTGGACGCGGCGCTGCTCGAGCTCGTGGCCCGCGGGCTGGTCGCCGCCGACGGCTTCGAGCCGCTCCGGGCCCTGCTGCGCGGCCGCCGGGCCGGGCTGCGCAGGGTGGGGCGCCCCGGCACCGGCGGGGCCCGCCGGCGCCTGCGGGCGGCCGGCCTGGCCCCGCCGCCACCCTCGGGTCGCTTCGCACGGCTCCCCGAGCCGCCCGCCGACCTCGATCCCCACGACCTCGCCGAGGCGCTCGCCGAGCAGCTCCTCGCCCGCTATGGCGTGGTCTTTCGCGACCTCCTCGGCCGCGAGACCCTCGCGCTCTCCTGGCGCGAGCTCGTGGCGGCCCTGCGGCGTCTCGAGGACCGCGGACAGGTGCGCGGGGGGCGCTTCGTGGCCGGTTTCGCCGGCGAGCACTTCGCCCGGCCGGACGCGGTGGAGCTCCTCGAGCACGTCCGCGGCCAGCCGCGGCGCGGCGAGGAGGTGGAGCTCTCCGCCGCCGATCCCCTCAATCTCGTGGGCGTGATCCTTCCGGGGCCGAGGATCCCGGCGGTGGCGGGCGCGCGGATCCGCTTCCGCGACGGGCTTCCCGAGAGGGACGATCCGCGTGTCGGTGCCCGGCCCTGACGCCACACCGGTCCAGCCGCGGGTGGCACCCGCCCGCGGCGGGGGGCGTCCTCGGAGCGCACCGGTGGCGGGGCGACGGAGGGGGTCGAGCGCCGGGCTGGCCTGCGCGCTGCTCCCGCTTCTCGCGCCGTTCGCCGCATCCGCGGGGATCGATGGCCCCTCGCCGGGGGGTCGTGGCATCCCGCCCGATCGGGTGGTGGTGGTCGCCAACGAGGCCTCCCCCGTCTCGGTCGCCATCGCGGAGACCTACGTCGCCGCGCGGGGCATTCCCCGGGCGAACCTCCTCCGGCTGCGGATTCCGGTGGCGGATCCCCTGCTGCGCAGCGCGGCCCACGAGACCATCACCCGCGAGTTCTTCGAGCGCCGCGTGCGGGATCCGATTCGCGCGTTCCTGCGCCGGCGCGACCCGCAGGGGCGGATCCTGGTGCTCGTCACCACCAAGGGCATTCCCCTCCGCATCGCGCGCCGGGGCCCCCGCCCTGCGGGCCCGCTCCTGCTCCGGGACGAGGACGCCGCGGCGGTGGACGCGGAGCTCGCGCTGCTCGGAAGCGGCCGCGACGGCGAGGCCGGGGTGGTCGGGCTCGCGAACCCGTATTTCGACTCGGCGCTTCCCTTCGAGCGCTTTCGGGAGCTCCATCCCGAGGCGCCGCTGCGCTACCTCGTGGCGCGGATCACCGGCTACCAGGACCGCCCCGCCGCCACCCGGGGCGTGCCGCGGGACGTGGCGCGGCTGCTCGAGGCCGCCCGCGCGGTGCCGCCGCTGCCCGGGGTCGTGCTGGTGGACGAGGACCCGACCCGGCGCGGCGGCCTCGCCGCCGCCAACGAGGTCCTGCTCCGACCGGTGGCCCGGCTCGCGGAGTCCCTCGG
>Ga0256839_1006516_pt1 | contig 10198 bp, 4 predicted proteins | sample 354166metaG_FD_185968 | JGI IMG/M metagenome (GOLD analysis project Ga0256839, IMG submission 185968) | Hydrothermal vent microbial communities from Mid Atlantic Ridge, Atlantic Ocean - 354-166 | ecosystem: Environmental > Aquatic > Marine > Hydrothermal vents | place: Atlantic Ocean: Mid... | reverse complement strand
AACGAATGTCCGGCCACCATATCGGGCTCAAACTCTTCCTTCGGCGCAGCCTGGATTCTACCCAGAGAGTACAAAAAAACGGCGGGCTGGGTTACTTCGGTCTGTTTCAAATCTTCGGCAGAACCCTCAAACATGATGTCCGTAATGCGATACCCCAGCAAATCGTTAGCGCGCTCAAAAAGCTCTCTAACAGCTGCGTGTTCATTATATAAATCCTTACCCATACCCGGAAATTGAGAACCCTGCCCGGGAAAAACATATGCTAACATAATGGCAAATTTCTAGTTTTAAAAACCTGTCCAAGCATCTCCTCCGGACAGGAATCCGCGTTAATGCCGCTTTCGGCTAATCAAATTCATAAACTCCATCCTGGTCTTTTCCTTAAAAAACTCTCCGGTAAAAGCCGAAGTCGTAGTGATAGAGTTCTGCTTTTGCACCCCTCGCATCATCATACACATGTGATGAGCCTCAATAACTACAGCAACGCCCAAAGGTCGAATGACGGAATCAATACAATGAACGATCTGCTCGGTAAGTCTTTCCTGCACCTGCAAACGGCGAGCAAATACATCCACAACACGTGGTATTTTACTCAATCCTACGACATAACCGTTGGGGATATAGGCCACATGCGCTTTCCCAAAAAAAGGTAGCATGTGGTGTTCACACAACGAGTACAACTCAATGTCTTTCACAATGACCATTTCGCTGTATGTCTCAGCAAACATGGCTGAACGCAGAATGGCTACAGGGTCCTGCTCGTAACCCTGGGTCAAAAACTGCATCGCCTTGGCTACTCTTTCCGGGGTTTTTTTCAAACCTTCCCGACTAACATCCTCTCCCAGCAAATGCAAAATTTGCTCATAATGGGCACTCAACTGTCCAGCCAGCTCTGCCGAAAACTCCTCTTCTTTTTTTGTAGCCATGATTCTATCTTATATATCCAAACTGAAATGGTTTGGGACATTTACGACACGCAAACGAGTAAAAGATAGGGAGTTTGGGCAGCTGACACCTCCCAAACCACTTCGCTATGAGTATAAATCATATCCAAACCATGCGTTACAAATACACTTAAAACACAAACTCGTCCACTCATCAAAACAATTCAATGCCTCAAATCATTTAACTCCAGGCATATTTGAGGTGCAAAAGTAAAAAGTTTTGCTTCTTTTTGTCTTTTCAAAAGGCCTTTTCATCTAAAAAGTATGCCTATCATACCGGCTTCCGCCAAATTGAGCCCCCGCATAGGCCCTCCTGTCCCATATGCCGGCAAACAGGTAAACCAAACCGTTTCAGCATGAGCACAACGAAGACATACCTAACTTTTGCCCCCTGTAAAACAGTTCGAAAAGCTCGAAGTCGAAAATAAGATCCGACAACAGATAACTATAAAAACATGCAACAGCAACAGAGGCAGCACGATATCCGGGCAAAATTCTATGCCCTGCTCAACAAGCGCTGGGGCTACCACCTGCTCTTCTGGATAGTCATGTACCTCTTTTTTTCCGCTTTCGATGCCGCCATCTCGGATTACAAACTCCTTTCCGCACTCAAAAATCAAATTCCCCATTTTATAGCTTACATAGCTATCGTTTACTTGAATCTCCAATACCTGATTCCCCGTTACCTGAGTAAAAAACAATTTTTACCTTATCTGGGCCTTCTTCTGCTCGCAAGCCTGATCATCACTCCTTTTAAAATCATGTACTTGTACCAACAGTTCAAAAACGAACCGGTCATACAAGCCCAACTCATCAATCAACTCAACATAGCTTTTATACCGACCTTCCTGATGGGCTTGCTCTCCACATTACTCAAAATCACAACCGACTGGTTTAGAAACCTGCGCGAACGACAAGAGCTGATCACCCAAAATATGCAATCCGAATTGCGCTTCCTCCGATCTCAAATTAACCCGCACTTCCTCTTCAACACCCTCAATAACCTCTATGCCTTGACCATCAAAAAATCCGACCTCGCCCCCGAAATCGTACTCAAACTATCGGAAATGATGCGCTATATGCTCTATGAGTGTAATGAAAAAGAGGTGCCCCTGGCCAATGAAATTGCCTATATCAAAAACTATCTGGACCTGGAAAAACTTCGCAAACACAAAAATTTGCACATCCGATTTGATGTCGAAGGATCTCCCGAAAACAAAAAAATAACGCCCCTACTGTTTATTCCCTTTATCGAAAATGCCTTTAAACACGGGCTCAGCCAACACACCCGAGAAGGGTTTATCCACATCCTGATGCGCATAGAAAAAGATCTCTTGTCTTTTAGAATAGAAAACAGCAAAGAACCGTCCCTAAAATCGGGGCAAACCCAACACGAAATAAAAAAAAGCGGAGGTATAGGCCTGAAAAATGTCCGCCGACGCCTCCAACTGCTCTACCCCGGAAAACACAAACTACTCATCAGAAACCGACCCAAAGTCTTTATCGTGGATTTGCACCTCATCCTCTAAAAAGCAAAACCAACCAACCTTCACTAAAGAACAACCAAAAAACAAAACGACATGCTCAAGACCATCATCGTTGACGACGAACCCCTCGCTCTGGAAATCCTCGAAGCACACATTGCAAAAATCACCGAACTCGAGCTAATCGCTAAATGTAGCAATGCTCTTGAGGCTCATCAAATCCTACAAGAACAAGACATCGACCTGATGTTGCTGGATATCCAAATGCCTCAACTCACCGGAACGGACTTCCTCAAAGGCCTGCAAAATCCACCCATGGTCATCTTCACCACAGCTTATTCCAACTACGCCGTGGAAGGCTTCGAATTAAATGCCGTGGACTACCTGCTCAAGCCCATTTCCTTCGAACGCTTTTTCAAAGCAATCAACAAAGCTCTGGAGCAATACCATAGTAAAGAAGAACACAAAAACCCTCCCTCCCAGGAAGCAGAAGATTTTGTATTTATCAAAGCTGATAAAAAACTGGTCAAAGTACACTACAAAGACATCTTTTACATCGAAGGCCTTAAAGACTATGTTATTGTATTCACCTCGACAGGTAAAATCATCACCCTACAAACCATGAAAAAACTGGAAGAGAAATTACCTCAAAACCTCTTTAAACGAATTCACCGATCCTACATCGTCAATCTCGACAAAATTCAATCTGTCATTGGAAATATGGTGGAAATTTCTCCCAAAGGCGAAAGCAAATTGCTGCCTGTCGGCAAAAATTATCGGGAAGAACTACTGAACATCATCAACGAAAAACGCCTGTAAACCCAAAACCTTCCTACCCCCAGTCTGGAATACCCCAAACCCGCAAATTCGCAAAATGGGAAAAGATCCCTGCCCGCAGCATGACACCTAAGCATTTCAGCACAGCATAGAAGGTCAGCTACCATAGCTGCCTTTCGGCAAATAAGAAAAGGGAAGCCGAGCAAACAGCTCAGCTTCCCCTCCTATCATTCAGCCCTCAACAAAGGGGCTGCCATCTCACTACTTCGCGATCATCTTGCGCACAGCTGTGTAATCTCCACTCTCTAAGCGGCAGTACAACACGCCCGACACGCCCAGATCCTTCAACACTACCTCCTGGTAGCCGGCTCCATACTCGCCCTTTATCCGACGAACTACACGACCCTGGGCATCCATAACCGTCAACACCGCCTGACCGCCTTGCGGCAAATAAAAGCCTATCACCGTCTCTTCCTTGAACGGGTTCGGACTGTTCCCGTACAACGCATAACCCGACTGTACCAACTCCCCGCCTATGCGCAACTGGATCGACAAGGGCTCGCCTTCCGCTCCATAGCCCACAGCAGGCGTGTAGCGAGAACTGATCGCAAATACCTCGCTCAACCGAACTGACTCCTTCGCTCTTATCCGCAATCCATACTGCGCCTCCCCGCCCAAGGTCCGTGACTCTTCGCTGTACCAGCTCGTCGTCAACACTCCGGCTTCCTCAAACAACCCAAAGTCCTCCCTGCCACTCACACCTTCCAACACTTCCTCTACCTCTATCTTCTCCTTCGAATACTCCAGGCTGTACTGATAACCCACTACCGATACCGGCGACACCTCAAACCAGACTTCAGCTTCCTCTCCGGACTGCAGCAACCTGTCCTCCAACTCGAATATCACATCTCCCTCATACCCGTGTAGCTCTACCTCACTGCCACTTCCCGCATTCGTCACCGCACTGCCGTTTACATCGCCTATCTTCACCGCTACAAAGTCCGCATTCAGATCATCCTGCGTCAGGTTGTTGTAGTTGATCACCTCGGGGAAGGCCTCCAACCACGGATTCGTAGGATCAGGGAATATATAGTCCTTATCCACAAAACGCCACGAGGTGTTGTTCGGAAAATGCTCCGTCATCAACAAAATCACCTGCTGAATCGCTACCAAATCCAATGTCGTTATCTGCTCCGAATTGTTCGCATCCGCTGCTATCAGCTGATACGGACTGTCTAACAGATCTACTCCCAAGATGTGACGGCTGATCAGCACCATGTCCAGGGCCGTTACTCCATTGTCGGCATCGGTATCCAACTGCGGACTTACCGTGTAGTCCCCTCCTGCTGGCAAACTCAAACTGTACATGCCCGCATTGTCCGTCATGTCCATGTACGCACCTCCATTCACCTCTACCTCTACGCCCTCTACAGCAGCATCCCACTCCGTCTCTATCACACCCGCTACCACAGGATTGCCACTGCCGCCACAGGCGCCCATGTTGTCCTGTACAACCACAAACGTCTCGCAGTAGTCCTGGTTACCCGACGCATCCGTCACCCACAACTCTATACCAAAGCTCGCCTCTGCATTGCCGCCCAAATCATCGCAAGTGTAGATCCGCTGCTTGTCGTTTACATCCGCCGAAAAGCTCAACTGCACATCGCCGGGGCAGTTGTCAAAGCTACCCGCATCAAAATCCTCTGCCCAGATGTCTATCATACCCGTCTGCATGATCTCGATCACCAGGCCTTCAACGCAGTACGGCGTGGGCTTCTTACAGTCAACTACCGTGACCACCATCTCATCGTAGCTGTGGTTGCCGCAACCGTCCTCTACCTCATAGCCTACCACGTACTCGCCCGGGGGCACATTGCTGTAGCTGTACTGATCTCCCGTAGCATACGCTGCCAGGTCCGCAGACGTCACCGTAATCGTAATATCCGGTGAACAATCCGTTACATCTGGCGTCGGCAAAGTGATGCTCACATCGCAGTCCGTCTCCTCTATGCAGTACGTCTGATCCGCTACCTCAAAAATCGGTGCTTCCTCATCCACTACCTTGATCACCTGATCGTGCGTATAGCTCAAACCGTCAGGATAGGTGCACCAGTTCACCACGCTCCAGTGACGGATGATCTTGTAGCACGCATCCTGTACCACATCGTACTGCTCATCCTCATACGACACACCGATCAGCTCGCACTCGTCATCAAATATCTGAGGCTCACCAAAGTCTGGCAATGTGCCATCTACACACTGCGCTATCAGGTCGCCGGGGAACACCACATACCAGTCGTCAACATGCTCTATGCTGATCACCTGCTCACAGCTCGCCTCCGGATTGCCATGACCGTCCGTGGCCGTCCACGTACGCACAATCTGGCCTTCCGTACACGTGTTCACCTCATGGCTCCAGCTGTATTCCTCCGTCAATTCGCAGTTGTCGTAGAACAACGGACTGCCAAAACCTTCCAACACACTGCCGTCTCCCAACTCCAGCGACGAAGCGTAATTCGCCAGGTAATCATCACACGTTATCACCTGATCCGCAGGACAGCTCACCACTATCGGTGGTATCTTGTCCTCTACATTCACCTGTACCATGCAGTCGTTGTAGTTGCCATCGCAGTCGTACGCTCGGAATACTACCATCACCGTCTGACCCGCATCGCTGCAGCAGAACCTTACTTCAGGGCCGAACTCGTCGTAATTGCCTTCGCAGTCTCCATCCATGCGCCGAACCTCGAAGTGATCCAGGCAGCAGTTGTCGTACGTGCCGTTGTCAAAATCCTCCGCCGGTACCAGCGCCTCGCCCTCACTCGACAAACTCACATCCGTCACTTCCTTGCATATCGCCGTCGGTGCTATGTTGTCAACAACATTCACCACGATCGTTACACTCGTGATGTTCCCGCACTCGTCCTCCGCTACATACGTCAACTCGTGCTGACCCAGCGGCAAGCCCGGCGACGGTATCAAACCCCCATTCGTCGTATTGCCCACTGGCGTCGATACAAAACTGTTCACTATCCCGTTGCACACTCCTTCCATATTCGCTACCGGTACAGGGCCTGTCGCTGCACAACCCTGGTAGTCCTCACTGTACTCATTCGCACTCATCTCCCACCAGTCGTTCACCGCATCATATCCCACACTGCTCAACTCTATCGTCGGTGCTACATCCAACACCTTCACGTACTGTACGCCCGTCAGCGTAACAGGATCGCCCCCGCCGGCCGGACACCAATCGTATATCGTCCACGTACGTACGATCTTATAGCTGCCGGCACATACGTTCACTATGTTGTCCTCATAGCTCACGCCCAAGCCACAGGCTCCCGTACCATCCGTCGTCAAGTCCACTCCGCCTATCTGCGGCCAGCCCGTCTGCCCGGGATCCAAACTTCCCGGCAAGGCATTGCAATCGTACTCCACATCTGCAGGCAAAACCACCTGATCCAATCCGCCTCGCAACACTGCTATGTGCTGTACACACGTATCTGCATTGCCCCACTCATCCGTCATGATGAACGTCCGCGTTATCTCTTCCAACAGCTCGCTGTTCTCCGTACAGTCGTATTGTACGTAGTCATCCGCGTACTCTATGCCAAAGGAGGAGCAATCCGTTACCTCAGGCCAGCCCAACAACAACTCACCAGATCCATTCTCCGCATGCTCATCTACCACACACAAAATCGTCGTATCGCTCGGGCACGTTCCTACAGGAGGCAACTTGTCCTCTATGATGATCGTCGCCCACCATGCGTTGCAGCTCACCACGTTCTCTATCTTCACCATCAACTCCTGGTTGAAGTAGCCCGCTGGTACCGGATTCGGCAAGGTGTTGATGCCGTTCGGATCCATGATCGTCACCTGGTTGTACCCGCCCAACGGATAGGTCGTAATGTCGCAGGCGTCATTACCCCCCTCCAACACCATATCCGCCGTAATCAACGAACTGCAGTCTTCCTCCAGCGATATCTGTACCAGATCGTTGCCCCCTACAAGCTGCGACTCCGCCCAGCAATTCGTCAAGGGCGTCGCATCGTCATATCCACCCGTATCTCCCGGACTGCCTGGATTGTTCGTCGCCGGATCACAACCATCATCCGACAAATCCTCCACCGTGTACTGCGGCGATCCGGGCTGCATGTAATCCGGTATCGCCACGCCCTGGTAGTTCTCTGCCTTCGCACTGCTCTGTACCTGCGTCTCCGGATAATTCGGCGCTCCGGCTGCCTCAGGATCCAACTCATAGCGCAGACTTACGCACACCTGCTCCCCGGGCCACAACAAGCCCGTGCCCGAAAACAGCACATCATCTCCTATTCCGTCGTATCCTCCGTTCAACACCGGCGTCACCTGAGCCGTACTGCTGTCTATCTGCGGGCCGCCTGTCAATCCCAAGAACATGCTGCCGTAAGGCCCGTCCAAATCCAACTCCGCTTCCCACTGACCCAACGGCACCTCGCCCGTGTTCTCAAAGCACAGCGACATCAACACATCAAAGTGGCCGCACTCTCCGCTCGTCGCAAAATCAACTCCCTTAATCGCAAGGCTCGAGCCGTACTTCGGCTCCGGTATGAAGCCAAAGTCTATGCTCGCATCGTACTGATTGTCCGGCCAATCGCCTACGATCTGAACTTCATCTCCCGTTCCGTATTCTCCCGTCGGCATATTCGTCACATCACTCAACACAAACTCATAGTACGGCGTACCGTCGGAATCCGTGTAATCGTCTCCACTCAAATTCGCTATCGTCAAGATCATGTCCATCGGATAAGGCTTGATGTCCAAGCGATATCCGCCTTCTATCAAGCCACAGAAGTAGTATATACCGTCTACTCCGCCTAATGGCTGCGTCGTCGTTACATAGCTGCGATCATCTGCCGTGCCGTAAACCCCGTCCTGTCCGTACCAGATCAACTCCACTTCATGGCCGTTGATGCCCTGATCCGCAGGCTCGTTCTGATCTCCGGCCAAGTCCGCATCAAACCACACCAGGTTGCCAACCTTCCCAAGGTTCACCTTGTAATCCTCTACCTCGCCTTGCGGCATCTCTTCCGTACCGTACTTCGCAGGGCCATCAGGGCCTAGTCCTCCATTGGCCGAAAGGCGGAAGCGCGCCATGGCCATACCTTGCATGTACTTCGCTTCCGACGGCACCTCAAAGCACCACTCCTCATTCGTCGTCGTCCCTACGCCCAGCGTGCCGCCTACCGTAAAGTTCAGTTCCTCACTTGCCTCCAACACCCCGTCTCCATCCCAGTCTATCCAGCCCTGTACTACCGCAGCACTGCCCGTCTGGTTCTCTCCGCTTACCTCTATGCACGCCTCATAACCCGGTATCAAGGGCGTGGTGAACTCTATGCCGTCTTCATCATCCGTCAAATCCACATCGTCTCCATCCGCTCCTGCCGTAGGCTGACCCTCTCGCTCTGCATCTACTCCGCCCCCAAGGTAGAAGTTCGGGTAGATCACGTGTACGGCTCCTTCTTCTGCCATCACCGTGTGGTAGTCCGTCCCCGAATCCGGCAAGTCCCCGTAATCCAGGTACGCATAACCAAAGTCGTAGCTCTCATCTACCTGGTTGTCAGGGAAGGTGCCTACGCCGGCTACGCCATTGTCGCCCGTGCCGTCTTCGCCCGTCAGCATATTCGTCACATCCGCTATGTCAAAGGCCACCATCGACATGGTCAAATCCATGCCCGTCACCTCTCCGTCGCTATCCAGCTCGTCGTCTCCGCCTCTGTCCCAGCGCGTCGGCGTCATCCGATCAGGCGTCGTGCCTATCAGCTTGTAGCTACCTTCTATCAAGCCGCAGAAGTAGTACTCCCCATCGGCCTGACCCGAGGCAGGACCCGTTACCGTCGGGTACGTACGGTCATCCGCAGTGCCCAATACGCCGTCTGCCCCGGCCCACTGCAAGGTCACCGTCACCCCGTTCAGCGCCGGCTCATCTCCATCCTGGTCTCCGTCAAAGTTCCAGTCTTCCCACACGTAGTTGCCCACCTTGCCTACATTCAACTTGTAGTCCTCTACCTCGCCTTGCGGCATCACATCCGGCGTGCCGTACTTCGCAGGGCCGTCAGGACCGTAGCCTCCACTGCGGCTCAACCTAAAGCGCGCATACACCATCCCATCGTTAAACACTGCATCCGACGGCACCGTAAAGCAGTACTGCTCATTCGTCGTGATGCCTACCGCTACCACGCCTCCGTTCGTAAACGTCAGCTCTTCTGTGGCCTGAAGCTCCCCGTCTCCATTCCAGTCTATCCAACCCTGCAAGACCGCCGATGAACCCGTCGAGTTCTCCGCACTCACCTCTATGCACGCCTCAAAGCCCGGTATCAGCGGCGTTACAAAGCTCACCCCGTCCTCATCATCCGTCAAATCTCCATCATCGCCGCCTACCTGCATACCCGCCGATGCCTCTGGCTGACCTTCTCTTTCCATATCTACTCCGCCTCCCAAATAGAAGCCCGGATAGATCACGTGGATCGCGCCTCCTTCTGCCATCGTCGTGTTGAAGTTCTCTCCCTGCGCTGCCTCCGGCAAGTCTCCGTAATCCAAACGGGCAAAACCGTAGTCGTGCGTCTCATCTACCTGATTGTCAGGGAAAGTGCCCACGCCCGCTGCGCCGCTGTCACCGGGAGCACTCTCATTCGTCGGCAAGGACGTTACATCGCTCAACACGATCGTCTCCATCACCATCGTCAAATCCATACCACTTACAACACCGTCGCTGTCATACACATCGTCTCCTACATCCCAGCGCGTCGGTGTCATCCTCTCCGGAGTCTGGATGATCAGCTTGTACGTGCCCTCTATCAAGCCGCAGATGTAGTACTCCCCATCGGCCTGGCCCGAAGCAGGGCCCGTTACCGTCGTGTACGTACGGTTATCTGCTGACGTCGTTACGTCTCCATCCGGGCCGCCCCAGATGAACTCTATGCCTATGTCGTTCATCGCAGGCTCATCTCCATCCTG
>Ga0256839_1006515_pt1 | contig 10201 bp, 5 predicted proteins | sample 354166metaG_FD_185968 | JGI IMG/M metagenome (GOLD analysis project Ga0256839, IMG submission 185968) | Hydrothermal vent microbial communities from Mid Atlantic Ridge, Atlantic Ocean - 354-166 | ecosystem: Environmental > Aquatic > Marine > Hydrothermal vents | place: Atlantic Ocean: Mid... | reverse complement strand
AGCGGCCGTGCCTAAACCGCAACGACTGGTATTTTTTAACAACTTGCCCCAATGAATGATTTCTTCAATATCTTGTTGACAGGCTTTACCCGCAATAATACGTTCTATCTTATGCTGTAAATCAACGCCACCTGCGCGGCACGGCGTACAAATACCACAGGACTCTTCTACAAAAAATTCGGCATAGTCTCTTACAATATTAAGTATGTCTCGTGACGCATTAAAGACCATAAAAGAGCCATTACAGGATAAATCGCTGTAACAAAAAACACGCTCGCCATCTTTAGCAACCGACAAGCTATCTCCTGCCGGGCCACTGATTTGCACATACTTAGCCTGACGCGCACCCACCATCGCAAGCACTTCGTTAAGCGTGACACCCCATTCAATCTCATAAATCCCCGGCTTGTCGCAATCACCTGATACACTCAGTAAGCGTGTGCCTGTCGATTCATCGGTACCCATCGCTGTAAACCACGCACTGCCTTCTTCAATAATGCGACTGGCAATCGCCAAGGTTTCAACATTATTAACGCTGGTAGGCATCCCTAAATATCCCTGTTGAATAGGATAAGGCGGTTTCACGCGTGGCGTTCCCCGTTTACCTTCACAAGACTCAATTAAAGCAGTTTCATCCCCACAAACATAAGCCCCTGCACCCATTTGAATCCGAATATCGAAGGCAAAGTCTGTATTTAAAATGTGTGCGCCTAACAGCCCTGCATCATGGAAATCTTGAATTTGCTGTTGTAGATAGTCTTTTAAATACCAATATTCAGCACGCAAATAAATAATGCCATGGCGTGAGCCAACCGCATAGGCTGCCGCCAGCATACCCAATAAAACATCTTTGGGCGAATGGCTCAGCAAAACCCGGTCTTTAAAAGTGCCGGGTTCGCCTTCATCGGCATTACAAATAATATACTTTTCATCACCTTCTGCCTCACGCCCCATACGCCACTTTAAGCCTGTTGGAAAGCCTGCACCACCACGTCCCCTTAAATTAGACTCAATCATGGTTTCAATGATTTGCTCGGGCAGTTTATCGAGACAAGCCTGCAAAATCGATTTGTAATCTCGATTCGCTTTAAACATGACTTTGCTTTCGGTGCGAATATTTTCTGCCACGATGGCATCTACATAAGCCTTATCCGTACTCGCCGCCCCCTTAGGGTTTGCAATCTCAACTGCCGTTTTACCCTGCTTTAACCGGCTAATAACATTACTCACCTTTTCGGGTGTTAGCTGAGTAAAAACGACATTATCCACCATCATCGCCGGCTCCTGATCGCTCAGACCAATGCAGTTTGCATCGCCTAGCCCGAAAGTGCCCGAAGCATCAACACTACCAAAGCTCGTATTGACAGCTTGCTCTAATGCAGTACGCACCTGTTCATAATTGCCCATTTTGGCAATCACGGTATTGCAAAGGTAGATTTTATGTTTACCGAACGGCCGCTCCTTAAAAAAATGATAAAAGCTCAGCGTTTCCCGAATATCATCAACAGACATATTCAAACCTTCGGCGAGTGAGCTGACCGCCTCATCACCAATATAATTTTGCTGATTTTGAACGTCCCATAACATATCCATCAAACGTGTTTTATCGGCATGATACCGATTTAGTATAGCTTGAACCTCTTTACTCATATAACCTCCTTCTATAGGGAAACAATATACATCTTCCACTCATGCCTATTTAAAGCCAATTGTTCCCACAGTAGCACTTTCTAATGCGACTACCAATCATAATCATAAAATTTATTTGTACACAGCCCACAGCAGTTAATGCCCCACCACTTATAGGTCTATTTTTTAAGTATCCTGAATTCGGGATAAGGAATTACAGCAAAGACAGTAAACCCTCTCTTCTTAAATTAAGAGCCGGCTTTTTTCTTGATATAAATTAAGCGACTGTAGTGGTTTAATAATGCTGCACTTTCTCAAAAAAATAACACCAAAAGCCGCCATCACCCTGGGCTTCATGTTTTTTCCAAAGATTGGAATCAATTCAACATCATCAGGCTGCCAAAAGCTCGGGCAGGTTTGCGCTCATCAATTGCCCTGAGTGATTGAAAAAGAAAGTACTTCTCCTCAAGAATTTACTATGATATGCAACTTGAAAACGTAAAACCAACCTGTAAAGGATTTACCGCGCTCAGCACCCCCGTACTTTCTTGAAAGCGAACAAAAGCACATGCCCGCCGGAATATAAAGCCAACGGTAGCGGATAGCTATTTAACCTCAATCATCTCTACTGTACCATCTTCCTGTACTTCCACCATATGCCCTGTGGGTTCATTCAAGAAAATAACAATCAACAAAAAGACAAATGCGGCCGTACCTGCAATAGTCATAAAAAAGATATCGGTCGATACAAATGAAAAAACAGTTAAAAAAGCTAAGCCCCCGATATTACCGAAAGCTCCCACCATTCCTGCAAATTGCCCTGTCATACGCCGCTGAATAAGTGGCACCATCGCATAAACAGCCCCCGAGCCTGCTTTGGAAAAAATACCGGCAAAAATAGTGGTTAACACGACTAACCATAACGCCCAATCTGCAGTCACCATACCTAATACAGAAAAACTAATCGCCGCCCCGCTAAACATAATGCCTAAAGTCAGCTTACGCCCCAATTTATCGCTTAACCAACCACCGGCAGGGCGAGCAAATAAATTGATAACTGGGTAAATACCCGCCAAGATTCCTGCTAAAACAGGCTCAACATGAAAGGTATCAACATAATAAAGCGGTAACATTGAAACAACAGCCAATTCAGCACCAAAGGTTAACATATAGGCAAAATCCAGAATAGCAATTTGCTTAAAGGCATAACGTTGTAATTCGGGTATGTCCGTCTGAAATAAGGATTTATTAACTTGAATAATTTTCCATACTTGATAAATATATAAGACAATCAATAAGCCATAAATACCATAAGCTATCGACGCTCCTATCCACTGCATTTTTGCCGACAACTTCCACGTCAACACCGCTAATGCCAAGTAAATGGGGATATTCATTATAATATATAGTAATAAATCCCCCTTACTGGTCACTTCCATTGCCCCCATTTTTTTAGGCTTAAAGTAAGTTGAACCCTTAGGGGTATTCGAAACACTAAAGTAGTACAAAATCCCATAAATAATCGCCACAGCACCGGTTATCCCTATGGCATAACGCCAACCATTTTCAGCCCCAAAATAAATAGCGACTGATGGCAGTATGATTGCCGCACCCGCTGAACCGAAATTGCCCCAGCCGCCATAGATACCTTGTGCAATCCCTGTTTGTCTTGCAGGAAACCATTCAGAAATCATACGAATACCCACCACAAAGCCGGCACCGACAAAACCTGATAGAAATCGCACAATCGCTAATTGCTGATACGTTTGCGTAAAAGCAAAACCAATACTAATGAGGCCACCTAGAATCAAGATGGATGAAAATAGCTGTTTAGGCCCATATTTATCGACCAACATGCCAACTACAATACGTGCCGGAATAGTTAAAGAAATATTCAAAATCAACAGTACTTTGACTTCTTGGTCACTCAAGTGCATTGCATCACGAATTACCACCATTAAAGGGGCATGTGCAAACCAAACCATAAAACTGAGAAAAAAAGCAAACCACGTCAGATGCAATGTTCTGATTTCGGGTTTACTAAAGGCTAATAGATTTAGCTTATTAGAGGCCATTTAAGTTCCTTATATAACAAAAATTATTCACTGATTGCATAATAGCGGCAATAATTGGTTAAATAAAGCATTAAACATGCCGGCATAAACTTAAAATGCCTCCCCTAGCCTAAATTGAATTTATTTTTAAGCTGTCAGTCCTTATGCCATATGCCCCGCCCCATACAAACTTAAAACCCTATTGCCTTGCTTTTGCAAGGCCCACTTTTGGCAAAACATGACACATCGCATCAGCTCATTTTGGCATTATATCGCCCATGGCTGAATCACTGACGCACCATAATGGAGCGCAATTAATATTTAAAGCACCAGTCGCTAGCGATAAGAGCCAATAAAAGCAATTCCTTTTACACTTACTCACCCCGCCGCCAGGTATGAAACTTAGCAGCCCATGCTAATATGTTTTTAGGCTGATGCTGCTTTTTCCAAACGCCTGCCACATATTTATTAGCCTCTGCCATGGTTGGATAAATATGAATGGTGCCTAATACTTTATTTAGGCCTAGTTTATATTTCATAGCCAACACAAATTCGGCAATCAAGTCTCCTGCGTGCTCGCCGACAATTGTGACACCTAATATCTTGTCTTTACCCGGTACGGTCAACACTTTTACAAATCCATGTGCTTCACTATCGGTAATGGCACGATCCAAATCATCTATGCCATAAATACTGGTTTCATAAGCAATATTTTGGGCTTGTGCTTCTTGCTCATTTAAGCCGACACGCGCCACTTCCGGATCGGTAAAGGTTGCCCAAGGTATCACAGAATAATCGGTACGAAATCGCTTAAATGTCCCAAACAAAGCATTGACCGAGGCATACCATGCTTGATGCGCCGCAGTATGAGTAAATTGAAAAGGCCCCGCCACATCACCACAGGCATAAATATTAGGGAAATTAGTTTCCTGAAATGCATTAATTTGTACCGTCTGCCGCTCAGATAATTGCACCCCCAGTTCTTGCAGGCCATAATCAGCGGTATTCGCAACCCGCCCCATGGCCAATAGCACTTGGTCAAAAGGAATGCGTACAGTTTGCCCTTTATGCTCTGCCAGTAAAATTTTTGCGCCATTTTTAACCACAAATTCTTTGGCAATATGTTCAAGCCGAACATCAATCCCTTCTTTTCTAAACTTAGCGACGATGGCAGCAGAGACTTCAACATCTTCACGCATTAATAAGCGTGCGGCCATTTCTATCTGGATAACACGCACCCCTAAGCGTGCAAAAGATTGCGCCAACTCACTGCCAATCGGGCCGCCCCCCAAAATCAATAAAGATTTAGGCGGCTCTCGTAATGTCCAAATATTATCCGATGTTAAATAATCTATTTTATCCAAGCCCGGTATTGGCGGTATCAACGGCCGTGCGCCCGCCGCAATAACAATGGAACGGGCACTGATGGTTTCTACACCTGTTTTTGTTGTGACCACCACTTCCCAGGGCGATACCAGTTTTGCCGACCCTTCCATCACAGTTACCCCTAATTCGGTATAGCGTCGTACCGAATCATGGGGAGCAATGGTTTGTACCACGTTTTGTACGCGCTCCATAACCTCGGCAAATGTAAAATCTGCACTGAGCGCATAAATGCCAAACTCTTTGGCTCGTGGCACTAGGGATAATACTTTGCCTGTTTTAATCAAGGCTTTCGAAGGAACGCAACCGGTATTTAAACAATCCCCACCCATTTTATGCTTTTCAATAAGCGTCACCTTTGCTTTGACTGCGCTAGCAATATAAGCAGTCACTAAACCCGCCGCCCCGCCGCCAATCACAATGATATTATTATCGAATTTTTTAGGTTTACGCCATTTTTTATATATTTTATTCTCTCCTATCAGTGTGATAATTTTTTTGGCAAGCAAAGGAAAAAAACCTAATAAGACAAATGAGCCGAGTAAAGCAGGAGACAAAATACCTGACAAAGAGTTAATTTTACCCAACTGCGTCCCAGCATTCACATAAACAATTGTCCCCGCCAACATCCCTATTTGACTAATGCCATAAAAAGTTAATAAGCGCATTTTAGTTAATCCCATTAATAAATTAATCATAAAGAAAGGAAAAACGGGAACTAAACGCAAACTCAACAAATAAAAACCGCCTTCTTTTTCCACGCCGGCATTCACTGCTTTAAGCCGTTCACCAAATTTAGCTTGCACACTATCACGCAATAAAAAACGGGCAGCCAAAAAAGCCAAGCTAGCACCAATACTAGATGCAAAAGAGACGATGACCGTTCCCCATAACAAACCAAAAACCGCACCCCCTGCTAAGGTTAAAAGGGTCGCCCCCGGCAACGATAAAGCAGTGACGACGATATAAACCAGGGCATAGCTGACAGTGGCTAAAAGAGGGTGCGCCATACGATAATTTTCAATCGCCGCTTGCTGCATTTTGAGCATCTCCAGCGTAAAATAATGCTCTAAATCAAAATAGAAAAAAAGGCTGATAAAGCTTGCCATAAAAAGTAGTAAAATAATCCGTGGTGCAGTCATATTGTTTCCATGATTAGAGAGGCGCAATGATAAATTATCATGCCTAAGTGACTTTAAGTCGCGCAGACTGATACAACCTTACACGCTTTGCATCACGCCGATAAGAGAAAAAAGAGCATTGCCACACAAACAACACCGCATAAAATAAGCGCGTTTACCAATGTTGTATAATAAACTTTCAGCATTTATCACAACCTCATAATCTACAGCAATCAAGATGCAAGAAACGGAAGGTGTCATTAAATATAAGCTACATCACACCCTAAAACCGCTTAATAATGCACTAGATTTAACGGAGCTGAATGTATGGCGCAGTTTGCTCTACCAATTAGAACTCATTGGTCAACGACCGGAACGCTACCTTGGTTATGCTTACGGTAACATCAGCCAACGTATCAAAGGCGAACAGTTTATTATCAGCGGCACGCAAACCAGTGGCTTCAGTCAATTGAGCGCAGAACATTATTGCATGGTGACAAAGGTGCATTTAAGCCATAATAGCTTGCAAGCGACAGGCTTATGCAAACCCTCATCGGAAGCACTGACGCATGCGAGCGTCTATGCACAAAACTCTGCCATCAGCTGCGTTATACATGCGCATAATGCTGATATTTGGCATGCTACGCAAGCATTAGCACTAGCCTGTATCGCCCCGGACGTAAGCTATGGTACGCCGGCAATGGCACAGGCTGTCACCCAATTATTTCAATCCGATAAACTCAATAAACAGCCTATATTTACCATGCTAGGTCATGAAGATGGCGTAATTACTTTTGGCAAAGATTTCCCCGAAGCCGCTTTTGCTATGATTAATACCCTAGCCAAAGCACGTCAACTAACCACAACCACACTTAAGTAAAGATAATCCCATGAAAATAAAAACCATCCTATTACCCCTTGCAATATCACTTATCACGCCCTGCACTTATGCCAAAAACAAAGCGGTGCAGCCGGCAAATAATATCGAATACCCCATAGGTTTAAGCAATTGGCGCGTCATAGGCACTTCAATCCGTAATGATAATAATACCCAACGCGTTATTTTAGGTAACACTATCGCCATTCGTGCCGCACGTAGCAATATGGCAAAAACCAACTGGCCACAAGGTGCCATTTTGGCAAAATTTGTTTGGAAAAATGAGAGCTTAGCCACTTGGCCGGCAGCAACCGTCCCCGGCAAGTTTGTACATGCTGAAATCATGGTACGTGATACTAAAAAATATGCCGCAACCGGCGGCTGGGGCTTTGCGCGTTGGAAAGGAGAGGATTTACAGCCGCATGGCACGGATAGCCGTGCAGCAGATGCATGTTTTAGCTGTCACCAAGCCGCCAAAGAGACTGATTTTGTTTTTACGCGCCCTGCAAAACTACCTTAAACAAAGTTATAATATTCTCTGTCCTTATTCAACTAACCTGACACTTAGGCACTTATGGCTCAATATATTTTCTCTATGAATCGGGTGGGCAAAATTGTCCCGCCTAAAAAGCATATTTTAAAAAATATTTCTTTATCTTTTTTCCCAGGAGCCAAAATTGGCGTACTCGGCTTAAATGGCTCGGGTAAATCAACCTTACTGCGCATTATGGCAGGCATTGATAAAGAAATAGAAGGCGAAGCAATTCCGATGAAAGATATTAACATCGGTTATCTGCCACAAGAACCCCAGTTAAACCCTGATAAAGATGTTCGCGGCAATGTAGAAGAAGGCTTTGGCGAAATTCAAGAAGTCCTCAATCGTTACAACGCCATTAACGATGCCTTTGCTGACCCTGATGCTGATTTTGATGCCTTATTGGCAGAACAAGCTGAATTACAGGAAAAAATTGAAGCCGCTAATGCTTGGGAATTAGGACGCGAATTAGATATTGCCGCCGATGCACTACGCCTACCACCGTGGGATGCGGATGTGACTAAACTGTCAGGCGGTGAAAAACGCCGTGTTGCATTATGTCGGCTATTATTATCTAAACCCGACATGCTGTTATTAGATGAGCCAACCAACCATTTGGATGCCGAATCAGTTGCTTGGCTAGAACGATTTCTGCACGATTACCCAGGTACGGTTGTTGCTGTCACTCATGATAGATATTTCCTAGACAATGTTGCCGGCTGGATTTTAGAGCTAGATAGAGGTCAAGGTATTCCTTGGGAAGGTAATTACTCTTCTTGGTTAGAGCAAAAACAAAATCGCCTAGAACAAGAAGAAAAACAAGAAACCTCACGCCAAAAAGCAATGAAAGCGGAACTCGAATGGGTGCGCTCCAATACCAAAGGCCGACATGCCAAAAGTAAAGCACGGTTAGCACGTTTCGATGAGCTATCTTCACAAGAGTCACAAAAACGCAATGAAACGCAAGAAATCTATATTCCGCCCGGCCCACGCTTAGGCGACCAGGTGATTGAAGCTGAGCATATTAGCAAAGGCTTTGGTGAGCGTTTATTGATTGATGACCTCAGTTTCAAACTCCCACCGGGTGGTATCGTCGGCATTATCGGTCCAAACGGCGCCGGTAAAACCACATTGTTTCGCATGATGTCGGATATGGAAAAACCCGATTCAGGTGAAATAAAATTAGGTGCGACCGTACAACTCTCGCATGTTGATCAATCCCGCGATAACTTAGATGATAATAAAACCGTTTGGGAAGAAATTTCTGATGGCTTAGATCTTATCACCGTCGGCACTTACGAGACTCCTTCGCGCTCATATTGTGGACGCTTTAATTTTAAAGGGGGCGATCAACAAAAACGGATTGGCGACTTATCCGGTGGAGAGCGTAATCGCGTGCATTTAGCGAAGCTACTGCGTAGTGGCGGTAATGTGCTATTACTTGATGAGCCGACTAATGATTTAGACGTAGAAACACTACGTGCATTAGAAGAAGCCTTGCTTGCTTTCCCAGGCTGTGCCGTGGTTATTTCGCATGACCGCTGGTTCTTGGATAGGATTGCCACGCATATGCTGGCCTTTGAAGGTGATAGCAAAGTAGTCTGGTTTGAAGGCAACTATGAAGACTACGAAGCAGACCGGCATAAACGTCTAGGAACGGATGCCGATAAGCCACAGCGTATTAAATATAAGAAAATCAGTCTTTAAGATAGGCAATATCAGGCAAACAGCGGTTTGCCTGATATTTTTCGCTAATTTTGCACGGCAATAACTTAATTTATTGTTATAATATTTGTTTGATGTCCCCGTTGCATAACTGGATAATGCAGTCCCCTCCTAAGGGATAGCTGGCGGTTCGAGTCCGTCCGGGGACGCCATTTAAAAGATGGCCTCATATTAATCAAATAAAAACCATCCCCATTAAATCATCTTAAGTTATTTAACGCTTTAATTTCCTGCAACACATTTTCTGCTACAGAAGGCTGTTGAATAAAAGATGTCAGCTCTTGTGCAAAATCAAATTTAAACGCATGCGCAAAATTTATTGCTATCACTTTCAAAACAGAGTCTTTTTGCTCCCCTGCCTCTAACATATTCATTTGGTCTTTTACTGATTGAACTAAAGCCTTTACTCTATTATCATTGCCTTGCATCGCATAAGACTGCGCTAAACGACTCGATACAATAACCTGATCGACAGGGTTGTTAATTTCATTTTCTAATAGTATATCCACTAGAGGAAAGTAACTGCTTTCCAGTAAGGTATAGGCTAATGCCTTATAAGAGACCAAACTCATTGCACGCGCATAAATCTGCGCATCATTCATTAACCCCACATCTAATGCTGCATTAATTGCATTATAAAATAGCTTATCTTGCTGTTTTGATGCAACACGGCCGATTAAATCTTGAACCGTTTGCACATCCCCCAAAGCAACATAGCCATTTACAACTGCCTGTAGACCAACAGAGACCAGTGCTTGCCTTAATAATTTTTTAGCTTTTGCTAACCAAGGGAGTGCGTCAGACTTTCGGCCAACCTCTTTATAAGCCAAGCCCACTGCTACATGCGCACTAATTTTCTGATCAATTGACTTTATTT
>Ga0256839_1006513_pt1 | contig 10202 bp, 10 predicted proteins | sample 354166metaG_FD_185968 | JGI IMG/M metagenome (GOLD analysis project Ga0256839, IMG submission 185968) | Hydrothermal vent microbial communities from Mid Atlantic Ridge, Atlantic Ocean - 354-166 | ecosystem: Environmental > Aquatic > Marine > Hydrothermal vents | place: Atlantic Ocean: Mid... | reverse complement strand
AAACGTTAATTCTGAATAATTTCCAAAGTAACAATTTGTAAAATATACATCATAATTAATGTCTATGTGTATATTATTTTGGAATTTACAATTTGTGAAGTAAGTAGGAGCTACCCCTGATGTGATAATAGAAGCTTCTTTATTATCATAAAACACGACATTGTCGAACATCATTGCTTCTAAATTATCTGGACTATTATTATATACTCCTGAAGCTGAGTAGTTTTCTATAGCATTTGTTTCATTTTTAAACACTCTACTATTAGCTACTCTTATAGATACGTTAGGATGTATATAGAACCCAGCACCCCATCTGTTCCCTGCAGATGCTCCACTAGTAGCTAAGTGGCCTCCATCAATAAGAGTACCAGAGCCACTTAAATCACTATTTTCAAAATAGATTATTCCCTCTGGCGAGGTATAGTCTTGTTCATATACTGATACAGCTACTACTTGGGCATTCTTCAACCAACTGTTATTTATATTAAGCTTATAGACTGTATTTGACGATCTAATAAATCCCCTAAATCCTTCTAAGATGCAATTGTTTATTGTTATATAGGAGAAAGTATCTACGTAGGCTGTAATGTTGTAAATCAAACTATAATCAACATTGTTATTGTACCACTTTTTACCATAAGTCATTACAGTATCTTTTGGGATACTATCTCTATAGATAAAAGCAGCGTAAGTATCAGCATTAGCAGTATTGTTAGTTATACCTGGATCAATTGGAGATACGGTAAAAAACGACTTTGTAGTAATATCAATGGAATCTATTATACCAAAATGCCCCGTTGCCGTTGGAGAAGGTACATGAGAGACATATGGAGAAAAGTAAATAGTGTCTCCAACGGCTATCTCATTCCAAAAATTATTCCTAATTGATATTGTGTTCTGTAACTTTATTTTATTCTGAATACCACCTTCCTTTAGGATTGCTTGGTAAGTCTCAAACCTAACAGCTCTATCTTTGTCTAGCCCTATGTACAAATCTTCTATTGTAATTGATGTCCCAGCTCCCAAACATTTTATAAAAGATATATTTCTCTTACTCATTACTGAGTTCATAGGATAAACATATACAAAGGAAGTAGATTTACCAAACCCCTTCATATTTAAATCTCCGTATGTTGGAACATCTACTACACTTCCTACAGTGTCTTCTACATATATTTCTACTACTCCTGGAGGAAATTTTAATACTGCGCCATCTAAAGCAGCAACATAATTTAATCCTCTTTTAAAAGCTCTGTAATTTTCTTTGCGAATATAAGATATTTGCCTGTAACTATTATAAGATGGATCTTGCTCTAGATATCCAGTAGTAATGCTCCCAAAGTATGCTAAAGGAAATTCATTCAGATCAGAGTATAATCTGGCATATCCTTTTTGAGTAGGAATGACAACAATAGAATCTACTTTATAACCGGTTAGACTATCTAGTTCTACTCTGTATAAAGCTCCATTTGGCAATTGTATAGCACTTCCTATAGAGTAATGTCCATTTAAAATACTTTGATAGGAATCCTCATGGTAAATTTTATTAGGAGACATTCCGGTAAAAACTTCTTTATTTACTTTAGAAGTTATGTATATGGAATCATTCCTAATCAAAGAAGAATCTACTATGTTTTGAGTAAGATCATATTGAGTAGCAATAAGAGTAGTATCAACTCCTAAAGGAGTTGTTATACTTCCATTTCCAATTAAAGTGTTATTAGTAATGACAGTGCCAGGACCACTTACTAAAGATTGAATATCCTGATTTACCTTAACTATAAAGTGTCGAGAAATCAAGTTATTCAGATTATCGGAGACTCCTGTTACCCACACCGGATACTTAGCTGACTCATCTATTATTGCTCCTATTCCCGTATAGGGACTTTGAGTAGTAGTGGTATTACTTCTATTAATGAAGATAGTAGGAGTAGAAGAAACTACTACAGAATCAATACTCCATCTTTGTCCTCCAGTATCCCAAAATACGTACCCTGTAGCCAATTGGTTATACGTGTATTTAGAAGTGAGATCATTAAAGAATCCCAAAATGGAATAATCATACCCAACAACGGGATTAGAAGTAACAGTAACCGCATTAAAAGTCCCTGAGAAGACACTTTCTGTCGAATCTATAGCAGATTGCGAAAAAACAGAAAAAGTGGCACAGAGCCAAAGTATAGCCGTAATAAGAGAATTTAAGAGTACTTTTTTCATTACAAATTATTTAGAAGGAAAATGTTACCGCCCAATTAGAATAAGTATTCATATTACGGAGCTTTATAGTCATTCCTCCATTACTTACATTAGTGATATGAGTTTGAATAGTCGTATTATGGTTAAGGACAAAGGGAAGAGAATTAGTAGGACCACTTAGTAATTGAGTAGAAGTATCCCAAACCTGTATGGTAGGAATCCACATAGTATTAACACTCTGGTTAAAAGGTTCAGTAGGATCAAATAAAAACCTTATCTTAAAATCGTTGTTGGAATCCAGATAAGTGGAATCCCCAACAACAGTTATTTGGTAGGGTTTAGTGTTAAGTGGAATACTGATGTTTACTCCAATTGAGTCCTGAGTATCAGTAATAGTCCCTGTGGCTACATACCAACCATTAATATTTGTAAAGGACGAAGAAGTTATTACACCTAACTGATATGGCCCATTCCACTGATTCGTAAAAACAGATAAGTAAATAGTTCCCCCAACACTAGAAATAGCAATGTCTCCATGATGAGGATTTTGTATAGTAGAAGTATCAGTAGAAGTAAGAAGATTTACATGCCCTCCTATGATGGACTCTTGAAGCCAATTATTTATAATTTCTGATAGTTCATATTTATACCTTTGGTCTCCATTAGGAAAACTTTGGAATAGTCCGGGGCTCTTTCTCTTAGTAATAGCAGCGAATGCTCCAGGAATATAAAGCTTAGGAGGAGTTAAATCATTGACTTCGTTATCAGCTAGGTATGTCCTAGTAATACTCATATCAAATATCTATTATATCATTCTCGTAACATACTTGTTAGAGGTAGTATTAAAATAATGTTCTCCTACAGCAACTCCTCCAATAGAAGCTGCACTGTCATTTGCATAAGCTCCATTTCCAAGTACTACTTCTAACTGTTTACTCGTAGAATTATAGAAAACTTGGCCTTCAGTAAGCCCCGCAGCAATAGCTGCACTATGTGTAGAATATGAACCATTAGAAATAGGAGAGTTTTTCTTTGATATATAAGAAAGCCATTCCCAAATATCCACGGATTTATTATCAGGGGAAGGCTTCCATACTTTATTCTTGAGATCAATTTCTCTGGGGATATTCCTATTAATGTTTAGCGGTACGTATAAATGATCCGTAACATTAGGATTATTAAACTTTTTATTATCGTTTTTTCGTAAATATAAAGTAGGCATCTTTTTCTTGTTTTAGTATAGGGAGTAGGGGAGAATACTCTCCCCATTCCCTAAAAAGGATAGATGAGATTAGTCTTCAACTATTCCAGGATTGTTAAAAGAAGTGAGCCAAGAGTTAATGGCTGTCGTGAAATTAGTGGTGAGAGTGATATTAGTCGTTGGGATAGCAATGTAGTTCACAAAAGGACTACTTATAATGCTACCCGTATCAACTTGTTTAGCTCTATCATTACGAATAGTAAATACGTTATACTGTGTATTTAAATCGAAAGGATTAGGATACTCAGGAGTAGGCGGCATCAAGTGCAGAGCATTATATTTGCGTTGTCCCTGAGTATTCTTATACATTAAGTATAACTGACGTCCTTGACCTTGTCCTTCTACTGCTTTGGAAACCTCGCTGGATCCTACTAAGTCAGAATCAAAACCTTCAGTCAATCCTACAACAAGACGGACTTTTACCTGAGGAATACGATCGTCATAAGCAAGTTGGCGATCTAACGCCATAATAAGCATATTGTCAGCAACTCCTCCCGTAATAGTGCCTGCAGTACTCGTATCATTCGTAAGAATAGTGGCAGTAGCGGCGAGTCCAAGAGCAGTAGCAGCCGCATTAATAGAATCTACCATAGCTTGAGTAAGCGTAAGATTGCGTACTCCAATAGATGTATTAACTACTGGTAATACAGTACCAGCAGTAAGACCACTAATAGCAGTACCAGCTGCACCTGAATCATCTATCAAAAGAGCTACAACAGGTTGATTTCCTCTATATTGTGGACGATTTACAGACAGAGCATAAGAAGCTCTATTAATATCGTAAGCTAATTTCTGTAAGAGGTAATCACGTGGTTCTGCTGTACCCAAGGTAGTGAAATCAGGAGTTTCTACAGTAGGGAAGAAAGCATTGGTAGCTTCAGGGCCGTTCAACTCATCAGCGATTCTACCCCGATAAGCAATAGTCAAGGAGTAGATAGTGTTATCTTGAGCAGTAACCATTCCCGTACCTGAAATATCTCCAACAGCCCAAATAGAATGAGCAGGAGCTACAGCAGCCTGGTATATTGCACTAATTTTATCAGTATATTTCAGAGTTTTAGATGCTTCATAAGGCCTTGCCGAAAGAGGGAAAGTAAATGAAGTCGTCTGAGGATTAGCAGAATCTGCAGTTCCCTGATAGACAGTAATCCAAGGAGCATTATCTATCGTAGGAGGAGTTAAGGCATTAAATGCCGTATTATAAGTAGCGATTGCTGGAGTGCCATCTTGAGGATACGACTGAAAGATACCAAGCTGTCCATCATTAAGGTTTACAGCTCCAGTAGAAGTATTCACAAGGGCAGTCCCCGCAGCAACCAAGTCATCCGTAGCATTAGCTACGAGAAAATGAGATTTGGGTCTAATATTCATTATAAAAAGTTTTTATCGGGGAAGAATCTATATTCCAATTCTTCAATTATTCTGAAAGAACAAAAAGTTTATTCTGTTTTAATTGAGTATAAGTAGGATGTTCTATAATACCTGATGCTATTGCTACTGCCATGTCTACTACTTCAGGATGTACCTGAGTAGGTAGATCACAGTTTTGTTGAGGATATTCAATACCATCTATGTAAGTATAGTTTCCTAAATTTACTTTAGCAGGATACTTTAAGTATTCCAAGTAAACTTTACCCAATGTAAGAGTTCCTGGATATAGGTAGATTGAAGAACCCTCTTCCTCAGAACTCTTCCCAAAGTTTATAACTATTTGTTCGTTATTTGACGAATTAAAGGGATCTAAAAATAAGACCTCATTTAAATCATCAGTATCTATATAACGTAAAGAAACTTTCTTAGAACAGTTGCTATAAATAACATCTGTGTATCCTCTGGTAAGGAAAAGATAATCGTATTTTAAGGAAGATAAAGGAACTTCTAATACTCCAGATTCTAATGTAGTAGGAGTAATACCAGGTTGGTCCGGATACTTAATATGGAGTGAAGATAGGTCATCTATTCTCTTTTGAGAATTTTCAAAACCTCTTCTCTTGGGATTGTTTATCCCATACTTAGTCTTAAGTAAGACGAGTATTCCCTCATTAAGAAGCCAATCCTTCTCTGCTTTATTAAAGTTCTCTTTAGTCTGTGATGCAACTTTGTCTATCTTTAGATCAAAGTCATAGTGCATTTCCTGAATAGTCATTATTTCTTCTGTTTCTTAAGTCTTACCAGAGCTTTTAATTCTTTTACAAGTGCCTTCTTCTTAGGATTAAGTAGAAAATCTATTGCCTCAGATTTAGTAGCACCAAGCTCTATAACTCCTTCTGAGCTATTCCATACATAGGAACCTTGATACTCAGTAATGACTCTGTAACCAACTGCTTCTAATAAGAAGTGTTCAGCATCTAGTGCTTCTTTTCTTCCTAGATCAGAAAGCATATTGATATAATTCATAAATCTATCTATATTTCCGTTAGCTACGCTATCCGCATTAATATACTCATAGAGTAGATTATGAATTTGAGCATCTGTAGTTTCTACAGTAGGACGAGACAGTTTAAGCAAGTGGGATAGTTTTCTCTTATATTCTGAAGTAAGATTAGGATTATGTAAAGCAGCAAAGGCCTTACTCTTTCTCTCTTTCCTCATATATTCTATTTCCTCACTTTCATTCTCTAACGCAATATAATGAGTAGCATTAGGAAACTTATGTGCTCTCCATTCTTTCTCAGAATTAGCCACTCTACTTGAAGCTAAACAAACATAATAAAACATTAAGTCATCAAAGTTGTCTAAATCCAAGACAGTAGCACCATCTTTCAATTCCCAAGAAGCTTTTTGGAAATAGGTTAGGTCTTCTTCTCGTTGAGACTCACCTCGTCTCCAAGGACGATTAGTAAGATAACCAGCAGGAAGACCCCACCTTTTCTCTTCTTTTTGTTGTAAGGTTAGTTCTTCTCCATTCTCATCTTTAACTACTTTTCCATCTTCGATCCACTTAGTATAACTAATGTAGTTAGCTAAACCTCCTTTAGAAGGAGAATAAAGAGCAGATAGTCTATCTGTACATCTACCTATCTTAGTCTTCTTCAGACTTTTATCTGAAGTAGGATTTTTCCAGGTATGGATTTTAGTAGCAGTTTCTCTTGGAATAGAGTAAATATAAACTTTTGACATCGCCTTTATTTTTTAATCCCTGATAGTTTACACCGTAACAGTATTGGTGTCTTATTAAGCCTATTGCAATAATAAGATTTTAATATTTTCATTATATCTCTACATCTTGATACATTTCACCTCCACGAGTAACATCGAACATTACGATACCACCACTACCCTCAGTGAACATATCGTAGCCTGCTTTAAGTACACTTACAGAGCCACCTTTAACAGGTCCCGAGGGTCCTACTGTACCAGCTCTATAGCCCCAACGATATGTATCTTTTACACGTAACATCTGAATATTGCTACGTCCACTTTCTTTACGTCCACCAAAATCAAGGAAAGTAAAGCGAGCGGAATCCAACGGATATTGTGGGTAGTCCGGATGAGAACGCTTGCAGTACTTTCTACTATCGTACATAGGCGTCTTCATAATAGTTACCCTAATCCCTTCAGGCATTATCTTTAGGTAAGTTCGCTACTTCTTACCTGAGGAATAAATCCTCCTCATGCTTTCACATGAGATGAGACCATATCTTCAACCACGTGGGTTGCTCCTTGTTTCGGATCGCTTGATCCTACTCCCTTCGCAGGGATGGTCGTTGAAGAACTTCTTAAATCGAAGTTCCTGCTGGTAACCGATTTGTCCACCCTTAGGCTCTCGCCATAGGTAATCCCATTACTTGTTTCTGCTTTCGCTCCTAAATTTGATTTCATCTTTCTTTATTTAGGCAAATAGGCTTTACGGTGTTCCAGCAATTAAAGGAGTTATCACCTATATATTGCTATATAGGGGAGCCCTTATGCAACTTTTTTTGCAAGTTGACCCTGATAGGTAGTAAATTGTGCACCGAATGCTAATTGATTCGGGTTTTTCTTTACTTGCTGAATGAAGTGAGAGTCTACTGTAAAGTATCCAGAAGCTTCAGAAGCAAGCATATTATGGAAGAGAATAGAACCAAGTGTACCAGTCAATGCCACAATATTACGATCGCTCTCATCTACTCTGGAAAAGAAGATATTCAAGAGATAATCTGTGAGCCTAGTAATTGTTAGTGGACCAGAATAAACATCAATCCAACCATCTTTAAGTTGTTCTCTTAGTCCTGGCGTTGTTGTTCGAGTAAGGTCGCTAATCTTACTCCGAGCTATTAGCTCTGCTCATAGTTTCCTATGAGACCAGACTATATCTTCATCCTTCACTTTTCAGTGAGTGGGATGACCCCTGTTTCGAGCCGCTTGGCCCTACTCCTCCTATGAGGATAGTCGTTGAACCTTCTAAGTTAGTGTGTAATCTTACTTGATAATGTCCCATATTTCTAACTTAGCTTGGCTGCTGATTTCCATATACCTTTCAGTACTTAGGGGTCCCAGCAATTAAGGGGTTACTCATCTCAGTATTACTACTGAGCGTGGCCAAATTAACCAGTCTTCTTCCAATAGGAATTATTTCCTGGACGAGTTTGACGAACACCAAAGATGTATTGGGCTTCCATCGAAGTATAAAGCTCGTCATGCATCTTAGCCTCATACATAGGCATAAAGCTCTTTGCAATCTGAGTTTTACCAGTACGTGGATCTTTATAGGGGATTCCAATACCAATCTTACCTTGCTCACGGAGAGCTTTATCAGTTACCGTAAACTTCTGAGCAAAGAAGCTAACTTGGCTTTCCAACTCAAAAGTACTGGGAACCTGTTGAGTACCGAATACATCATTGTACTCACTCGACACTGTAGTCCATACTTTGGAGAATTCCTTTCCTTCTTCCAAAAGGTTAGGCGGAAGGAAGATAGTGGGATCATCTCCTTGTAAACGCAAATTATAGATAGTACCAGTACCATCTTCAATACCGTCTCCTACTATCTCAAGGGGATAACGGTTATCTTCCGGCATAAGTACATCAGGCTCACGATAGAAATCCAAATCCAATTTAACTCGGATAACAGCGTGATTAAGACCAGGAGCAGTATTTCCGGCCTCCAAGTTTTCTACAACACGAGCACATTTCTCTTCTGCGCCATGCAAGTACCAACGATAGATTTCCGTGTCTATTTCCATATAGCCGTCACTCTTTGCTCCTGTCATAGCAAGAATAGGCTTGCTAACAAAAAGCTTGGGAGTTTGAGCAGAGAAAATCTTCATCAAAGTATCCTGGAAAATATGAGGTTTACCCACCTGCTCATAAGCAGCTCCAAGATACTGAGAATCCACAAAATTCCCTCCGAAACCATCGAGTCTCTTTATTACAAATTGTGAATTAGTAGTTACCATTAATTATTCTACTTTAAAAAATATTCTATTATAAATGTGTCAAAATAGTATTCCAATCTATACCTTTATTATTCTTTTTTGAGGTAGTTTTCTTACCTGGAAGAGGTACCTTATCTAACTTCTTTCTAAAGTCATCAATAATTTTAGAGCGTTGTTTAAGTTCTACCCCCTCCAAATTAAATCCCTTTTCGGGATTATAGCCCATAACAATATTCGCCAATTCAGCGAGATGTTTAGGGTTTTTCTTAATTAGACTTAGAGACTCAGCGAAAGAAGTAGTTACTACTCCATCACCAGTCTCTACAGGCTGAAACATGAAGTTCTTAAGTTTAGCCTTCCTGTTATTAGGAAGTTCAAGAGAATCAATTGTATTTACTGTAGTCTCTATGAACTTTTGAGTTTCTTGTCTAGCAGCTTCCATTCGGTAACGCTGCTCCTGTATTAAGTCTTCTTTTCTTTTTCTGTCAAAATCCTTTAGATAGTTTAAGGCATCTATAGCCTCCTCTTTTAAGTCATTTTCATCTACCGCAATCCTATTAACTAGTCTTTCTATCTTCTCGGGAGAGTGTTCAGTAGTAAGCTCATAATAGAGACGAATTACTTCTCGCTGGTCTTTAGCACTTTCCAGATCATAAGAATCTAAATCTAAGTCCTTTGCAGTAGAATAGTACTTACTTAAATCTCCCCCATTAATAGCATATAGGAGAGCTTCTTGAGTACTTTGAGGAAGAGAAGACATCACTTTCTGAAATCCTCTTCTGCCCAAGTTTTCCTTAGTTATCTCAAGAGCTTCTATAAGAGATTCAGTGGAACCATCAAACTCAAAGTCATCAGGAACATCTAATATACCTTGCTCCTTTAAGAACTCAAAGTAAGCAGTTTCAGTTCCTTCGGGCTCATCAGACTCTGTTGGCTCTGTTGGTTCCTCCGGCTCTACTGGTTCTTCTGGCTCCTTTGACTCATCCGGTTCTATAGGTTCATCAAAATCTACATCCAGTTTTTTTCCGGAAGAATCATCGTCATCATCTTTAGGTTCTGGGGTAGGTTCAGGAGTTGGTTCTGGTTCTAAATCTCCAGTAAATAAAGCTCCATCCGGATCATCTACTATCTCAAGGATTTTACCCAAATCTACATCAATATTTTTTTCTTGGCTCATAATTCACTTATTTTTTTGGATTTTTGTTTATCTGATTGACCTTTTTTTCATCTAGCATTAACTTTTTCTCCTTTAATTCCAAATCTTTCTGTGACTTTTTCTCTTCTAATGCTAGCTTTTGTAGTTCAATTACAGTAGGTTGAGAGGTAGCCAAACTAGCATTAGCACTTATTCTAGCCTTCATAAGTTCGACCTCAGCTCTAAGTCTTTC
>Ga0256839_1006512_pt1 | contig 10203 bp, 11 predicted proteins | sample 354166metaG_FD_185968 | JGI IMG/M metagenome (GOLD analysis project Ga0256839, IMG submission 185968) | Hydrothermal vent microbial communities from Mid Atlantic Ridge, Atlantic Ocean - 354-166 | ecosystem: Environmental > Aquatic > Marine > Hydrothermal vents | place: Atlantic Ocean: Mid... | reverse complement strand
TTTTTTAAAGTTCATTTATTAAGTTGTTTTTTTTGCAATAACAAAAAAACCAATACATTCTCGCTCCCAATCTTTATCTAGCTTATCAAGTATAGGAGCACATAGTTGACCTAGAGTCCATATTGGGAGAAAACACAATGCTAGAGGATACAAAAGGACTTTTGGTAGTTGATAAATTAGCCTAACTAAGAAATAATTAAACTTAAGTGTTCTCGTTGTAAAGTAACCTGATTGTGGTATAATTTTGATATCTGTATAGCCAGCTTCCTTAAGAAGGAATTTTAATCCGTATGGTGTATACCTGAAATAATCATGAGGAGCTTCATGTACATGCCACTGCCATGGTACTTGTAGAACAAGGTAAGAATCCTTTTTCAAAATTCGATAAGATTCTTTTAGAAATTGTTTTGGATTATAGAGATGTTCCATGACAGAAAAGGATACAACAGTGTCTGCGGAATTATCTTCTAAATCTATCCTTTTATTTAAGTCAGAAACAATATCAGCACTGGACTTATGACTAGTATTATTCCAATCGACACCAAGGTACTGCTGTGCAAATTGGAGAAAATATTTTTTATACGGAGCTTCGCCACAACCCAAATCGACTAAAACTCCGTTATATAAATTTTTATGCATTTCAATATAATGGTTGCTAATTTTATAAATCAACCAGTTATGAACGTGCTTATTTTTATGAGATTCATTGGGCTTCATTGAAAAAATCCTTAATTATATTAATTGTTACTAATACCTCATTACAGTTAAGAGAATAAAACATAGGGAGCCTAATAAGTCTATCGCTTTCAGAGGTTGTAAAATTATTTGTGCCAATAAAACTACTAAATTTTAGCCCTGCTGATGAAGTGTGTAACGGCACATAGTGGAAGACACTTAGAACATTATTGGCCTTGAGATAAGCAATAAGATTTGTTCTTGTAGTTAAGTCCTTAACTTTAATGTAAAACATGTGAGCATTGTTGGTGCAATTTTTTGGGATAGTAGGTAGCGTTATTAATCCTTCACTCTCTAATACTTTAAAAGCTTTATAGTATAGATTCCAACTCTTGAGTCTATTTTTTTGAATTTCATGAATATTTTCTAATTGAGCCCATAAGAATGCGGCACTAACATCATTCATTAAGTAACTGCTACCAATGTCAACCCATGAGTATTTATCAACCATTCCACGAAAAAATAAACTACGATTTGTCCCTTTTTCCCTAATTATTTCAGCCCGTTCAACAAATTGTTCATCATTAATAATTAGTAATCCACCCTCTCCTGCACTGGTGATGTTTTTTGTTTCATGAAAACTAAATGTGCCAATATGTCCAATTGTTCCTAAAGGTCTTCCTTTGTAATAACTCATGATGGCCTGAGCCGCATCTTCTATCACAAAAAGGTTGTTTTTCTTTGCAGTATGCATGATGGCATCCATTTCACAGGCAACTCCTGCGTAGTGAACAACAACGATAGCTTTTGTTTTGCTTGAAATTGCTTCTTCAATCAAATTTTCATCAATGTTCATGGTGTCAGGACGAATATCAACAAAAACTATTTTTGCCCCTCGTAAAACAAAGGCGTTAGCAGTTGAAACAAATGTATAGGATGGCATTATGACCTCATCGCCAGGTTGTATTTTGATGAGAATTGCCGCCATTTCAAGTGCATGAGTACAAGATGTGGTTAATAGAGCCTTTTTGCAATTTAATTCTTCTTCAAACCATTGGTGGCATTTTTTTGTATATTTTCCATCACCAGAAATTTGATTACTTGTCATGGAATCAAACACAAACTGTTTTTCGTTACCCGTGTAGGGTGGTTTGTTAAAAGGAATTTTCATAATTTAAATAGTAACAAAACATGCATTGATAAGCTAATTTTATTGGTTTTTATAAGCAATTTCCAAATTCCGTCGCCAGCTTTTGTAGCCAATTCGTCTAATTGGTGATCCTTCGGTTTTTTTAAGGAAGGTTTGTTCATCCCACTTCATCAGTTCTTTTATATCGGGTTGGTCAAATTGGTTGCGGGGCAAAAAGTCGGTGACTTTTGAATCGGTGGCAAATTTATTCCAGGGGCAGACCATTTGGCAATCATCACATCCATAAATTCTATTACCAATGGCTTTGTGGAATTCTTTGGGAATTGGACCTTTGTGTTCGATTGTGAGGTAAGAAATACAACGGCGTGCATCAACTTGAAAAGGGGCGATGATGGCTTTTGTCGGGCAGGCATCTATGCACTTTGTGCACGTTCCGCAGTGGAATGAGGCCTTTTTGCTGATTGGTAATGGGATGTTGGTGTAAATTTCACCCAAAAAGAAATAACTGCCCGCCTTTGCGTTGAGCACATTGCTGTGTTTGCCAATCCATCCAATGCCAGCTTTCTCGGCGATGGCTTTTTCCATAACGGGTGCGGAATCGGTAAAGACGCGATAATTAAAATCGTTGACTTCTGCTTTAATTTTTTCAGCTAAGTTTTTGAGCTTTTTGCGAATGAGTTTGTGGTAATCTCGTCCCATGGCATAACGTGAAATAGCGGCCTTTTGTGGTTTTTTTAAGACATCTTCATAAGCAATGATGGATTTGTCGAAATAATCAAAACGCAGGGAAATAATTCGGATTGTCTCTTCAACCAACTCATTAGGATTTGTACGCATAGAACCATGTTTGTGCATAAAGTCCATCTGCCCATGAAAACCTTTGGCAATCCATTTTTTCAAGTGTCCTTCTGCTTCAGATAAGTCCACATCCGAAACCCCAACTTGTGAAAAGCCAAGCTCAATTGCCCAAATTTGTATCTGTTTTAACAGTTCTGTATAAATCATTTTCATCTTGCTCAGTGGCACGACGGCACTGCGAAAAGCAATATAAGGTTAATCATTTAATAATCTTGTGATTCATAGGCGAAGGTAACTTCATATACACTTTCGTACAGACCATTGCCCATTTCTCTATGCACTTGAAAAGCACAATCTAGTATTTTTGTTCCAATTTCATTTTCAGTCATAATTAAAAATTTTGTTATCTGTCTTTTGTTGTGTCGCCGTGTCGCTGTGCGAGTCCATTATATCTCATTTTTTAAAGCATCAATTTGGTTTCTTAGGTCATTGATGTGTTGCAGCCAATAGCTGTTTTCGTCAAACCATGGGAAGGCGATGGCAAATGCTGGATCGTCAAATCGGCGAGCAAGCCAGGCACAGTGGTGTAACATACGCAGAGTTCTTAGGGATTCTATCATGTTGATTTCAGCGTGTGGGAAGTCGCGAAATTCTTGGTAAGCGGCTTTGACTTTTGCCAACTGAGCCATTTGTTCGTCTTTTTCACCCGATAATAACATGAATATGTCTTGTATCGCTGGGGCGAGACGCGAGTCGTCAAAATCCACCAAAAAAGGGATGTCATCGCGCATAAGAATGTTACCAATATGCAAATCGCCATGCACGCGGATATTTTTAGCATCTTCTAATTTGGGCTGCATTAAATCCATGAGTTGTTGACAAACAGCGTCATACTGGGATTTGTACTCAAATGGAATAAACTCATTACTGATGTAGTCAATGGATTCTTTGCCAAAAGTGTTAACCTCGAGCGTTGGTCTGTGTGAAAAGAGTTTTTTTTCACCGATTAAGTGTAATCGTGCCAACATTCTTCCCATGATTTGCAGATTGTCTTGGTAATCTAACTCTGGTGTGCGTCCACCGACTTGCGGAAATAACGAAAAGCTAAAGTTTTGGTGATGAAATAAACTGTTATCTTGTTGGTTTTTTAATGGTGTAATAACAGGAATTTCATGTTCGGCTAATTCGAAACAAAAATCGTGATCTTCTTGGATTTGTTCTAAACTCCAACGATTGGGGCGATAAAATTTAGCAATGACAGATTTTTGTTGCCCTTCGATACCTATTTGATAAACGCGATTTTCATAAGAGTTTAAGGCAAATACACGCCCGTCGCATTCAAAGCCCTGTTCTTCAATGGCATCCATAATGAGTTCAGGTGTGAGTTTTTCAAATGGATGCGGGTTGTTTATATTCATTGTTCGTTTTTTTTGAATTATTTATTGGGTTTAATTGGAGAGATAAAAATATAACTAATGGCACATGACTAATGGTGTTGATTTAGATACAATAGCAGGCAATATAATTAGGAGGAAGTAAAATGTTAGATAATCCAGCAAATATATTTTTCTTGGTGTTAGGGGTTTTTGCCTTTTTAACAGTTATGAAAATTATTACTATTGTACCGCAGGGATACCAATACACAATAGAACGATTTGGTAAATACAGAAAAACCTTTAGTCCAGGTTTGGGTTTAAAAGTGCCTTGGTTTGATGCCGTTGGCCGTAAAATAAACATGATGGAACAGGTGCTTAATGTGCCGTCGCAGGAAGTGATTACTAAAGATAACGCAGTGGTCACGGTTGATGGCGTGGTGTTTTACCAAGTGCTTAATGCACCACAAGCAGCTTATGAAGTGAATAATTTGGAATACGCGGTTTTAAATTTAACCATGACAAATATTCGTACTGTTTTGGGTGGATTGGATTTGGATGAGTCTTTATCTAAACGCGATCAAATTAACCACCGTTTGTTGGCTGTGGTGGATGAAGCCACCTCACCGTGGGGTATTAAGGTCACAAGGATTGAAATTAAAGACATTAAACCACCGCATGACTTGGTTCAGTCAATGGCAAGACAAATGAAGGCAGAACGTGAAAAGCGTGCCGATATTTTGGAAGCAGAAGGCAAGCGTCAGGCGGCAATTTTGCAAGCAGAAGGAATGAAACAAGCCGTTGTTCTTGATGCAGAAGGCAATAAAGAAGCCGCTTTTAGAGATGCAGAAGCAAGAGAAAGGTCAGCTGAAGCTGAAGCAAAAGCAACGCATATGGTATCTAAAGCCATCGAAGGTGGCGGTGTGCAAGCCATAAATTATTTTGTTGCAACAAAATACCTTGATGCCTTTGGCAAATTTGCAGATTCTCCCAATACCAAAACAATGATATTGCCAATGGAGGCAACAGGCATTATTGGTTCACTTGCGGGCATGACAGAAATTGCTAAAGAAGCATTAAAAGACAAGCAGGAGTCTTAGGAGAGATATATGGAATGGTTTGCAGTATTAACCCCCTGGCACTGGTTGACAGCAACAGTTATTTTGATTGTTATTGAAATGATGGTTGGTGGTTCTTTTTTTCTTTTATGGGTTGGATTTGCGGCAGCAGTAACAGCATTGATTCAGTGGGCATTTGGCATTAGTTGGCAAGTGCAAATAGTGGTGTTTTTCTTGTTATCTATTGCAGCGATAATTGCGTGGCATTTTTTTAAGAAGAATAACCCAGATATAGATCCAATACCTAACCTTAATAAAAGAGGACATCAACATATTGGCAAAACATTCAATTTGTCTCGTGCCATTGTTAATGGAGTTGGTAAAATCAATGTCAATGATACTACATGGAAAGTTGAAGGTGAAGAGGACTTGCCCGTTGGTACAAAAATTAAGGTTGTTGGTATTAAAAGCACTATCTTAAAAGTAGAAAAAGTTTAATTATTTAAAAGAGAAAAACATGAAAAATACAAAATTAATTACTGCATTGGCATTAAGTTTGTCATTGACCTTAGTCTCGTGCTCAGATGATGCCGATAAAACAGTAAACAATACGGTTACATCAGCCCCTTCCGTTATTAATAAAACGGCAACTCAGCAGTCTGATATTATGAGTTATATACCTGCTGAAACTCCTATTTTGGCAGTCTTTGTTAATGATTCTAAGCACCCAATACCGCAAAACTTCCAAGAAAAGATGGATAATCTCTACAGCAGTATAGGTAAAATGTTGAAAACCACTTATTTAGACGCCTACAAAGGTTACACTAAAAGAGCCAATCCAGAGGCTGACACCGCTAGTGTTGATGAATTTGCCGAAAAATGGTTTAACGAAGAAGGCATCAAGAAGTTGGGATTGAAAATGGGTGAAACAGAGCTTGCCTTGTACTTAGTTGATTTATTCCCCGTGATGCGAGTAAATTTGGCATCAAGTCATTCAATGGATGAAATCCTCGATGAAATGATGACAAAAATAAATGAAGACAAGCCTGGTCAAGTGATAAAAAAAGACGTTAAAGACACAACGGTTTACCAGCTTGGCGATAAAGAAATGCAAGCACTGATTTCTCTAAAAGGCGATACGGTTGTTGCCAGTTTAGCCCCTACAAGACAAGTGGATGCTTTAATGCCTAAACTATTAGGCTTTGAAAAACCGGCACAAAATATAAAACAAGCCAACCAATTTAATGATACTATTGCCAAGTACAATTATTTGGGTAATAGTTTAATGTGGGTAAATTTTAGAGAATTGGCTGATTATGTGGTTAATCCAGCTCAACACCAAACGCCCATGCTTGATGTGTTAAAAATACAAGATAACATGATGTCTGAGGATTGCAAGGTGGAAGTGTTGGCTATGTTTGACAAGTTCCCACGCTTTGTAAGTGGCAGTACGCTTCTTGATGAGCATCAAATGGATAGCCATATGATAATTGAAATGCCTAGTGACTTAGGCTCAAAACTGTCAACAATCAGCGGTCGTATTCCGAATGCAAAAGATGCTGCCTTTTCTTATGGCTTTAGTTTTGACATAGTTGCAGCTAAGGCATTGGCACAAGAGTTTGCAACAAACATCGAAACAACGCCTTATAAATGTGAGTTCTTCACTGGAATGAATGCAAAAGCAGCTATGTTTAAAGCACAGTTGGAACAACCATTACCTCCTTTTGTAAGTAATTTTAAAGGCTTCAACGTGGTAATTGATGAATTGGATTTGGATATGACAAAAACCGAGCCTGCTCAAATGATTAAAACATTAAAAGCAAAAGTCTTGCTGGCTGTAGATAACCCTGAAGCGTTAAAAGGTATGGCAGAAATGATGAAACCTGACTTACAAAAATTAGGTCTTACCTCGGGTGGAAAAGCTGTAAATATATCTGACCTAATTCCTGTTAAAGGCACAATGATGCCGATTAACTTAGATTATGTTTTCTTGGCAATGGGTGAGGAAACCATTGGTTTGTCATTGGGTGAAAATACGGATGTGGAATTGGCGGATGTTGTTTCTGGTGAGTCAACTTCTGCCCTATTCGATTTTAGTATTAGCTCAGAGTTATACAAGAAAATCTTTGAAAGCATAGCTTCTGCGGAATCAAAACTACCAGAGGATGTAAAAAAACAATTCGGGGCACAACAAATGTTTATGTCCGATATGCTTTGGTGGAAAACAGAGAAGGGCACCGTTGACTTTACTAATCAAGGCTTTGAAATAAAAGTAGGCATTGATTATTAAAATCAGTAAGATTATAACCCAAACCACATGTCAAGATTTGGGTGATTTCTTATAAAGCCTGATTGATTTCAGGCTTTTTCTTAACCGATGTCACAATTATTAACAATATAGCGACTTAAGCATTTTCATAGCCGTTGTTATGAGGTAAACTATGGAAAAAATTTGCCCCTGTAATAACTAATAAACTCTTAGGAGAAACACAATAATGAAAATAATTAATAAAATAGCCATTTTGGTATTAATTGCGTCTTTAATGGTTGCCTGTAAGCCAAAAGATAAAAAGCCGAAAGTCACAACCACCACAAATGATAAACCAGAGGTGGTCGATAAAGGTGCACAAACCAATCCATTAAAATCATTTACATTAGACGATGGTAAAACATACTATGACATCTGTTGTAATGCAGAGGATTTAAACAATTCTGATAGCCTTTTGTCACAACGGGTAATTTTATTTGCTTATGATCAAGCGACTGTAACAGCGAAATACCGCGATATTATTGCCATTCATGCACGTTATTTAAGCCAAAATCCATCATCAAAAATGGTGCTTGAAGGGCATGCTGATGAACGAGGCACTCCAGAATATAATTTAGCGTTAGGCGAAAAACGTGCCAATTCAGTGGCAAATTTACTGCGTGCACAAGGTGCATCGGCTGGGCAAATCTCAGTGGTTAGTTTTGGTGAAGAAAAGCCAGTGGCTTTGTGTAATAACGAGTCTTGTTGGTCACAAAACAGAAGGGTTCGTATTGTCTATACGGCAAAATAATCGAACTTTTTAAGTTGAAAAATGTCTAAAAATGGACAAAAAACCCGACATTATGTCGGGTTTTTTCATAGCAACATTAGAGACTTTTGCAATTTTTTAATGCGTTTCACGAGTTACGCAAAGGGTTTTTTAAATTAATTAATGAAATAATATGAACAAATTTATCACAGCAACGATTTTCTTAAGTCTTTTTAATTTTTCCGTACAAGCTAAGAAAATCTCATTACAAGACAGGTTGGCAAAACTTGAAAAAATAGTCGCAGAGCAAAGCAGTAATCGCTTTAACTCGGCTGATATTGTTGTGCAAAACCAAGAATTACAACAACAAATGGCAGAATTGCGTGGCATCATTGAAGAACAAAATCATCAAATTCAGGCACTTAAGGACAAGCAAAAACTCTTGTATGTTGACATAGATTCGCGTTTAGCAGAGTTGGAATTAGCCCCTAGCACTAACACCACTAACACCCAAGGACAATCACAAGAGGATTTTCAAACTTCAGACACAACACCCTTAACGGTAGAAGTGGATGAAAACTACAATAACAGCACAGCAACAACAGATACGGTTGCAACTGAACCAAAACTTTCCACTTACCAAGAGGATTACGACATTGCTTTTGCTCATTTACGCGCAGGTCGTTTTCTTGAATCTGCCCGTGCTTTTGAAGGATTTATTCAAAGACACTCAGAAAATGAACTCACAGCCAATGCCTATTATTGGTTGGGCGAATCCTATTACGTCAAACGCCAATATCCGCAGGCTTTGGCAGCTTTTCAAGCTTTGATAGATAAATTTCCACAAAGTAAAAAATCTGCAGATGCAAGCCTAAAAATTGGCTACTGTTATTATGAAATGGATGATTTAATGCAAGCAGAAAAACACCTAAATAAAGTGGTAAATTCTTATCCCAATTCAAGCATAGCTCGATTGGCGCAGAATCGTTTACGTCAAATGCGACGTGATCATTAGAACAAAATGGAAAAAAACCAACTCAAAATATCTGAAATATTTTATTCTTTACAAGGCGAGTCCACCTATGTTGGTTTACCAACGGTTTTTGTGCGCCTAACGGGTTGTCCATTGCGATGCACGTGGTGCGATACGGAATATGCATTTTCAGGCGGTCAATGGATTGAAATAGATGCCATTATAGAAAAAATAAAGTCCTATGGAACACCTTATGTTTGTGTTACTGGTGGCGAGCCGCTATCACAAAAACGCTGCATAAATTTACTAGATAAGCTCGCAGATAATGGCTTTAATGTATCACTGGAAACATCGGGAGCATTATCCCTGGCAAATGTTAATGATAAGGTGACAATAATTATGGATTTAAAAGCACCAGGTTCAGGAGAAGAATCCAAAAATCTATATGAAAATATTAATTATATTGACTCTAAAGACCAAATAAAATTTGTTATCAAAGACCGCAAAGATTACCACTGGACTCAAACAATTATCAAGCGTTACAACCTGATAGATAAATGCGAAGTGCTTTTATCGCCTGTGGCAGGAGAAATTAACCCCGCAGATTTAGCCCAGTGGATATTAGATGATAAAATGTTAGTTCGTTTTCAATTACAATTACATAAAATACTTTGGCACGACGCCAAAGGCAAATAAAAACACACAAGAATAAGCAATGAAAAAAAAATGCATAGTGCTCCTTTCTGGAGGACTTGATTCAACAACATGCTTGGCTGTAGCCAAGGCAGAAGGTTATGAATGTTACACCATGGCAGTGGACTACGGTCAGCGGCACAAGTCTGAGCTCATGGCAGCCCAGCGTGTCTCAACCCACTTTGATGCCAAAGCACATAAAGTCATCAAAATTGACTTGCGAGCCATAGGTGGATCGGCACTCACGGCAGACATAGATGTGCCAGAACACAATGAAATTGAAGAGAATGACATACCAATCACCTATGTTCCAGCCCGCAACACCATTTTTTTAAGTATAGCCTTGGGTTATGCGGAATCCATTGGTGCCAATGATATGTTTATTGGAGTCAATGCGGTGGATTATTCGGGTTATCCTGATTGCCGCCCAGAATTTATCGAAAGTTTTGAGCAGATGGCAAACTTA
>Ga0256839_1006511_pt1 | contig 10203 bp, 15 predicted proteins | sample 354166metaG_FD_185968 | JGI IMG/M metagenome (GOLD analysis project Ga0256839, IMG submission 185968) | Hydrothermal vent microbial communities from Mid Atlantic Ridge, Atlantic Ocean - 354-166 | ecosystem: Environmental > Aquatic > Marine > Hydrothermal vents | place: Atlantic Ocean: Mid... | reverse complement strand
GTGATGTTTCACGCCGTTTGACTCCCCGGGCTGGATTCTCCGCAGTTTGCAATAAAGCTTGCAGGAGCGGCCTCAACCGCGAATATTGGCGGGTTCCCTTCGCGGCTGAAGCCGCTCCTACAGGGTGGACAACATTTCTCGTTACACCACCTGCCGCCTCAGGGTGTCTACGGCGGCTGCGGTGGGGCGATTCACGGCATCACCGGGTACTCGTAATGTTTGATGTCCCGCCGTCGCCGGCTCGACCGCTGGGTAACGACGCCCTTTACCGTAAACCCGGTGATGAGCTCGATATCTTCGAAGGCCGGGTTCAGATGATGCAGCCACTGGCGTTCGCCACGCCGCTTGTACTGGGCAAAAAAGAATTCACCGTTCTGCTCGATCACCGCATAGGCGCCATTCACCAGTGGATGCCCGGGATCGACGATGATGATGTGTCCGTCCTCGAACTCCGGTGACATGCTGTCACCAATTACGCGGAGGGCAAATGCCTCCAGTTCCTCTGCGCTACAACCTGATTGTTCCATGATGGGCTACCTCGGCAAGGCGTTTGTTGTCCGTCGCGCGGCGTCCCGCACCTCCTGATTTTGCGCCGCCAGCGGATGCTGTTCCTGGATCTGCGGATCCAGGTTGTTTTCAAGGCCCCGTTCCGTCACGAATCGCCCGACGGCTTGATGCCTCGGCGAGCCAGTTCACGGCGGGGGACGATGTTACAGCTGCCGCTTTCCTCGTCGAAGAGGATGGCGATCTCACCCTCTTGCAGCAGCCTGCGCACCTGTTCCGTCTTTTGCCTCAGGGAGATTTCCTCCCAGCCGTAGTCTGTCCCGTCGCGGCTGACGAATTCCTCGATCAGGTTGTTCAGGGCCTCCGCGCTGAGCTGTTTGTGCGGGATCAACATGCGGGTTCTGGGGCGCTGGTTCTGCCGGTTATTTGAAGGTGTAGTGTTTTTCGATGTCGGCGGTGATCTTCCATTCGCAGGACATGCCCGCCGGGAAGTGCACCAGATCGCCACGGCCGATGGTGACGGGTTCCCCGCCGTTGGGTGTCACGATGGCCTCGCCTTCCAGGATGTAACAGATCTCTTCGTTGTCGTAGTGCCAGTCGAAACGGGAGACCTCCTTGCGCCAGAGTGGCCAGCCGTCCACGCCCATGGCGTCCAGTTTGGCGGGGGAGACGTGATGTTCGATGTTGATTTCTTGCATGGATCGATCCGTGGGTGTTGCGGTCAGGATTGACAGTATAGTGTATCGTGTTTTTTCGTTGCGGCGGTTGCGGGCGGTGAACGTGGTGCCTCGGGGGGTTCAATCTTCGTCGCCTTCGCCGATGAACAAGGGTATCGATTCACGTGGACAAATGGATGAAAGGCTTTTCTGGCAAGCCGTTACGGGAGAGACGGCTCTTTCCGCGCATTGCGACCCGCTGTCAGGTGCTGTATCGCACGCCTGAGTCGAAGGGCTGGAGTGCGGCCCGGCTGGTGGATTTCTCGGCGATTGGCATGCGCATCGAGTGCGATGAATTGCTGATGCTCGGAACGCCGGTGGCGATCCAGATAAAGCCCGGTGAGGACAAGGCCATTCCCGCCGTTTCGGCGAAGGGCAGCGTGGTACGCTGTGAGCCGAATGCCAACCTGCGCTATGAGGTTTCCTGCAAGCTGACCAAGGTGAGCCCCGCATGAAGGGCGGGGAAGATGGCGCCCCGGAGACGATTCGAACGTCCGACCTGCCGCTTAGGAGGCGGCTGCTCTATCCAGCTGAGCTACCGGGGCTTGAGACGGTGAGGGTTGCGGCGTGCTGGCCGGGACTGGTCCGGGTGTGCTCGGGTCGATGCAACGGTGATAAAAGTGTTTTGGTGGAGCCGAGGAGGATCGAACTCCCGACCTCTGCATTGCGAACGCAGCGCTCTCCCAGCTGAGCTACGGCCCCGTTTGTGGCGGCAAGTTTAACACCGGATTTGACAATTTATCCACCGTCCTCGCCCTTTTGCCCGGCGGACTCGTTCTGTTGACGTTTGAGCAGTTCGACGATCTGTTGGATGTCGTCGTTTTGCGGCGTCTCGTCTTCGGCGGCGATCCTGCCCAGGGTGGCCACGGTGAGGTCGAGGTGCCTGACGTGCCGGCGGCAGTAGATACACATCAGCAGGTGCATGCGGAAGGCGGCCCGCTGCCAGGGTGACAGGTTCTGGTCCAGGTAGTCACTGGCCCGTTCGGTGATCTCACGACAACTCGGCAGCATCATCTTCATCGCTGGTAAAACGCCTCTATGGCCGCCTGGACGCGATGGCGCGCCCGGTGCAGCAGTACCCGCCCATTGGACTCGGAAACCTCCAGAACCTTACAAAGACTTTCCATATCCAGCCCCTGCATGTCGCGCAGGGTCAGCGCGGCGCGTTGCATGGGGGGCAGGGCGTCGAGGCTGGCGTCGATGCAGGCGCGAAGCTCCCGGCTGGCCAGCAGGTCGTCCGGCGTATCGGCGTGCCAGGCGACGGGCGGGCTGGCCCAGCGGCCGGAGGCATTGAACTGGCCGGGGTCGATACGGGTTTGATCGCCCAGCGCGTCCTGCAGATTGACGGTGCGGGACTCGTGGCGCAGCCGGGTTTTGGCGGTATTGCTGACGATGCGCAGAATCCAGGTCTTCAGGCTGGAGCGCCGCTCGAAGCGAGGCAGGGCCCGGATCACTGACAGCCAGGCCTCCTGGGCGACTTCGTCGGCGATGGCCGGGCCGACGATGGCGCGGGCCAGATGCACCATCAGGCCGTGATAGGCGGAGACCAGCTGCGCATAGGCGTGCTCATCGTGTGCCAGCAGCCGGGGGATCAACTCGTCGTCGCGGGGTAGCTGCTGGTTCAAGGTAACATTTGTCCTTTTTGCGCGTCATTCAGTAGGCCTGGGCAGCGCGGTAAAGTATTCTGCCCCTGGCCATGAGTGGCTTCAAGCCGCGCGCCGGGCGGGATGCCTGCCCATTCGCCCGATGCCCCGTCGTCCTTTACGTGTTTTGAGAGAGAAATATGCTGGAAACCCTGCCTTTACTGCAACAAACCCGATTCCCCGCCCTGTTGCGCGAGGGCGTGACCACGCTGCAGGTCAACCTCGGTTATCTGTGCAATCAGCAGTGCCTGCACTGCCACGTCAACGCCGGCCCCAAGCGCACGGAGCTGATGGATGAGGCGACGATCGAGACGGTGCTGGGCTATCTGCGCGACGCAGAGATCCGCACCCTGGACCTGACCGGGGGTGCGCCGGAGATGAACCCGCATTTTCGTTATCTGGTGCGCGAGGCGCGCCGGCTCGGCGTGCATGTGATGGACCGCTGCAATCTGACCATTCTCGAGGAGCCCGGCCAGGAGGGGCTGGGCGAATTTCTGGCCGCGCAGGGGGTGGAGGTGGTGGCTTCCATGCCCTGTTATCAGAAAGAGAATGTCGATGGACAGCGCGGCAAGGGTGTGTACGACGCCAGTATCCGCGGCCTGCAGTGCCTGAACCGGCTGGGCTATGGCCAGGCCGGCAGCGGCCTGGTGCTGAACCTGGTCTACAACCCCGGCGGCCCCTTTCTTCCCCCGGGGCAGGATGCGCTGGAGTCGGACTACAAGCAGCGGTTGCGCGCCGAACACGGCATCGAATTCAACCGGCTGCTGACCCTGGCCAACATGCCCATCCAGCGCTTTGGCAGCACGCTGATTTCACGCGGGCAATTCGATGAGTACATGGCGCTGCTGACGGCCTCCCACAGCGATGCCAATCTCGCCACCGTGATGTGCCGCAGCCTGCTGAGCGTCGACTGGCAGGGCTATGTCTACGACTGCGATTTCAACCAGATGCTGAAGCTGCCCATCGCCCGCAAGGGGGCGTCCGCGCAACAGGGCAAGACCCACCTCTCGGATCTGATCGGTGTCGACCTGGCGGGTGAGCCCATCGTGGTCAGCGGCCACTGCTATGGCTGTACCGCCGGGCAGGGCAGCAGTTGTGGTGGCGCCCTGTCGTGACGGGCCGCGTGGCGCCGCGGGCGAGACGGATCTCCATCGTCATTCCGGTGCTGAACGAGGCGCAGACCCTGGTCGGCTGTCTCGACGGGCTGCAAGCGTACCGGGCGCAGGGCCATGAGGTCATCGTCGTCGATGGCGGCAGCCACGATGGCACGCCAGCGCTGGCGCGGCCACGGGCGGACCATGTGCTGGTGTCTGCCCCGGGCCGTGCGCGGCAGATGGGCCAGGGCGCCCGCATCGCGCAGGGTGACGTGCTGCTGTTCCTGCACGCGGACACCCGGCTCCCCGATGCGGCCTGCGACACCATCCTCTCCGCCCTGCAAACGGCGGCCCGTTGGGGACGCTTCGACGTGCGCCTCTCCGGTTCCGCGCCGGCCCTGCGGCTGATCGAATTCATGATCAACCTGCGTTCCCGCTGGACCCGCATCGCCACCGGTGATCAGGCCATGTTCGTGACCCGGGAACTGTTTCACGCCGCGGGCGGTTTCGATGACATCCCCCTGATGGAGGACATCGCCCTCAGTCGCCGGCTGAAGAAACTGGCGCCCGCCGCCTGCCTGCGCCAGCGCGTCGTCACCTCCAGCCGGCGCTGGGAGGAACACGGTGTGCTCAAGACCGTGTTGCTGATGTGGCGGCTGCGTCTCGCTTACTGGCTGGGCGCCGATCCCGCGCGCCTGGTCCGGCAGTATTACCGCTGATGCAGTTTCCCGAGGCCCGCATCCTGCTGTTTTGCCGCGCGCCGGTGGCGGGGCAGGTGAAGACGCGGCTGGCGCGCGCCATCGGCGACGAGGCAGCGGCGCGCTGGCACCGGGCGCTGGCCACGCATTGCCTGGAGACCGTCTCCGCCGCGCAACTGGCGCCGCTGCAGCTGTGGTGCAGCCCCGATGTCCGGCATGATTTCTTTTCCCGCCAGCAGGCCCGCCTGTCTCTCAGCCTGCATGGCCAGTGCGGCGCCGACCTGGGGGCGCGCATGAGCCATGCCTTCGACGTTGCCCTGGCCGATGCCGGCTATGCGCTGGTGATTGGCAGTGACTGCCCGGCATTGAGCGCCGACTATCTTCGGCAGGCACTCAGTGCCCTGCGCGAAGGGGCGCCGGCGGTGATCGGCCCGGCGGAGGATGGCGGCTATGTCATGCTGGGGCTGCGGCGCAACCATCGTCCGCTATTTGAAGATATGCCCTGGGGAACCGGCGCCGTGTTTGACACCACCTGCCAGCGAATGGCGGGCGACTACCTTGCCCTGCCGCCACTGTGGGATGTGGATGTCGTCGAGGATCTGTGGCGGCTGAAACGGGAGGCCGAAGGCCTGTCCCTGGCGGATGAATTGAAGGACCGTCTTTCCGCGTTTCCGGCCTGAGTGCCTAGGACCGCGACATCTTGCGGCGCGACGCCCGTTGCATTTCCAGCACGAAGCGCTCGATGATGCGCGCCTGTGCCTTGTCCAGCTGCTCGAAGTTGCCGCCGACCTGAACATTGCGGGTGGTTTCGTGCTCGGTGACGCGGCGCAGGATGAAGCGGCTCTGTACGCGCTTCTTGTTGGGGAGGGTGATGGTGCAGCACAGGGGCTGCGTCTTTTGGTCCTCGGTAATGGCGGTCTTGGGCGGAAAGCGCACGCACATGCCCTCGGCGGAAATGTCCTGCAACTCGCCGTAAAAGGCATTGCCCTGTTCATCGGCCAGTTCGACCGGGATGACGTGCACCGCGCTCACCGGCACGCGGAAGGCGCGGCGGCGCTGGCGATAACGAATGTGTTCGGGATAGGCGACCTTGTAGAAGGCGACGCCGTTGTCGCTGCCGATTTCGCTGATCTCGAGAATCATCTTGATCTCGATGCCTTCACGATGCGCGCTCAGGCCGATCTTGCTGGCGGTGCTGAGCCGGGCATGGCCCTCCTGGGGGTGCAGTTCGTCGAGCAGCAGATAGCCCTGCTCGGGATTCACTTCGAGGAGGGTGCTGTTGTACAGGCGTTTTGCCGACGGCACGGCAATGCTGACGATACTGTGCTGCTGTTGCAGGGGGCGAAGAATGGCCGCGATACGGGTTGCCGAAGTGACTTCCTCGTACTGCTGTTGGTAGTCATTTTCTTCCGCGTGTTGCTGGGCCATGTGGAGTTTGTTTTTGTTGGGTTGCCTTTCATCGGGTCATCGGGTTGTCGCCCGGTCATCAATGCCCGCCTCAGGCAATGGCGATGGATTGCCCCAGCGCGGGACGGTGTTCCGATTTTCCGCTGTCCTGGTAAGTGACCGAGGAGGGTGCCTGATGGTCTTTACCACGCAGGAGATTCAGCGCCTGCTGTACCTGGGCGTGTGAGGCCGCGAGGACGCGCTGGTTGAGCAGATTCTGTTCATGGCACTGTTTCAGGATCGTGTGCAGCGCCTGCCAGGCGGCCAGCAGCTGCGCATCCCTGCTGTTGATGATGAAGGCCTCCAGCTGCTGCCGGTTGCAGGGGGCGCCGATGATCTTTTCCAGTTCCGGCAATGACGTTTGTTCTTTCCGTTCCAGGTCGCCCAGATGCTTGAGCTTGCTGTCCATGGCCTGCTCGAAGGCCTGCAGATCATTACCCTTGAGGGCGTTGAATTCCTCTTCCAGGACCTCCAGCATGCGCGCCGCGTCCTGCTGTTGTGCCTCCAGCAGGGTCAGTAAGCGTTGTGCCGATGCCGGATTGCTCATGATCTGAGACTGTTCTCGAACTGGATGAATTTCTCCGCCACGCGCAGGGCGTTGATCTCATACGCTCCCGCATCGATGGCCGATTTGAGACTCTGCACCCGTTCGCCGTCGATCACGGACTGGGCATTGATCGCCGATTCGACCCCCTTCAGCTGGCTGGCCTGTGGTGTGAGCGTCACGGTATCCGCCCGGTTGGCCGATACGGCCTGTGTGGCGTTTCCGCTGCCGTCGGCAGTGTGCCTTGTGCTTCCTCCCGCGCCTTGTGGCTGGGGGGGGGGAAAGCCGGTGATATCAATTGCCATGGTGATGCTCCTTTGACGCTGTTGCTATGACTATCGGCACAGGGTATTGAAACTTAAGGGGACTTCCATGGAATCGTGACAGGGGTTGTGGTGGCCTGCCCACGGGTGTTTCTGGCCTGTTCACAGGGGTATTTCCGTACTTCACCATCCATGCCTCACGCGCCGCGCTACATGTGAACCTGCACGATACCCGCCCTGATGGCAACGCCCTCGACGATGCGCTTCGAGCGCGTGTTGCGCACCGTGATGCGCTCACCCAGGGCGGCGTCTTGCAGTGCCTTGCCCTTGCTGCGCACCTGCAGCAGGCCCGTATTGGCGAGAATGGTGACATCGTCACCGCGGCGCACCAGCAGCCGCGCCTTGAGCATGCGCGGGGTCAGAGGGGTGCCTGCGGGCAGGGCGCGCGCGGCCAGTTTGCCGATGACCTCGTCGGCCTGGCGGTAATAGCCGTGATTGAGTTTCGAGATCTCCTGGCGCCGGGCGATGATGTCCGTGCGGCCGAGGGGATCACCCCGACTGATGGGACGGGCGGTGACCAGCACCTCGCCGAAGACCCGGATATTGGCGGGGATGTAGACGGTCCAGGGCCTTTCGCCCGGGCACTGCACGCCCACGGTGAGTTTTCCCTGCAGGCGGCTGCCGGCCGGCAAGAAGGCCTGCAGCGCCGTATCGCAGCGTCCCAGGCGCAGGCGTGAATCCAGGCGGCCAAGCTGGATCTCCTGCGTATTCCCGGGTTCCGGGGGGATTTGCGATTGCAGAAAATCACGCGCCGTCTCCTGCAGAGAGGCCAATGACTGGTATTGCGCGGTCTTGCCCGCGGCGGTTGCCGTCAGCGGAAGCAGGCCGGCCATGGCGAGCAACACGAGACGGCTGGCAGGGATTTGCCACTTTGTGACGCGCACTTGCCGGCCGGCGTCGCCGCCGAGGATCCACGAAATGATGCCTGTGATGCTGTTCATAGGGTTAAGCCGCTGTTTTATCAAGCGATGTTCTGGGTTCGATGAATGGCTGTCGACGATGATCGTCCATCCCCGTGACAGCCCCGGGTGGAACACTGCGAGAGCAGTTGCAACAGGCGTGCCATGCGACCCTCAAGAAACCCCGTCGGGGTGTCGATAGAGCGATTACTGAAACACGGGTGTTGAATACCTGCATCCGTGAGCCCATGACGGCGAATCGCACAACGCATTGATCCGTCTCGCTATATGAAAGATTTAGGCAATAGCCCCCGCTATTCCCTCACAATTCATTACGCGATACGTCTCAAGCCGTTGCACGCTTCATCCGCCCTGAACTCACGGATTCAGGCAAAATTCTGGAGTTGAGCGATGGCTGGAGTACTCGATGGCGTTGATAAACGCACACAGCTGGTTGGCGAAAACCGGCTTGAATTACTGCTGTTCAGACTGGCGACGGATCAGCTGTACGGCATCAATGTCTTCAAGGTGCAGGAGGTCATCCGCTGTCCGCCCTTGACCCATGTGCCGAACGCCAACCCGGTGGTGCGGGGGATTGCCAACATGCGTGGCAAGACCATTCCTGTCTACGACCTGGGCATGGCGCTGGGTTATGCACCCATGGGTGACATCAGCAACGCCTTTGTGGTGATCGCCGACTACAACCGCACCTTGCAGGGTTTCCTTGTCAACGGCGTGGAGCGCATCGTCAACATGAACTGGGAAGAGATCCTGCCGCCGCCCAGGGGTTCGGGGAACAGCAGTTACCTGACCGCCGTGACCCGTGTCGATCACCGCCTGGTGGAAATACTCGATGTCGAGAAGGTGCTCGCGGAAGTGGTGGGAACGGTCTCCGAGGTATCTGAAGAAATCATTGAAAACGGCCACGTGGGTGATATTCCCAAGGTTCTCGTCGCCGATGATTCCAGCGTTGCGCGCCGCCAGATCACCCGTACCCTCGATCAACTCGGCATAGAAACGGTGGTCATGAAGGATGGCCTGGAGGCGCTGCAATATCTGCGGGCCCTGTCGCAGGAGCACGACGACCTCTCGACCGAGCTGACGATGGTGATCTCCGATGTGGAGATGCCCAACATGGATGGCTACACGCTGACCACGGAGATCCGCAAGGATCCGCATATGAAGGATCTCTACGTGGTCCTGCATACCTCGTTGAGCGGCGTATTCAATCAGGCCCTGGTGGAAAAGGTGGGGGCCGACAAATTCATCCCGAAATTCAATGCCAACGAGTTTGCCGAAACGATCCTGGCGGCCATCGAGACGCTCAAGGCCGGTAAAGCGGCATAAATACCCATGAAAAAAGCGCAATGACAGGGAATGCCATGCCCGCCAAGGGCCTCAGCAGTGAGGATTACCACGCCTTTCGCCGGTTTCTCGAAGACGCGAGCGGCATCGTTCTGGGTGACAACAAGCATTATCTGGTGACCAGCCGCCTCACGCGCCTTATGAAGGAGCAGGGCATCGAGTCGTTCGGCATGCTCATGCAGAACATCAAGCGGGACCGCAAGCTGCGCAACCGCATCATGGATGCCATGACCACCAACGAGACCTCCTGGTTTCGGGACAGCTATCCCTTCGATATCCTCAAGGAGCAACTGCTGCCGGAATATGCCGACAAACGGGCCCGCCAGGTGCGCATCTGGTCCGCGGCCAGCTCCACCGGTCAGGAGCCCTACTCGCTGAGCATGATTGTCAGCGAATATCTGCAGAAACGACCGGGAAGCCTGCCGGCCAACGGCGTACAGATCCTCGGCACGGATATTTCCCCCACCGTTCTCGAACAGGCCCGCAGCGGCATCTACGAAGGTGTGGCTGCCTCGCGTGGGCTGTCGGAGGAACGCAAGCGGCGCTTCTTCATACAGACCGAGGCGGGCTGGCAGGTCCGGGAGGAGATCCGCAAGCGCGTCAGCTTCCGCGAACTGAACCTGATGCAGGGCTATGGCGCGCTGGGGAAGTTCGACATCATCTATTGCCGCAATGTCTTGATCTACTTCTCCGCCGACCTGAAACGGGACATCCTCACCCGCATGGCCCGCACCCTCAACCCCGGCGGCTACCTGGTGCTCGGCGGGTCGGAATCCATTTCCAGTTATTCCGAAGACTTCGAACTGGTACGCTGGCGCAACGGCGTGATATACAAACTTGCCTGAAACCTGAATCCGTAGGTTCAGGGCGGATGAAGCGTGCAACTGCTTGATACATATCGCGTAATGAAAAATCGAGGGAATAGCGGGGATTATTGCCGAGATTTTTCATATAGCGAGATGTATCAATGA
>Ga0256839_1006510_pt1 | contig 10206 bp, 7 predicted proteins | sample 354166metaG_FD_185968 | JGI IMG/M metagenome (GOLD analysis project Ga0256839, IMG submission 185968) | Hydrothermal vent microbial communities from Mid Atlantic Ridge, Atlantic Ocean - 354-166 | ecosystem: Environmental > Aquatic > Marine > Hydrothermal vents | place: Atlantic Ocean: Mid... | reverse complement strand
GCCCCCCGCTTGAGCCGGCTGCGGGCCAGGGCCGCCGCCAGCCCCGGGGCCTTCTCGTCCAGCAGGCGCACCAGATTCGTCTTCGCCGGCTCCAGGTAGTCGGGCTCGGCCGCCTCGGCCGGCTGCAGCGCCTCGATCGGCGTCTCCGGGCTCGGGCCGTAGTAGACCGGCTGCTGGGAGTGGATCACCCGGGCGTAGATCTCCTGCGTGGTGCGCAAGTGCTGTTCCAACTGCCGCCGGAGCGTCTCCGCCGACGGCTCCTCGCCCGGCTTGCGGGGCATCGACCGCGCCAGCCGTTCCAACTCGGGCTCGGAATCGGGCAGGGTGTGCGTCTGCTGGTCGTCGTAGAGCTGCAGGCGGTGCTCCAGGTGCCGCAGAAAGGTGTAGGCGGCGGCCAGGCGGGAGTACTCGCTGTCGGAGAGCAGCTCCTTGTCGTGCAGCCGCCGCAGCGCCAGCAGCGTGCCGGGGTGCTGCAGCCACAGCTCGCGGCCCCCGTGCAGCCGCTGCAGGCACTGGACCAGGAACTCGATGTCCCGGATGCCGCCGGGAGCCAGCTTGATGTCCAGACCCGGGCGCCGCCGCTTCGCCGCCACTTTCTCGCTGATCCGCTGGCGCGTTTCAGAAACCGACTCCACCGCCGAGAAGTTCAGCGTCGAAGTGTAGATCAGCGGCTGGACGAACTCCAGGATCTCCCGGCCCGGCTCCAGGTCGCCGGCGCAGACGCGGGCCTTGATCAGCATCTGTAGCTCCCAGTCCCGGGCCCGCGTCTGGTAGTACTTCTTGGCCGCCTCGACCGAGATGGAGACCTCCCCCAGGCGCCCCTCCGGGCGCAGCCGCAGGTCCACCCGGTAGCACTTGCCCTCAGTGGTGTGCGCGGAAAGCAGGGCGGTGAGCTGGTTGGCCGCTTTGGCGAAGAATTCCCGGTTCGAAATCCTTTCCGGCCCCGACGTCTGCCCCTCGCCGGAGTGGACGAACATCAGGTCGATGTCGGAGGAGTAGTTCAGCTCCGAGCCGCCGAGCTTGCCCAGGGCGATGATCGAGAAGCCGCACCGGAGCAGTTCGCCGCTGCGCGTCCGCCACCGGGGCGTCCCGTAACGGCTCTCCAGCGCCGCCCGCACCCTCCGCTGGGTCGCCTCGAGAATCGCATCGGCCAGGTGCGAGAGCTCTTCGGTAATCTCCGCCAGCGTCCCGTAGCCCAGCAGGTCCCGGATGGCGATCCTGAGGATCTGCCGGCGCCGGAACCTGGCCACGAGGAGCGCCTCGTCTTGTCTCCCGCCGTCTTCCTCCAGCCATTCCTCGAGCTGGCGCCGCATCTGGCGCGAGGTGCGGACCCGGTAGAGATCGCCCTCGTGGCTGAGCTGCTCGATCCATTCCGGGTGCTCGAGGATCGCCTCGCTCAGGAAACGGCTGGTCGAGAAGACAGCGATCAGATACTGCAGGTAGAGCGGCGCCAGCACCAGCCGCCGGAAGGCGTCCGGCCGCCGCTCGCGGAGCAGGACCAGGTAGCGCAGCGCCGCGTCCGGGTCGGCGCAGCTCTTCAGCAGCAGGCCCAGCCGCTGTAACGGCGCTTCGGGGATCTCGGCGGCGATCCGCGCCAGGGCCGGGCCGGCGGCCTCCGTGTCGCGGAAGGGGATCTCTCGCGCTAGCGTCAGCATGGCTCCCAGTGCCGCTCCGGCTTGCTCTGCTAGTGGAATTATCGCAGACGCGCCGCCGCGCCACCACGTTGCAGAACTTCGGGCGGCTGCCCGGCCTCCCGGCGGCTGTGGTGAACTAAAAGAGAGCCGGCTCCGCAATCCGGGCGCGGCGCGAAGGAGAAGCGATGATGAGCAAGACCAACCCTCTCGCCTACCTGTCCGAACAGCTCGAGCAGTGGCGCAAGGCCGGAACCTACCAGCGTCTCCGCGTGCTCGAGTCGGCCTGCGAGCCCGTCTGCCGCTTCGACGGCCGCGAAGTGATCAACCTGGCCTCGAACAACTACCTCGGCCTCGCCAACCACCCGAAGCTCGTCGAGGCGGCCATCGAGGCGACGCGCAAGTACGGCGTCGGCTCTGGAGCCGTCCGCACCATCTCCGGCACCATGACGCTGCACATGCAGCTCGAAGAGCGCATCGCGGCGTTCAAAAACGTCGAGGCCTGCGTCGTCTTCCAGTCCGGCTTCACCGCCAACTCCGGAACCGTCTCGGCCATCCTGGGCCCGGAAGACTTCATCGTCTCCGACGAGCTCAACCACGCCAGCATCATCGACGGCTGCCGCCTGTCGAAGGCCAAGATCAAGATCTTCCCCCACCGCGACGCCGCCGAGGCGGAGCGGATTCTCGCCGGCCTGGACGGCACGCCCGGCCGCAAACTGCTCATCACCGACGGCGTCTTTTCCATGGACGGCGACATCGCGCCGCTCAAAGACCTCGTCGAGATCGCCGAGCGCCATGGGGCTATCATGATGGTCGATGACGCCCATGCCTCCGGCGTCCTGGGCCGCAACGGGCGCGGCACCATCGACCATTACGGGCTCCACGGGCGCGTGCACATCCAGGTGGGCACCCTCTCGAAGGCCGTAGGCGTCCTCGGCGGCTACGTCTGCGGCAGCCGCGACCTGATCGAGTTCCTCTACCACCGCGGCCGGCCCTTCCTGTTCTCCACGTCCCATCCGCCGGCCGTCGCCGCCGCCTGCATCGCCGCCTTCGACCTGCTCGAATCCGAGCCGGAACGCATCGACCGGCTCTGGCAGAACACGAAGTACTTCAAAGAGAATCTCCGCCAGGCCGGCCTCGATACCGGCTCCAGCGAGACCCCCATCACCCCCATCATGGTGGGCGACGCCGCTCTGGCCTTCCGCTTCTCCGACGCCCTCTTCGAGCGAGGCGTGCTGGCTACCGGGATCGGCTATCCCACCGTTCCCCGCGGCAAGGCCCGCGTGCGCACCATCGTCACCGCGGCCCACACCCGCGAACAACTCGACCGGGCCCTGGAAGCCATCGTCTCCGGCGCCCGGCAGGTGGGCCTGCTCTCCTGAGAGGGCGCCGGCGTCCCCGCCTTGGGCTTGCTCCTGGGGGACGCGTTCCGCCCGCTCCCAATTAAAGACCGGTGCGCGGAATGCCGATTCCCTAGGTGGGGGCGGCTGAGCCGAACGTTTCGCCGCCGCCCGCTGTAACGGGCTTTCCAAACCGGCTGTTGCCGGCCTCTGCTGGAGAGAGACGGGCGCGGGCGGGCCGACGGAGGGGCCTGCCCTTGCCCGCGCGAACGGCCGAGGGGTATTTCCCTTAGAACTTACCATTACTAAAGTCCGCCTGAGCGGCTTGCTCCCCGCGAATAGTGTCCATTCTTATCAAGGAGTTACACAGAAGTTCCCCATTCGCCGGCACAGGTGTCTGCCTTAAGAAAATGGGAATCTTTCCGGTTTCAATTAAGTCCTTCTCCTGATTCCTTCAACCGGCCTCCGGATGCTACCTTTTCCATAGCAATTCCAATACAACCCGAGTTGCAGGGAGAGGAGAAAGGTAAAGATGAAGAAACTTCTGTTGAAACTTCAGATCTGGCACGACACCAAGGGCCAGGATCTGATCGAGTACGCTCTGATGGCTGGCTTCGTGGCTGTGGCCGCGGGCGCCATCATGCCGAACGTCTCCAGCAGCATCAGCACGGTCTTCAGCAAGATCAACTCTGTGATGACCCAGGCTGCGAGCGCTGGCTGATCGGATTTTTTCCACGAGACGAACGATACGGGCGCGGGGGCGGTTCCCGCGCCCGTCGTGTCTGTAGCCGCCTTGGCGGTTCCCTATCCCGCCTTCTTCAGGCGGTAGTTCGTTCTAACTGGAACGGGCTCAGCAGGTTGTCGTCTTCGCCAAAGGGCAGCTCATGAGGGCCCGATTCCACTTCCACTTGCGGAGACTTCTCGATCTCCTCCAGCAAGGTCTCGCTTACCGCCGCCCGCTCCAGCTCCAGCGTGTTCCGGATCCAGCAGTAGGTCGTTTCCTTCGGATTCAGCCGGCCCACCGTCTGGAAAACCGCCTCCAGGCAGCGGCGATCGTCCGGATAGTGCAGCGGCACCCGGATCGGCGCCAGCTTGGACGACGTCAGCACGTTGACTACCGTGGCTCCCCAGTCGATCTTCTCCACCAGGCGGTCCGTCGTCACGTCGGCGAAGCCGATCCCCAGCGCGTTGCCGTAGGAGAGCGGGTGCAAGTCCCGCACGAAGATCCTCCGGATCCGGGGCGTCTCCGGCCAGGGATTGTAGGCGGCTTCGCTCGAGCGGTTCACGATCTTCGTGTCCATGCCGGCGCCCGAGATGTTCTTGCCGATCTCGTCCAGGATCAGCAGGTCCACCGCCTCCACCGGGATGTTCGGCTTCCAGGAGCGCACCAGCTCGAGCAGCTCTTCCTCCCGCTGCTCCAGCTTCGCCGCCGGGATGGCCTCGATCTTCGCCGTCTGGTGCCTCGCGTCCTCCAGAATCGCCACCCCGCCCAGCACTTTGCCGGCCGCCAGCACCCGCCGCCCCACGGAGCGGACCACCCGCCCCAGCCCCAGCTTCTCTGCCCAGATGTGGTAGCGGCGCGCCCCGGTCTGCTTGCCCAGACCGATGGCGATCATCTTGAGCAGGCCGCTCTCGATCCGGTCCTGGAAATCCGTGTGCCACTTGATCCGGTTGACCACGACGATGCCGTCGCTTTCGAACGCGGTCCGGTCGATGACGACCTCGATCCCTTCCTCGGTCTCGCCCAGCCGGACGGTTTCCATGCTGCTGCGCACCGGGCAGCCCATCGTCGTCTGGGTGATCCCGTAGTGCGCCAGCACTCCGGCCTGGCCTTCCGCCGTCGCACCGCCATGGCTGCCCATGGCCGGAACCACGAACGGCCGCATTCCCCGTTCCCGGAAGTGGTCTACCGTGGCGCGCACGATCGTCGCCAAGTTGGCGATGCCCCGGCTGCCGGCGCCGATGGCCACCTCAGCGCCTGGCGCCAGCCCCCGCTCGAGCCCCGCCGCTCCCAGCCGCCGCCTCACTTCGCCTGCGACATCGGCCAGGCTGTAGTCCGGGAACCGCTGCCGGACCAAGTACATGCGCGGAAACTCCATACCGGCGACCATCATAGCAGCGCGCCTGGCTCGGAAAACGGACCGCTACCGCTCCCTGGGCCGCCGGCGGGCAGGAAGACCGCCGGCCGCCGTCACTCTTCCCACTCGCGCTCCAGCATCTCGGCATACTCGCCGGAGGCGTAGAGCGAGAAGTCGAAGCGGCGCGGATTCAGCTCGGTGTAGGTGGAGAGATTCAGCCGGGCGGCGAACATGTGGTCGGCGTAGCGGTAATAGTTGCGCAGGAACTCGTCGGTGAGCTGCTCGCGCGCCGGCAGCTCGGCGAAGACGCCGTTGATGCCCAGCGCCCGCGAGAAGATCCCTTTGTAGTCCACCACGCCCCAGCGGCGCAGCTTCTCCCGGACGCTCTCGGGAGGGTCGTGCACCACGAAGGCGGCGAAACTCTGGAAGCGGATGCCCTCGCCGGCCAGCTCCGGCGTCCGTTCCACGAACTCCAGGCACTGCTCGATCCACCGCGCAATGTCCTTGCCGATGTAGAACAGCATCCGGAACTCGCAGTAGCGCCCCGCCAGCAACTTGCGCTCCAGCTCCTCCCGGCTGCGCTCGCCGGCCGGCAGCAGCCCTTGCAGCATCAGCCCGGCGCGCGAACTTTCGACGAGCTGCCCGGGCCCGTCGGAGTCGGCGAACGGATGGAGAATCAACGGCGGCAGCGTCCACACCTTGGGCTGGGACTTCTTGTGCGCCATCCTTGCTATACACTCATCGTCCGCCGCAAACCGAATCGTTAGGCGGCCTCGCCGCGGGACTCCCTCATTGTAACCGCGGATGAACGAAGGCGGGACGGTCCGCCGCTTCGGCCAGCTCCTCGACCACCGCCGCCACGTAGCGCAGCAGCTCGACGGCCTCCCGTGGCCGGATCTTCTCCCATGTGTCGCCGGGCCGGTGGTAGTCGCCGTGCAGTCCGGAAAAGAAAAACAACACCGGCACTTCCTGCGCCGTGAACGCCGTGTGGTCGCTCGAGCCGTAGCCCCCTGACTCGGAGAAGTCGATCCGCAGGCTGGTTTCTTCCACATGCGTTTCGAGCGCCCGGATCAGCCCCGTTCCCGTGTGCCCGCCTCCCACGTACACCTTCCGGTTCCGGATGCGGCCGATCATGTCCAGGTTGATCATCGCCGCCGCGCGCTCCAGCGGCAGCGCCGGGCGCCGCACGTAGTGGCTGGAGCCGAGCAGGCCCTGCTCTTCGGCTGCAAAGGCGAGAAACAGCACGCCCCGGCGCATCGGCCCCCGGCCGGCGAACCAGCGCGCCAGTTCGATCAGCCCCGCCACGCCCGAGGCGTTGTCGTCCGCCCCGGGATGCACCGTGCCCGCGCGGTTCCGCGCCAACGAGAACTGCTCGCCGCGGCCGATGTGATCGTAGTGCGCGCCGATGATGAGGTATTCCCTGGTCCGGCCCGGCAGCCAGGCGGCTACGTTGCGCACCTTCCGGCGCTCGGCCCGCACGTCCGAGCGCAACTCGACGCGGAACCCCTCCGGCCAGGCGAAGCTCGCCGGCTCCAGCCGCTGGTTGATCCGTTTCTGGACCTTTTCGAAGTCCTCGCCCGCCAGCCGGAACCACTCCCGCACCGCCGCCGCGCTGACGTGAAAGATCGGTATCCCCGCGGGCGCCGGCCCCGGATGTGGCGTGAACTCCGTAAACTCGCCGGCCAGGCCGCCGTGCTGGCGCGTGTCGTTCACCAGCAATACCGCCCGCGCCCCGTGGCGGCGCGCATTCAGCGCCTTGGCGTAGAGCTGCGAGTGCTCGGTGTAGGTCTTGCCGGCGAAGATGCTGTCGCGGTCGAACTCCTGCGGCTCGTGGCGCAGCAGCACCACGATCCGGCCTTTCACCTCCAGCCCGGCGTAGTCGTCATAGCCGTACTCCCGCGCCGAGATCCCATAGCCGGCGAACACCACCCGGCCCGCCGCCTTGCCTTTGCCCGACAGCGTCAGCGGCAGATAGTCGCGCCGGAGGGCGAGCTCCCCGGTCTCCCCCTCGTAGCTCCACGCCAGCCGGTTGCCCGGCCCCAGTTCGGCATTCACGAGGACGGCGAACTCCTGGAAATAGCCGGCCCCGGGCGGCGGCTTCAGGCCGATGCGGCGGAACTCGGCGGCAATGTATTCGGCCGCCCGCTCGAGTTCGGGCGATCCGGCTGCCCGGCCCTGCATCTCGGGCGAGGCCAGATACCGGACGTGTTTGAGGAACCGGGCCTCGCTCCAGTCCGGCGCCGGAGCGGTGGAGGAGGAAGCTTGGAGAAAGCCGGCGGCCAGCAGCAGCGCGCCGGAGGCTGCCAGACGCATCCGCGACCCTCACTGGCCGATCGGCGTCGGCAGGGTCACGGCGCAGCAGGCGGTGTCGCCCGCGTTGTGGGTCTTCTTCTGATACTCCAGCTCCATGTCGATCACCTGTTTCAGATTCGGCCACGGCAACTGCGCCGGAATCCGGCGGCCGTTGATGAACAGGGTCGGCGTGGAGTTGATCCCCAGCTCGCGCCCCTCCGCGATCGAGCGCTCCACCTCGGGCTCGGTCTCCCGGTTGTCGAAGCAGCGGGTGAACCGTAGTTGGTCCACGTCCGCCAGCGTGCCGGCGAACTCGGCCACCTTGGAGCGCAGGTTCTCTTTCGTGATCTCCGACTGGTGGGCGAACACCCAGTCGTGATACTTCCAGAAGGCTTTTTCAGACTGCTTGTAGATACACCGCCCGGCGATGGCCGCATCCCGCGCCCACGGATGGATCGGGTCCAGCGGGAAGTCTTTGAAGTAGAGCCGCACTTCTTTCGGATAGGTCTGAATCAAATGCTTCCGCAGCGACTCGGCCTCCCGCTTGCAGTACGGGCACTGGAAATCCGTGAACACCACCATGCGCACCGGCGCCCCCGGCGTCCCGAGGCTCGGCTGCCCCTCGGTGCGGATTTTCTCGAAGGTCTCGTGGAACGGGTTCTTGTCCAGGGGGTAGATGCTCGCGCGGACCAGCTTCTTGCCATCTTTCGAAAGGTAGAAGATCTCCTCCCGGGACGCCGGCCCGGCGGTGCCCGTCACCCGTATTCGCCGGAACCCGTCGAGATCCGAGGGCTCCGGATCCGAGATCTCCACCCGTATGTCCGGCCCCCAGAGCAGCAGGTGCCGCACGTACTCTTCGAGGGCCGCTTTGTCGAGAGGCTGCTTTTCGGCCGCCCCCAGCGCCGCGCAGAGCAGAATGGCTCCCCACGTGAGCTTCCGCATAACCTCATCCTATCGCAGCCCCGCGCCGACGAACCGGCCGCGGCCCGCTATGGCTTCCGGACGCCGATGGTCAGCAGGATGTTCGCGTAGAGGTTCTGGTCGGCCGTCTGGATCACCAGGGCCACGTCGGAACCCTCGGCCACTTTGTAGAAGTCCCACCGCTCGATCGGCTCTAGATCCAGCGAGATGCCCGCTTCCTCGAGCGCCGCCCGGTACTCGGCCCACACCGGCGGGTCCTCTTTCATGGCGTAGGGGCCCGTCTTCTCCGGCTGCATCGTGCTGACCTTCTCCACCGGCACGGCGCTCAGCAGGGCCTTCAGCACCTGCGTGCAGGTCACCACTCCGGGGGACAGGTTCAGGCTGACCAGTTCCGCGTTCGGGCCCAGCTTCGTTCCGGCCGGATAGTTGCCGTCGGCGATCAGCACCTTCGAAGTGTGGCCGGACCGCGCCAGGATTTCCGTGATCTGGGGATGAAGGAGCTGGTGCAACAACATAGCCTACTTACCGTAACAGACCCCGCCGCCCGGCTGCGCCCGATGTGCGCGCCCGCGCCGGGGGCGGCCGCTTGCCGTGGCCCCCGATCGGCGCCGGCGGTTCCCCGCCCGCCCGATGCTACACTGATGTGTCTGTGTTCCGCGAAATCGAACAACGGCTTCAGGAGAGCTTTGCCCGCTGTCTCGAGGAGAAGCTGGGCGTCCGCGACGTCCCCGTTACCCTGGAGGAGCCCCGCGAGGCCTCCTTCGGCGAGTTGGCCCTGCCCGTCGCCTTTCAGCTCGCCCGCCGGCTGCGCAAGGCCCCCCGGCTGATCGCCCAGGATCTGGTCGCCGCCGTCGGTGCTGTCGAGGGCGTGGCCGCCCTCGAAATTGCCGGCAACGGCTACGTCAACGTCCGTTTCGACCGCGGCTACTACGCCCGCGGACTTCTTGCCGGCTCTTCCGCCGAACCCCCGGCTGCGCCCGGCGGCAAGGTGATCGTCGAGCACACCAACATCAACCCGAACAAGGCCGCCCACGTCGGCCACCTCCGCAACGCCATCCTCGGCGACACCCTGGTCCGCATGCTGCGCGCCTCCGGCCGCCGCGTCGAGGTCCAGAACTACATCGACAACACCGGCGTCCAGGTGGCCGACGTCGTCGTCGGCTTCCACCACCTGGAGAAAAAGACCCCGGCCCAGGTCGCCGAGCTGGCCGCCCGCCCCAAGTTCGACTACCTCTGCTGGGATCTCTACGCCCGCGTCTCGGCCCACTACAAGGACCACCCGGACTCGCTCAAGTGGCGCCAGCAGGCCCTCCACGCCATCGAGGCCGGCGAAGGCGAACTGGCCGAAATCGCCCATACCGTCGCCGACGCCATCATGCTCTGCCATCTGGGCACCATGCGGCGGCTCGGTATCACCTACGACGTGCTGCCGCGGGAGAGCGAGATCCTGCACCTGGAGTTCTGGGCCACCGCCTTCCAGCTCCTCAAAGACCGCGGCGCCATCCGCTACGAGGAGAGCGGCAAGAACGCCGGCTGCTGGGTGATGCCGGCCAGCGCCTTCGGCGGCGGCGAGGAGCAGGACAAGGTGATCGTCCGCTCCGACGGCACTGTTACTTACGTCGGCAAGGACATCGCCTACCAGCTCTGGAAGTTCGGCCTGCTGGGCAAGGACTTCTACTACCGCCCGCTGCTCACCGAGGCCGACGGCCACGTCGTCTGGGTCACCTCCGACAAGCCCGGCCCCGAGACGCCGCCCGAGTTCGGCCGCGCCAGCGAGGTCTACAACGTCATCGACGTCCGCCAGTCCTACTTGCAGGAAGTCGTCGCCGCGGGCTTGCGGGCGCTGGGCTACCAGGAGCAGGCCGAAAAGTCGATCCACTTCGCCTACGAGATGGTCGCCCTCTCGCTCCGGGCCGCCGCCGAGCTGGGCGTCGAGCTCTCCGA
>Ga0256839_1006509_pt1 | contig 10207 bp, 1 predicted proteins | sample 354166metaG_FD_185968 | JGI IMG/M metagenome (GOLD analysis project Ga0256839, IMG submission 185968) | Hydrothermal vent microbial communities from Mid Atlantic Ridge, Atlantic Ocean - 354-166 | ecosystem: Environmental > Aquatic > Marine > Hydrothermal vents | place: Atlantic Ocean: Mid... | reverse complement strand
GCCCCCCCAGGACAGCCTCGTGCTCCAGGGGCCCCAGCTCGCCGCGGCCCGGGCCGGGGTGGCGGCGGCCCGGGCCCGCCTGGCCGAGGCCGAGCTCGCCCTGGAGCGCACCGAGATCCGGGCGCCCTTCGACGGCCGGGTGCTGGAGGAGAGCGTGACCCGGGGCCAGTACGTGGGCGCCGGCCGGTCCGTGGCCCGCATCTACCCCACCGACGCCGTGGAGGTGGTGCTGCCGGTCTCGGAGGAGGACCTGGGCTGGATCGGGTCCCTGCGCGCCGCCCCCCGGGTGGTGGCCCGGGCCCGGGTGGCCGGCCGGCCGGCCGAGTGGTCCGGCCGGGTGGTGCGCACCGAGGGGGTGATCGACCCCGGGACCCGGATGGTACGCCTGGTGGCCCGGTTCCCCGGGCCCTTCCGCCCGGGGCGGCCGCCCCTCACGGTGGGGCTGTTCGTGGAGGCCGAGATCGCGGGCCGGACCCTGAAGGGGGTGGTGCCGATCCCGGCCCACGCCCTGCGGGAGAACGACACCGTCTGGGTGGTGGGCGACGACGGCCGCCTGCGGATCCGGCCCGTGGGGGTGGCCCGGGCCACCGACTCCCGGGTGCTGGTGACCGAGGGCCTGGGGCCGGGGGACCGGGTGGTGCTCACCCGGCTCGACGCGGTGACCGACGGCATGGTCGTGCGCGTGGCCGAGGGGGGGATCTGATCCCATGGACCCCAGGCCCCCTGCCGAGAAGAAGGGTCCCATCGCGTGGATGGCGCGGAACCACGTGGCCGCCAACCTCCTCATGGCCTTCCTTATGGTGGCCGGGGCCATGAGCCTCCTGCGCACCCGCCAGGAGATCTTCCCCGAGATCGACCTGGGCATGATCTCGATCACGGTGCCCTACCCCGGGGCCACCCCCGAGGAGGTGGAGGAGGCCATCTGCACCCGGATCGAGGAGCGCATCTCCTCGGTGGACGGGATCAAGTCCATCGCCTCCACCGCGTCCGAAGGGGTGGGCACGGTCACGGTGGAGCTCACCCGGGACGCGGACCCGGCGCGGGTCCTGGACGAGATCAAGTCCGAAGTGGACCGGATCACGACCTTCCCGGAGGAGGCCGAGGAGCCGGTGGTCACCGAGCTCTCCAACCGCCGGCAGGTCATCAACATGGTGGTGTACGGCGACGCGCCGGAGCGCACCCTCAAGGTGCTGGCCGAGCGGGTGCGCAACGACCTGACGGCCCTGCCCAACATCACCCAGGTGTGGGTGTCGGGGGTCCGGGACTACCAGATCGCGGTGGAGGTGCCCGAGGAGGCCCTGCGGCGCTACGGCCTGACCCTGGGCCGGGTGGCCGACGCCATCCGGCGAGGCAGCCTCGACCTGCCCGCCGGGTCGATCAAGACCGAGGGGGGCGAGATCCTGGTGCGTACCAAGGGCCAGCGCTACACGGGCCGGGAGTTCGAGCGGATCGAGGTGATCGCCCGGCCCGACGGGAGCCGGGTGCGCCTTGGGGACATCGCCCGGGTCAGGGACGCCTTTGACGAGGACGCCCGGATGCTCACCCGGTTCGACGGCCGGCCCGCGGTGCTCCTGCAGGTGTTCCGGGTGGGCACCCAGGACGCCATCGACGTGGCCGACACGGTCAAGCGCTACATCCGCGACCACCGGGCCGACATGCCCGACGGCGTGGAACTGGGGGTGTGGAAGGACCGCTCCCGGGTGCTCAAGGGCCGGCGGGACCTGCTCATCCGGAACGCCAAGATCGGCCTAGTCCTGGTGTTCGCGTGCCTCACCCTGTTCCTGGACCTGCGCCTGGCCTTCTGGGTGACCATGGGGATCCCGGTGTCGTTCCTCGGGGCCCTGTGGCTGATCCCCGCCTTCGGCACCACGATCAACATGATCTCGCTGTTTGCGTTCATCATCTGCCTGGGCGTCGTGGTGGACGACGCCATCGTGGTGGGCGAGGCCATGTACGGGTTCTACGAGAAGGGCCTGCCCGCGCCCCGGGCCGCGGTCCTGGGGGCCCGGCGGATGGCCCGGCCGGTCACGTTCTCCGTGCTCACCACCATTGCCGCGTTCGTGCCCCTGCTGTTCGTTGAGGGCACCATGGGCAAGTTCATGGGGGTGATCCCCGTGGTGGTGATCTCGGTGCTGGCGATGTCGCTGATCGAGTCCATGTTCGTGCTCCCGGCCCACCTGGGCTCGATCCGGGGGCTCCACCACCGCCACCACGACCGCAGGGCCTGGCCCCTGGAGCGGCTGCGCCGGGGCTTCGGCAGGCTCCTGGCCTGGTTCGTGGCCGGGCCCTACCGCTGGCTCCTGGGCAGGGCCCTGGCCTGGCGGTACCTCACGGCCGCGGTGTTCGTGGCCGGGCTGGTGCTGACCCTGGGATGGTTCGGGGCCGGGAGGATCAAGTTCGTGTTTCTCCCCAAGGTTGAGTCCGACACGGTGCGGGCCCGGGTCACCATGCCCCGGGGGACCTCCCTGGAGGAGACCGCGGCGGTGGTGGACCGGCTGGAGGCCGCGGCCGAGCGGCTCCGGGAGGAGATGAACGGGGAGGGCCGGCCCCTCATCCAGCACGTGTTCGCCCTGGCCGGGGGGCACACGGCCGGCGGCGGGCCCATGGGGGGCACCTCCGGGGGCACCCACCTGGGCACGGTGGAGATCCAGCTGCTGCCCTCGGAGGAGCGCACCGTGCCGGCCGCCCGGGTGGCCGCCCGGTGGAGGGAGCTGGTGGGACCGGTGCCCGGGGCCGAGGCGGTGACCTTCACCTCGGCCCTGTTCTCGGCGGGCGAGCCCATCCTCGTGCGGTTGAGCGGGGAGCGGTTCGACATCCTTGAGGAGGCCGCGGCCCGGGTGAAGGACGAGCTCTCCCGGTACCCCGGGGTCACCGACATCTCCGACTCGTTCCGGATGGGCAAGCTGGAGCTCCGGCTCTCCCTCCGGCCGGCGGCCCGCAGCCTGGGCCTCACCCTGGCGGACCTGGCCCGGCAGGTGCGCCAGGGGTACTACGGCGACGAGGCCCAGAGGATCCAGCGGGGCCGCGACGAGGTAAAGGTGATGGTGCGCTACCCGGCGGCCGAGCGCCGGTCGCTGGCGGCCCTGGAGTCGATCCGGATCCGCACGGCCTCGGGTGCCGAGGTGCCCTTCGCCCAGGTGGCCCGGGCCGAGCTCAGCCGGGGCTACGCCTCGATCCGCCGGGAGGACCGGCGCCGGGTGGTGGACGTGAGCGCCGACGTGGACGAGGACGTGACCAACGCCCAGGAGGTGATCCAGGACCTGAAGCGCTCGTTCCTTCCCCGCCTGATGGCCGACTACCCGGGCCTGGGCTACAGCTTCGAGGGCCGGGAGCAGGCCCGCAGGGAATCCCTGGCCAGCCTGTGGCAGGGCTTCGCCGTGGCACTCCTGGCGATCTACGCCCTGATCGCGATCCCCTTCGGCTCGTACCTCCAGCCCCTGATCGTGATGTCCGCGATCCCCTTCGGCATCGTGGGGGCCCTGTGGGGCCACGTGCTCATGGGGCTGCCGCTCACCATCCTGTCGGTGTTCGGGATCGTGGCCCTGTCCGGGGTGGTGGTGAACGACTCTCTGGTCATGGTGGACTACGTGAACCGGGCCCGGGACGAGGGAGCCGGGATCCGCGAGGCCGTTGTGGAGGCGGGAACCCAGAGGTTCCGGCCCATTCTCCTCACCACCCTGACCACCTTCTTCGGCCTGCTTCCCATGATCGTGGAGAAGAGCGTCCAGGCCCAGTTCCTGATCCCCATGGCCGTGAGCCTGGGCTTCGGCGTGGTCGCGGCCACGGCCATCACCTTGATTCTCGTGCCCTGCTCCTACCTGATGCTCGAGGACGCCCGCAGGCTGCTGGGCCTTCGGCCCCGCAGCACCCGGGTCCCCGGGTCCCTGCCCGACCCTGCCGCCTAGGCCGTTCCCCAGGAAAGCTCCTCTGCGACCCGGGGGCTTTGACAGGGGAGGCCCGGCACTCGGCAACGGCTGAGTGTCGGGGTGGCACCGGCTTCCCGAAGTGGGAAGTTCTTTTCCCATCCCCGGATCGTTCCCCCGGGCGTGGACGCCCCGGCTCCCGCCTCCCTGCGGGGGATGCCCGGGTTCCCCGGGCGGAATCCGCACCGTTCCCACCCCTTCTGTAGCCCATTGCGCCCACCTTCGGCCCGGTTTGTGCAAGCGCCGTGCAACGCACCTGCAACAAGAGTGAAACAAATGAGAGCCCCTGGGGGAGGCATTTCCCGAGGAGGTGTCCGATGAAGCACAGGTCGCAACGCGTCGCCGGCTCTTGGATCCTGGTCGTTGCCCTGCTCCTCTCGGCCGGCTGCGGCGGGGGTGGCGGCGGGGGGGGAGGCGGGGAGCTCGGCCACGCCGGAGCCGGCACGGTCTCCGTGTCGGTGAGCCCTGCGAGGGCCTCCCTGGACATCGGCGCAACCGAGACCCTCGTCGCCTCCGTGTCCGGGACCGGTGACGCCCGGGTGACCTGGCGGGTGCGGGAGCCCGGGGGCGGCACGGTGGACGGGGCTGGGCGCTACACGGCGCCCCTGGTGCCGGGCACCTATCACGTGGTGGCCGAGAGCGTGGCCGAGCCGGGGGCCACCGGTGAGGCCGAGATCCTCGTGGCGGTGGGGGAGCAGTGGCTGTCGTACCTGAACCTGTTTCGCTCGTGGGCCCGGGCCCCGGCCCGGCGGGCGCCCCGGTCCGGAGCGTTCCTGCCGCCGGTGGCCGAGGACCCCGCCCTGAGCGCCGGCGCCCGGGCCCACGCCCGGTACCTGGTGGCCAACGACACGTCCCACCCGGACATCGACCCCGGCGGCGACGTGCACGACGAGGACCCCGGCAGGCCCGGCTACTCGGCCGAGGGGCGGACCGCGGCGCAAAAGGGCAATGTGGTCAAGTCCGAGGAGCCGGCCATGGACGGCGCCCGGGCCTTCGACGCCTGGATGACCGGGCCGTTCCACGCCCTGGGCATCCTGGATCCCCGGCTCGACCGGGTGGGGTTCGGGCTCTGGAACGAAGCGGACGGCACGGGATGGCAGTCGGCCGCGGTGCTGAACGTCCTGTCGGGCCTTGCCGCCCAAGTCCCGGAAGGGGTGAGCTTTCCCCTGTTCTTCCCCGGCCCCGGCGCGGTGATCCACCTCCTGGAGTACCCCGGCCGCGAGAGCCCCGACCCCCTGGCCCACGGCGGGTGCAGCGGCTTCGAGGCGCCCACCGGCCTTCCCCTGGTGGTGCAGCTGGGTTCCGACCCCCTGGGAACCCGCACCCCCGACGTGACCGGTGCATCCCTGGATGCCGGGGACGGCACGTCCCTGGAGGTCTGCTGGTTCTCCGAGGTCACCTACTCCAACCCGGACGGCGAGGCCCAGGATCGCGCGCGCACCGTGCTCGACACCCGCGACGCGGTGGTGATCATCCCCCGGGATCCGCTGGAGCCCGGCCGGACCTACACCGCATCGGTCACGGCCGACGGCCGGACCTACACCTGGAGCTTCCGGACCTGGCCCCCGTCCGCCACGGGGTTCGCGCTCGTGCCCGCGCCCGGCACGGTGCTTCCCGGCCAGAGCGTCCCGTTCCGGCTGGTGGACTCCGGAGGGGCCCCGGTCGCAGCCGTCCGGTGGATGGTGAACGGGAGGGAAGGGGGCACGGCCGGGGCCGGCACGATCACCCCCGACGGCGTCTACACCGCGCCCGGGGCCCCAGAGGCGCCGGTGGTGGTCACCGTGCGGGCAGAGAGCTCATCCGATCCGGGAGCCGGAGTGGAGGTCATCTTCACCGTGGCTTCGGTGAGGGTTTCCCTGGCCCCTGCCGGGGCGGTCCTGGCCCCCGGGCAGTCCCGGGCGTTCCTGGCCACGGTGACGGTGGCCCCGCCCGGGGCGCTCCAGGACACGGCAGTGGAGTACCTGGTGGGCGGAGCCGTGGGGGGAAGCGATGCCGTGGGCACCATCGGGCCCGACGGGACCTACCGGGCCCCGGCTGCGGCGCCGCCGTCCGGCCAGGCCACGGTCAGCGCCCGGTTGAAGGCCCTGCCGGGGATCGGCGCCTCGGCCACCGTGGCGCTCCAGCAGGCCCCCGGGACCGGCCAGTCCGCCCTCGCCCTGGCTCCCGACGTCTCGGCCACGGGTGTGGGCACCCAGATCGCGTTCACGGTGCTCGCAGGGGACGAGCCGGTGACCGAGCCGGTCCGGTGGCTCGTGAGCGGGGTGGAGGGGGGCGACGACACCCACGGCCGGATCACGGCAGGGGGGACCTACACGGCCCCCGGGGCCCCTCCCCCTGCGCCGGTGACGGTGCGGGCGGAGCTCGTCTCCGATCCGTCGCGGTTCGCCGAGGTGACATTCACGGTGTGGGCGCCCTCGTCGGTGTCCATCGCCCCGGCCGAGGCCACCGTGCCCCTGGACGGCACCGAGACCTTCACCGTTACCACCGAGCCGGCGGGCCTGGCGGTGGTGATCGCGGTGAACGGCGTGGATGGCGGCAACACCCGGGTGGGCACGATCCAGGAGCGGGACGACAGCCCGGGCACCTACACGTACCACGCCCCCATCACCATGCCCGCGGCCGGCGGCCAGATCACGATCGAGGCCCGGCTGGCCGCCGACCCCGCAGTGAGCGCATCCGCCGCCGTGACGCTCGTGTCCGAGCCGGCGGACATCACGGTGGCGGTCGACCCGCGGCCCTCGCGGGTGGGGCTCGGGGCCACGGTGGCGTTCGCCGCCACCGTGGCCGGAGCCGTGAACACGAACGTGAAGTGGTTCGTCAACGGCGTGGAGGGCGGAGCCCCGGCCACCGGCACGATCACGGCCGGCGGTGAGTACAAGGCGCCCCCCCTCATGCCCCCAGGACCCCTCACGGTCACGGTGCGGGCCCAGAGCGTGGCGGACCCCACGTCTTTCGACGAGGTGTCGTTCCCTTTCATGGAGCTGGTGGCCGACCCCGGCATCGTCCGGTCGACCCGGGCGGGCTCCCGGCACGCGGTGACCCTGACGGCCGCCCTCTCGGACGGGACCTCGGTGAATCTCACCAACGACCCGGGCATCCAGGCCGGAACGGACAACCCGGCCGTGGCCACGGCGAGCGCCGGCCCGCCCCTCGTCACGGTGGGGGACCGGCTGGGCCGGACCACCGTGACGTTCACCGACACCGGCACCCCGGGTTCGCCCCGGGCCGGCGTGATCGTGGTCTCCGACACGGACTACGTGCTCGAGGTCACCCCGACCCGGATCCTGGGCGCCGTGGAGGGGTACCGAAGGCCCGTCCAGGTGCTCCTCGAGCCCCAGCGGGGGCCCCAGGCCGGCGGCGCGTACGACCTGGCGCCCACCGACGGGGTCACCTACGAGGCCCTGGACTCGAATGGCTGGGTCCAGCCCCGGGAGAACCCCGTGGATCCCCTGCCGGACCCCGGCACCTACGTGGCCTACCTGGATGCGGCCTCGGGCCGGGTGGTGTTCGGCCGGAAGGCGGGGGTGGCCGAGTTCGAGGTCACCGAGAACCTGACCGGGAAGAGCGCCACGTTCGCGGCCGAGTTCCTGGGCCTGGAGGTGAAGCCCGTGGTGATCCTCTCGAGCGCGAACGAGTTCGAGACCACCGCCACCGGGCCGGTGCGGGTGACCCCCGAAGGAACCAACGGGTTCAACGAGACCGTGCTGATCGGCCTTCGGCTGTCGGCGTCGGGGCACCCCGAGATCACGGCCGGAGAGCTCGCGGCGCTCCTGGAGGATGCGCCGGGCACGTTCGCCGTGGCAGGCGACGAGGGCGACTTCATCCCGCCGGGCCTGGAGGCCCTTTGGTGGAACGCCGGGGGCTCGGCCGTCACGGTGGCGGACCCGCCCACGGTGTACGAGGACGGCGCCGACCGGGTGGCCGAGGTGGCCGTGGCCGCAAGCACGGTGACCGTCTCGGGCCTCGTGCCCTCGCCCCAGATCGGCGGCATCGTGGACATCCCGGACCAGGCCCACGTGCTGGCCGACTTCGTGCCCCGGGTGCCGGGCGACATCACCGTCCGGCTCGACCTGCCGGGAACGGTTCTCCTGTACCAGGGCCGGCGGATCGCCACGCCGGTGTCCTTCGCCGTGACAGGGGCATTGCCCGAGCCCGCCACGGTCAACGTGGGCCCCACGAGCATCGGCCCCACCGGCTCGCCGTTCTTCGTGAACGTGGAGTATTCCCCTGCGATCACGGGCCTTACGCCCGTGGTGGAGTACCGCCCCCAGAACGGCGGGACGGACTGGACGGCGGCGCCGCTGCTCGTCGGGGCCTTCCCCGGCGGTGGGATCGGAGGGGGCTCGGGCCCCACGTCCCGCAGAACCGATGGGTTCGTGGCCGTGTTCGACTCGGGCCGGACCGGAACCTACGAGTTCCGGATCCGGTACCTCGAGTTTCCTGACGAGACGGGCCATGCCGTGCAGAGCACGGAAGTCATCGGCGGAAGCGCCTCCACGCGGGCGGAGAGGACCGTGCAGGACTTCTCCGAGGGCGCGCTCCAGCCCGTGCGGGTGTGCACGACAGCGGCATCCGGCGTGGAGGTGACGTTCGCATCCGGCCAGTTCACCCTGCACCACCCGGATGGGACCCAGGAGGCCGACGCCCTCTCGTTCAGCGTCCTGAGCGGCGGGACGAACACCACCTCGACCTCCACCGAGATCGCGGCCGGCACCTGCGCCGAGCTCCAGCCCCAGATCGCGGTGGCGGCTGAACCGGGGGACGTGATCGCGGGCTCGTTCTTCTACACCGAGCTTCCCAACCAGGGTGGGGGAACCATCGACCTGGTCTTCGGCGGCTCTGCCCTCGTGGCCGCCCCGGCGGTGCAGCTCGCGCCCCCAGGGCACTCGGGGCCGTTCCAGGCCACCTGGCGGTTGAAGGGCGGGAAGAGCTTCCAGAGTCTGCTCGCAGCGGGCACACCCACGCTAGCGCGGGTGGAGCTGCGCTGGGACCGGCACACCGCGCTCGAGCCCACGGTGGACACGGTCACGGCCGTGGGCACGAACACCCTGGACGTGACCCTCACGGTGCCGGCCGGGTACTTCACCACCGGCCGGGGGAGCTTCGAGCTCCACTTCTTCTTCGGGAGCCAGGGGGAGGCCCACTACAAGGCCGGTCCCCTGGACATCGCCGAGGTGGCGCCCAAGGGCGCGGTGCCCACGGTGATCCCCCTCAACGCCAGGTGGCCGGGCATGGCCGAGCGGGGCCGGGTGCCCGTGGAAGTGGAGGTCACCGGCACCACGCTTCCCGTGCGGGTCGGGGCGGCGGTGACCACGTCGGGCCAGTCCCCTGCGCTCGCGGGGTTCGCCCGGAGGCGCGAGTGGACGCCCGGGCGCTACACCCCGTCGTACGAGCTGCGGCCCTCCCGGGGGCTGTGGCTCGTGGGCGGCCGGTCGGCCCGGCTCGATCTGTTCGGGGACCTCACGGACCGCACGTCCACGGTCCGCGACCGCACCGTGGATCTGCCGGATGGGCTTCCCGACCGGGTGAGCACCTCGCCCGGGGACACGAAGCTCACCATCGAGGTGACCCAGCAGGGGCTCGCCCGGACGCTCGTGGAGCAGCCCCTGACGGCCTTCAACTTCGTGGCCCGGCACGGGACCCTGCGGGCGCCGGAGCTGGCGGTGGAGGAGGGCGGCCTCTCATGGGACCAGGCGTTCGCCGGGCTGGCCTTCGAACCGGATGCGTCCACCGGCGAGCCCAGCCCTCCCGATCCGGCGGCCGACCGGGATGTGTGGATCGGGGTGGACCACGACCCGGACAAGGGCCTCGGCGTCCTGGACATGGCGTTCTTCGCCGGGACGCCGGATGACGGGCGGTGGGGCGACTTCATCGGCGAGCCGACCTATCTCCTCCCCAACGAGGTGTCCCGAACCACCGGCAGCGGGCTCTCTCCGTTCGGCCTGACCCTGGCCGGGGTGTGCTTCGATCCGTGGACGTCCGGCCGGGAGACGCCCAACAGCTCGGGCCTGCTGGGCTTCACGTGGCAGCACCCGGAGGCTCCCCTGTCCACGATGGACAACGGATTGCTCTACCAGCAGGGGGGGACATCGGGCGGCCGGTTCGGCAGCTCGCGGTACCAGCTCCTGGCCCGCACCCCCGGGGTCGATCTGCCCGGGCTCGATTGCGGGTACCTGCGCACCGGGCAGGTTTCGGACTTGGCCGACACCATCGGCGGCGAGGCCGTACGGGCCGGGTCGGCCGCCCAGGGCAGGGTCGTGACGTTCTCGAAGGACTTGGACGGT